>WNFT01007120.1_pt1 | contig 17317 bp, 20 predicted proteins | sample 5400191 | NCBI WGS metagenome assembly WNFT01 (sample SAMN13153359, study PRJNA577476) | soil metagenome | isolation source: 80 cm saprolite under Madrone tree | place: USA:California | collected 2016-06-14 | reverse complement strand
TTACCTATGTCGCCGGTCGTTCAAATGTCTCGCGCGGGGAATTAGGGAGGGAATGCTTCGCGTGCGAGGGTGGTACAATTCCGCCGATGCCATTGCGCGATATTTTGGCCGGCCGGCCGCGAGTTTTGTTCGTCGGTATCAATCCGAGTCTGCGCTCGGAACAGGTTGGGCATCATTTCGCGGGACCCGGAAATCCGTTCTGGCGTCTGTTGCATGAGGCGCGAATTGTTCCGGTGGCGCTCAGCCATGTGGAAGATGAGCGCCTCGTCGAATTCGGCCTAGCGCTCACGAACCTGTGCGCGCGCGCGACGCGATCGGCGGCCGAGTTACGCGCGGACGAGATGGAACGGGGGAGGAAGGCGCTGGCGAGGAAGATCGCGCGCGTGCGGCCCGAGGTCGTCGCGTTTGTCGGTATCAGTATTTATCGTCTTTTTTTCGGCAAAGGCGCGAGTGGCGGAGCAGGCCTCAAACCCGAGAAAATCGCGGGTGCGTCCGTTTTTGTACTGCCGAATCCGAGCGGCCTGAACGCGAGTTTTCCCGGTTTCAAGGACAAGCTGATCTGGTTTCAGCAATTGCGCGAGTTTATCGATTCGGCTGGCGGCGACACGTCGTTGCCGCAGACCGGACGAAAAGCAAAAAGCACTACCGCGAATTGAGCCGAGTGTCGCGCGGGGTGCGCGGCGGGTTTTTAACCGGAATGGAGGAGTGCGTTTTGGCGGAGCGGTGGGGCGAGAATGAGATAATCGCGAATCTTTTCGTCGGCGACCTGCAGGACGCGGCGCACTTCGACGGAATCATAATTTCCGTCCTGCCGGAGTTGCTCGAGAGCGAACCGAGGCGCGCGATCCTGATGCCTTTTATGGCCAACGGGCGCGCGACGCTCGACAGCACCGCCGCCGTGATCGACGCCGCGCTCGAGCGCAACCAGCGCGTGCTGGTGCATTGCGAAGAAGGATGCGAGCGTGCGCCGCTGGTGGTCGCATGGTTTCTCAAGACGCGGCGCGGGATGACGCTCGAAGAGGCGTACGCGTTGATGAAAAGCAGGCGGCCGATCGTCCAGGACCGCCGCCGGTGGCTGGGGATATACGATCGGTGCTGGGGATATACGATCGGTGAATGGGAGTGAGCGCCGAAAGGACGGTGCCTCTCACTCCGTCATTCTTCGCCGCGCTCAGCCCTCACTCCGTCATTCTGAGCGTAGGCTCCCGAAGCGAAGAATCTCTCACCACTGCTCGCCGTACGGCACAAGTCCCCGGGGATGCAAAGCTCACGAACTGGCTTTCAGTCAAACCAGGTGACACTCAGGTCCTTCCATTTAGGATTCATCGACTTGATAAGGTCGAGCTTCTTCTTGCGGACCCAGCCCTTAATCTGCGATTCGCGATCGATCGCATCTGTAGCGCGGTCGAACTCTTCGAAATACACAAGCCGCGTTACGTGATACTTGCTGGTGAAGCCGGGTGTCTCTCCATGCTTGTGCTCGTACACACGGCGGACGATGTCATTGGTTACGCCCGTGTAAAGCGTGGCGGATTTACTAGCCATGATGTAAACGTAGAACGTTCGTGGTTCAGCCCGCGTCGCTGGCAAGAGATTCTTCGCTGCGCTCAGAATGACGGATAAGCTCTGCGCTTCGTCCTACTTACTATACGAAGCAATACGTACTACGAGGTCAGAGTTACCACTTTCTGAGTATCGACGTACTCGCGTACTCGGCGGACCTTGCCGTTCTCGACCTCGAAGACGAAGCAATATTCGTTTTCGTAGTCCTTGCCGTTGCCGAGCTTGCCGCGGTTGGTCATCTCGATAATCACCGTGTCGCCGTCTCCGTAAATGCGCCGGACCTCGCTCGTGAGGCCGTTGGGGAAAATCTTGGCGGCGTTGCGGGCGAAGTCGAGGATGCCGGCTTTGCCCTTCTTGAGGCCGGAGAGATTCGGAATTGCGCCAGGAATCAGCCAACTGATTTCGTCGGACATGTTGGCGAAGGCGGTCTTGATATCGCCCTTGACGAATGCGTTCCAGGTTTTGGTGACGAGTTCCTTGTTTTGTTCGACGCTCATGATCGGTACCTCCGTTGAACCGGCTGCGATGCCGGGCGATTTGGTTTCGACTGGATAGTCAATGGCTATTGAATTTGCTATGTATTTTGCGCAAATGGCCAAATCAAAAGGCCTGAGTTAGCCGCGCGCTCACGCGCACGAGATCCTTCATTTTTGATAGCCTCGCTTCGCTCGGCTGCGCACGTCGCAGACTCCTTAGCCCGGCTCCGCTACGCTTCACCTAGTGTTCGTTCAGGATGACATCCTAGCTGCTAATGCCGCGGTGCTCAGTACGCTGCCTCAAGCAGCGAGACGATATCCTCGCGGGTCACCGCGCGATCGACGACCTTTGCGTGTTCGACCTCCGCGAGTACCGTCGAGACGATCTGGCTAATCTCGGCGCGCGGCACACCGGCGTCTTTGAGCGTATGCGGTACGTCGAAGCGCGCAAATTGAGCGATGAAATTCGCGGTGCGATCGGCGCATTCGAGGGCGGTCACGCGCGGATTCTTCGCGTCGAACTCGATACCGAGGCCCTCCGCGATCGGGCCGAAGCGATCGGGCGCGATATCCGCCATGAAGCGCATCACATGCGGCAGCGTGATGCATGAGGTGACGCCGTGCGCGACGTCCCATTTGGGACCGATCTGATGGCCGAGCGCATGCGAGACGCCGAAGCGCGTATTCAGGCCGCCGAAGATCGAAAGCCATGCTGCCGTCTGGCAGTAGCCGCGATGAGCGACCTGTTCGGCGCCGGTGGTGGTCAGCGAGAGCGGCAGATGCTCGAGCAGCAGCGCGATAGCCTTGGAGGCGAGTGCGTCGCTTATGATCTGATGGCGAATCGAGTAGGTGCCTTCGACTGCGTGGTCGAAGGCGCGCATCCCGGTCGCCGCCCATAGCCATGGCGGCGTTTCGAGTGTGACCTCGGGATCGTTGATGATGGTGCGGGCCTGCAGGCGCGGGTCGACGAGGCCGCCCTTGATACGCGTCGCCTCGTCGGTGGTGCCGCCGGCCGGGGTGTATTCGCCTGCGGACAGCGTGGTGGGTATCGCGATCTGGATCGGGAATTGAACGGAATCGTTCTGGGCCGCCGCGCTGAAATCGAGCGTGCGCGCGCTGTCGGCGGGATCCTTGCCGCTCATTGCGGAGGCGATCGCGACCTTGATCGTGTCGATGGGGCTGCCCCCGCCGAAGGCGACGAGGCAGTCGGCGTCGACGCGTTTAATCTCGGCGGCGAGTTCGCGCACGGTGTGCAAGGGCACGTGCTGCTGCGAATTTTTGAATACGGCGGCGCATCGCGAGCCGAGCGCCCCGGTCACGCGGTCGAGCAGTTTGGAGAGGCCGAGCGTCTTGCCGGTCACGACAATGACGCGTTTTAGGCCGCGGCGATCGGCTTCGCGGCCGACCGATTCGACCCTGCCGGGGCCGAAGATGACTCTTTCGAGACGGGTGAAATTGAATTCGCCGACCGGAGCGTCCACAGGCGTTATCCTCCATGAGGGTTGAGCGCCGGATGGACGGCGCTCGCGCTATGGTTTGATTACCACGAGAGTGCCAATGGGAAGAAGCCGCGCGAGTTCGACGATATCGCTGTTGTCGATCGAGATGCAGCCTGTCGTCCAGTTGACGTTGCCGATATTGAGGATGGGATTGTCGGTGCCGTGGATGCCGATCTCGCCGCCTTCACGGACGCGGCCAGAAATTTTGCCATCCTCGCGCAACTCGGCGAAGCGGACGCGGTCAACGTCGTTGGGATAATCGATGCGCAGGAAGTATCGGAAGCGCCCACTCGGATGCTTGGCGACGATGTGGTAGGCGCCCTCGGGCGTGCGGCGGTCGCCTTCCCATAGCTTGGCGCCGCTCGACAGGCTACGCCCGAAGACGGCGTGATAGCTCGTGTAAAGGCGGCCCTTATAATAGACGTTGAGCCGGTAGCGCGACTTATACGCCATCACGGACCAGTTAAACGGGTCGAGGACAGATGATTCGCTGCTTTGCTTGAACAGACGTTGCCCCTCGAGGACGCCTTGATGGTCAACGAGATGATTTTGGCGGAGAACGTCGAGATTCAGATGGTCCTGCGGGTTCGGGGTCGTGACGGTGAATGCGGCAGGAGAGACGCTTGGTGCCGACGCGGCGGCGGGAGACGTCGCGACGGGCGCAACCGGCGTCGCGGCTGACGCTGGTGGCGTTACGTAAGCCGCAGTGGTCGCAGCGACTGGAGTCGATGCAGGGGCCGCTGTCATGCTAACTGCGGCAGCCGCAGGAGTTGATGTGATCGATAAAGGACCAGCGGCATGCGGCGCGCTGGTCATCGGTATGGTTTTCGGGATGGTTTGCACGGGCATTGGCGTCGCGGCGCTGGCCGGCTGGTTTTGCGCGGGAACGGGTGGGAGAAAGACGCTAGTTTGCGGTGACGATGATACGCTATCAGCGCGGGAGACTGCCGGAGAGAAAAATAAAATCGCCAGCGCCAAAGCCAGCGAAGTGAGGAACAGCTTGCGTACTTTATCCGTCATCGCCAGCATCATGCCCGCCACCTGCCTTCCGCTCATCTATTTTGAAAAGGGTTGGCGGCTCCGTCAATTACTTATAGCGTTTTGGTCGTAAAAATCATCCGGGAAGGCGTGTAAGCAATGGATACGAATCTGGCCCGTGCGTTGGCCTCGCTCACGACCGGTATTTACGTTCTCACAGTCAGCGACGGCGAGCATCACCATGGTATGTCGTCGTCGTGGGCGACACAGGTTTCCGGGAGCCCGCCGCTGTTCAGCGCGGCCGTGGACAATAATCATTTTTCGCGAGGGATGGTCGAGAGAACGGGCAAATTCGCACTCAATGTGGTTGGAAGTCGAGGAAAGGTGCTCGAGGACTACTTTTATTCGGCGCGCGCCAAGCGTGCGGACAATCTCGAAGGGTTGGAATACGAGTTATCACCCAAACTGGGCCTCCCATGGCTTAAGCTTGCGATGGTATCCATTGAGGCCCGGGTGGCGCATGCGTTCGTCGCGGGCGACCATACGATTTTCGTCGGTGAGCCAGCCGGGGTGCGGATCGGTTCGCCCGATCGGCCGCTCACGTCACTCGAGCTCGACTACGTTTATGTCGGCGGCAAAGAGGTCATCGCGCGTGACCGCACCGGCTGGTGATAAGAATTCGGGTACGTTGGCGCGTAATTTGACGCCCGCCGAAACCGTCTGATACGATTCGCGCGCGGAGACGACCGATGCCGATCGACAAAAACGAGTTGCGCCGGGTAATGGGCCATTTTGCCACCGGCGTCACCGTAATTACGACTATCTCGAACACCGGCGAGCCCTACGGACTTACCGCGAATGCTTTTAGCTCGCTCTCCCTGGAACCTCCGCTGCTGCTGGTTTGCGTCGATAAGAAGGCGGAGAGCTATCCGTTTTTCGAGGAAAGCAAGGTCTTCACGGTGAATATTTTGTCCGACTCGCAGGAGGCGCTATCGCGCAGGTTCGCGGTCAGCGGCGGCGCTAAATTCCAGAACGTCGCCTTTCACATGGGGGCCAATGGCGCGCCGATCATCGACGGTAACATCGGATACATAGAGTGCAAGCTGTACGCGGTCTACGATGGCGGCGATCACACTATCTATCTCGGCGAGATTCAACAGGCTGAGACGCGGGATGCCAAACCGCTGGTGTTTTTCCGCGGCGGCTATCGCGCCCTTGGCGATTAGCGGCGTGGTCCGAACCCGCTGATGGTCAGGACGGTTTCGATTGGCTTGAAGCCACGCCGGGCGGGACTATATTCGGCCGCACCTGACCAGCCCGGTGGTGATGGCGAATTGATTCACGGAGCCGGGCCGAGGTCCGCTGGACAGGCAGTCCTTCTTTCGGGTTTGAGCGTTTTCCTGCTCGCGCACAATGAAGAGGGCAATATCGAGCGCGTGGTGGGCGGGTTCAGCGCCGAACTTCCAGCGGTCGCGGACAGCTACGAGATTATCGTGGTCGACGACGGCAGCCGCGACCGAACGAGAGAAATAGCCGAGCGGATGGCCGCCGCCGATGCGCACGTACGGGTCGTCCATCATCCGGTTAACCTGGGGTACGGCGGGGCGGTGATTTCGGGAATCAAGGCGGCGACCAAGCCCTACGTGCTCCTGTGTGACGGCGACGGCCAATTCGATCCGGCCGATATCCGGCGATTCGCCGAGCGTATAAGGGATTATGACGTCGTCGTAGGACGGCGAACACGGCGCGCGGACCATCGGATGCGGCGAATCAACGGCAAGGTATGGACTGTGTTCATGCGGATGCTCTTTGGGTTGAATGTCACCGATATAGACTGCGGATTCAAACTTTTCAGGCGTGAGACGGTCGACGGAATCGAGCTGCATTCGCGGGGAGCGATGATCACGACTGAACTGCTGGCGAACCTGGCAGGGCGCGGGGCCCGGATTTGCGAGGTCGAGGTAACCCATCTGCCGCGTGTCGCGGGGGAATCGAGCGGGAACAGTCCATGGGTTATCTTGCGAGCGTTTCGGGAGTTGTTCGCGTTGTACCGCGAACTCAAGGCTGCCCGGGAGGGAGGTGGGAAGAGCCGGGACTAGGCGGGCGCAGCGGAGCCGAGCTCACCAGCGGAGCGAGCAAACGAGTCCGCGAGGTGCGTTCAAAGTAAGGAAATAAGGGCGCAGGCCTGCTGAAACTGATTTTCAACAGCCTGCCAAAGGCAGTGCGCAGGCGGGGACTGGGGTGTGCGGCTTGGACAGCGGTTGTGCGCGATTTTACGCAAAGCGGGTGAAGTGTGGACGGATTGGGCTAAAGAGAGGATCGAATTGGCCTGTGGAAGGCCGTGATTTTGTTAAGGTTTCGCCGAATTTAAGGCGATGGCACGGCAATGGCATTAACCGTTAGTGGAGGCGGCCCGTTTAAGGGCCACCAGGAAGGTAAAAAGGAGAGAAAGATGAAGCGTACGGTATCCCTGTTGACTGCGGCGCTGTTTGCCGGTGCATTGGCCGCGCCCGCCTTTGCGCAATCGCCCGCAGCGCCTGAACCGCCGGCGCCGGCTGCGTCCATGGCGGCTCCGATGGCGTCACCGGCGGCGGGTGCACCTGAGAGCGCAGCTACTGAGAAGAAGGAAGAAATGGCTGAGCATCATAAGCGTCATCGTCGCCATCACATGCACCACAAGAAGTCTTCGAGCATGGGTGCGCCGGCTGCGGAGCCTTCCTCGGCTGCGCCGGCGCCGAGCGGCTCGAGCAGCTAAGCTCGGGCGCTCAGATTCTTCACGAGTCCCCGTTCAGGCCGCTGCGCGTCGCAGCGTCGCGGCCTGACGGGCATTTCTCACTTTCTGTGTGACGCGCATTGGCGCGGTTACGCGATTTAGTCTTTTTATCCATTCTGCTTTCCTGATAACATTTTTACGTTCCCGCGCGTCAGCACGCGTTAGCGGGAGAGTGTGACGGTTTGTTCAGACGAAGCGCGATCGCGCTACTGATAATTTTGGGTCTGGCGATCGTACTTTGGTCGCCGTCAAAGCTATGCGCGAAGAATAGCGGCAATGACGCCGAGGAGCAGGTTTGCGACCCGTTGGCGGATTACTATCTCGGGATGGAAGACTACCCGGCGGCTATCCGGCTCCATCAAATCGTTATCCGGGAACATCCGGACAACGCGCTCGCCCATTACCATCTGGGCTTTGCCTACGGCGTATTGGGCGACCATCGCAAGGAGCTGATGCAATACCAGCAAGCGGTTGGCCTGGGCCTGAGCGACTGGCAACTCTTCCTGAACCTTGGGCTGCTCTACATGGAGACCGGGCATCTCGACGACGCGGCGGAAGTGCTGCGGCTATCGACTTTGCTTGGTCCCAATCGTCCGGAGGCGCATTTCAGTCTTGGCCTGGTGTACGAGCGGCTCGGGATGCTGCGGCAGGCGGAACAGGAGACGCTGCTCTCGTTGAGGCTCGACACCGGCCAGCTCGATGCGCGCAACATGCTCGGTGTGATTTACGCAGAAGAGGGGAATTACGTGCGCGCGCGCGAGGAATGGAGCGAAATAATAGGTTCGAACCCGGATTACCCGCCGGCCCACGCCAACGTGGTCATTTTGGAGCGAATAGAGCGTGGTGAAATAAAAGGGCCAAAGCAGGTTAACGGCTTTGCGCATGAGCCATAGAATATCGATGCGTTTAAGGGGCTATTCAAATCCAAAAGGGGGAACAGGTGGTGAAAGTGGAGGGGTTGCGTAGATTCGGCAGGATAATTGGAATCGTAGCTTTGGCGTGGATGTTGGGACTCGGCTGGGCGCCGCCGACCGCGGCCTCCGCGCACGTACGGCGCCATCATCATCGTCGTCATGCGAGTGGCCGTCGAGGGGGGCCGCTCTACCATGCGGTTTTGCTCGAAGACGCTGATACGGGTCGCGTGCTCTACGAGCAAAACGCCGAGTTGGTGTGGCCGCCGGCGTCGATGGCGAAGATGATGCTGCTGCTGGTGGCCGCGGACCAGATAAGGGCCGGGCGTTTCTCGCTATCGAGTCCGGTAGTAATCTCCGCGCACGCCGCCTACACCCACGGATCGCACCTGGGGCTGCGTGCCGGCGACGTTTATCCGTTGGGCGAGTTGATGAAAGCCGCGCTGATCCGATCGGCCAACGATGCCGCGGTCGCGGTCGCCGAGAAAATCGGCGGCTCGGTCGAGGGCACTGTGCGGATGATGAATCAGCGGGCGCAGACCCTCGGCATGTACAGCACCCATTACGAGACGGTTGACGGTCTGCCGCCAGAGCCAGGCCATGACGTGGATTTTACGACGGCGCTCGACCTGGCCACGCTTGCTCGCGCGGTTATCCACAATACGAACTTGCTCGAATGGTCGAGTATGGAGACGGCGCCCTTCGATAACGGCGTGACTACGCTGCGCAACACGAATCATCTGGTCGGCCATTTCGAAGGTGTCGATGGGCTCAAGACGGGTTTCACCGTGAAGGCGGGCTTCAACCTGACGGCGACGGCCAGGCGCGGCGATATGCGGTTCGTCTCGGTAGTCCTGGGTGCTCCGTCCAACGCGCAGCGCTTCGCCCAGACCGCACGTCTCCTGAATTGGGGATTCGAGTATTTCGAAAAGGTCCAGTTGCTCAAACGTGGCCAACCGCTGCCGGTGCATGTGCAAGTGGAATCGGGACCGCTTATCCAGCCGGTGTCGCAGCGTGATATCGCCGTCGTGGTGCCGAAGAGCGCGGTGTCCGGCGTGAAGTTCCGGTATAACGTACCGTCGCTCGTTAACGGCCCCGTAACGTTCGGTGAGTCGTTGGGGCAGGTGACAGTGCTGGATGGCGACGAGGTGATGACCAGGGTCGACGCGGTTTGCCCGATTGCGTTTGGGGCGCCCGCGCGGATTACGGTCGAACCGGCGTCGGCCGATGGCGTCACTGCGCCAGCATCAGGAGTACAGCCGATTTCGGCGAGCACGCCCGCGATTTCTGTTTTGACCACCGTCCCGGCGGCGAATGCTCCGGCTGCGAACACGCCAGGATTAACGATTCCAGCTTCGACCGGACGGACCGAGGAGACCAGATGACACCTGCTTCCCGACAGCGAAACCGGCGCAACCATCGCCTCGCGCGCAAACGGCGCACCGACCCGCGCCAGGTAAGGGCACGCAAGCAGCGGATGCGCCGGACGCGGATTCGACGACCTGCAAAGTGATGCTAAGCCGCGGCGATTGCGGAAGGTGACTCCCGGTTGGAGGCCATCTAAATGCGAATCTACGACTTCAAGGTGCTTCTCGAACCTGAAGAAGCGGGCGGCACATGAACAGCGAATTAGAAGCCCGCACGCGGGCTGCCCGTCTAGCCGAGGCGTCGCGCAAGGTGCGCAAGGAGAGCATGCGCGTGAACGCCGAGTTCGCCGCTATCGAGCGGGATCCGGATGCCGAACAGGAAACTGATCCACCTCGGGTTGTAACACTCAAGAAACCGATGCATACGCGCATTCGCCGTCCCGCGAAATAGTGATTCTATCAGCGTCGGCGGGTTGGCGGGCGGGGCGCGGGCCGCTGCGATGACCGGGTGACTGGCCGCGGCTGCCGTTGCTCCGGCACCGGCATACTCATACGGCGAATGTCGAGAAAAATCTGGATGCTGGCGACCATCGAAACTGCCCAAATCAAAAGCCAGACGCGTCGAAACAATACGATGTCTCTGGGCTCGGTGATCTTCAAAACTCCGAAGCAGTAGTCCGATACTTTGTAGGCGCCGAGCATGAGCGTCAACACGACTGCGACCTGTATCACAGAAAATATGGCGCCGGGTTTCGCATGCGATGCGCGCAGAAAGGTGCGGGCGGCAAGGAGCCATGCAACCCAGGTGATTCCGAGCGCCACGCCGATCGCGGCACTTATCAGGTAAAAGTTCATACGGGTGTCGCTCGCGGATCGTGCGTCGCGACCGCGCCGATTGCAAGGCTGAGTCAGTATTGCGAATCGACCGTGCGGAAGCGGCTGTGAACTAACCGCTTCGAGTCGGTTTGACAAGGCTCTGACCTGACGGTTAACGTTTAACGTGCACCTTTGGTCGGAAGTTTCCCAGACAACAGTGAGATCGAGGACACCGTGTCGGTAATCGCCGTCATACCGGCGCGTTATGGTTCGAGCCGGCTGCCGGGCAAGGCGCTGGCGCAAATCGGCGGCGTGCCGATGATCGTTCGCGTATGGCGCCAGGCGAGCAAGGCACGTTTTCTGGAACGCGTGATCGTCGCGACCGACGACGAGCGAATCGCGCGCGCCGTGCGGGACGCCGGTGGCGACGTCGAGATGACCGCGAGCACCCATCAGAGCGGCACCGACCGTATTGCGGAAGTCGCCGGGCGGATTCCCGCGGATATCTACCTGAATGTGCAGGGCGATCAGCCGTTTATCGCCCCCGAAGATGTTGACGCGGTGGCCGGAGCCATGCGGAACGATGACACTATCGCAATGGCGACGCTGGCGGCGCCGATCCGCGATCCCGAAGAATGGCGGAATCCCAACAAGGTGAAGATCGTGTGCGACGAGCGCGGCGACGCGCTCTATTTCTCGCGCAGCCCGATCCCGTTCCTTCGCGACGGCACGGGAGTTCCGGCCAACGCGCTGCGGCACGTTGCGGTATACGGCTATCGGCGCGATTTTCTTTTGAAGTTCGCGTCGCTCAAGCCGGGCGTACTCGAACAAATCGAAAAGCTCGAACAGTTACGCGCAATGGAGCGCGGATATCGAATCAGGGTTGTCGCTTCCGTCGCGCCATCGCTCGAAGTGGATACGCCGGAGGATCTGGCGCGGGCGAACGAAGCGGCGAAGGGGATGAGGTAAGTGCGGGGAGGGAATTCCATGGAACGCGGTAAGACGAAATTTATTTTCGTGACGGGCGGCGTGGTTTCGTCGCTCGGCAAGGGACTCGCGTCGGCGTCGCTCGGCGCGCTGATCGAAGCGCGCGGACTGCGCGTGACGCTGCTCAAGATGGACCCGTATATCAACGTCGATCCGGGGACGATGAGCCCGCTACAACATGGCGAGGTTTTCGTCACCGACGACGGCGCCGAGACCGACCTCGATCTGGGCCATTACGAACGCTTCGTGCAGACGCGGATGAGCAAGCGTAATAACTGCACAACCGGCCAGATTTACGATACGGTCATCCAGAAGGAGCGGCGCGGCGATTACCTCGGCGCGACGGTGCAGGTGATTCCGCATATCACCGACGAGATCAAGCAGCGTATTTTGCTGGCGTCCGAGGATGCCGACCTTTGTATCGTCGAAGTTGGCGGCACGGTCGGCGATATCGAGAGCCTGCCGTTTCTCGAAGCGATCCGGGAATTCAGATGGGACCTCGGGCGCGAGAACGTGGTGTACGTTCATCTGACGCTGGTGCCGTTTATTCCGGCGGCGGGCGAACTCAAGACCAAACCGACGCAGCATAGCGTCAAGGAATTGACCGGGCTTGGTATCCAGCCCGACATTTTGTTATGCCGCTGCGACCGGCCGCTGGAGAAGCGTTTCAAGGCGAAAATCGCGCATTTCTGTAACGTCGAGGAAAATTGCGTGATCGCGGCGCAGGACGTCGAGACGATCTATGAGGTCCCGCTCAAGTTCCATGAGGAAGGGCTCGATCAGCGCGTCGTCGAAAAACTGAATATCTGGACCGGGCAGCCCAATCTAGTGAAGTGGCGCCGGCTGGTGAAGACTGCACAGAATCCCAGGGTCACGGTCAATATTGCAGTGGTCGGCAAGTACGTAAACCTCGTAGACTCCTACAAGAGCCTGCACGAGGCGATCGCGCATGGCGCGATTGCCAACGAGGCGCGCGTCCAGATTGACTACGTCGAGGCCGAAGACCTGGAGAAGGGAAATCCCGCGGCGCGGCTCGTCAACGCGGATGCGATCATAATTCCGGGCGGCTTCGGCGAACGCGGTATCGAAGGTAAGATTCGCGCGGTGCGGTACGCGCGTGAGAATGGCGTGCCGATTCTTGGTATCTGCCTTGGCCTGCAGATGATGGTGATCGAGTACGCGCGCGACGTATTGGGCCTGAAGCGCGCCAACACGCGCGAAGTCGACGAGGGTACGCCCGACCCGGTTATCGACATCATGGAAGAGCAGAAGGACGTCGAGAAGAAGGGCGGCACGATGCGGCTCGGCGCGTATCCGTGCTTGATCAGGCCGGGATCGATCGCGAGTTCGCTCTACCGGCGCAACCGGATTTCCGAGCGTCATCGCCATCGCTATGAAGTCAATAACGCTTATCGCGTGGAGCTCGGAAAAGCCGGCTTCAAGGCGACTGGAACGTCGCCGGATGATTCACTGGTCGAGATAATGGAACTCGAAGGCCATCCGTGGTTCCTCGGATGCCAGTTCCATCCGGAGTTGAAATCGCGGCCCCTCGAATGCCATCCGATGTTTCGCGGGCTGATACGGGCGGCAGTGGCGCGGCGCGCGGCGCGCGCGCCCGGACGGTCCAAAGTCACGGAGCTTCGCACGGCTTCATGAAAATGACGGAAGTCACAGCGGGCGGCGTGACATTCGGCGGGCCGGCACTCGTCGTGATCGCCGGCCCATGCGTGATCGAAAGCGACGTCTCGTGTCTGCGGCATGCCGAGAAGCTTGCCGCCATCTCGCGTTCGACAGGTGTGCCGCTAGTCTTCAAGTCGTCATTCGACAAGGCAAATCGCACCAGCCATGCGTCGTTTCGGGGGCCCGGCCTCGATGAGGGTCTGAAAATACTCGAGCGCGTCAAACGTGAAGTCGGATTGCCCGTGCTGACCGACGTGCATGAGCCCGAACAGGCCGCGTCGGCGGCCGCAGTAGTGGATGTAGTGCAGGTTCCGGCGTTGCTCTCGCGCCAGACCGATCTCGTCAAGGCAGTGGCGGCGACGGGATGTGCGATCAATCTGAAAAAAGGGCAATTCCTTGCGCCATGGGACATGCGGGCGGTCGTCAACAAGGCCGAGAACTACGGCAATCGGCGGATACTCGTGACCGAGCGCGGCGCGTCGTTCGGCTACAACAATCTGGTGTCGGACATGCGCTCGCTGGTGATCATGCGCGGATTCGGATATCCGGTGGTGTTCGACGCGACTCATTCCGTGCAACTGCCCGGCGCTGGGGGCGAACGCTCGGGCGGTCAGCGGGAATTCGTGGCGCCACTTGCGCGCGCGGCGACGGCAGTTGGCGTGGATGCAGTATTCATGGAAGTGCACGAGGATCCCGACCACGCGCTGAGTGATGGCCCCAATTCCTATCCGGTAGACCTTCTGCCGGCGCTGCTGCGCGAACTCAGGAAAATCGACGAGCTGATGCGCGCGAGCGCGAGCCGCACCTGAACGCGGCCGCGCGTGCCGATTCGACGATGCGGCCCGCCCTGCGAATCGCATCCTCCGGCTGCGGCATCGTATCCCGGCCCGCTTTGGCCGGAGTCGTGCCCAACACCTTGCTCCATGCGCGCAATTTCCATTGGACACAAATGAAGGGCGACCAGAGCCAATGGGTGTTGCAGGCCAAGGAGGCAAGCTATCTAGCCGACAAGACCAGTGTTCAACTCGAGGGCGCTGAACTTTCTGTGAAGCCGGAGGATGGCAAGTCGATTCAACTGATCGCGCCGCATGCCCTTCTGAAGCTCGACGGGAACCATATCAGCCGCGCGGAGCTCAGCGGAGGGCTGAACGTGCATTATGGCGACTATATGCTGCAGACCGATCAGGCGACGTTCTATCCCGACCGCGACGAGCTCGATGCGCCCGGGGCGGTCAAGGTGGAAGGCGAGGGTTTGACGGTGACCGGAATAGGTCTGACGGGGCATCCCAAGGCCGAAGTCTTCGAGTTGCTCAAGCAGGTGAGCACGCAAATCGTTCCACGGGAAAAAGGTGTTGAGCGTAAGGTTTCGTAGGGGCGTGCGCGTGACGCGCGGTTGGGCCCGGTTAGCGCTATGGCTGCGCGCGGATGCGCGCAGCCATAGCGCTGGTGTAATCGCGGCGAGCGCGAGGGCGGCGGCGTTCGCCGCCGCCCTCGCGCTCGCCGGCAGTGCGGTGGCGGGGGCGCAGCCGGCGGATGCTGGTGCGGCGGGCGCCAACGCGCCCGCCGCACCAGCATCGTCGACGGTGCCCGCGTCGGGGACGGCAGGTAGGGCACCGGCACAAGCCGGTGCCCTACCTGCCGCTGCTGCATCGGTCGCAGGGACCGCTGGCGCGTCGGCGCCAGCGGTCCCTGCGACCGCAGAGGGTGGCGCCGCGACTGGGGCGTCGAGCACTACTGCTGCGTCCGGTACCGCCATCGCGGCTCCTTCGGCCGTATCCGGCACAGGTTCGTCGGCAAGCGACCCGTCAGCTAAGGGTGACGCTCCACCGGCCGCCAGCAACACGTCAACACAGCACCGCGCGATGTCCAAAGCGGCGCCGAATGGCGCGCCGGCCGAAGCCGACGGTGTTTCCAAGGGTGGCGGCCCAGAGGCCGATTCGCCTTTTTCAGGGCTTGAATTCTCTTCGAATCACGGCCCGATAAATATCCAGTCCGATTCCATGTCGCTAGATTACAAGGGCAATAAGGTGCTCTTTCGTGGTCACGTTCACGCAGTGCAGTCGGGCAGCGAGTTGCGCAGCAACACGCTCCAAGTCAAGTACGGAAAGGACTTTCACGCAGTTCAGGAGATGGTTGCCGACGGCGATGTGAGAATGAATCAGGGGACCCGCTGGGCCACAAGTAGCCATGCCGTGCTCAACGAGGCCAATCACACCGTCGTCCTGACCGGCGCTCCGGTCGTGCACGACACCAACGACCAGATAACCGGCACGCGGATCACGGTCTACCTTCAAACCGGCCAAAGCGTAGTGGAAGGAGCGCGAGCAGTGATCTTCCCTCGTCCCTCGAAAACCCGCGATAATGAGGTGCCGGCCGGCCACGCTCAGTGACCCGGCCCCGATCAAGATGGCTCTCGAAGTAAAGCTCGGACAGGATTTGCGGTTGCGTCAGCAGTTGGTGATGACGCCGCAACTGCAGCAGGCGATCAAGATCCTGCAACTGTCGCTGCCCGAACTGGAAGTCGTGGTACAGAACGAGCTCGAATCGAACCCGATGCTCGAACCGCTTGATCATAGTGTGGCCGAGACCGCCGCCAACGATACCAATTCGGAAAACGGTTCGGGGCCCGAGGCAGAGCCGCTATCGCCCGAGCCTGAAGCGGGTGCCTCCCCCGAGACGGAGACGGAATGGACGCCGCCGTCCGAGGCCGACGAACGGCCGGTCGAAGCGCCGATAACCGATGCGCCCGACGCGGCGGTCGAACTTCGCGAAACGCGCCTCGACAAGCTCGACTGGCGCGAATACCTGGAAAACTATTCCAACAACTGGCAGGACGGCGAGGCGCCCGACTCGGACGATGACCGCCGTCAAACGCTCGAGAACACGCTGACGCGCAAGACCTCGCTTGAAGACCACTTGATGTGGCAGTTGAGGCTCTCCAGCCTCGGCGAGGAGGAGATGCGGATCGGCGCGACGATAATCTACAACCTCGGCAACGACGGATACCTCGAAACACCGATCGAAGAACTCGCTGCGCAACTCGAGATTGCTCCTGAACGCGTCGAGCGCGTGCTCAAGCGCGTGCAGCGGCTGGATCCGCCGGGTGTGGGCGCGCGTGACCTGCGTGAATGCCTCTACGCCCAGTTAGTGAACCATGGGATGGAGGCATCGCTCGCGGCACGGATCGTACTGAACCATCTCGACCTTCTCGAAAAGCATCGCTATGCCGAGATCGCCAAATCGCTAGGGGTTCCGCTCGATATGGTAGGTGAGGCGGCCAAGGTGATCTCGGTGCTCGAACCCAAGCCGGGACGTGATTACGGTGGCCAGGACCCGCCCTATATCGTTCCCGATGTTTTCATTCAGAAGATCGGCAACGACTTTATCGTTACGCTGAACGAGGGCGCGGTGCCGAGGCTGCGGCTCGCGAACTACTACCAGCGCGTCCTCAACGACGGCGCGGTCGAAGCGGGCACCAAGGAGTACTTGCAGGAGCGGCTTCGTTCCGCGCGATGGCTGGTGAAGTCTATCTACCAGCGCCAACAGACTATCTTCAAAGTCGCGAACTCGATCGTGAAGTTTCAGCACGCGTTCTTTGAGCATGGGATCAGCCAGCTTAAGCCGCTGGTTCTGAAGGATGTCGCGGGCGACCGCCAACAAGTACGCACACACGCCGCAGGGCATCTTCGAGCTTAAATTCTTCTTCACCTCGGGCCTCAAGGCGACCGACGGTGAGGACGTCAGCGCCGAAACGGTCAAGGAGAAGATTCGGGCACTGGTCGCCGCGGAAAAGCAGGATGATCCGCTGTCGGATCAAGCGATCGCCGAGATTCTGCGCAAGGACCAGATCAATATTGCCCGCCGCACCGTCGCCAAGTACCGCCAGGCGCTGGGAATTCTGCCTTCGAGCCGCCGCAGGATGTTGCGTTAGCCCGCGGGGAGGAATGGTGAAGGCGTATGAAAGGCAAGATAGGTGAAGGCAAGATAGGTCAGGGTAAGAGAAGCCGGGAAGTGGCGCGCAAGGCGCGCCGCTCGTCACGCAAAGCTGGCCTTCCGGTCACCGACGTCACAGTAACTTTCCGGCACGTCGAGCCGACTGAAGCACTGCGCTCTTACGCGGAGCGTAAACTCTCGCACCTCGCAAAATTCCTCAAGCGTGCATGCCAGGTTCATCTGATCCTGTCGGTTGACAAATATCGCCAGCATGGGGAAGTTACTTTCAAATCGGGGCACCTCGCGGTGACCGCGCAGGAAGAGACCAAGGACC
>WNFT01005674.1_pt1 | contig 17318 bp, 14 predicted proteins | sample 5400191 | NCBI WGS metagenome assembly WNFT01 (sample SAMN13153359, study PRJNA577476) | soil metagenome | isolation source: 80 cm saprolite under Madrone tree | place: USA:California | collected 2016-06-14 | reverse complement strand
CGGCATTCCATGGTATTTCGGCGTGTATCGCCACTGAAGACGTCGGTTTCAGTAAGCTGGTTTGCCGTTGATGAGCAGCGGGACTTGCAGTTCCAGGATGTGGCCATCTTTGCCGAGGCGAAATTTCACCAGTTGCATGTTGCCGACGTCGCGCGTTTTCCACTCGGGAGTCTCGATCGGCTGTTCAGGTTTATCGGCCGGCGACCATTCCACGTCTTCGCCTCGTTGCTTCACGGTTTGCGGGTCAATCTCGTAGGCTTCTTGTTCCTTCATGTCGACCAGCAGATAGCGCTTCCAAAGGTGTACGAGCAGCAGGCCTCTTTTCTCCGCGTGGTAAATATTCCAGGACTTCGGCGCTTGATCATTGAATTTAACGATGGCGAATCCCACCGATTTCCATAGTTGTTTCTGCAATGGTGCTTGGGCGCAAACTGGGATTGCAGCAAGGAGCAGAGCCAACGTGACTCTAATGCATCGGGCCATCATTACGCGCCCAATCCTGCAGCTAGCCAAAGTAGTGTCATGAAGGCGGAAAGGCCACAGGCCGGCCATCTCAGCTTTCCGTTCCCAACCAGGCTCGCCAGGAATCCGAGCGGCGCGGCCGAGAATCCACTGAGGGCTATCAATCCGCATACCCAGTATTCCCAAGTTCCAGTTCTGCCCATTTCAACCAAGATGCCAAAGACAATCGACAAAAAACTCGACCACGCCACCAGTCCGCTAGCCCCGATGGCTCCGTAGCTCCGCCAGGGCGGCTCCACAATTCTGGGGGACGCTCGCCACCAGCGATGGAGCGCCCATGCCAGAATCACTCCGGGAAGAATCAGGAGAGGGAGGTTCACAAGCTAGTCCTTGACTTCGCTGAAGGATTTGTCGAGGAGACGGATGGCTTCATCAACGTCGACCTTCGTTGTATTCAGCATTGGGGCAAGTCGCAGCGTGTTGCCGTAGAGGCCGCCCTTGCCGATCAACAGGCCGTGCTGGCGGGCACGCTCCATCACCTGTGTGGTGGCTTCGGGAGCGGGTTCTTTCGTTTTGCGGTCTTTCACCAATTCGAGCGCTTGCATCAGTCCCATGCCGCGCACGTCGCCGATGAGCGAATGTTTCGCCTGCAACTCTTCCAGCTTGCCGCGGAAATATTTTCCGACGACATCTGCGTTTTCGAGCAAATTCTCTTCTTCAATCAGCTCGATGGTAGCCCTGGCTGCTACGCTCGTCACCGGGTTGCCGCCGAACGTGGCGATGTTCGAGCCTTGGAAGCTGCCGGCGATTTCCGGCGTCGTCACCGTCAATCCTACGGGGACGCCATTGGCCATGCCTTTCGCGCTGGTGATCATGTCGGGAATCACTTCCCAATTCTCGATGCCGAACCATTTCTTCCCGGTGCGTCCCCAGCCGGTCTGCACCTCATCGGCGATGAACAGCGCGCCGTACTTTTTCACGATCTTAAAAACGATTTTGAAGTATTCCTTCGGCGGAGTGATGAATCCGCCGACGCCTTGGATCGGTTCGGCGATGAACGCGGCGATGTTGCCGCTGGTCCCGGTCTGAATGAGGTTTTCCACGTCATCCGCGCAGGCCACTTCGCAATCGGGATACTTCAAGTGCAGCGGGCAGCGGTAGCAGTACGGATTCACGGCGTGAGAAATTCCCACGCTGATGACGCCAGCCTTCCGGTAGGGCGCGTGCGCGGTGACGGCTTTGGCGAGCGCTGAACCGCCCGAATAGGCATGGCGCAGCGCCACCACGTCAAAGCTGCCAGTGGACATGCGCGCCAGCAGAATGGCGGCTTCGTTGGCTTCCGTGCCGGAGTTCGTAAAAAAGCTCTGCTTCAAATTTCCTGGCGTAATCTGCGCAATCTTCTCCGCCAGCGCCACAATGTGCTCCGTGGGGTAGAGCGTCGAAGTGTGCTGCAGTCGGTTGACCTGCGCGCTCACCTTGCTGGAGATCTTAGGGTTGCAGTGCCCCACGGAGACGGTCAGGATGCCGCCAAAGAAATCGAGATACTTGTTGCCTTCCACGTCCCAGAGATGCTGCATCTCGCCGTGGTCGGCCACCAGCGGCTGCTGGAAGTAATTGGTCACCGAGGGCCACAGATACTTTTTGTGCTTGGCGACGACTTCTTCGCTGCGCGCACTACGCGCAAGCTGGGATGCAGGAACAAAATGTGCGGGTGTGGTCACGGATAAGTCCTTATGCCATCTGTAGCATGCTTCAAAGTGTACGATGCGGAGAAGCGAGCGGCAAGCGACCGAAGGACAGCATCACGCGCGGCAGTTCATGGCTGAACGTGCCTCCCTGAGGGTTTGGAAGGGCCGATCATTACCTGTATGCCGCGCGAAACGATTCAGGAAACTTTGACACTACTGTCATATCGCCTGTTTATTCTGATTTGGGCGATCGACCCTTAAGACCATGGTGCCCGGAAAGATTCCCTCTCGGCCTCAGACTTCCCCTTCCAGGAGATTGACGTCCCGCGTCCCGGCGCCCGGGGATGTGTGGGTGTATTGGAAGTGCCGTGGACAAGAGGACGTCTCACGCGTTCTGGACATGAGCATGGGAGGCTTGTTCATCGAGACACCCGAGGCAAAGGCCGAAGGCATGCAGACAAGGCTGCATTTTTTGGTGCAAGAAGGGCAGATTCGCAATCCGGCAAAGGGTTGGGCTTGAAATTTACGGCGCTGAGTGAACAGGACCGCCCTAAGCTGGCTGCTTTGCTGACGCGGCTTCGCGGGACGCATCATTCCCCCAGAAAATCGTAAGTCACAGTTCCAGCAAACCATTCAAACTAACAGGAGGCGATCCTGGGAAATTGAAATTTCTCGCGCTTCTCCGCCACTCGGCTATAGAATCCATTTCGTTGATCCTTCACTCGAACCATGACGCAAGCGAACATTCATCTTCGCCTTGCCGTTCCCGAGGATGTCCCTGCTCTGCGTGAGCTGATCGAGGCATCCGTGCGCGGATTACAGACACACGACTATACGCCCGCGCAGATCGAGGGCGCCCTCAGCACCGTTTTTGGCGTTGATAGCCAGCTCATCGCCGATGGCACATATATCCTTGCGGAGGCCGAATCCGGCCCAGGCGATCGCACTGGCACAGCGAACGGGCCACCTGGATTGATGATTGTCGGTTGCGGCGGCTGGAGCAAGCGCAAGACGCTCTATGGGAGTGACCACTGGACCGCACGCGAGGATGCCTTGCTGGACCCACTTCGCGACGCGGCAAAGATTCGCGCATTCTTTATACACCGGGACTGGGCGCGGCGCGGAGTCGGCAGCATGATCCTGAAAGCTTGCGAAGATGCAGCGACGTCCGCGGGGTTCACTCGCTACGAAATGGGAGCAACGCTGACCGGAGCAAAGCTCTTCGGCGCGAAGGGCTATATCGCCGTGAAACCCATCTCGATTCCCTTGGTGAACGGAGAATCGCTCCCGGTAATCCACATGGAAAAACATTCCTAGGCTTGCCCCAGTTCGAATCCGCTGCCGGAAGTGCATCGGTTCGGACAGGATTGGCCTTGGAAGGTATAATGCCCGGCTATGAATTTAGCGGCGCGGCTCCTGCGGCGGGCGTACGGGATGTTTGCGCGCGTATTTCCGCGGTGCGGCGTTATTTCACAGGCGATTGCCTTCAATTTATTCCTCGCGTTTTTTCCCACCCTGCTGATTGCCGTGGCCTTGGCGACGAGCCGGATTGGCGGCAAGACGAGCCTGTTTGACTTGATCACCGACTTCACCCAATTCTTGCCGCCGGGGAGCCAGGCGATTGTTTCAGAGTTCTTGGTGAAGCGCGGACCGGAAGCGTGGAAGATCGCGGCACTGGGATGGACGGGAACGCTTCTCGCCGGGTCGCAAGTGATGAAGCTGGTCATGCAGGGAATTCACACGATTTACGGTGACACGCAGGAATTCGGCTTCTTGCACCGGCAAGTTCGCGGCCTGATGTTATTGCTGGTGACGATTGCCCCGCTTCTGGGAGCGGCCATCCTCGGTGTTCTGGGAAAGCCACTACGGCGATGGATTGCCCATGAAGTCGGCAAACACACCATTTTGCAAGGTTGGTGGAATTTCTTTTTCCCCGCTGCGGCGATGGTCCTTGCGATGCTGGCGCTGACGGTGATCTATCGCGTGGCGCGGCCTCAGGAGGACAGCATGCGCAACGTGCTGCCCGGAGCGGCCGTCGCGACGCTCCTCTGGTGGCTGGTGGATGTGCTGTTTGGAGTTTATGTGCGGCGCGTGCCGTATAGCGTCGTCTATGGCGGCCTTGCTGCCGTGATCGGCTTGATTATCTGGATGCAGCTTTCGGCGGTGATTGTTTTCCTGGGCGCCGCTTGGAACGCGGAGCTGGCGGAGAGCCGCAAAAAGGCGGTAGCTCATGCGTGAACACATTCTCCACGTGGAGTGTTATTCCGGATACAAGGCGGACGAGCGTCCCGTAAGGCTAAGACTGAATGACGGAACCCGGGAAGTCGTCGCCATTGAGGATCGCTGGTATTCGCCGGGCGCGACTTACTTTCGCGTGCTCGTGGACGACGGCGATCGTTACCTGCTTCGCCACGAAGAAGCCCAGGACGTCTGGACGCTGGTCGGATATCGAGCGCGGTAGTGGGTCAGTTTCCGGTTAGCCCTCATCCAGGAGAAGCGGTGTAAGATGGCGAGTCGCGCAGTCGGTAATCAGAATGAAATCGGAGGAAAGAATATGAGCAGTGCACCAGCAACGGGTCCAACCTTTAACCAGGGCTCACTTGAAACGCAAAAACCAAAGGCAAGCACATACACAGCCGTCGAAGTCTCGGCGCCCAATCAGTTACGAGTAGTGGAGCGCCGGGTCGCTGAACCTGGGCCAGGTCAAGTTCGGATTCGGGTGGAGGCTTGCGGAATTTGTCACACCGACATGACCACTGTAACGGGCACCTACCCAGGACTGACTTTGCCGCGCGTTCCCGGACATGAAGTGATTGGCCGCGTCGAGGCCCTAGGCAGCGGGGTGTCCAAATGGAAGATTGGCCAACGTGTTGGTGTTGGCTTGATCGCTGGCGAAGACGGCGTCTGTGAATCGTGCAGACGCGGAGACCCTGTCAATTGTCAGAACCCGGTGACATCGGGGGTTACATTGGATGGTGGTTACGCGGAAGTGATGATCGCCGAGGCTCGCGGGATCGCGTCCATTCCTGACGAACTCAGTTCAGCAGAAGCTGCTCCGCTTCTTTGCGCGGGTGTCACAACGTATAACGCCCTTCGTAATGCCGGATTGCGAGCCGGAGACTTGGTTGCTGTGCAGGGCATTGGCGGCCTTGGTCATTTGGGTGTGCAGTTTGCGCGGCACATGGGATTCCGTACGGTCGCGATTGGGCGTGGACGCGACAAGGAGAAGCTCGCTCAAGATTTGGGCGCCCATGCCTACATCGACGCTACAGTCGAGGATGGTGCGGCGGCGCTGCAGCGCATGGGAGGAGCCCGAGCGATTCTCGCTACAGGAACAAGCGGTGCTGCCATAGGACCACTTGTGTCAGGTCTTGCCACGCGGGGGAAGCTGATTGTGGTCGGTGCACCGGCTGATCCAATTCAATTGAATGCTTTGTCGCTCCTCTTTGGCGGTCGGTCGGTATACGGAAGCCTCACCGGCACCCCCATTGATAGTGAGGACACGCTGGCCTTCAGCGTCTTAGCGAATATCCGCCCAATGATCGAGACAGCGCCTCTCGAACAGGCCGCTGATGCTTACGCTCGCATGATGCAAGGCAAAGCACGGTTCCGCATAGTGCTGGTTACAAAGGATGGATTCGCTCAAAGTCCGCGCAATGAAGCGTGAATGAACCGGGCGAACCTCGAACTGGTACGACTCCCAGTGGTGCCTTTGCTCTGAGTTCTTAGCTTATGGTCGGCCAACCGGAATCCTCGGACTCAGTTTGTTCGGTGGTCAGTTTGTCAGCGCCCTTTTGTTTCTGTCGGATTATCCGAAACTGACCACCACCCGGGCCGCTACATGATTGACAAAAAATTTGCGTGAAGCGTATAGTCAAATCACCATTTGGTTGCAAAGCGCCCCTGGATTCGTCCTTTTCCGGCTCCTGGACGCCTCAGGATGCGGGTTTCTGAAGGGCAGGGATGTTTCATTCATGGCTACTCCCCGGGTTCTGCCGCATCATTTTGATAGTCTTCTTTTGCTGCCTGTGGATTTCCGGTAGCCAACTCTCCGCTCAGACGCCTGAACCACCGTCACCGCCTCAGGATGCGCCTGCAAAGCCAGATCCGACGGCCGGGCCTGTGTCGGCAGCCGGTCAGAATGAGGAAGTTTCCAGTCGCGATACGCCGACCACTTTCAAAGTGCGGGTGAATTTAGTGCTGGTGCGCGTGGTGGTTCGCGACCGTCAGGGCAAGATCATATCAAATCTCAAGAAAGAGGATTTTCAGCTCTACGACAACCGAAAACCACAAACAATCTCTTCCTTTAGCGTGGAAACACCGGAGAAGCGCACGGCTTTCGCCGTGGCATCCACGGCCGCCGAGGCTGCTTCCTCGAGCGCGGACGTAACCGGCGGCAAAGCCGTCGTGCTGCCGCAGCGATTTGTGTCCATGGTGTTTGACGACGTGCACCTCTCGATGGAAGATGCCACGTTCGTCCGCGATTCCGCAACGCGATTCTTTGGGGCTTTGGCGGCAAGCGATCGCGTCTCGCTGAACACCACTTCCGGCCAGTTGACGCAGGATTTTACCGATGATCATGAGAAACTTTCGAAAGCGCTGCTGGGAATCTTGCCGCATCCCCTGACAGGCCAGAGTTTTCATGATTGCCCCGACGTGAGTTACTACCAGGCCGATCTTATTGCGAACAAGTCGGACGTTCAAGCGCTTGCCGTCGCCACCGAGGACGCGCTCCAGTGCGCCTTCAACGGGGACAACACGATGAGAGCCGCGGCACAGAACCTTGCGCAGTCCGCGGCGTATCGCGCGGTATCGCAAGGCGACAGCGAGACGGAGTATGCCTACCGGCATCTTGAAGACGTCGTAAGACGCCTCTCAGGCATGCCCGGTCAACGCGTGCTCGTTCTAGTCTCGCCCGGCTTCATCTCATCGACGCTGCAACTCGAGGCTTCCGAAATGGTCGATCGCGCGACGCGCGCCAATATTGTGATTAACACGATTGATGCGCGCGGCCTCTACACTCCAGACGTCGGAGGAGACATCGCCGATCCGCCACACGACACGTTCCGTACGGCCGGTTACAAAACCTCCTATCGCGTGGCGGCGCAACTCGCGCAAGAAGACGTTCTGGCGCAATTGGCAGATGGAACAGGCGGCAAGTTCTTCCATAACCGCAACGATGTGGATGAAGCCATGCGGGAGGCGGGCGCCGCGCCGGCAATTTCCTACTTGCTTGGGTTTTCGCCGCAGAACCTGAAAATCGATGGGCGGTTTCATGCGTTGAAGGTCGCGCTGACGAGCAAGGAAAAATTCGACGTTCAGGCCCGGCACGGTTACTTCGCGCCAAAAACCGTGGCTGATCCCGCCGAAGCCACAAAACAGGAGATGCAAGAAGCCCTGTTTTCGCAAGAGGAGATCCGCGACCTGCCGGTGGAACTGCAAACGCAATTTTTCAAGAAGGATGAGGCCCAAGCGCGCCTCGCGGTCTTGACGCACTTTGACGTGAAGAACATCCGTTTTCAGAAATTGAAGGGGCGCAACAACGATCAATTAACCATTGTCACCGGAATCTTCGACGAGAATGGAAATTTTGTCACCGGCCTCTCGAAAGTCGTGGAGATGAACTTGCTCGACACGACCTACACCCGATTGAGCCGCTCGGGATTCACGGTGAAAACGAGTTTTGACGTGAAGCCGGGCACCTACCTCGTGCGCCTGGTTGTGCGAGACGCGGTGGGTGCGCAGATGGCGGCACGCAACGGGGCCGTGGTCATTCCTTATTGAACGTTGGTGATTTGGTGGGGGAGCTATGAACACACTTACAAACTTCAAGCGAACACTTCGATTGGCTGCGTGGCTGGCTGCTGGAGCGATATGCGCGTTTTCTGCTGCTTCGCGGGCGCAGGAGCAACCCGCTCCGCCACCGCCGCAGGCGGCCTCACCGGGGGAGCAGCAGCCGGTAGTTGTAATCAAGAAAGAATCAAAACTGGTGCTCGTCGATTCGGTGGTGACGGACAAGAAAGGCAACTACGTCCGCGAACTCACACAGAATGATTTCAAGGTTTTCGAAGATAACAAGGAGCAGCCGGTTTCCAGTTTTTCCACCGGGGCCGACGTGGCTACCCAGGCGAACGGGCAGCGCCGGTATCTGATTTTGTTTTTCGATAATTCCACGATGGCGGCGCCGGACCAGATCCAGGCGCGGAACGCCGCCGCCAAGTTCATCGCGGCAAACGCCGGGCCGGACCGATTGATGGCGGTCGTGGACTTCGGTGGCTCGCTGCGCATCGTGCAGAATTTCACGGCGAACGCGGATGTGCTCCGCGCGGCGGTGTCCGGGATAAAGAATTCGTCGGTCGATCCAAACGCGGCCCCGGCGGACGTACCCGTCACAGTGGCGTCGACCGGCCTGACTTCCTTTGGCTCGTCGCTGGGCAATGCCGCTGCGGATTTTGGCGCGCGCAGCATGCTTCTGGCGGTGCGCAGCCTGGCGAAAAATCTTCGGTCCATCCCCGGCCGAAAAATGGTAGTGCTGTTTTCCGGTGGGTTCCCGCTGACGCAGGAAAACCAATCGGAGCTCACGGCAACTATCGATGCGTGTAACAAATCCAATGTCGCCGTCTACGCATTGGATGCACGCGGCCTGGTAGCGACCGCTCCGGGTGGGAGCTCCAGCCGGAGAACAACGCCTGGGCATAGCCGTGCTGTTTCAAGCCGCATTCCTTCGCGGAAGACATCATTGCGTCCACATATTCTCCTTGCGGCCTTTCCGGCGAAGGCCATGCCTGATCCGCAGCGGCCGGGCGGCGGAGGCGGTGGTGGTGGCCGTGGTGGAGGAGGCGGGGGAGGCGGGGGAGGCGGAACCGGGGGAGGCGGAACCGGCACCGGAGGTGGGGGCAGAGGTGGCACGGGCGGAGGTGGTACGGGCGGTGGCGGTACCGGAGGCGGAGGTACCGGAGGCGGCGGCAAAGGCGGTACCGGGGGAACTGGCGGCACCAGCGGTGGCCCAGGCGGCGGCACTCGCGGAGGCCCAGGCAGCGGCACTCGCGGCGGTGGCTCCAATCCTACTTCTAATAATTTCAACAACTCGCCCTACAACCAGCCGCGGACAATCGTCCCGTCATTCCCGCCTTCGGCTTCGACCAATCAGCAGATTCTAGCTGCGCTGGCCGAAGGAACGGGCGGCTTCACGATTTTCAACACCAACGACCTGCTCGGTGGACTCGAGCGCATCGGGCGGGAACAGAACGAGTTCTACATTCTTGGGTACGTGCCGGGCGACACGCCCGAGGGAAGTTGCCACACGCTGAAAGTGAAGCTGAATCGTGGCGGACTCAACGTGCGCTCGCGCAGCGGATACTGCAACACGCGATCCGCTAACGTGCTCGAAGGCAAGCCGCTGGAAAAACAGCTTGAATCGCGCGCCACGGGTTCTCAACCCGGTTCGATTCATGGCGCGTTGCAGGCGCCCTATTTTTACACCGCGCCTGAAACGGCGCGCGTCAACCTGGCGATGGAGATTCCGACGGATACATTTCAATTCAACAAGGACAAGGGAAAGTATCACGCCAACTTGAACGTGCTGGGCATTGCCTACAAGCCGGATGGCACAATCGGAGCGCGATTCAGCGATACCGTCAACCTGGACTTGGAGAAGGATGAATGGAAAGAATTCACCAAGTCGCCGTATCGCTATGAGAACCAATTCGATGCTACACCGGGCACCTACAAACTTACAGTGGTCCTGAGCGCCGGCGGCGATGCCTTCGGCAAACTGGAATCGCCGCTCGCGATAGATCCCTATGACGGAAAACAATTCAGTTTGAGCGGTGTGGCACTCACAAATTCGGCGCAGAGGCTGAACGAGATTCCCAGCGGCCTGGATTCCGTTTTGCTCGAAGACCGCACGCCGCTCGTGGTCAAGGGCATGCAAATCAATCCTTCCGGCAGCAATCGTTTTAAGCGTACCGACAACGTAGCTCTGTACACGGAAATCTACGAGCCGCTGCTGACTTCGGCGACTCCGCCGGCAGTTGGCATGGGCTACCGCATTTTTGAGCGGTCGACCAACAAGCAAGTATTTTTCACCGATGTCGTGCGCGCCGATGATTTCATCCGAAAGGGAAATTCGGTAATCCCCATCGGTCTGAAGGTCAAGGTGGATGACCTGAAACCGGGTTCTTACCGCCTGGTGATGCAGGCCGTGGACAGCGCGAAAAACCATGCACCGGACCGGTCCGTGGACTTTGACGTAATCGAGTAAGCGCCGGACCCTCCGGGCCTCTGAAAAAATCAACAGGCGTGTACGGGCGGGGCCGTTTGGCCGAAGACTAAGTCCTTTCCTGTCTATACGTTCTGCAGCGGTAAAGATTCGACACCGCTCCTGGACTTCTGCAACTTCTCCCTTGGCCAGGGGTTATTCTATTCGTGACCTCCAATTCGCCCAAAATGCCGGTCGGCAGGAGAGTGTTATGAGGTTGCAAGCGCGCCCCGCCTCATGTTCTTTCCAGAAATTTCCTGCCATTTCCGCGACGCCAAGGTCATTTCTTGCTGCCATCCTGTCTTTCACTTGCGTTTTGTCGCTGAGCCTCGATCTACCGGCGAGCGCCGCGAATCCCGCGGCAGCGAAGGACAAGAAACCAAAAGCGGATCCTTCCCTCAAAGGGTTGCCGATTACAGAGCTCAGTGCCGACGAAGCGATTCTTCATGCTCTCAACCGCCTCGCTTACGGCCCGCGACCGGGCGACGTTGAGCGTCTACGGCAACTCGGCCTTGCCAAGTGGATCGAGCAGCAACTCAATCCCAATTCCATCGATGACAGGGCCGTGGAAGCGCGCCTCCAGGATTATCCGACGCTCCGGATGTCCACGGCGAAATTGATTGACGAGTATCCGCAGCCCAAGCAGGCAGAAAAGCAAGCGGAGAAGCAGGCCCAGGCTCGAGCACAGCAGGAGCAACGCCGAAGCGAGGCGGCTGCGGAAACGCCCCAGCAAAACGCCGCGAATGCAAAACAGGAAATGAACGACGCGCCGGCACCCATGAAGCAGGAACAGCCCGAGGGAAATCCTGTGACCAAGGGCGCGGGCAAGCGCGACGTTCTCGGCGGCGGCGATCCCAATAATGTTTCGCGCGCGATTGCCGACGACAGCAAGCGGCCGCAGCGCGTGGTGGCGGAACTGAGCATGACCAAGGTTACGCGCGCGATTTACAGCGACCGGCAGCTTCAGCAGGTGATGGACGATTTCTGGTTTAACCACTTCAACGTGTTCGCGGGCAAAGGCGAAGACCGCTACTACCTCACCGCGTACGAACGCGACGTGATCCAGCCGCACGCTCTCGGGAAATTCAAGGATCTGGTGACCTCGACGGCGAAGAGCCCGGCGATGCTCTTCTATTTGGACAACTTTCTGAGCGCCGATCCGCGGGCGGCCCAGCGTCAGGCGGCAGAGCGCGCCGCGCGGCAACAGTGGCGGCGTGGAAGACTCGGCATGCCACGGCCACCCGCCAACCCCCAGCAGGCAAAGAAAAATGAGCGCGGGCTGAATGAAAATTACGGACGCGAGTTGATGGAGCTACACACGCTCGGCGTGGATGGCGGCTATACGCAGAAAGACGTCACCGAAGTAGCCCGTTGCTTCACCGGCTGGACGATTGACAAGCCGAGGCAGTACGCGGATTTCAAATTTGACGATCGGTTGCACGATCCCGACCCGAAGATCGTGCTGGGCAAAAAAATTCATGCGGGCGGAATGAAAGACGGCGAGCAGGTGATCGACCTGCTCGTGCATCATCCGAGTACGGCAAAGTTTGTCTCGACGAAACTGGCGCGCCGCTTTGTCTCGGACAACCCGCCGCCGGTGCTGGTCAACCGCATGGCCCAGACGTTTCAATCGAGCGACGGCGACATCAAAGCCGTGCTGCACACGATGATCTGGTCGCCGGAATTCTGGTCGCGCGAATCGTACCGCGCAAAAATCAAAACTCCGTTTGAATTGGTGGTTTCCGCTGTTCGTGCCCTGGGCACGGACGTAGACACGCCCATGCCGCTGGTGCAGTGGGTGGGGCGAATCGGCGAGCCTCTCTATCAGTGCCAGCCGCCGACTGGCTACTCGGACAAATCTGAAGCGTGGGTAAACACCGGCGCTCTGCTGAATCGCCTGAATTATTCGCTGGCGCTCGCGGGAAACAGAATGCGCGGCGCGCGCACGGATGTGGCTTCGTTGCTCGGGGTCGATGCGTCCGCGGAACCGAAGACGGCGCTGGATCGCGCGGTGCAAGTATTTCTCGGCGGGCAGGCGGGACCGACTACGGTCGAGACGCTCGAGAAACAACTCGATAATCCGCAAGTTTTGCAGGCCAAACTCGACGATTCACGCAAACAAGTGGATCTGGGCGTGGTCGCCGGCTTGGTTCTGGGCGCTCCGGAATTTCAAAGGCGATAGCTACGAGAGGTCGTAATGAGTTACCAATGCTGTGAAGGCGTACGCGGTCTGAAATTTTCGCGGCGGTATTTCCTGAAGCAAGGCGGCGTAGCCATGGTTGGCCTCAGCGCGATGCCCGCGTTTTTGCAGCGTGCCGTCGCGGCAACGCCGATGCCGAACAAGAAGCAGCTCGTCGTGCTGTTTCAACGCGGCGCGGCGGACGGCTTGAATGTCGTCGTGCCCTTCGGCGAACAAAATTACTATCGCTTGCGGCCGACGATTGCGATTCCCCGACCTGGTCGGGGCGCGAACGACGTGGCGATCGACCTGGACGGATTTTTCGGATTGCACCCGAGCCTTGCGCCGATCGAGCCCCTCTTTCACAAAAATCAACTGGCGATTGTGCACGCTGCCGGTTCGCCCGATCCCACGCGATCGCACTTCGATGCACAGGACTTCATGGAATCCGGCACGCCGGGCTTGAAGGCCACAGAAGATGGATGGCTGAATCGCGCGCTGGAAACCGTTTCGGAAGAAAACGCTTCGCCTTTCCGCGCCGTGGCGATGGGGCCGAATCTTCCGCGCATGCTGCACGGCGGCGCACCGGCAATTGCGTTGCCGGACTTGAAACAATTTAAGGTGATGGCGCAAGCGCCGGGAACCGGCCAGATGGTCGAAGGCGGCTTTGAAGCCATGTACTCGCAGACAGTGGATCACGCGCTGCACGGCACCGGCACGGAAACCTTTGAAGCCATCGATCTCTTGCGCAAGGCTGACCCGGCCAAGTATCAGCCAGAAAACGGCAACATCGGCGTGGAAGTTTTGTTTGTCGATTGCGGCGGCTGGGACAATCACGTGAACGAAGGTGGCGTGCAGGGCCAGCTCTCGAATTTGCTTAAGGACCTTGGCCAAGGCCTTGCGGCGTTTCATCAGGACATGGGCGACCGCATGGAGAATATTGTGTTCGTCACCATGAGCGAGTTCGGCCGCACGGCCAAGGAAAATGGCAATCGCGGGACCGATCACGGCCATGCGAATTGCATGTTTGTGATGGGCGGCGACGTGAAGGGCGGACAGGTTTACGGCAGATGGCCCGGCCTGAACGATCATCAGCTCAACGAAGGCCGCGACCTCGCGCTCACCACGGACTTTCGCTCCGTGGTCGGCGAAATCTTGGCCAAGCACATCGGCGTTGCCGACCTCAAGCCCGTCTTCCCCGGCTTCGATAACAACCGTGCCAAATTCCCTGGCCTCATTAAATCTTCGAACTCCTAGACCTGATCCGCGCTTAATTGGAGCGCGTCGGTTTGGTCACTACAGTACCTACTTTTCCGGTTGATGCCATAACGACGCCGGCCTCGCAACGGCCCGAGTAAACTGTTCGGTGTTAGCCCTAACAGTGCTCGGACCGAAGGAGGCCGAGATGAGAATTATAGGATGTGATTTGCACGCTCGCCAGCAAGCAGTGGCCATGGTGGACGCCGAAACGGGGGAAGTAGTGAACATGACTCTGAAGCACGAAGGCAACAACGTGCGGGAGTTTTATTCCTCGCTTCCACGCCCGGTGCGTGTGGGAATCGAAGCCACGGGATCGATGCAGTGGTTCGTGAACCTCATGGAAGAACTGGGAATCGAATGCCTGGTCGGCCATCCGGCAGAGATTCGGGCCGCCGAGCCAAGGAAGCAGAAACATGATCGGCGAGATGCGGACTTGATTCTGAAACTGCTGGCGGAAAATCGTTTTCCGGCGATCTGGCTGCCTTCGAAGGAGCTACAGGATCTGCGGGCCTTGCTGCGGCACCGTCATCAGTGGGTACGCATGCGGACGCGAATACAGAATGCGCTGCAGTCGATAGCCTTGGCGAATGGTCTACGACGAGGCACCGCCCTGTGGAGCCATGACGGACAAAACACGATCGCGTCATTGCCGCTGGCGCCCCATACCGCCTATCGGCGGAACGAGTTGCAGGCGCTGTACGCGAAGTTCGAGGCGGAGATCGAGAAACTAAACCAGCGAGTCGAGGAGCAAGCTTGTGGACGAGCGGGAGCACGGCTGCTGATGACCCATCCCGGAGTGGGGCCGGTCACGGCCTTGGCGACCGACGTGTTCCTGGGCGATCCAGCACGATTTGCAGACAGCAAGGCCCTGGCTAGTTATGTAGGACTGATTCCGCGTGAATACTCTAGTGGAGGGCGGCAGCGGCTCGGTGGGCTGACGAAACAAGGCAATCCGCTGTTGCGGTTTCTCTGGGGTGAGGCGGGGGCACACGCCGTACGCCGGGATCCGGAGTTGCAACGTTTTTACCGCCGCAAAGTAATCCAGAAAGGTTTCGGAAAGGCGAGCGTGGCCGTGGCTCGCAAACTCGGGATCCGGCTGTGGATCATGTTGCGGGATCAGATCGAGTACAACGAGTTCTGTCGTCGTGGACAGAAGCAGCAGAAAAGCAGTGAAGCCTGTGCGGGGATGCCAGAAACGCGGTATGGCGCGAACAGTCACCGGCCGATTGATTAGGCTACCCGCCTCCCTGAACAGGAGGGAGTTCGAATAACTCATCATGGTTGATCGTGACTGAAGAGATGTTTGGTGGGCAACACTGAGTTGATGAACGTAAACGGGCTGAGCAGGTTAGGGCGACACAGATGAACAGAAGCGGCAGAAAGAGACGCAGCTCGCGCGTTGACGAAGAAGTGTGCTCGAAATTCAGTGAGAGGCAAAAGAAAAAACCTAAAAAACTCTTGACACGGCCGGCGTCGTTAGAGATACCGCGTTAATCAGGACCTCGGTAGCGAGGCCCCGCAAACAGTCGCCTGCCTCGCGGGTATGATATGCTGCGCTGAACTTCTGCAAATCGTGGGGGGCTTCGCTGGATGAAAGCGTTTCAGCGTGTTTGTTTAGCCATTCTAACAACGACCGGGTTAGTGTTCGCGGACACGACGATTCCGATATTCGCTGATGTGCGTGTCAAGGAACGCCTCACATTCAAGGACCTCCAAGGAAGCCGCCAAGTGAACAGAACCATAGAGATCAAAGGCTTGCAAATGCGGATCGAGGACGAAGCAAGCGCAACGGTCATGATCTACAGTGTGGAAGATGGGAAGAGATTTCGCTTCGATACACCGAAGAAGGAAGTCTTCGTCAACGGTTGCAGCCGCAGCAAGTGATTTCAGCAACTTCATCCGCGAAGCGATGAAGCGAGGTTACGTCCGGGCGGTAGTGCCAATCAGCCCCTCTCTTTCTCCCATTGGACCCTATTTCTTTGGGCAAGGCACGAATCTGTTTGTGCTTGGCGCAAGGACAGAATCTAGTTTCAAGTCCGAGCAGATTCCACCTCCCAGAATCCCACCAGCTGAAAGAAAAGCGATCATCACAGAGATCAGGTCTGACATGATTCCGGACAAAGACTTTCAAATTCCTGTCGATTGGAAGCTGAGGAAGGACAAAGACCAAGATTAGGCCCGCGTCGCTCGGGGCCTCAACTCCCGATTAGCGAAACTGGAAACTGACTCTCCACGGTCTTCGCTCCTCGGAATGATCCGGTCTCAAGGTTTTTCAACAAGCTCTCCGTCTTCCGGGCTGCCCAAAGACCGAATCACTCTGGACAGCTCCACCACCTCGATATGTTTGGGGCAGTCGTCCCAGTTGTGGCGCCAACAAACAATGACGTCGCAGCCGCTTGCAGGATGGCCGTGGTCACGGAAGTTCCTGCTCTCAAATTCAAACTCGATGCGCACGCGCTGCCATCGTTCAGGAGTTATTTGCCGCATGGCCTCACAGTCGGGGAATCCCGTTTGAACCGCTTCAACCATGTAGCCCAACTCTTTCGCGAGCATGCCAAAGAGGAGGACGACGCCCTGTTCGTTTACGGGTTCATGGCGCAGTCCGTGGAAGTGGGTCGGATTGCCATAGATAGCGCGATCTTTTAACGGCGCGTGCCGCGTTTTCTTCTTCAGAATTGGGGAAGCCAGGTCGTCGTTCGATTCGTGCTCGTGAATTGGTGCGCGAGCGGGTAGAAGCGCCACTACATCCGCCCATTCCGGGTTGTCTTTAGCGAAATTGAGAAAAACTTGCGGTAGTGATGACCAGTGACCGAATCGTCTTTCGAGGCTGCGAGGGTCATATTTCCCGACACGGCGGTAGGCGCGCTTGGCGGGTATGGCGCGATTTGCGCGGACGATTTCGCCCCAATCTTTCAGGAGTTCGCTGTCCTCGAGCCTCACGTTCAAGGTCTTGGCGTGGAGTCCCGCTGATCTGACCGCGTTATTCCAACTGGGGAAGCATTGTGAGATGGAATACTCGGAGATTCCCGCGAGCCTGAAAAATTCTGAGCGTGTTGGGGCGCGGCCAAGCCCTCTGGCGATGGCCCTTATGGAATCTAAAATATGCTGCTTGTCTGGCATTGGTTTCTACTTTGGAGTGCTGCGGCTTGACGCCGCTTCTGGCTGCGCGCGAGGAAACTGGCAAGCGAGGAAAGCTGCCCCTAAAATGAAAAAGCGGGAGAAGAATCTCCCGCAATCGAAGCACAGTTTTCTACGGGAATTACTATACACTTACTTATACGACTCCAGCGAGCAAAACTTGGGGAGGCAGGCTTGCGGATTGCATTTTCATGATGCGAAAACAGTGCTGTCCCATCAAAAGTCGAATAGATTCAATTGCATACAGGACTCCGCGTCCGAGAACTCGTCGCTGAAGTTGAAAAACCCTTCTAAAATGGGGGTTTTCTCGAAAACTGTCACGCTGAGAATC
>WNFT01002011.1_pt1 | contig 17321 bp, 17 predicted proteins | sample 5400191 | NCBI WGS metagenome assembly WNFT01 (sample SAMN13153359, study PRJNA577476) | soil metagenome | isolation source: 80 cm saprolite under Madrone tree | place: USA:California | collected 2016-06-14 | reverse complement strand
CGCCGCCTTGCTCCCGCGCCTCCTCGAGTTTTGTCTGAGTCGGCGAGCCATGGTGCTGGCGGTGCTCGTCGTGTTCCTCGGGGCCGGCGTCTTCGCCTTCAATCGGCTGAACATCGAAGCGTATCCCGATCCGTCCCCACCGATGGTCGAGATCATCACGCAGAACCCAGGGCAGTCCGCCGAGGAGATCGAGCGCTACATCACCATCCCTCTCGAGGTGGCGGTCGCAGGGATGCCCGGCCTTCAGCACGTTCGGTCGATCTCCCTCTACGGCCTTTCCGACATCAAGGTGCAGTTCGCGTACGACACCGACTACTACTTCGCCCTCCAGCAGACCCTGAATCGTCTCAACACGGTGAACAACCTCCCGAACAGCGCGCAGCCCACGATCTCACCGTGGAGCGCGATCGGCGAGATCTATCGCTATCAGCTCATCGGCCCTCCCGGCGGGAGCCTCATGGAGCTGAAGACGCTCCAGGACTGGGTGCTCCAGCGGCGATTTAAGACGGTGCCCGGCGTGATCGACGTCGTCGGCTGGGGCGGCTTGAGCAAGGAGTATCACGTCGAGGTGGACCTCCAGAAACTCCAGGGCCACGGGATCACCTTGCCCCAGGTCATGAGCGCGATTTCGAACAGCAACATCAATGTCGGGGCGCGCACGCTCGACATCGGCCAGCAAGCGGCGAATGTCCGCGGCCTCGGTCTCATCCGCTCGCTCGACGACATCGCCAACGTCGTCTTGACCCAGTCGGGTGGTACGCCCGTGCTCGTTCGCGACGTCGCGAACGTCGAGGTCGGCCACACCCCGAGGCTCGGCATCGCCGGGCGCGACCAGACCAGCGACATCGTCGAAGGCATCGTCCTCATGCGCCGCGGCGAGAAGACGATGGAGGTGATCAAGCGGATCGAAGCCGAGGTGAGCCGCATCAACCGCGGCGGGGTCCTGCCCGAGGGGATCCGAATCCAGCCCTACTACGATCGCCGCGAGCTCATCGAGGTGACGACCCGCACGGTGCTTCACAACGTCGTCTTCGGCATCGTGCTCGTCTTTTTCATCCAGTGGATGTTCCTCGGCGACCTCCGGAGCGCGCTCATCGTCTCGGCCACCATTCCGTTTGCGCTCTTCTTCAGCACGATGATCCTCGTCATCCGGGGCGACTCCGCGAATCTCTTGTCGGTCGGAGCCATCGACTTCGGGATCATCGTCGACTCCACGGTGATCATGGTCGAGAACATCTTCCGCCATTTGCGGGAAGGCGGACGCGCCGTCGCCGCGCACGAGAGGGTCGAGTCGATGATGCCCTGGCGTGTCGCCCTTCACGGAAAGCTCCGGACGATTCTGGTGAGCGCGGTCGAAGTCGAGCGGGCGATCTTCTTCTCGACGGCGATCACGATCGCGGCCTTCATTCCGCTCTTCACAATGCAGGGCGTCGAGGGGCAGATCTTCGCCCCCATGGCCAAGACCTACGGCTACGCGCTCTTCGGGGCGCTCCTTGCCACGTTCACGATCTCGCCCGTCCTCTCGTCGGTCCTCCTGCCCGAGGCGGTCCGTGAGCGGGAGACGTACGCGGTCCGCCTGATCCGCCGGGCCTATACGTGGGCGCTCCAGCGGGCGATGCGCCTCCGTTTCGCGACGGTCGGATTGGCGGTCGCCCTCCTCGTGATCAGCGCCCTCGTCATCCCTCGCCTGGGCACGGAGTTCCTGCCCAAACTCGAGGAGGGCAATCTCTGGATCCGCGCGACCCTTCCGCCCACCATCTCACTCGAGGCCGGCGAGCCGTACGTCGCGCGAATCCGGGAGATCTTGCGGAGCTTTCCGGAGGTCGTGACGGTGATCTCGCAACATGGCCGCCCCGACGACGGCACCGACCCCACGGGCTTCTTCAACGCGGAATTCTTCGCGCCGCTCACCCCGTTCCACACCTGGCCGCGGGGACTCAGCAAAGAGAAGCTCATCGCCCAGATGCAGAGCCGCCTCGAGCAGGAGCTCGCCGGCATCGACTTCAACTTCTCGCAGAACATCCAGGACAACGTCGAAGAAGCGCTCTCCGGCGTGAAGGGCGAAAACTCGGTCAAGGTCTTCGGATCCGAGCTCGAGGTCCTGGAGCAGAAGGGCGGTGCCATCAAACAGCAGCTTGCCTCGGTGCGCGGCGTCCAAGACCTGGCGGTCTTCTCGGAACTCGGTCAGCCAAACCTTCTCCTCGACGTGCTCCGGTACCGGGCAGCCCGCTTCGGGCTGGCGCCCGCCGACGTGAATGCCGTCGTCGAAGCGGCGATCGGCGGGAAATCGGCCACCGATGTCTTCGAGGGCGAGCGCCACTTTCCGCTCGTGGTCCGGCTGGCGCCTCAGTACCGCAGGGACATCGACGCGATCAAGGCGATTCCCGTCGCGAGCCAGGGCAGCCAGGGCAATGCGATTTATGTGCCCCTCAGCGAGGTCACGAACGTCGCGCTCCGCTCAGGCGCCTCCTACATCTATCGCGAAAACAACCAACGGTACCTGCCGATCAAGTTCAGCGTCCGGGGTCGTGACCTCGGCGGGACGGTGGAGGAAGCACAGAACAGAGTCGACCGGGGCGTGAAGCTGCCGGAGGGCTACCACACCGACTGGAGCGGCGAGTTCGGCGAGCTCAAGGAAGCGCAGCAGCGTCTGGCCTACATCATTCCCTTGAGCCTCCTCCTGATCCTCGTCCTGCTCTACAGCATGTTCAACTCGCTTCGCGACAGCCTGCTCGCGCTCGCCGGGATTCCGTTCGCGGTGAGCGGCGGCGTCCTGGCGCTCTACCTGACCGGCCTCAACTTCAGCATCTCGGCCGCGGTCGGGTTCATCTCGCTCTTCGGTGTCTCGGTGATGGACGGCATCCTGATGCTGACCTACTTCAATGAGCTGCACACAGCGGGCTTCGGGCGCGATGACGCCATGATCCGGGCCGCCGAGGTCCGGATGCGGCCGAGGCTCATGACCGCGCTCTCGGCGTGTATCGGTCTCCTGCCTGCCGCAGTCTCGACCGGCATCGGCTCGCAAGTCCAGCGTCCCCTGGCGACCGTCATCGTCGGGGGGATGCTGCTGGTCCCGCTCGTGATTTCCTGGATGTTCCCGGTGCTCCTGAGTATCTTTCTACCGAGGACGGAAACCGGGCCGGGCGTCGATCCGACGCGGCTTCCCGCCGGAGACGGCGCGTGATGCGATATCGCCTTGCCGCCCTGGGCTCGCGCGAGATATCTTCGAAACCGTGATTGCCCGTCGCATCGTTGGTCTCGTCCTCGTTCTGACGGTGCTGGCGCTGCTGCCGGCGGCGTATGCCAGCCCACCCGACCAGACGTGGATCGCTGGGCTGTACGACAACGCCGACTACGACGACGCTGTCCTGTTCATCACGAGTTGCCTTGGCGGCATTCAGCCCAATCGGGCGTGGTGCCCTCACGTCGCGTCGCTCGTCGTCGGTGTCGTCCCGCCCGCCGAGATTCCAGTCCGGGCCTTCTCTCCTGTCACTTCCGGTCCCAGTCGCGCTCCGCCGCTCGCCTGACATCCCACCGGTAGTCGCGGCTCGTTAACGTTCGACGCCGAGCCTTCGTGCGTGAACCGCACGCTCACCGTGTGGCCCACGCGCCCCGTGCTCGACGCGAGTCCGCGGATTCCCATCCGAGCAACGACGACACGAGGAACGGCCCATGGAACACAGTGTTCGCGCTTCATCAGCGTTGCCGTGAAACGGATCATCCTCCACACCGAAGCCTCACACGGATTCGGTGGTCAAGAGATTCGAATCATCACTGAGGTGCGGTGGCTCTGTGATCACGGCTGGCCGGCGCTGATCGCCGCTCAGCCGGAGAGCCGGCTCCTGGCCGAAGCGCAGGCGGCCGGTCTGCCGGTCGTTGCTGTCCCAATGCGCCATGCTCTCGAGCCGCGGGCCTTCGTGGCGCTTCGCCGGCTCGTGAAGAATCGTGACATCGGTTTGATCCACACGCACAGCTCGGTCGACAGCTGGCTCGCGGCGTTGACCGGGAAGTCCTTGCGCCTGCCAATCGTGCGAAGCCGTCACGTGTCCATCCGGGTGCACCGCCGCGGAGCGCTCGTCTATGCCTTGGCCGATCGGATTATCACCAGCGGGGCGACGATCAAAGCCGTCGTGGCAGCCGTCGGCGTGAACCCAGACAAGATCGTCTCGATCCCGACCGGCGTGGACCTCGGGCGCTTTCATCCCGGAGTGTCAGGCAACAGGGTACGGGCGGAGCTTGGACTCGATGGCCCTGCGGTCGGCGTCGTGGCGAACGTACGCGGGTCCAAGGGCCACCGCTATTTCCTCGAGGCCGCCCGCGAAATATTGCGGGCGCGCTCCGACACACGTTTTGTCATCGTGGGTGACGGTGTCGGCTTCGATGATGTGCGCCGCCAGGTGGCCGAGATGGGGCTCGAGCGCGAGGTTCTCATGACCGGCTTCCGCCGCGACGTTCCTGAGCTGATGGCCGCTCTCGACGTGCTCGTCGTGGCATCCACCAGGTCCGAAGGCATCCCGCAAGTGATTCTGCAGGCGTTGGCGGTCGCTACGCCGGTCGCGGCCAGCGCTGTGGGGGGCATTCCGGAGATCATTCGCGACGGCGAAAACGGGCGTCTCGTGCCGCCGGCGGACTCGCACGCCTTGGCTGAAACAATTCTGTGCCTGCTCAACGATCCGATACGGGCTCGAGTGATGGCTCGTGTTGGACAGGCCCAGGTTCGCAGCGGTCACACCGTCGACATCATGATGGCACATACCACGGCGGTCTATCGAGAACTGCTGGACGGCTGACGATGGGCCATATGCGAGCGCCGTGCTCCGCTGCCTCGGATAGGAGATGGCATGATTTCCTTCACGGCGCTAACGCTGCTCGTGCTGCCGGCCTACGGTGTCTTCCGTCTGCTCGACTCCGGCGGCTTGCGCTCATCCTGTTGCTCGCCTTCGGGTGTGCGGGCGGGCTCGCGCTCGTCGAAGTTGCGCTTCGTCTCCATCAGTGGGCTCAGGACGGTGTGCGAAGCCAGTTCGTCGAGGACCGAAGTCTTCTTCATCACCGGCTTCGGGCGAACTTCGACGGCGTCGTGCGGGGAGTTCATTTCACCACCAACTCCCGCGGCCTACGTGACCGCGAGTTCGCGGTGCCGAAGCCGGCTGGCATCTTCCGGATCGCCATCCTGGGCGATTCGTTCACCGAGGGCAGCGGCCTCGAAGACGCGGAAGCGATGCCCAAGCGCCTGGAGCAACGCGTGCAGCGAGCGTGCGGCCTCGGGATTGAGGTCGTCAACGCTGGCGTGTCCAGCTATTCGCCGATCCTCTACTACCTTCACCTCAAGTACGTGGTGGCGCCACTGCAGCCCGATCTTGTCGTCGTCAACGTGGACATGGGCGATGTCCATGAGGACATGATCAGGACCGAGATCGCTTCCCTCGATGCGCACGGCCTGCCGATCGCGGTGCCCGCCAATCGGCGGCTCGAGCTGGCGCAGACCCTACCGCCAATCCTGCCACCGGCGCTGCGCGGGTTAGAAGCCCTCATGGCGCGCCTTGCTGTCTACCAGAGATTGCGCCTGTCATCGTTAGGCATCTGGTTCTTCGGGCATCGGCGCCTCGAGCTTGCTGGGCTGGAACGCAGTGGACTCGTCGGCGATCTCCGTTACGATCCGCTGGCGGTCATGTGGCCCGAAGTCTCGGCGCGCGCTTCGTCCTCGTCACCTATCCCTATGCTCACCAGGTCAGCGCGACCGCCTCGCCGGCCGGTCGCCAAGCAGCAGGAATACCCGCGCAGCTGTTCACGTCGGAGCGGCCCTTCGAGATCCTCGAGGCCCTCGGTGCGCAATACGGCTTCCCGGTCATCAATCTGCTGCCGCTGTTCCGCCAGCGGGAGACTCAGCACGGTCCGCTCTTCCGATACGACGACATCCATCACACCGCGCAAGGCGCAGAAGTCTTCGCCGAAGGGGTATTCATTGGCCTGCGCGAGCACGGACTAATCAGCTGTGCTGGGTGACTCCAGTCGGCTCATGGATCCACGAGAGACGGGGATCCGTATCGCGGTCCGACTCGGACGCGTATCTTCTTGCCTTCGGATACAGGTCTACCAGGGCGGGGGTATGTCTCGCAGGAAGCGCTCGTTCTTGCCTCGTTCCTGTTCGCCCTCCATCGGCGGCATTCGCCGCCTAGCGCTGACGAGATAAACGAGTGCCGCGAGTCCACATATCAGAGTCACCAGCACCGCGAGGAACATCTCGACCCTCCCCGACGCGACGACCCGGATGGCGTGATGTTTTTCCCGGCGAAGCCCTGAGCCTTACAGGGAAGTCTGGGGAAGTTTCGGGGGGAGCGGTCGCTCCCCCCTTTCTAACTTCACGGAATAATGGCGGGCTCGACGGGACTTGAACCCGCGGCCTCTGGATTGACAGTCCAGTGTGCTAACCAGGCTGCACCACGAGCCCACGCGGCCTTCACACGCTATCACGCGGCTTCCGGAGGGTCAACGTTCGAGCGCGTCGGTGGCCTCCGAATCGCTCGTCCGGGGTGGCGGAGGTGCACCTCACGCTTGACCCACCCCCCGGCCCCGCCCGATCATTCACGCGCCATGAAACCGTTCGGAGGCGAAGTCGTCTTCATCACTGGCGCCTCGTCGGGCATCGGGGCCGCGCTGGCTCGGCGCTTCGCCCGGGAGGGCGCCGCCGTGGCGCTCACGGCCCGCCGTGTCGAGCGGCTGCACGCGCTGGCCACCGAGCTGACCGCCGACGGGGCACGCGTCGTCGTGGCTCCGTGCGACGTGACCGTCGACGAGGAGGTCGAGCGCGCCATGGGCCGTGCGCGTCAGGCCCTTGGCCGCCTGTCCGTCGTCGTGGCCAACGCCGGCTTCGGCGTCGTCGGGCGCGTCGATCGCCTTACGCTCGAGGACTATCGCCGGCAGTTCGAGACGAACGTCTTCGGCGTGCTGCGCACGATCTACGCCGGACTCGACGACCTCAAGCACACGCACGGCCGCCTCGTGATCCTCGGCAGCGTCTCCGGCCACGTCGGCTTTCCCGGCAGCTCGGCCTACTCGATGAGCAAGTTCTCCGTGCGCGCGCTGGCCCAGGCCCTGGATGGCGAGCTGGCGCGAGACGGCGTGTCCGTCACGTTGATCAGCCCGGGCTTCGTCGATTCCGAGATCCACCAGGTCGACAACCGGGGCATCCACCATCCCGACACGCGCCGGCACGCACCGGCCTGGCTCGTCATGTCCGCCGACCGCGCGGCCGGCATCATCGTGCGTGCGGTCGCTCGTCGCCGCCGCGAGGCGGTCATCACGGCTCACGGCAAGCTCACGGTGGGCCTTCAGCGCCTCGCCCCCGGCCTCCTGGCCTGGGTCATGCGCCGCGCTGGCGTCCGAGGCCGCCCGGAACCTGGCCGCGCCTAGAACCTGGGCGGGTCGGGTGTGCCGTGGGCACTCCGCCGCCGATAACTCTTGCGTGAACGCCGAAGAGACCCAGACGGAGGTCTTTGTCGCACGCCAGCCGATCTTCGATCGCCACCGCCACGTCTACGCCTACGAGCTCCTCTTCCGCTCAGGCCTCAAGAACGCCTTCGGTGGAATGGATCCCGACCGCGCGTCGATCAAGGTCATCGCCGACGGCTTCATCCGCTTCGGCCTCCAGCGCCTGACCGGCGGCAAGCGCGCGTTCATCAACTTCACGCGCGACACGCTGGTGAAGGGCTACGCCACGCTCCTGCCCAAGGACAGCATCGTGGTCGAGATCCTCGAGGACGTCGAGCAGGACCACGAGGTCTTCGACGCCTGCCGTGCGCTGAAACAGCGCGGCTACATGATCGCGCTCGACGACGTGGTCTGCGACGACTGGGACAACCCGCTGCTGGGCTTCGCCGACATCATCAAGGTGGACTTCCGCGCCTCGAATGACCGCACCAAGGCGGCGCTCCCCGGCCTCATGGCGGCGCGCAAGATCAAGGCGCTCGCCGAGAAGATCGAGACGCGCGCCGAGTTCGACGAAGCGGTCGCCCTGGGCTACACGTACCTGCAGGGCTATTTCTTCTCCAAGCCGCTGGTGCTCTCGGGACGCGACGTGCCCGGCGTCAAGCACCGCTACCTGGAGCTGCTCCGCGAGATCAACCGGGCGGATCTCGACTTCGGCGACGTCGAGGGCGTGATCAAGCGCGAGCCGTCGCTCACCTACAAGCTGATGACGTACATCAACTCGGTCGCCTTCAGCTTTCGCAACCGGATCACGTCGGTGCGGCAGTCGCTCGCTCTGCTCGGCGAGGACGCCGTGCGCAAGTGGGCCTCGGTGGTCGCCCTGGCCGGCCTGGCCCACGAGCAGCCGAGCGAGCTCCTCGTGAGCTCGCTCATCCGCGCGCGCTTCTGCGAGGTCATCGCGGCCAGCGTGAAGCTCGAGGAGCGTGGCCAGGAGCTGTTCCTCATGGGGCTGTTCTCGCTGCTCGACGCCATCACCGGCCGGCCCATGCACGACGTCCTCGCCAACCTGCCGCTGGCCGACGACATCAAGATGGCGCTGCTCGGCAACCGCAACCGGCTGCGCGACGTGCTGGCCTGCCTGCTCGCCTACGAGCAGGCCGAGTGGGAAACGTTCGGGCTCTTCGCCGCCAAGCTGCGTCTCGATGAAGATGAGACCGCGCGGATCTATCTCGAGGCCGTCGAGTGGGCGACCTCGAGCTACGCCGGGGCCAACGGTTCCCGCTGACGGGCCCCTCGCCGCCCCGGCGCCCCGGGGGTAGGATAGATCCAGGAGGTTAACCGCCATGAGCTACCTGGCTCGCCGTTTCGCGCTGATCACTCTCGCGCTCGCCGTCCTGTCCATGATCCCGGCCGCCGGCTGGAGCGACAACAAGCCGCTGGAGCCGCACCAGCCAGGGTGGGAGCGCTGGTTCAAGCTCGACTGGGAGGCTGGGGACTGGAAGGGTCACCCCGTTGTGCAGGGTTACCTCTATAACACGTCACCCAAGACGATCGGCGAGGTCCAGCTTCTCGTGGATGCGCTCGACACCAACGGCAGCATCCTCGCGCAGAAGGTCAACTGGGTGCCCGGCAGCCAGATGGAGCCCTTCAGCCGCCGCTACTTCGTCGCCGACGTTCCGCTGGTGCAGATCGCGCCGCAGCAGGCCGCCCAGTATCGCGTGCGCGTGTATTCCTACACGGAGCTGCAGGCGCCCGGGCAGAATCGTTAGGCCGCGGGATCGATCAGGGCGAGCCCGCTTTCCGGGTCGGTCCGCCGGCGCAGTCGCTGGGGCACGTCGCCGAGGATGAGCTCCAGCGTCGGCCACACGCGGCCTTCGAGCAGATGGCCGCCGTGGGCTGCGCCGTCGGCCCGGCCAACGACCACGTGGGCGTGGACCTTCGGTGCCCCCCGATCAGTGGCGATGTCGCCGATGAGAGAGAGAACCTCCACCTGTTCGCGTAGCGGGATCTTCCTGTAGTCCTTCCGGTCACGCTCGAAGTAGCCGAGCACCACCTCGCTGAAGGCGCCGATGGCGGTGAAGTGCGCGGCCTCGACGCCGTGCTGCTTGGCGAAGTTCGTCAACGTCGCGACCACCTCGTCGTCCTTGTCGAAGACCAGGAGCCACGTCTTCTCTCCGCGATCGTTCAACGCTCGCGATTTCATCGACGGTCCCTCTCCTGTAACGTCTCGATCAGAACATCGGCGGCTGGGCCATGAGTGCGCCTTCGCTGTTGAACCATGCGGTGCATCGCCCGTGCCGTCGAATGTCGATGGAGGTAAAAACGATGACACACGTGGTGGCGCTCGTGCTCGCTCTCGCCGTGGTCGCGCCGGCGCAAAAAGTGAGCTGGCTAGAGAGCGACGCGCTGGAGCCGTTCAGCCGGCGCTATTTCGAGGTGCCCGCGCCGGCACCGGCCGCTCGGTACCACGTGCGAGTCTATTCGTTCGACCGGATCGAAGGCCCGCCGGGACGCCGATTCCCCTGAGCCGTCAGGCGTGGAGCCAGGCCTGATCCGCGTCCCGGAGCTGCTGACGCGCCGCCGTGCGTACCGCCCGCGCACGCTCGCACAGGCGCACGGAGTGTGCGCGGAGAGCCTGCGAGCGCTGCATGACGTCGCCGATCTGGTGAGTCCGCTGGAGACCCCGCCGGCTTCGGTACGCCTCGATGTCGATCACCTTCGCCGGCGGCCGCCTGGTGAGGGGAACGGGCATCGTCTGCTCCATCTCGCTGATCTCATCCCACCGGAGCTCGAGAAAGTCCATGATCAGGCGCTCCAGCGCTTTCCCGGCCGTCAGGTGATCAAGATGGGCAATGGTTTGCAACGCGCGCATGGCGGCATCCGACAAGTCCACCTTGCGCCGATCGAAGCGTCGCACGTTCATGGGCCGCCTCCCGAGCGATAAGGCGAAGCGTATGGCCGCTTGCCCTCATCGTCAAGCAAGCGTGGTACCGTCGCGGCGTGCCCCGGCGGTTGGCCTCACGGGTGATCCTGATTGGCCTGGCGGTCTTGACATTGGGCGCCTGCGTCAGCGCGAGGGAGAACGGTAAAGGGTTCGACGCCGGCGCCCGCCGGCGACTCGCCGTCAACTGGACGACACGGCGTGAGGTCGAGGCAATGTTGGGCCGGCCGAAGACGACCCTGCCCGGCGCCGACGGTCAGGAAACCTGGGTCTACGAGCACACCACCGTGTGGGCCGTGGACTATCCGATCCCCTTCTGGCGTCCGATGGCGGTCGGCCAGACGCCGCGTGACCTCTTGACGCTGCGCTTCACGTACGGCGTCCTGACCGGGTGCTCGTTCGCGCGCGAGCGCTACACGACGCGCGACGGCCGCATCGTCGCGACCGACTCGGCCGCCGAGGAGTGCGCGAAGTAGCCCGGCGCGCAGCTCAGCGGGCAGGGATGATCGGCAGCAGCAGGTGCGAGGGCCGTGACGACCCGCAATGGAGCGTGACGGTCTTGCCGAAGACGTCGGGCGGCCGGTCGCGCGGATCGTTGTGCTGGAACGGTCCCACGCCGGTGAACACGGTGCCCAGCGTGCCGAGTCCGACGCTCGGTCCCCCGGGATATTCGTAGTCGCGACCGCGCACGGTGAGTCCGAGGCGGTATCCGGCCGGCGCCACGATCGAGGTCGGCCAGATCTCGACGTCCAGCTCGTACACCTGCCCGGGCGTGAGCGGCTGCTTCTCGTCGTGGGTGTGATACGGCCGATAGGGCTGCGTGAGCTTGGGGTCGAGCTTGCGATGCGAGGCCCGCAGCCATCCCTGGGCGATCGGCGTGTGAGGATCGAGCGCGCCCTGAAACGTCACCTCGCTCATGTTCGGCGTGAAGAGCCTCACGACGAGGAACAGGTCGGCGTCGACGGTCTCGGACGACACGTAGAGCTTGGCGGCGAGCGGTCCCGTGATCTCGGTCTCGCGCTCGAGTGGCGGCGTGAGGAACGTCAAGCCGTCCCCGAGGCCGGCGTAGCTCGCCTGGCCGTCGCGGGTCGGCGCCTCGCCGACGAGGCGCTGCTCGCCGGGATTCAGATAGAGCCGCGTCCACTGGGTGCGCGCCAGCGGCCACTCGCTCTCGGCGCGCTCGACGAAGCGCTCGCCCGGATGACGAACCTGGAGCAGCACCCTGGGCTGCTTCGTCCACCCGGTGTCCTCGCCCTTCAAGAAGTGCCCGAAGAATTTCTTCTGGAGGGCCACGCCGTAATCCGTGTAGAAGTGCGTCCAGTGCTCGATGCCGTGCACCTCGAGCCACTTCTGATCCGATTCCGAGCGGACGAACCCCTCGAAGTTGCCGCGCGGGTGCAGCCCCTGCCCGCCCCAGTTCGCCGCGGAGAACAGCGGCACCTTCACCTTCGACCAGTCGGGCATCCGCGAGCGCCAGTAGCCGTCACTGGCCAGCGGGTTCTTCCAGCAGTCCTCGTAGAAGTCGTTGCGATTCGCCCCCAGCTCTTCCTCGCTGAGCGTCGGCGGTCCCGACACCCAGTCGCCGTTCATCCGCGAGCGATAGCCGCGGGTGCCGCGGCCGTGCTGGACGCGCACCACCTGCGACGGGAACCAGGCGCGGCCGAACGTGCAGAGGATCCCCCCGTGATGCGAGAGATCGCGGTAGTAGTCGGCGGCGCCTTCCCAGATGCAGATGGCGGCGAGGTGCGGCGGCTGCAGCACCGCCACCTGCCACTGGTTCATCGCGTAGTACGAGATGCCGTTGGCGCCGACCTTCCCGTTGCTCCACGGCTGCCGGGCCGCCCACTCGATGCACTCGGAGAAGTCGCGCGCCTCCTGCGCCGACCACAGATCGACGCCGCCCGGCGACCGGCCGCAGCCACGCGAGTCCACGCGCACGCACGCGTAGCCGTCGGGCACCCACTTCTCGGGATCGACGACCTCCCAGTTCTGATACTTGTTCGTCGAGCCGGCCACGACGTCGGGGTGCTGCTCGGCCATGCGCCGCCACTGATCGGTATAGAGGTCCTCGAAGTGGAGCCACTTGCCGTACGGACCGTACGAGATGATCACCGGATACTTGGCGGCGTCGACCGGGCGGAAGACGTCGGCCCGGAGCACGAGGCCGTCGGCGAGGGTGATCGGGACGTCCCAGTCGATCTTCATCATGCGCCCTCCTTTAACACCGGCCGCGCGCGTTGACAACCGCGCCGTTTCCCCCGATAACTAGAGCCCCCGAGGACGAGTCCCTATGACTGTGCGAGTCGCGGCAATCGGCACCGGACGGTGGGGCGGGACGCTGGCCGATGCGGCCGGTCGCGGCACGGGTCTCAGCATCGTCGCGTGCACCAGCCGCTCCGCCGAGAACCGCGCCGCGTTCGCGAAGACCTACGGGTGCCGCGATCTGCCGACCCTCGACGCCGTGCTCGCGGATCGCGAGGTCGAAGGCGTGCTGATCACGACGCCCCACACGGCGCATGCCGAGCACATCGTGGCCGCGGCCTCCGCGGGCAAGCACGTCTTCGTCGACAAACCGTTCACGCTCACGGTCGCCGATGCGCGCCGCGCCACCGAGGCGTGCCGCCGGGCCGGTGTCGTGCTGGCCGTCGGCCACCAGCGTCGCAAGCAGGCGGCCAGCCGCGCCCTGAAGCGTCTGATCGACGAGGGCGCGTTCGGCCGGGTGGCCCAGATCGAGGGGAATTTCTCCGCCGACTACGGCTTCTCGAGCACGTTGACGACGCGGGTGTGGCGGGGCGATCGCGCCGAAGCGCCCGGCGGCGCCATGACCAACCTCGGCATCCATCACGTGGACACGTACCAGTACCTCCTCGGGCCGATCGCTCGCGTCATGGCCTTCGTGCGTCGCGTCGCTCTCACGAACGTCCCGATCGACGACGTGACGTCGATCCTCTTCGAGTTCGCGTCCGGCAGCGTCGGCTATCTCGGCACGTCGTGGGTGCACGCCAACCGCACCGAGACGATCACGGTGCACGGGACCGAAGCCCAGGCCTGGCACGAAGCGAGCGGCGCGCGGCTGTTCCTGGCCCGGCGTGGTCAGGCGGAGCGCAAGGAGCTGCCGTTGACGCCGGCCGACGCCGTCGTCGAGGAATTGGCCGAGTTCGCGCGGTGCGTGCGCGATCGGGTGCGCCCGGAGGTCAGCGGCGAGGAGGGCACCGCCACCGTCGCGGTGCTCGAGGCGATCGTGCAGTCCGCCGAGTCCGGACGCGCGATCGACATCCAGAGGAGCCTGTCATGAAGCGAATCGCCATCGGCGTCACGCTCATCGTGTCGATCCTGGGCCTGGCGAGCGCCGACGCTCAGGCGCCCGGCAAGTGGGTCAAGCTCGCTCCGTTCCCCGAGCCCTCGGAAGAGCTCTACGGCGCGGCCGCCGGCGGCAAGTTCTACGTCTTCGGCGGGCTGGCGCCGGGCTGGAAGCCCAAGGCGCTCGCCTACGAGTTCGATCCGGCCGCCAACGCGTGGATGAAGAAGAAGCCGATGGCGCTCGCTTCGCATCACGTCGCCTTCACCGAGCTCGGCGGCAAGCTCTACGCGTTCGGCGGCTTCGTGCCGCCAGCCTCGGGGCCGCCGGCCTGGGTGCCGGTCGACAACGCGTGGGAATACGATCCGGCGACCGACACGTGGAAGGCGCTGGCGCCGATGCCCACCCGGCGCGGCTCGCCGGTGGCGGCGACCGTCAACGACAAGATCTACGTGATCGGCGGCGCCACGACGCATCCCGGCTCGACCGAGCCGGCTGTGCTGCCGACGCGGCCGCATCGCTCGGTCGGCACCGTCGAGGAGTACGACCCCGCGACCAACACGTGGCGCGCGCGCTCACCGATGCCGACGGCGCGCAACCACGCGGCCATCGGCGTCGTGAACAACAAGATCTACGTCATCGGCGGCCGCGTCGGCGCAGCCTTCATCGGCGTGGCCAGCAACACCGACGTCGTCGAAGAATACGACCCGGCGACCGATCAGTGGGGCGCCGTGCGGGCGCGCATGCCCACGGCTCGCAGCGCCGGGGCGTGGGGCACCTACGGCAATCGGATCTACGTGGCCGGTGGCGAATTCCAGAACGGTCAGCTCATGGCGGCGTTTCGAGCGCTCGAGGCCTACGACCCGGCGACCAATAGCTGGATGACGTTGCCGTCGATGCCGGTCCCGCGTCACGGCCTGGCCGGCGCCGTCGTCGGCAATCGTCTGCACCTGGCCAGCGGTGACGTGCAGTCCGCCGGCATCCAGGGCATGCACCTCGACTCCGAATCGCACGACGCGTTCGAGTTTGCCCAATAGCTGGCGCAGCGGTCGCTCGCGCAGCGGGAGGACATGACATGGCCCAGAGCACCAAGACGGAAGGCGCCATCAAGGCCGGTGACGGTCGCTTCACCTTCGATCTGGCCAAGCTGCAGGCGATCGACGCCGGCACCGGCTACTCGACCTCGCACGGGCCCGTCGTCGAGGGCGAGCGCATCCAGGTCGGTCTCATGCGGATGCCCCGCGGGACCGGCAGCCGCCCGCACAGTCATCCCAACGAGCAGTGGATCTACGTCATGCAGGGCACGCTCGACACCGAGGTGGCGGGCGTGAAGTCGCGCGCGACCACGGGCTCGCTCGTGTACATCCCATCCAACGCCGTGCACTCGGCGGTGGCGACGCCGGACGAGGACGTCCTGTTCTTCACGTGCAAGGACACCTCGCACGGCATCGTGGGCAAGGCCGTCGATGCCTCCATCTCCGCGCCCGCCTACGTTCCCGGGTTCGAGCCCAAGAAGAAGTAGGCCATGGAGATCCTCGACCTCAAGGCCGCCAAGGAGTTTTCGCCGACGCACCACGTCTACAAGACGCTGGCCGAGACGCCCCACTCGTCGATCAGCGTCGTCGGCTGGGAGCCGGGACAGACGTCGCCGATTCATTCGCATCCCGACGCCGACGAGATCTATCACGTGCTCGAAGGCGAGGGCCTGTTCAACGATGGAACGAAGGAAGTTCGGCTGGGCCCGGGCGCGACCGTGGTCTTCCCCGCCGGCGAGGTGCATCGCGTGACCAGCGTCACGCGCATGGTGCTGTACCGGGTGCAGGCCGGCCGCGATCGCCATCCCGAGATGGTGCCGAGCTGGCCCGCGAGGTGACGTCATGAGGCAGCTCACCGCCAACGTGTTCGTCGAGACCGGGCAGCGCGGCTCCAACCATGGCCTCGTCACGACGTCGGACGGCCTGGTCCTGATCGACGGCCCGTTCAAGCCGAGCGACGCCCTGCGCCTGAAGGCGGAGATCGAGCGCCGCGGCCGGCTGCGTTACATCATCAACACCGAGCCGCACGGCGATCACTGGACGGCCAACGCGTTCTTCGACGTGCCCGCCATCGCCCACGAGGGCGTGCGAACCCGCATCCTCGGCACGGATCTGGCCGAGCACGTAGCCCGCGTCGGCACGTTCGGTCCCGACGAGCCGAAGCTGCTGGAGGGCTATCGGCCCAACGCGCCCATCATCACGTTCCAGAAGGAGATGACGCTCCACGTCGGCAACCACACGTTCCGCATGGTCCACATGCCGGGGCACACGCCGTATCAGGCGGCGGTGATCGTCGAGGAGGAAGGCGTCGTCTTCACCAGCGACAACATCTTCTGCAAGGTCCAGACGTGGCTGCAGGAGGCCGATCCGGCGCGGTGGCTGGAGGCCCTCGATCACCTGCGCCGCGTGCGCGCGGAGACGCTGGTACCCGGCCACGGCCCGGTGTGCGACGAGGCCTACCTCAAGGAGCAAGAGGCGTTCATTCGCGAGTGGGTCGACTACGTGCGCGGCGGCGTCGACCGCGGGCTGACGAAGGACCAGTGCGTCGAGAGCCTCACCGCGATGACGGACCGCTATCCGATGGACGTCGAGCAGGAGGGCTACGCGCCGCGCGTGATGAAAATGAACGTCGCCAACCTCTTCGACTACGTGACGGGCGCCGGCATCCACGCGGCGGGCCAGGGCACGTATCGATGACGAACCGCCCCGCCGTCACCCCGGCGCTGCTCGAGGAGTACTGCAAGCGGTTCCGCAACTGGGACCGGTGGGGCAAGGACGACGAGATCGGCACGCTGAACTTCATCACGCCTGCCGTGGTCAAGCGCGCGGCCGGCCTCGTGCGCCAGGGCAAGATCATCTCCTGCGCACTCAACTTCGACACGAGCGGACCGCAGACGGGCGCGTTCGGCCGGGTCAATCCACTCCACAGCATGGTGGCGACGGGCACCGATCACGTTGCCGGCCGTCAGAAGCTGGCCGGCTTCGACACGCTGCCCTACGGCTGGGGCTTCGCCGACGATCAGATCACCATGTTCCTGCAGTGCGGCACACAGTGGGACGGCCTCGGCCACATCTTCCACAACGGCAAGATGTACGGGGGCCGTGACGCCGCGCTGGTCAGCTCGAACGGCGCGGCCAAGAACGGCATCGAGCACTACAAGGACCGGATCGCGAGCCGCGGCGTGCTGCTCGACATGGCGCGCTTCAAGGGCGTGGACGCGATGCGGCCGGGCGAGGCGATCTACGTCGAGGATCTCGAGGCCTGCGCGGCACAGCAACGGGTGACGGTCGAGCCCGGCGACATCGTGCTGATCCGGACGGGCGACGTCGGCCGGCGGGTGCGCGAGAAGAGCTGGGGCACGTTTTCGGCGGGCGATGCGCCGGGGCTGTCGTTCCACACCGCGCCGTGGCTCTACGGGAAATCGATCGCCGGCATCGCCACCGACACGTGGGGCGCCGAGGTGAGGCCCAACGAGCTGCCGAACTCCTTCCAGCCGCTCCACCTGGTGATGGTGGTCAACATGGGCCTGCTGGTCGGCGAGATCTTCGACCTCGAGGCGCTCGGCGCCGACTGCGCGGCCGACGGCGTCTACGAGTTCATGTTCGTGGCCCCGCCGCTGCC
>WNFT01002163.1_pt1 | contig 17325 bp, 11 predicted proteins | sample 5400191 | NCBI WGS metagenome assembly WNFT01 (sample SAMN13153359, study PRJNA577476) | soil metagenome | isolation source: 80 cm saprolite under Madrone tree | place: USA:California | collected 2016-06-14 | reverse complement strand
CATCGCGGACGGCTGCCGTGGCGTGGTGATCGCCCCGAGCAACGCCGAGCGCCAGGACTTGAACCGCCGCATCCGGGAGGCGCTCATCGACGCCGGCCGAGTGGAGAAGAAGAGCGTCAAGGCGCCGGTGGTGGTGAGGCAGGACCTGACCCGCGAACAGAAGGGCCGCGCGGGAAGCTACGGCGCAGGCGATGTGCTGCGCTTCGTGCGCGGCGACCAGGGCATCGAGGCCGGCGAGCGTGCGCGGGTCATCTCGATCGACGAGAGGAAGAACCTCTTGCGGCTCGAGCTGGAGAGCAGCCGCCTCGTCCGCGTCATCAACCCGAAGCATCGCCGCGCCTTCGAGGTGGAACGGGTCGAGCAGCGCCGCTTCGCGGTGGGCGACCGCATCCAGTTTCGGGAGCGTGACCGGGGTCTCGACGTCGCCAACGGCACCCTGGGGACGATCAAGAAGCTCGACCACGAGCGCGGCGTCGCGACCGTGGAGGTGGGCCCGCGGCGCTTCCGTCTCGACCTCAAGGAGCCGCGCGCCTTGGACCACGCGTACGCGGTGACGAGCCACCGGAGCCAGGGGCTTTCCCGCGAGCGGGTCTACCTGACGGTGGACACGTCGCACTCCGAGGAGCTGGTGAACCGCCGGCAGTTTTACGTGAGCGTCTCGAGGGCCATGGAGGACGCGCGGGTGTACACGGACGACCGCTCGGCTCTCTCGCGCGCCGTCTCGCGCGAGCAGGGCCGGGAGAGCGCGCTTTCGGTCTTGGAGCGGGTGCCGGCGCGGGAGACGAGGGCCGCGGTGCTCAAGCGGGAGACGCCGCTCGACCTTCTGAGGAGCAGTCATGGGCGCAGTGACGGACGAGAACGCGGGGACGGTCGCGCTCCTGGAAGCGACAGCCGAGGCGCGGACGCTGATCGAGGATCTCACGCGCCTGAGCGAGGACCTGAAGCTGAGGCAGGAGCGGCTCGGGGAGCTGCTGGCGCCGAGCGAGGCCGCGTTGCGGGTCCGGACCGAGTATCTGGACAAGGTCATGCGGGAGCAACTCGCTCGGGCCGAGCAGCGGGTCTTGAGGCTGGGCGAGGAGGGCGAGCAGAAGGCCCGGTCCTTGAACGACCACGTGGTGCAGATGCTGGCTCGCCTGGCCGAGACGGACGCTCGGCGCTGGAGCGGGAGGGAGCGTCGCGAGCGGTGGCGGATGATCCTGGGACTCCTGCTGACGCTGGTCGGGGGCTTCCTGGCGGGCCAGGTGGCCAGCTGGCGCTCTGGCGGGACGGCGAACGCGAAGCCGCCTTCTGTGGAAGAGAGGACGAGCGGCACGAAGGGCGCGCCGGTACCGCGCCGGCCCGCCAGTTCGGGGACGAGGCCGAGCGCCGCACGCGCCCGCTGAGCGCGGAGGAGATCGGGCGGTCGGCGGACCTCCAGCGCCGGTACGCGGCCGAGTACGCCTCGATGTTGCGCGTGGTGTCTGACCGCCAGGTCGCGAAGCAGGCCGCGCGCGTGAACTTGAGCGCGCTCCTCCTGGGCCAGCCGCGCATCGTGCCTCCCGAAGGCCGCTTCAGCGTCGAGGGGCTCCGGGACGTTATCGCCCGCAGCCGCGGGGACCTCGGCCTGATCCGACAGGCTGTCTCACGGCTTATTGAGCGTGCGGTGCCCGAGATCCCCCGACTACGCCTCCCGCGCGGACGGGAATCAGGACCGGAGCGGTGAGCGCCGTTCTCTCAGGCGGCAGCGGCTTCTTTACCGCTGACCGAAGGCGAGCAGATCCGCCTCTCCCCGCTTCTTGGCGGTCCGGATGCGGTCGAGCTCGGCGCTCCATGCTTCGAGGGCTCTCCGAGTCTGGGGCAAGTAGTCGTACTGGTCGTAGACCCTCCGCATGCCTGGCAGCGCGTGCCCGAGGACCCGCTCCGCCACATCGGGTGAGACGCCGAGGCCGGGCAAGCGCGTGCGCACCGTTCTCCTGAGGTCGTGGAGTCTGAAGTCCGCTACACCCGACCGCTCGCGGACAGTCTCGGTAGCCTTCTGTGGAGGGTCCATGAAGCCCTCACGCGTCGGGGCGGCGAAGAGGAACGGACCCCCGCGTTGGATGCCGTCGAGAACACGCCGAGTGCCCGCGCTCAGCCACACGAGGTGCGGCTTGCCTTCCTTCGTGTCGGATATGGTCCAGACGCCTTGGTCGAGGTCGATCTCCGCCCAACGCGCCGAACGGGCTTCTTCAGAGCGGACCGCGGTGTAGGCGATGAACGGCACGAGGTTCGCCACCTCGGTCCCGGGCACGGCCTCGAAGATCGCCCGAAGTTCCTCATTCGTGTAAACGCGTTCGCGCGGCTTCTCCTCGGTCGGCTTTCTAACGCCAGCGCATGGGTTCGCGGGGAGCAGGTCCACCTCGAGCGCCCACGCAAACAGGCGGTGCAGGAGGGCTAGCGTCCGATTGGCCTGGACTCCCGCCCGCTCGGCGACCCTCTCGACCAGGGCCCGGACGTGCGCACGCTCGACACCGGCCGGAGGCAGGCTTCCGATTTCGGGGTACACGTTCAGCGTGAGGATACGGTCGTACTCGTAGAGCGTCCGGGCGGCCAAGGTCTTGGTATGCCTCGCCAGGAAGCGCTCGCCGAGATCCTTGACCGTCTCGCCCACGAGGCGGGCCTTGCGAGCCTCCTCCTCGGCCGCCCTTCTCTCCGCCCAGGCGTCCAGGCCGTTCCTTGCGTCGGCACGCACCCGGGCCGCTTCTTCCCGCGCGGCGGCCAGGCCGAGCTCTGGGTAGCGACCGAGGGTGAGCCGCCGTGCGAGCTTGCCGTTCTTGGGGCCGATCCTGTACCAGACGCACCATGTCCTCACGCTGTCCTTTGTCTCGTCTATCGGCGGCGAGACGCGCAGGATGAGGCCTTGCATCGCGGCGTCACGATAATCCGTACGCTTCCCGTTGATGGCGACGAGGCTCCCCGGACGCAAGCCACGACCCCGTTCCGCCAGTATCACCACGCGAGACTGTGGGTCGACCATTCGAGACTGTGTGTCGGCCTGGGTTGCGCCGGGGTTGCGAAAACGTGGGACAGGCTGCGTCACCATGAAAACTATTGAAGCACGCAAGTAGGGTCGCCTCAAGAAAAATCACGCGGTCCGCGTTTCATGGTGTTTCAGGAAGTTTCAGCGGGACGGTTTCCTAAACCGTAGGTCGGCTGTTCGAGTCAGCCTGGGCGCACCATCTTGTTCGAGTCTCAGGCGCGCCACCGCATGTGACCGTGCGCACTGACATCCGGCACCCCGAGCGTTTATTCTCAAAACGGAAAACGTCTCGTCCACGTCGAAATGCGAATTGCGAGGAGGTGAGGACGAGGGAGCGGCTCGCTCGTTTGATGTTTCACGCGTAAGCGCACTTCGGAGGCGAGCGCTCCCTGACGGTTGGGCAGCGGGTGGTCGGTTCGAGACGAAGGATCACGGCGCACGCGGTCCTCCGGAAGGGAAGGGCCGCACCTGAGAGCCTATCTTGCCCACGTCCCTGGAATGAAGCAGGGGCGAAGCCTGCCCGAGGGCCCTCTCAGTGCAGCTGGATCCTTCACGGTCCGAAGGCCCGGCCGGTGACCTAGAGGCGGGCGCGAGCCTCCACGGCCACGTTGCGTCCGCGTGGTCGCCGGCGGTTCGAGAGCCAGTCCCACCTGGGGCGGCAGAACCGGATCTCGCTTCGAACCGGGCGCCCGACCGGCCGAGCGCCCGCGGCAAGTTCCTCTTCGAGGGCGGCCGCAAGCTGTGGGTGCGCGGCGTGACCTACGGGACCTTTGCCCCCAGCGGGGACGGCAGTCCCTTTCCGCTTCCGGACCAGGTCGAGCGCGACTTCGCTCGCATGCGCGCCAACGGAGTCAACGCGGTCCGGACCTACACGGCGCCGCCACCCTGGTTCCTGGACCTGGCCGGGGAACACGCGCTGCGGGTGATGGTCGGGCTGGCCTGGGAGTCACACGTGGACTTCCTCGCCGACCGCAAGCGAGCCCGATCGATCGAGGCGATGGTTCGTCAGGGCGTGCGGAACGGCCGCGGACACCCGGCGGTGCTCGGTTACGCCCTCGGGAACGAGATCCCGAGCTCGATCGTGCGGTGGATCGGGCCGCGCAGGGTGGAGGAGTTCATCGAGCGGCTGTTCGGCGCGGCGAAGTCCGAGGACCCCGCGGGGCTGGTCACGTACGTCAACTACCCTTCGACCGAGTACCTCGACCTGCCGTTTCTCGATCTGGCCGCCTTCAACGTCTATCTGGAGTCCCGGGAGCGCTTCGAGGCGTACCTGTCCCGGCTGCAGAACATCGCCGGGGATCGGCCGCTCGTGCTCGCGGAGGTCGGGCTCGACAGCCGGCGTCACGGCGAATGCGCCCAGGCCCAGGCCCTTCGCGTCCAGCTCCGGGCGGCCTTCGCGGCCGGCTGCGCCGGGGCGTTCGTCTTCGCCTGGACGGACGAGTGGCACCGCGGGGGCCACGACATCGAGGACTGGGACTTCGGGCTGGTGACGCGCGCCCGCGCGCCCAAACCCGCCCTCGCGGCCGCGAGAGAGGCCTTTGCCGACACCCCGCCCGCGCCGGGGGCGCCCTGGCCGCGCGTCTCGGTCGTGGTCTGCAGCTTCAACGGGGCCCGCACCATACGGGGCTGCTGCGAGGGGCTGAGGCGCCTGGAGTACCCCGACCTCGAGGTGATCGTGGTCGACGATGGCTCGACCGACGGGACCTGGCGCATCGTCGCCGAGTATGGGTTCCCCCTGATCCGGACCGGGAACCGTGGTCTGTCGAGCGCCCGCAACACGGGAGGGGCGGCGGCCACGGGCGAGATCATTGCGTACCTCGACGACGATGCCCGTCCCGACCCCCACTGGGCGCACTACCTGGCCGCCGCCTTCCTGCGCACGGACCACGGCTGCATCGGCGGACCGAACCTCGCTCCCGCGGGGGACGGCGCGGTCGCGGACTGCGTGGACCGTTCCCCTGGCAACCCAACCCACGTGCTTCTCTCCGACAGCGAGGCGGAGCACGTGCCCGGCTGCAACCTGGCGGTCCGCAGGTCGGTCCTTCAGGCGGTGGGCGGCTTCGACCCGCAGTTCCGTATCGCCGGCGACGACGTGGACTTCTGCTGGCGGCTGCGGGAGAGCGGCTTCACCATCGGGTTCTGTCCCGGGGCGATGGTCTGGCACCACCGGCGGGGCACCGTGCGCCAGTTCATGAAGCAGCAGCTCAACTACGGGCGCGCGGAGGCGATGCTCGAGCGCAAGTGGCCGCGCAAGTACAACGGCGCCGGCCACGTGACCTGGACCGGCCGGCTCTACGGACCCCTGGCGCCCGCCGTCGGCCGAGGCAGCCGCGTGTATCACGGAACCTGGGGAGAGGCATCGTTCCAGCGCATCTACGAGCAATCTCCGGGTCTGCTCGGCGCGGTCCTCCTCATGCCGGAGTGGTACCTGGTGAACGGGCTGGTGGCGTTCCTCGCGCTCGTGGGCCTGTTCTGGCCACCCCTGCGGTTGTGCGGCATCGTGCTGGCCCTGACCGCTGGAGGGCCTCTCTTTGGCGTGCTACGTCGCGTCTGGCGCGTCCGCTTCACCCAACCCGCGCCCTCCTGGCGCGTCGCCCTGCTCCGCCGCGCCACCCTGGCCCTCCTCCACCTGGGACAGCCGGCGGCGCGGCTGGCCGGCCGGCTCAGCTTCGGCCTGACCCTGTGGAGACGGGCCGCGGCCGCCTTCCAGTTTCCCGCGGCTCGGATCCGCGGCCTCTGGAGCGAGCGCTGGGCGTCGCCGGCGGAGCGCCTGTGCGTGCTCGAGAGCGAGCTGCGCGCCCAGGGGGCCGTCTTCGAACGGGGAGGCGCGTTCGACCGGTGGGATCTGGAGGTGCGGGGGGGCCTCCTGGGGAGCGCGCGCATCCTGATGGCGGTCGAGGAGCACGGGGCGGGCCGCCAGCTCGTCCGGGTGAAGGTCTGGGCCAGGGCCCCCTGGGCCGGCGCCTCCCTCGGCCTCGCTTGCGCCCTGGTCGCCGCTTGGGCGCTGCGCGACGCCTCGTGGGCGGCGGCGGCGGTGCTCCTCGCGCTGGCCGGCGGCGTCGCCGGCCTGATGCTGACCCACTGCGGCGCGGCGACGGCGCTCGCCCTGCGGAGCGTGGAGACGCTCCGCGGCCCGGTGACCGAGCACGAGCCCCGGTGGACGGCGGGGCCGAAGCGTTGGGCGGGGAGCGAGTCATGAACCTCACCATCACCGGCCTTCGCCCGCTCAACGTCGACCACGGTGTCGAGCAGGGCGTGCCGATCGCCCGCTTCTACATCGACCGCTTCCTGGAGCGGCTCGCCCCCCGGATCTCGGGCCACGTCCTGGAGTTCGGCCAGCCCACGTACGCGGCACGACTCTCGTGTCGTTACGACATCCTGGACATCGACGGCGCGAACCGCCAGGCGACCCTGGTCGGCGACATCTGCGACCCCGGGCTCCCGGAGCGTGCGGCCGTGCGCTACGACTTCGTGATTTCGACCGCCGTCCTGCAGCTGGTCGCCGACCCGCAGGCGGCCGTTCGAAACCTGCACGCCCTGCTCCGGCCGGGCGGCGTGCTCATCGCGGCGGAGAAGTGCGTGTCGAAGGTCGACTCCTGGTTCGGCCCCATCGACCGCTGGCGCTTCACCCCGAACGGCCTGCGGCATCTGCTCGCCCCGTTCTCCCGGGTGGAGGTCGAGTCCTTCGGGAACCTCTATGCGATCGGCGCCTACCTGCTGGGCCTTCCCGTCTCGCAGGTGGAGGCCGACAAGCTCGCGCATTCCGATCCGGAGCATCCGCTGGTGGCCGCCGCCTATGCCGAGAAGTGAACCCTTCCCGAACGCCCCCGAGCCGCTCTGCACGCCCACCTACGACGGGAGCGGCCAATGCGTGCACCCCGACGTCGTGGCCGTCGGCGGGCGGTTCTACGGGGCGCGGTACGTCATGGCCGTCGAGCCCTACGCCTTCGGGGACGATCGCCTGGAGAATCCGTCGTTGCTCACGAGCCACGACGGCGAGACCTGGGTCGAGGCTCCGGGGGTTCCCGCCCCGCTCGTGCCCGCGCCCCCGACGGGCGGGTGGAACTCGGATGGTGACCTGGCCCGCGACGACGCGCGGCTGCTCCTCTACTACCGCTGCAACAGCGGCCGCGGGGAGACGCGCCTCTGCCTGAAGGAGAGCGTCGACGGCACTCGCTGGAGCGAGGCGGAGGAGCTGTTCACGGTCGAGGTCTCGGGCGAGTTCGCCTCCCCCGCGGTGACGGTGGGGGAGGGCGTCTTCCGGATGTTCTACGTGGACAGCCTGAGGTGCCAGATCCGCGCGCTGGAGAGCCGCGACGGTCGGCGCTGGCGGGCCGCGGCTTCCGTCCTCGACTTCCCGAACGCCTGGCACCTGGACGCCGTGCTGCGCGACGGCGTCCCCTACCTCCTGGTCAACGACCGGCACTCCCTTTTTCTCCTGCGGGGCGCGGCCTCGGGGCGCTTCTCCGTCTACGACCCCGCCCGCGAGCGCTGGCTGCCCTTGGGGCCCGCGGCGAAGCCGGTCCCCCTGATGGTCCCCTCGCGCGGGGGGTGGGACGGCGAAATTCTCTACCGGGGCAGCCTGCTCCTGGAAGGCGGGCTGCTCAAGATCTGGTACTCGGCGCGCTCGCCGCAGAACGTGTGGAGGGTCGGCTACACCGATGGGCGCCTTCGGGAATAAGAGGGTGATCGTGGGATCGGTGGCCGGTCCGGGGTCGAAGAACCTCGGGAACCGGCTCATCGCCCGGTCCACCCTCCGGCTCCTCGGCCTCGACGAGAGCACACCCTCGTTCTCGGTCTTCGAGCGGATCAGTGAGGCCCGGCTCGAGTTCATCAACTCCCACGACTACGTGGTGATCACGGGCGGCACCAGCCTGCAGGACGACCCCGGCCACCAGGCCTGTTTCGACGCCCAGTTCGGCCGGATCCGGATTCCGAGGGTCTGCGTGGCGGGGTCGTTCTACTGCGAGCCGGGCGACCGCCCCTCGCTCCGTATCGCCCGCCTATTCGACACGCCGGTGGGGGCTCGCGACCCCTGGACGGCGGACTACCTCGGCCGCCACGGGATCGACTGCGAGCTGGTCGGCTGCCCAACGCTCCTGGCGGAGCCGGAGGTGGGCTCCTGGCAGGATGGGGAGGGCGCCGTGCTCGTCTCCTCCTCGCCGGAGCTGGCGGTCGACCTGGCGCCGCTCCTGCACGGCCGGCCGGTCCGGCACCTGCGGCACGAGGCAGGCGATCGGGGCGAGGACCCGGGGGAGGCGGGGGCGTTCGACGGCGCCTCGCTGGTGGTGACGGGGCGACTCCACGCGGCGCTGCCCGCCATCGGTCGCGGCGTGCGGGTGAGGTTCTTCGGCCCCGATCGCTGGCGCGCGGACCTGCGCCCCTACGGGTGGGGAACCGTGCGCTACACCCTGCTCCGGCACCTGGGCATCCGCCTGGACGGCGCCCCCAACCGCGACTATCCCGGGGCCGCGATCCGGCGGCTGAGGTCGAGCTTCACGAGCTGGCTGGCCCGAGCGGTGTCGGCATGAACCCGAGGGGCCGGGCGTCGCTCTATTCGCGTCTCGTCCCGTACCTGTGGCCCCACCGCGCCCAGATCGGGCTCTACCTGTGCCTCACCCTGCTCATCGCGGGCGCGGAGCTGCTCTCCCCCTGGCCCATGAAGCTGCTGGTGGACAGCGTGGTCGGGAACGAGCCCCTGCCGGGCTCGCTCCGGAGCCTGTGGTCTCCCGGCGCCGAAAAGGTGGGGCTGTTGGTGGCGGTGGTGGCGGGAGGGCTCGCGCTCAAGCTCCTGGTGTCGCTGGTCAGGATCGTGACCTCCTTCATCTCGGTCCGGATGCGCCAGAGGGTCGTGCTCGACCTGAAGTGTCTTCTCTTCGACCACCTGCAGAAGCAGTCCCTCAGCTTCTACGACACGCGAAGGCTCGGCGACATCGTGGCGCGCGTCAACAACGACGTCTGGGGCATCGACGAGTGGATGCTGACGGTGATGCCGCTCCTCGTGGCCTCCGCCACCCTCCTGGGGATGTTCTCGGTGATGCTCCACCTCAACTGGCAGCTCTCCCTGGTCGCGCTCTTCGCGGTGCCTCTCTTCTATCTCCCCTATGGCTGGTATTCGCGCCGCCTGGACCGCGAGGTGGAGACCGTGCAGAGGCTCGAAGGCGAATCGATGTCCATGGTGCAGGAGGTGCTCTCGGCCCTGCGGGTCGTCAAGTCCTTCACCCGCGAAGACCACGAGCGGGCGCGCTTCCTCCAGCAGGGCGCGTCGGCGGCGGAGGCGCGCATCCGCCTGACCCACCAGCAGGTCAGCTACTCCATGGCCGCGAGCTTCATCACCGCGGCGGGGACGGCGCTCGTCCTGGGCGCGGGAGCCCTCCAGATCCTGAAGCAGCGCCTCACCCTGGGGGAGCTGCTCGTGGTGCTGGCGTATCTGGGAGCGGTCTACGGGCCGCTGGAGTCGATCAGCTCCGCCGCCACCTACACGCACGCCTATCTGGCCAAGGTGCGCCGCATCTTCGAGGTGCTGGACGTGCCTCCCGAGGCGCACGACGCCCCGGGGGCGGGCGTGATGGGACGGGCCCGTGGCCGCGTCGCCTGCGAGGGGGTGACCTTCGCGTATCCGGGCCGCCCGCCCGTCCTGCGCGACGTCACCCTCGCGGCGGAGCCCGGCGAGATGATCGGGATCGTCGGCCCCACCGGCGCGGGCAAGAGCACTCTGGTCAGCCTCATCCCGCGCTTCTACGACCCCTTCCAGGGGCGGGTGCTGGTCGACGGCCGCGACGTCCGCGAGGTGCAGCTCAAGTCCCTCCGCCAGCAGGTGAGCCTCGTGCTGCAGGACCCCATCCTGTTCTGGGGGACGGTCCGCGAGAACATCAGCTACGGGTGGCCGCAGGCGAGCTTCGAGGCCATCGTGGAGGCCGCCCGGCAGGCCAACGCCCACGACTTCATCGCGCGGCTTCCCGAGGGCTACGACTGCCACGTGGGTGAGCGCGGCGTCACGCTCTCGGGGGGCGAGAAGCAGCGGCTCTCGATCGCCCGGGCCTTCCTGAAGGACGCGCCCATCGTGATCCTCGACGAGCCCAGCTCCGCCCTGGACGCCCGGAGCGAGGCCTTGCTTCTCCAGGCCGTGGACCGGCTGGTGGAGAACCGGACCACGTTCATCATCGCCCACCGGCTCTCCACCCTTCGCGGCGTGGACCGGATCCTCGTCCTCGACCAGGGCCGGATCGTCGAGGAGGGGACCCACGCCGTCTTGATGGAACGGGGCGGGCTCTACTCGGGGCTCTACCGGCAGCAGGTGGAATATGCACGGACCTAGTCGACAGAGGCGGGTCGTGGTCTTCGGGATCATGGGGCAGATGCCCTTCGCGGGGATGGCCTGGCAGGTGCTGCAGTACCTCGAAGGCTTCCGCCGGCTGGGCTGGTGCGTTCACTACGTCGAGGACACCGGCCAGTGGCCGTACGATCCCGAGCGGCAGACCGTGACCGACGACCCGGCGGGCGAGGTCGCCTACATCCAGCGGATGATGGAATGGGTCGGCATGCCGGAGCAGTGGGCCTACCGGTCCGGAGTGGACGGCCGGATCTTCGGCATGACCGACTCCGGCCTGTCCGCCGTGCTGGCGTCGGCGGACGTGCTGCTGAACGTCTGCGGGGCCACCGTGCTCCGCGAGGAGCACCTCGCGATCCCCTGCCGCATCTATCTCGAGACCGACCCCGTGCTTCCGGAGATCCAGGCGGCGCGCGGTGTCCCCTTCACCATGAGCATGCTCTCCGCCCACACCCACCACTTCACGTACGGCGAGAACATGGGCGAGCCCGACTGCGGCATTCCCGCCGGCCCCTTTCACTACCAGGTCACGCGGCCACCCGTAGTGACGGACTGGTGGTACGCGGAGCTCCCCAGCGACACGGGGGCGCCGTTCTCGACGGTGGCCCATTGGAAGCAGACCGACAAGGACATCGAATGGAACGGCGAGCTCTACAAGTGGAGCAAGGACGTGGAGTTCCGCAAGTTCCTCGACCTCCCCCGCCGCTGCCCGGAGCCGTTCGAGCTGGCGCTCACGGGCATCGACGGGGAGGGGCGGGACGAGCTCGAGTCCCTCGGGTGGCGGACCGCGGACGCCCTGCGCGTCTCCGGGCACATCGAGACGTATCGGGACTACGTCCGTGCCGCGCGCGGGGAGTTCACCGTGGCCAAGGACCAGTACGTGCGGATGCGGTCGGGCTGGTTCAGCGACCGCAGCGTCTGCTACCTGGCCGCGGGGCGCCCGGTCATCACCCAGGAGACGGGCTTCAGCAAGTTCGTGCCCACCGGCCGCGGGCTCTTCGGCTTCGAAACCCTGGACGAGATCCTCGACGCGGTGGACCGCATCGCGGGCGACTACGACGCGCACTCGGAGGCCGCGCGAGAGATCGCGGCCGACTGCTTCGCCGCGGAGAAGGTGATCGGCAGCATGCTCGAGGAGGCCGGGCTCTGATGCGTATCGCCCTGGTCTCGACCATGCGCACCTCCGTGCCACCCCCGCGCACGGGCTCGGTGGAGCTGCTGGTCGCCCTCCTGGCCGAGGAGCTCCAGCGCCGCCACCACCACGTCACCGTCTTCGCCCCCGGCGACTCCAAGGTGGGGACGCGGGTGCTCTCGGTCCTGACCAGCGGCTATCACCACGATCGCACGATCTGGGACTGGAGGCTGGCCGAGTTCATGCAGCTCGGCCTCGCCTACGAGCACGCCGGCGAGTTCGACCTCATCCACAGCCACGTGTACTGCTACGCCCTTCCCTTCGCCCGTCTGGTCGACGTGCCCACGGTGCACACCCTGCACATCTGCCCGACGCCGGAGATCGTCCGCTACTGCCGGATGTACCCCGAGGGCCGGTACGTTCTGATCTCGGAGTTCCAGCGCGGCTTCTTCGAGGACGTTCCCGTGGCGGGCGTCGTGCACAACGGCATCGACACGCGGGCGTTCCCGTTCTCGGCCCGGGCGGACGGCTACCTGGCCTTCATCGGTGACCTGCGCGCGGACAAGGGACCCCTGGAGGCGATCCGGGCCGCCCGGACGGCCGGGATCCCGATCCGGATCGCCGGCCCCGCCACCGAGTACTTCGAGCGGGCGATCAAGCCCGAGCTCGATGGCCGCGCCGTGGAGTACGTGGGTGAGCTCGGCCACGAAGGGAAGGTCGCCCTCCTGGGCGGGGCCATAGCCACGCTCTTCCCGAGCACGGGGCTCGAGGCCTGCCCGCTGGTGCTGATGGAATCGATGGCCTGCGGCACTCCGGTGGTCGGGCTCTCGCAGGGGCCGGTCCCCGAGATCGTGGCCCAGGGGGTGGGCGGAATCCACGTCGAGGATGCCCGCTCGCTCGCCCCCGCCATCGAGCGCGTCCAGAGCCTGGATCGGGCCGGCGTCCGGCGGCTGGCGGTCGAAAGGTTCGACTTCTCGCGCATGGTGGATGGGTACGTGCGGGTCTTCGAGCGCGCCCTCGGCGGTGGACGCGCGTGGAGACGTCAGGCCGGCCGGTGAGCTCGACTCGCCGCGGGGCGGGCGCACTCCGCCTCGTCTTCGCGCTGGCGGTGCTCTCGTTGTCCGGCCTCCTGACGCAGCGCACGGAGGCGGCGGCACCGTCGAAGGCGCGGCTGAAGGCCGTCCGGATCCAATCGCTGCCCGACGGCACCCGGGTCGTGCTCGAGCTGCAGGGGCAGGTGCGGCCGAGCTCGGCCCGGCTCCAGCCCCCGTCCGCGACGCAGGGACGAGCGCGCGTCTACGTCGACCTTCGGGGAGCGGAGCTCGATCCGGACGTCGCGCGCGCGATTCCGGTCGGAGACGCCTTCCTCGCCGCGGTCGGCCTTTCCTCCCACCCGGGCCCGCGCACCCGCGTCGTCCTCGACCTGGCCCGAGGGGACCGGGCGGTGCTGGTGCGCACGGGGCCGCCCGGGGTCATCCTCGAGGTCGTGCCCGAGTGGGCGTCCGAGGCGCGCCGCTCTTCGCCGCCGCCCCGTGCCTTGAAGCTCCCCCCGCCCGGTTTCATGCCCGAAGCGGAGCTCCAGGCCGTCCAGGCGAGCGCCGAGCTTCTGCGGGCGCCGCTCGGCCCCTCGCTGCGCTCGACCGGGTTGCCTCGTGTGGACCGGCCGCCGCGCCTCGAGGACTTTCTGGAGGGTCGCGCGCCCGGCCTCGGGCTGGCGGTGCGGGACTTCCGGCAGCGCGAGCCTGCCGACGGTGCTTCCGTCAGCCGCCCGACCCTCGCCTACCTTGCCTATGACGACGCGAACCTCTATTGCGTGTTCGTCTGCCGGGAGGGACCCGGGGAGGTCCGCGCCTACCTGGGCAAGCGCGATCACATCGACGACAGCGACCAGGTCGCGCTCTATCTGGACACCTTCCACGATCGCCGGCGCGCCTACGTGTTCGCGGTGAATCCGCGGGGCATCCAGAAGGATGCCGTGCTCACCGACGGGGTGGGCAGCGACGTCACGTTCGACACGGTCTGGCGCTCCGACGGGCGGGTGACGGAGGAGGGCTTCGTGGTTTTCATGGCCATACCCTTCAAGAGCTTCCGCTTCGCGTCCGGGCCCGATCAGACCTGGGGGATCGCCCTCGGCCGTTACATCGCCCACGCCAACGAGAGCTCGGTCTGGCCGCTCGTCAGTCGAAAGCGCCAGGGCTTCGTCCAGCAGATGGCGGTCGTTCCCGCGCCGAGCCCCCGGTCGTCGGGCACCAGCCTGCAGGTCGTCCCCTACGGCACCTTCACCCGGTCGCGTTTGCACGAAGGGGGCCCCGGGCTCACGACCGCGAGCGAGGAGCGGGCGGGTCTCGACGCCAAGCTCGTCCTGCGCGATGCCTTCGCCTTCGACGTCACGCTCCACCCCGACTTCAGCACCGTGGAATCCGACGCTCCCCAGGTCACGGTGAACCGGCGCTACGAGGTGTTCTTTCCCGAGAAGCGGCCCTTCTTCCTCGAGAACGCCGGGCTTTTCCGGACCCCCGTGAACCTCTTCTTCTCCCGGCGGATCCTGGAACCCGAGCTCGGAGCGCGGCTCACCGCCAAGACGGGGCCCTGGTCGATCGCGGTCCTCGCGGCGGACGACCCGGGCCGCGGCCGGCGCCTCGGACGAGACGACCCGCTCTATGGAGAGCGCGCCGCGGTGGGCGTGGTGCGCCTACAGCGCGAGTTCGGGACCGGGGCCAGCCTGGGGATTCTCGCCACCGGCGACCGCTTCGGTCCCACCTCCAACGGCGTGTTCTCCGTGGACACACACATGCACTTCGGGGCGAACTGGTCATTCAGCGGGCAAGCGATCGGCACCCGCACCTGGTTGAAGGATGGGACGGAGGCCTTCGGCCGGGGCTTCTTCGCCGAGCTGGCCCGCAGCGGCCAGCACTTCGAGTACAGTGCCAGCTACTCGGATCGCAGCCCCCGATTCCACTCCGAGGTCGGGTATGTCCCGCGGGTCGACGTGCGGCAGGCCAGCCAGTACCTCGGTTACTCCTGGAGGCCCCAGGGCAGCCGCCTGACCACCCTTGGACCGACGCTGGCCATGGCCGTGAACCTCGACCGGAGCGGTCGCATGCAGGACTGGTACGCGAATCCCGAGATCCAGATCGAGCTGAGCGGGCCGACGGGTCTTCGGATCAGCCGCTTCGAGGCGGGGGAGCTTTACCTGGACACCGTATTCCGCTACCACCGCACGAACCTCTCCTTCTACAGCAACGGGATCAGCTGGCTCCTGGTGTATGGCTCCCTGGCGGGGGGGACCGGCATCAATTACTCCCCGGCGCCGGGGCTCGCCCCCTTCCTCGGCAACGCGACCGACGCTTCCCTCGGACTCCTCCTCCGACCGGTGCCTCGGCTCGGTATCGACCTGGTGTACTACTACAACGCCACGACCCTCCCCCCGGCTCCGGGCTCCGGCTCGGGCAGCGCCCGCGTGTACGACAACCACCTGCTGCAGGCGAAGCTCACCTACCAGTTCACCCGCGCCCTCTCGACCCGCGCCATCCTGGACTATTCTGCATTCGCTCCGAGCTCGTCCCTGTATGCCGGGGTTCCCTCCCAGCGTGCGACCGCAGACCTCCTGTTCACCTGGATGCTCAGTCCGGGCACGGCCTTCCACCTCGGCTACGTGAATCGCGACGCGAGCGCGGCGATCGACGGCGTGCTGCCGGCTTGGGGCAGGACCTTCTCGCCCGCGGCACCGACGGAGCGGCAGCTCTTCCTGAAGCTGAGCTACTCGTTCCGTCCTTGAACCACTCCAGGCTCTTCCATCCGAGCCACTGGTCCGCCCCTCCGCGTGACCGTCGCCCCTGTGGACGAGCGCGCCCGAGCCTTGTACGCGCAGGGTCGCGGTGATAATCTTCTTTTTTGCCCAAGGCCGAGCCGGAGGGACAGGGTGGGGGGTCGATGAAGAAGGAGCTCAAGGAACAGATCAAGCGCGACGAGCTCGTGACCGGCCTCCAGAACGCCTCCGAGTGGGCGCAGGCCCACCAGCGCGAGCTGCGGATCGCGGTCGGGGTGGCGGTGCTGGTGGGCGCAGCCGCGGCCGGTCTCGGGTACGTGCAGGGCAACCGCCAGCGGGAGGCCGAGCGGGCCTTCATGGAAGCGGTGGCGATCTACGAGGCGCCGGTGGCCAGCGAGCTGCCCCCGGGAGGCGACAAGCCCACCGGCCCCGTCTTTCCGAGCGCCGAGGAGAAGTACAAGACCGCGGCCGCCGCCTTCGACGGCGTGGAGCGGCGCCACGGCGCCCTGCCGGTGGCGGTGCGCGCCGGCTACTACGCGGCCTTGTCGCGGATGGAGCTCAAGCAGTACGCGGAGGCGGAGAAGGGGCTGCGAGCGCTCGCGGAGAAGAAAGACGGCAGCCGGCTCGAGCCGGCCCTGGCTCGCCTGGCCCTGGCCGACCTGCACCGGCGCCAGGGGCAGATCGAGAAGGCGGTCGAGGAGTACCGGGCGCTGGCCGGCGACTCCGGCCTTCCCCTGCCCCGCGACTACGCCCTCATGAGCCTCGCGGGAACTCTCGAGGATGCGAAGCGACTGGCCGAGGCGGTGGCGGCATACAAGCGGCTGACCGAGGAGTTCCCGGCCAGCGTCTATGCCGGCGAGGCGCGGCGGAAGGCCGACTACCTGCAGACCGCCGCTCAAGGCTAGGCGCGCCATGACGCGGCGCAGCGCCTGGATCCTGGTGGCTGGCGTGGCCGCCCTCGCGTTCGGGGCGGCGGCGGTGGGGGGCCTCGCCCTCGTGCTCCGGGGGGGGACGCGGGGAGCCGGCTTCGGCCGGGAGGCCTATCTCGCCCTCGACCTCTCGGGCGACATCCCGGAGCAACCCGCGACCGAGCTGGGCCTCTTCTTCGAATCGGCTCCGCCGTCGCTGCGAGCCCTCGTGGAGAGCCTGGACCGCGGGGCGCGGGATCCGAAGATCAAGGGGGCGGTCATCCAGGTGGGCCTCCTCTCCGATTCCGGATGGGGCAAGGTCCAGGAGCTGCGCGACGCGATCGCGCGCTTCCGGAAGTCCGGCAAGCCCGCATACGCGCACCTCGAGCTGTGCGGGAACAAGGAGTACTACCTCGCCACCGCCTGCAGCAAGGTCTACGCGGTGCGCTCGGCCCTCCTGCTCGTGTCGGGGCTTTCCGCCGAAGTCACGTTCTTCCGGCAGACCCTGGACAAGCTCGGCGTGCAGGCCGAGTTCGAGGGGGTGGGGAAGTACAAGAACGCCCCGAACCAGTTCACGGAGACCGGGTTCACCGAGCCGCACCGCCAAGAGCGCGCAGCAAGTGCGGGCCCTCATCGACGAGGGGCCCTACGACGGCGTGTCGGCCTTGAAGGCCGGGCTCGTGGACGAGCTGGTCTACCGCGACGAGCTCGAGAAGAGGATCAAGGCTCCGGAGCGGCTGACCCCCGGCCGCTACGTCCGCTCCGCGCGGGGCTTCGGCTTCGACGGTCGCCCCCGGGTCGCCCTGATCTACGCGGTGGGCGAGATCGTCTCTGGAGACAGCCAGTCGGGGCCCTTCAGCGGCCATCTGGTGGGCTCGGACACCCTCGCCCGCTCCATAAGGGAGGCGCGGAACGACGATTCGGTGCGCGCGATCGTCCTGCGGGTGGACAGCCCCGGCGGCTCGGGCACCGCCTCGGACGTGATCTGGCGCGAGGTGGGGCTCGCCCGAAAAGAGAAGCCGGTCGTCGTCTCCATGGGTGACACCGCGGCCTCCGGTGGCTACTACATCGCGATGAACGGCGACGCGATCGTGGCCGAGCCGGGCACGATCACCGGCTCGATCGGCGTCTTCAGCGGCAAGTTCAACCTGCGCGGCCTCTACGACAAGGTCGGCCTCACCAAGGAGA
>WNFT01002009.1_pt1 | contig 17328 bp, 17 predicted proteins | sample 5400191 | NCBI WGS metagenome assembly WNFT01 (sample SAMN13153359, study PRJNA577476) | soil metagenome | isolation source: 80 cm saprolite under Madrone tree | place: USA:California | collected 2016-06-14 | reverse complement strand
CGAGTGCACTGCCACGCGGCCCGCCGCTGCATCGAGCGTCGTCACCAACCCGGCGACCTCGAGCTCGCGCTGCTGCCGGAGCAAATGGAGCGCGTAGGCGCCGTCTTTTCCGCTGCTCCAAGCGAGGAGGATCTTCACTTCTTCTTGAACAGCGGAAGATACTTCCCGTACCCCTCTGCCTCGAGCCGGTCTACCGGGATGAAGCGCATCGAGGCGGAGTTCATGCAGTACCGTAGGCCGGTCGGCTGCGGGCCGTCGTCGAACACGTGGCCCAGGTGCGAGTCCGCGGAGCGCGACCGCACTTCGGTGCGGCGCATGAAGTGCGAGTGGTCGGAACGGGTCTTCACGTTCTCGGCTTCCAGCGGCCTGGAGAAGCTGGGCCATCCCGTCCCGGAATCGAACTTGTCCAACGAGCTGAACAGCGGCTCGCCCGAGACGACGTCGACGTAGATCCCGGGATCGTGATTGTCCCAGTACGCGTTCCGGAAGGGCGGCTCGGTGCCCTCGTGCTGGGTCACCCGGTACTGCTCGGGTGTCAGCTTCTCCTTCAACTCCGCGTCCGCTGGTTTTCGGAAGTCGGCCATTTGCGTCTCCTCAACTGCGAGCGCTCTTCCCATCCGGCGGCGGATTCACTGCCGCGGCGATCGCGCGGGCGAGCGCGCGCGGGCTGACGCGGAGCGACTGCACCGTCAGCTTGTTCTTCAGGCCATGGATCACCATCGGCTTCCCCTTCATCATCGCCCGGTAGCCCTCCCGCGCGACCGTGGCCGCCGATGCCGCTCCCAGCCGGAAGAGCAGCGACTTGGAGTTCCCCGCCACGTCCGCGAACTCGGTGGCCGTTGCGCCGGGGCAGCTCACCGTGGCCGTCACTCCCGTGCCGCGCAGCTCGTACGAGAGCGCCTCGGTGAACGAGTTCACGAACGCCTTGCTCGCGTAATACACCGCCATGAACGGCCCGGGAGGAAAGCCGGCGGTGGACCCGATGTTCAGGACGCGCCCGCTCCGCCGGGCCACCATCCCCGGCAGGAACGACCGCGTCAGCGTCACCAGGGCGACCACGTTCACCTGGATCATCTCCAGCTGCCGCGCCGGATCGAGCTCGACGAAAGGCCCGCTGGCGCCGAACCCGGCGTTGTTGACGAGAAAGTCCACCTCCAGCCCGAGCCCCCGGACCGCCTCGACCACGCGCGACGCGCCCTCGGGCACTCCGAGGTCCGCCGGCACGACGTGCGCCCGCACGCCGTGCGCCGACTGGAGCTCCCGCGCCAGCGCCTCCAGCCGGTCGCGCCTGCGGGCGACCAGGATCACGTCGTGCTTGTCTCGGGCAAACAGCTTCGCGTACTCGGCGCCCAGTCCGGCCGACGCTCCGGTGATCAATGCGTTCCCCATGGGCGCGTCTGTATCGCGCCTCCACGCGCTTCGCCAGCGTGGCGCGACGGAATTGCGGGCGCGGCAGGTCCACGGTAACTGTGCGCCCCGTGCGCCGCTCCGCCGCCGTCCTCCTCGCCGTGCTCGGCTGCGCCCCGGGCCAGAAGCGCCCAGCTCCCGCGGAACCGGTCGACCTGGCGGGGGCCGCGCGCACGGCGCTCCAGCATGCCTGGTCCGGCTACCGCCGCTACGCTTGGGGCCACGACGAGCTGAAGCCCCTGAGCAAGGCCCCGCGCGACTGGTACCAGGAGCCGCTGCTGATCACGCCGGTCGACGCTCTCGACACCTTGATCCTGATGGGCCTGCACGCCGAGGCGGAAGAGGCCCGCGCGTACATCGTCCAGAACCTCTCCTTCGATCGCGACGTCGAGGTGAAGAACTTCGAGATCGTCATCCGGGTGCTCGGGGGCCTTCTCTCCTCCTACCAGCTCACCGCCGACCCGCGATTGCTCGCCCTCGCCGAAGACCTCGGCCGCCGCCTCCTGCCCGTCTTCGACTCGCCCACCGGCATGCCCTACGTGAACGTGAACCTGCGCACGGGCAAGGTATCGGGGGCGCGCAGCAATCCGGCCGAGATCGGCACCCTGCTGCTCGAATTCGGCACGCTCGCGAAGCTGACGGGGAACGACGTCTACCAGGAGAAGGCGAAGAACGCGCTCACACAGCTCTACTCCCGCCGCTCGCCCATCGGGCTGGTCGGTGAAGAGATCGACGTCGAGACCGGCGCCTGGGTCTCCCGGCAGAGCCACATCGGCGGCGGCATCGACTCCTATTACGAGTACCTCCTCAAATGCTGGCTGCTCTTCGGCGACGAGGACTGCCGCCGGATGTGGTCGTCGAGCATCGAAGCCGTGAACCGGTACGTCGCCGACAAGACGCCGTCCGGTCTCTGGTACGGCGCCGTCGACATGGACACCGGCCGCCGCACCGGGACGGAGTTCGGCGCGCTGGAGGCCTTCTTCCCCGCGGTCCTGGTGCTGGCCGGCGACCTCGACCGCGCCCGCCAGCTCGAAGAGTCGAGCTTCAAGATGTGGACCGCCGCGCGCGCGGCCGCCGACGTCTTCGACTACGCCGCCATGCGCCCCACCCATCCGCGCTGGCCGCTGCGGCCCGAGATCATCGAGTCGGCCTACTATCTGCAGGCGGCGACGCAGGAGCCGCGCTGGACCGCGATGGGCCGCAGGTTCATGGGCGACATCGAGGCGTGCTGCCGCACGGAGGCCGGCTACACCGTGCTCGACGACGTGACCTCGGGCAAGCAGGGGGATCTGATGCCCAGCTACTTCCTCGCCGAGACGCTCAAGTACCTCTGGCTGCTGGGCAGTCCCGGCGCTCTGGATCTCCACAAGGTCGTGCTCAACACCGAGGCGCATCCGCTGCGCCGGACCTGGTAGCTCAGCGGCGGTCGAGCGCGTCGAGCGCGAAGGCGTAAGCGCCCAGCGAGATCGCCGCGCTGGTGCCCAGCCGCGAGCACCCGATGCCGGTCCGCTTGCGCGGGTCGTACGACACGGTGCGCTCCGACCCGGGGACGCGCACTTCGCTCGCTTCGGAGCGAAGAAACTCCGCCAGACCGGCACGATCGTCGAGGTCCATCACGGACATCTCGAGCCTCGGGACGCCGCGGCCGTCGACCGTGGTCAGCGTTCCGTTCAGCTCTGCGAGCAGCGCCGGCATGAAGAGGGGCGCCGCCGCGCTGAGCCCTCCTCCCAGCACCACCAGGCCGTCGATGAGCGTGAGCGCGTGCGCAATGGCGTCGCCAGCCACCGTACCGAGGCGCTGGAACGCTCCATTGGCCGCAGCCGCGTCGCCCGGCGCTTCCCCGCGCGCGATAGCGGCGATCTCGCGCGGATCTGGCGCCGACGCGAGGCGCAGACCGGCTCTCCGCGCGTATTCGCGGCGCACCGCGCGAATGCTGGCTCCTTCCTCGGCGAACGTATCCCGCTCGTCGCGGTGTCGCAGGCACCAGACTTCGCCTGCTGCCGAGTTGTCGCCCAGGAGGAGCTTCCTGTCGTGCACCACTCCCCCGCCGAAACCGGTCCCCAACGTGAAGGCGATCAGGTTCCGGAAGCGCCGAGCCTGTCCCGCCTCGGCGAGCCGCTGGTTCACCCAGGGCAGGAATCCCCCCAGCGCCTCGCCGTAGGCGAACAGGTCGCCGTCGTTGTTGATGAAGACGGGAACGCCGTACCGGTCCTCGAGCATCGGTCCCAGCGCGACGCCGCCGCGGAAGGCGGGGAGGTTGCCGAGGTCGCCGATGATCCCCGCGCGATAGTCTGCCGGTCCGGGAAAGGCGAAGGAGATCGCCGCCGCTTCCCGTCCCGTGGCCGCGAAGACCTCGTCGAAGCCTTTGCGAAGCTGGTCGAGGCACGCTTTCAGCTCGTCGGCGCGCGACGCAAGCGCAAGGGGCTCGAGCAAGAGCTGCCCGCCGCGAATCGCGTTGAAGACCAGCTTGGTCCCGCCCGCGTCGAGCGTCAGGATCAGGCGGCGATCGTCGAAGAGGCCCATCACGCCGCTCCGCGCCCGCGCATGGAGAGCGCGAGCAGATAGAGGAAGGAGGCGGCGGGGACCGCATATGCCGCGCTGCCGAATCCGGTGTCGAGCATCCGCCCCATGAGGATCGGGAGCACGGCGCCTCCCGCGATGGCCATGCACATCAGGCCGCTCAGCTCCGCGCCCCGCTCCGGCTGGCGCTCCACGGTGATGGAGAAGAGCAGGGGCCAGATGTTGGCGAATCCGAGGCCGCAGGCGATGACGGAAGGCAACGCCAGCGTCGCCAGCTTCGACATCAACGCCGCGCAGCCGAGCAGCCCGATCGCCGCGCTCCAGCGGAAGAACCGGACCGGCGGCATGCGGGTCAGCACGGCGGAGCCGACGAATCGGCCCACCGTCAGAGAGATGAAGAAGAGGGTCGGACCGAGAAAGGCGGCTTGCTCCTGCGAAATCCCGAACCCTGCCAGCGTGGGCTGGAGGAACCGGGCCAGGCAGACCTCGGCCCCGACGTAGAAGAAGATCCCCGCCACGGCCAGGGCCACTCCCGGACCGCCGAGCAGCGCCAGGGAATCCCCGAACCCCGGCGGCGCGGCGGAGCGCGCTTCCTCGACTCGCAGCCCGAGCACCGCCACGAACGCCAGCAACATCAGGGCGGCAAAGACGGGAAAGGGAGCGCGCCATCCGAGCGCGCCCAGTCCGGGCAGGAGCGCCGCCAGACCGACCAGGTAGCTCGACGAAGCGCTGCCGGCTCCCTTCACGAACTGCGCGAAGGTCAGGTTCCTCGCGTACCCGCCCGCGGGACTCACGTCGCGCATGATGGGGTTGCCGGCGACCTGGAGGAGCGTCGTGCCCACGCCGAGCGCGAAGATGCAAGCGAGCAGCAAGGCGAATCCGGGCGCGCGCAGGGAAGGCACCAGCACCGCGGCGCCGCTGATGCCGAGGCCCAGCAGCAGCAGCCGCCGCTTGCCGATGCGCGCGCCCAGGACGCCGGCCGGAACGCTGAAGAGCGCGAAGGCGATGAAGACGAAGAAGGGCAGCAGCGTGGAGAGCACGTTGCTGAGATGGAAGCTGCGGCGGACGGCTTCCGCCAGAGGACCCATCGCGTCCGCGACGCCCATCACGAAGAAGGCGAGGAAGATGGGAAGCGTGCGCACGCGCGCCGCGACGGTAGCGGAAGGGGCTCCCACGCGCCAGCCGCGCGGGTAAGCTGCGCCGATGATCGTCCTCTTCGCGCTCGCGCTCGCCGCGGACCCGGCCGCTCTCGTCGACCCGCGGATCGGCAGCTCCAACGGGGGCAATACCTTCCCGGGCGCGGTCCTGCCCTTCGGCATGGTGGCGTTCAGCCCGGAGACCACGCGCGGAGACGCGGCCAAAGTGCCGGCGCCCGGCGGCTACGCCTGGGATGCGCAGCGCGTCCGCGGGTTCAGCATGACGCACCTGTCGGGCACCGGCTGCCGCGGCGCTTCCGGAGACGTTCCGTTCTTCCCCCACGTCGGGGCCATCGAGTCGTCTCCGTCGGCCGACTCTACCGACAAGATCTACGTCTCGCGGTTCTCGCACGTGAACGAGTCCGCCACTCCCGGCTCCTACGAAGTGCGGCTCGAATCGGGCGTCAAGGTCGAGCTGGCCGCGACCGGCCGCACCGGATCGGGCCGGTTCAGCTTTCCCAAGGGACAACCTGCCTCCATGCTGGTGCGCGTCTCCAACTCGGAGGTGGGGAGCAGCGACGCGCACGTGGAAGTGGATGCGCCGGCGAAGACGGTGCGCGGCTGGGTGACGAGCGGAAACTTCTGCGGCTACCTGCACGCCGCCGGCCGGCGCAGCTACTACACGCTGCATTTCGTCGCCCGATTCGATCAGCCCTTCACCCAGATCGGGACCTGGCGCGACGGCGCGCTCTCGCCCGGCACCGATTCGGTGAGCGGCGGCACCGGCTACGGCGAGGCGGGAATCCCGCCGGCGGGCAAGGGCAGCGGCGCCTGGGTCTCGTTCGCTCCAGGAGCGGTGGTCTCCCTGCGGGTCGGCATCTCCTACGTCAGCCGCGCCGGCGCCGAGGCGAACCTGGAAGCCGAGAACCCGGAGGGGATGCGCATCGAGGCCGTGCGCGAGCGCGGCCGGGCGGCGTGGAACAAGTTCCTCGGAAGGATCGAAGTGAGCGGCGGCACCGAGGCGCAGCTGCGGACCTTCTATACGGCGCTCTATCACGCGCTCTTGCATCCCAACCTCTTCAGCGACGCCGACGGCCGGTACATGGGCTTCGACGGGCTCGCTCATCCGCTCGCGCCCGGCCAGCGCGCGCAGTACGCCAACTTCTCCGGCTGGGACGTGTACCGGTCGCAGCTCCAGCTGGTGGCGCTCGTCGATCCATCTGTCGCTTCCGACGTGGCGCAGTCGCTCTACAACCAGGTGCGCGACAACGGCGGGGAATGGGACCGCTGGACGCACCAGAACGGCGCCACGCATGTGATGGAAGGCGATCCCTCGCCGCCCGCCATCGCCGGCATCGCCGCGTTCGGTGGGAGCTCGTTCGATCTGAAGGGCGCGTTCGCCTCGTTGGTGCGCGCCGCCACCGTTCCGACCAAGAACGATCTCAGCAACGAAGGTTGTCCGGTGCTGTGCCCGGGCCAGCGGCCTTCGCTCGATCAGTGGCTCTCCCTTCACTACATCCCTGCCGTTTCCAATGCCTGGGGCGGGGCAGGGGAGACGCTGGAGGACGCGGCCGCCGACTTCAGCCTCGCCCAGCTCGCGCGCCGGCTGGGCGACGGCGCGGCGGAGAAACAGTCCCTGGCGCGCGCCGGCTACTGGCGCAATCTATTCCACCCCGAGCGCCGCTACGTGCAGGACCGGAACGCCGATGGAAGCTGGCCGCCGTTCGATCCCGCCTCCGACAGCGGGTTCGCCGAGGGCAGCAGCGCGCAGTACACTTGGATGGTGCCGTTCGACGTGCGCGGCCTGTTCGACGCGATGGGCGGCGACGCCGAGGCCATCCGCAGGCTGGACGCGTTCTTTCATGCGCCGGACGGGAGCTGGGCGCTGACCGCTCTCGGCGGCCTGCAGGCGGAGATGGACAACGAGCCCTCGACCGCGGCGGCCTGGCTGTACCTCTACGCCGGCCAGCCCTGGAAGACGCAGGCCACGGTGCGCGAGGCGCTGAACGTCCTCTGGAGCGATCAGCCTTGGGGCATTCCCGGGAACGACGACCTGGGCGCGATGTCCGCCTGGTACGTCTGGTCGTCGATGGGCATGTACCCGATCATCCCGGGCCGGGCGGAGCTGCTCCTCGCCGGCCCCCTGTTTCCCCGGATCGTCGTGCGGCGCGCGGGGGGGAGGGACATCGACATCCGCGCTCCGGGCGCGGCGGCGGAACGTCCGTTCGTCCGCGGCCTTCAAGTCAACGGACGCGCCGTCCAGAAGCTCTGGCTGCCCGAGTCCTGGGTCGAGCAGGGAGGATCGCTGCGATTCGATCTGGCGGCGAAACCGGAGACGCGGCTCGGAGCCGCCGCGCGGGATCGTCCGCCTTCATTTCCTCCGCGATGACCGCTGCTGCTACGTTGCGTTGACCGCACTCGACCGGAAGGTGCATGGCACGCACTCGCTATACCCAACCACGACAGCCGCCCCTCTCCACGCTTCCAGGTTCCGCGCTGCGCGCCGTGCTGGCCGAAGGCTACTCCGCGGCGGATCTCCGCCGCGACGCCCTGGCCGGGCTGGTGGTGGGCATCGTCGCGCTCCCGCTCTCCATGGCGCTGGCCATCGCGGTGGGAGTTCCCCCCCAGCACGGGTTGTACACGGCGATCGTCGCCGGGGTCGCCGCCCCGCTCCTAGGCGGCTCCCGCTTCCAGGTCACCGGACCGACCGCGGCCTTCGTGGTCATCCTCTCCCCCATCCTCGTGCGCCATGGGCTCGCCGGGCTCCTGGTCGCGGGCGCGATGGCCGGCGTCCTCCTGCTCGCGATGGGAGTGTTCCGCCTCGGCCGGCTGATCCAGTTCATCCCCCATCCGGTGACCACGGGGTTCACGGCGGGGATCGCGACGGTGATCGCCGCCCTGCAGATCAAGGACCTGCTGGGGCTCAGGCCGACGCGCACGCCGGACCATTTCCTGGAGCGGATGTGGTCGTACGTGCAGGCGCGCGGGACCGCGAGCGCGTCCGAGGTGTCCATCGCGGCCATCACGCTCGCCGTCCTGATCGTCATGCAGCGCAAGACGAAGCGGATCCCGGCGCCGCTCGTCGCGCTGCCCCTGGCGGCAGTCGCGGCGTTGCTCGCGCATCGCTTCATCCCGGGTTTCGACGTGGCAACGATCGGGTCCCGCTTCACCACCGTCGTGTCTGGCGTCGAGGTGCACGGCATCCCGCGGCTTCCGCCGATGGCCATGCTGCCCTGGCACGCCGGCGGAGGCCTGGATTTGAGCGTCGCGACGTTGCGGACGCTCTTCCCGGCCGCGCTCGCCATCGCGCTTCTCGGCGCGATCGAGTCGCTGCTTTCGGCGGTGGTCGCCGACGCCATGGCCGGCACCCGGCACGATCCGGACAGCGAGCTGATCGCGCTGGGAGTCGGGAACATCCTCTGCCCCTTCTTCGGCGGCATCGCCTGCACCGGCGCCATCGCCCGCACCGCGACCGGCATCCGCTACGGAAGCCGCTCACCGCTCGCCACTGTCTTCCATGCCGGGGTGGTGCTGGCGGCGGTCCTGGTGCTCGCGCCGGCCATCTCCTACCTCCCGATGGCGGCGCTGGCCGCGCTCCTGGTGCTGGTGGCCTGGAACATGTCCGAGGCCCGGCACTTCGTGCACATGGTTCGCGTCGCCCCCAAGAGCGATCTGGCCGTGCTGCTCACCTGCTACGCGCTGACGGTGATCTTCGACATGGTGGTGGCGGTGACGGCCGGCATGATCCTGGCCGCCTTCCTCTTCATGCGCCGGATGGCGGAAGTCGCCTCGGTGCAGCTGGTGGGGGACGAGCATCCGCATCTCAAGCTGAAGCTGCCGCGGGACGTGATGCTGTACGAGGTCAACGGTCCGCTCTTCTTCGGCGCGGCGGAGTCGGCGATGGACGCGTTCAAGGCCATCGGCCAGCGGCCCCGGGCGCTGATCCTGTACCTGGGCGCGGTCCCGGCGATGGACGTCACCGGGCTGGTGGCGCTGGAGAGCGCGTTGGCCCGGCTGAAGCAGCAGGGCGTGACGTGCGTGATCGCCGGCCTGCGGCCGCAGCCTGCCTCCGTCTTGCAGAAGGCAGGCGTGAAGGACGACCCGGGTCACCTGCACATCGTCGAGACGCTGGATGAAGCGGCGGCCATCGCGCAGGCGACCCCCGGCACGCGCGGCAAGCGGCGGCGCTGAGACCGCTCCTGCTGGCGCGCCGCGTCGGATGGCGTTAGGGTCGTGGGCCCGGCACCGTGAATGAGGAGGAAGTACCCATGCGGATTGGCGACGAGGCACCGAATTTCACTGCGCAGACTACCGAGGGGCCGATCGATTTCCACCGGTGGATCGGCGACTCTTGGGCGGTCCTGTTTTCCCACCCCAAGGACTTCACCCCGGTGTGCACCACCGAGCTCGGGTACATGGCGCGCATCAAGTCGGAGTTCGACAAGCGGAACACCAAGATCATCGGCCTGAGCGTCGATTCGGTCGACGACCACAAGCGCTGGGCGAAGGACATCGCCGAGACGCAGGGGACGGCGCCGAACTATCCGATGATCGGCGACTCGGATTACCAGGTGGCGAAGCTCTACGACATGCTGCCGGCGTCGGTCAGCGGCGACCCCAAGGGGCGCACGCCGGCCGACAACGCCACGGTGCGCTCGGTGTTCGTGGTTGGGCCTGACAAGAAGATCAAGCTGATCATGCTCTACCCGATGACGACGGGCCGGAACTTCGACGAGCTCTTGCGGGCGCTGGACTCGATGCAGCTCACCGCGAGGCACAAGGTGGCGACGCCCGTGAACTGGAAGCAGGGCCAGGACGTCATCATCGCCGGGTCGCTCAAGGACGAGGACGCGAAGAAGCAGTTTCCCGACGGGTGGAAGGCCCCCAAGCCGTACATCCGCATCGTCCCCCAGCCGAAGTAGAGCGGCAGCTCTGGCGATGACGTCTCTCGATCCGGCCGGCGGCCTGCTCGAGGTCGGCCGGGTCCGGGACGACGGCGATCTGGAGCAGATCCTCGAGCTGCAGCGGCGGAATCTGCCGCGCAGCCTGGACGCGCGCACGGCGGCGGAGCAGGGCTTCGTGACCGTGGAGCACAGCCTCGACGTCCTCCGGCGCATGCACGAGCTGGAGCCGAGCATCGTCGCCCGCAGCGGTGGCGCGCTCGCGGGCTACGCCCTGGTGATGCCGGTCGCCTGCAGCGCTTTCATTCCGGTGCTCGAGCCGATGTTCCAGCGGCTCGAAGGCCTGAAGCGCCGCTTCTACGTCATGGGCCAGATCTGCGTCGACCAGCCCTGGCGCGGCCGCGGCGTCTTCGACGCCCTGTACCGGGCCCACCGCGACCACCTGCGCTCCCGCTACGACCTGGTCGTCACCGAAGTCTCCGTCCGGAACACCCGCTCCCTCCGCGCCCACGAACGGGTCGGCTTCCGCGAGCTCCAGCGCTACCGCGACTCCACCGACCACTGGGTCATCGTCACCTGGGACTGGACCTGAGTTCTGGGGACACCATACGCAACTCCGACGAAGGTTCCGTATGGTGTCCCCAGAACTCAGCCGCGGAGGAGGGAGTTGAGGGTGGAGTCGTCGCCGCGTTCCATCGCGGCCTCGATGGAGAGGCTTTCCTTGTCGCGGTAGATGGAGGCGACGGCTTGGATGCGGCCGCCCTGGCGGTAGGCGACCAGGCAGTTGCGGTCGGGGATGCTGCCTGCGATCTGGATGGAGTCCCAGCTCTCGGCATGTCCGACGTAGTTGATGGGGACGTCGTAGTGCTGGCTCCAGAAGAAGGGCACGGCGCGGTAGGGCTCTTGCGCGCCGAGCATCGCGCGCGCCGCGTGCTGGCCCTGCCGCTCGGCGACCACCCAGTGCTCGACGCGAATGGGGCGTCCGCTCCGCGCGTCCGGAAAGCGCGCGATGTCGCCGGCCGCCCAGATCCCCTCTCCGGCGCGCAGGGTCGAATCGACGACGACGCCGCGGTCGATCCGCAAGCCGGCCTGCTCGGCCAGCTGCAACCGGGGACGCACTCCGACTCCCATCACCACCAGGTCCGCGGGCAGCACCGCGCCGTCGTCGAGCTTCACCGAGGCGCTGTCGATGGCCGAGGGCTTGCGCCCCAGGTGGAAGCGCACGCCGTGCTCCTCGTGCAACGCGCGGACGAAGTCGCCCATCTCCGGCCCCAACACCCGCTCGAGCGGCCGGGCCTCCGGCGCGACCACCGCGACCTCCATCTTGCGGGCGCGCAGCGACGCGGCGACTTCCAGCCCGATGAAGCTCGCGCCGATCACCACCGCGCGCCGGCCCTCGGCCGCGCGGGCCGCGATGGCCTTGCTGTCCGCCAGCGTGCGCAGAGTCATCGCCCGTTCCGCGCCGGCGAGCGCGAGGCGGATGGGCTCGGTCCCGGTCGCCAGCAGCAGCGCGCCGTACCGCAGCGGTCCTCCGGCCGAGAGCTGCAGCTCTCGGCGCGAGACGTCGATCCCGACGACCTCCGCGCGCTCCCGGACCTCGATGCGCTGCTCGGCGTAGAACTCCCGGCTGCGCAGCGGAACCCAGTCCTCCGGAGCGGTGCCGGCCAGGTAGTCCTTGCTCAGGTTCGGCCGATCCACCGGGACCGTGCCTTCGGCGCCGAGCATCGTGATCGGCCCTCCATACCCCTGCCGCCGCAGCTCTTCCGCGCAGGCATTCCCAGCCCCGCCGGCGCCGACGATCACGACGCTGTCCGGCCCCGGCCGGGAAACGGGCTTCGCCGGCGCAATCCGCTCACCCACCCGCACGCGGCCCGCCTTCTGCTCCACCCGATAGCAGGCGATCGGGTCGCGCCCGGGCCGGGTGTTCGCGCCGCTGCGCAGATCGTACCGGGCGTGATGCCACGGGCAGCGGATCGTGCCCCCCTCGACGATCCCCTCCGCCAGCGGCCCGCCGTAATGCGTGCAGGTGGCGCCCACGGCGCAGACCTCGCCGCCTTGCTTGACCAGCACCACCGCCTCGCCGTTCGCGTGCCCGAGGAGCGGCTCGCGCTCCTTCAACTCCGCTGCCTCGACCCCGGCGGAGAGATCGGGTCCCTTGAGCTCCTGTGGTGCGCTCATGCTTCCTCCAAGCGGCCGACCATACCGCGCCGCGGAGGCTACGCGGCGGAAGTCGCCTCGCGCAATCGCGCGTCGAACAGACGGGCCTCGGAGGGGTTCCGCGCCAGGAGGAGCGCGCGGTTGAAGCACTCCGCGGCTTGCGCGGACCGTCCCGCCTTGAGGTGCAGCCGCCCTTGCGCCGCCGGGAGGAACGGATACTTCGCCAGCCGCTCGCGATCCCCGAGCTCCTCCAACGCCCGCAACCCCTGCTCGGGCCCGCGCAGCTCTCCCAACGCGATGGCGCGGTTCAGCGCCACCACCGGGGAAGGCCGGAGCGCGAACAGCAGGTCGTACAGGCTGACGATGCGCTCCCAATTCGTCTCCTGGACCGACCGCGCGGCGCAGTGCTCCGCGGCGATGCCCGCCTCCAGGTGGTACTCGCTCAGCTCGTTTCCCTCCGCGGACCGCTCCGCGAGCGAGAATCCGCGGTCGATCAACTGCCGATCCCAGCGCGATCGATCCTGCTCCTCGAGCAAGAGGAGCGAGCCGTCCTCCGCGGCCCGGCCCGGCAGCCGCGCGGCGTGGAAGCACATCAAGGCCAGCAGCGCGAAGGTCCGCGGCGTCGCGCAAGCCGGATGCTGGGAGAGGAGCTGGCACAAGCGCATCGCCTCCCGGCAGAGCTCCGCGCGCACCGGCTCGTGGGACCCGTGGTAGCCCTCGCTGAAGAGCAGGTAGAGCGCGCGCTGCACCGGATGCAGGCGCTTCCCGATCTGCTCCGTCCCCGCCACCTCATAGAGCGACCCGGCGCGCACCAGCGTGCGCTTGCCGCGCGCGATCATCTTCTCCACCGCCGCCTGCGAGACCAGCAGCGCGGCGGCGACCTCGTGCACGCCGAATCCGCAGAGCAGCTTCAGCACCAGGGCCAGCTGCGCCTGCGGGGGCAGGTTGGGAGGGCAGCAGGAGAACATCATCCGCAGCTCGTCGTCCGCGATCTCGCTCTCGATGAACATCGCCTGCACCGTGGGCGAGAGCGTCCACTCGCTGTCCAGCAAGAGGTCCGGCGCGAAGCGCAGCCGCGTCCGCTCGGCCCGGATGAGATCGATGGCGCGGTTGCGGGCCGCGCGCAGCAGCCAGGCGGCGGGGTCTTCCGGCAGGGGACGGAACCTCCACAGCTCGACGGCGCGGCAGAGGACGTCCTGCACCACGTCCTCCGCCAACGCCAGGTTGTGCAGTCCGAGGATGCGGGTCAGCGCCGCCAGCATGCGGGCCGACTCGCGCCGGAAGTCGAGCATCGCTACATCTGCGCGATGGGCCGCACCTCGACGCTGCCGTCGGTTTCGAAGACCGGGCAGCCGCGGGACAGCTCCACCGCCTCGTCCAGGTTCGCCGCGGTCACGAGGACATAGCCGCCCACCAGGTCCTTGGACTCGGCATAGGGTCCGTCAGTGACCAGCTTCTTGCGGCCGTTGACCACCTTGCCGTTGCGCTCGAGCGGCTCGCCCGCCTTGAAGTTCCCGCTCTTGGTCAGCTGCTCGATCCAGGTCCGCCAGCGGTCCATCTGCTTCTGCATCTCTTGCGGGCTCAGCCTCGACATCCCATCGCCGCGAAATACGTAGAGGAAGTTCGCCATCGCCATCTCCACTCCTGCTCCGGCCGGCGAGATGCCGGACCGTCTGCTCTCGAGGACGATCCGGGCCGGCCCGCGCGGACACTTTTCTCATAGCCCCAATTCCCACGTCTGCGCCACGAGATCGTCCCTCCCCCAGCTCTGGTGGCGCTCGCTCCCCGTCATCTGGAACCCCGCCTGCTCGTAGAGGACGCGCGCTCCGGTCAACGACAGCGAGCTGTCCAGGAGGTGTTCCTGGAGGACGCCGATCCTGCGGGTGTAGAAGCGATTGAAGCGCCGGATGCCCTCGACGCGATGGTTGACTGGAGCCACTGGGAAAGGACTTTTCGCTGCGGCCCCGGGCGTGGTACGGCGGGGCATGCCCCGATCCCCACTGCACCGGCTCGCCGGCGCGCTCCTCTGCGCCGCCTGCGTGTCCACCTCGACGCACGAGAAGGGACTCGCCGATCTCAACGCCCAGCACCAGAAGGAGCTGGAGGCCGCCAAGGCCGAGGACGCCGCCAAGCTCTCCGACCTGGATCGCTCGCGCAAGGACCTGGAAGCGAAGCTCGCCGACGCCCAGAAGCGCGCGGACGAGCTGAACAAGCTCTTGCAGGGCACCGCCGCCGACAAGGACAAGCTGGACCGGCTCCTGCAGGCCAGCAACTCCCAGCTCGAGGACCTGGCCAAGCAGAAGGCCGCCGCCGACGCCCGCGCCGCCACCTACAAGTCGCTCACCGACAAGCTGCGCTCGATGATCGACGCCGGGAAGCTGTCGGTGAAGATCCGCAAGGGACGGATGCTGATCTCCCTCCCCAACGACGTGCTCTTCGACTCGGGGAGCGCGAATCTGAAGAAAGCCGGCCGGGACGCGGTCGCCCAGGTGGCGACGGCGTTGGTAGACTTCAGCGACCGGCAGTTCCTGGTGGCCGGCCACACCGACGACAAGCCCATCCACACCCAGCGCTTCCCTTCCAACTGGGAGCTCTCGACGGACCGGGCGGTGGTGGTGACGCGCTTCCTGATCGGCAAAGGAATGAAGGCCGCCTCCCTGGGGGCAGTGGGCTACGGCGAGTTCGACCCGGTGTTCCCCAATGACAGCGAAGAGCACCGGGCGCAGAACCGGCGGATCGAGATCCAGCTCCAGCCCAACCTGAGCGAGCTGCCGTCGATGAACGACCTGGGGAAGGGCTAGCATCCGTCCAACAGAGGTGATCCCGTGCCCGAGCCACTGCGGGTCTGCATCGACGTGAGCGATCTGGACAAGGGCCTCGCCTTCTACCGGGATGCGTTCGGCCTCACCCCCGGGCGCAGGCTGGGGCGCCACTGGGTGGAGATGCTCGGCGCCCCGGTCAGCATCGATCTGCTGGCGGAAGCACCCCAGACATCGCCGATCCCGGACGCGAAGGTCGCGCGCGACTACCGGCGGCACTGGACGCCGGTGCATCTCGACTGGCCGGTGGCCGATCTGGACGCCGCCGTGCGGCGGGCGGTGGCGGTGGGAGCGACGCTCGACCGCGAGATCCAGGAAAAGAAGTGGGGCAGGCTCGCCGTCCTCGCCGACCCGTTCGGCAACGGATTCTGCCTGCTGGAGATGCGCGGGCGCGGCTACGACGAGATGCTCAGTCCCCCGCCGGGAAGATGACCCCGAGCGTGAGCACTTCCACGCCAGGATTGTGCTGGGTCAGGCGCGCATTGGAGATGTGGCTGAAGGCGACCGCGATCCGCACCGCGTCGGCGGGCGAGAACGAAACCTCCAGGGAGGACCGGAACTCGACCCGCGAGCCCAGATCGCCGTCCCCCCGGAAGAGGATGACGCCCGGAGCGAACCCGGGCGTCAGGTGGAAGCGGCCGGGTAGCGGCACGTCGAAGACGATCCCGGAGTAGAGGTACGCGCCCCCGGTGGAATTGGCCACGACTCCGGCCACGGGCCGGAACCACTTCCAGCTCCAGGGTGTGCGGATCTCCAGATCGATCCCGAGGGAGTGCGGGATCTCATTGCGGAACCCGTACTGACCCAGCGCGATCCCGAACTGGGGAATGGACCCGGCCTGGGCCCTCAGCGGGCCCAGCAGCAGCAATCCCGCGGCGCAGGCGGTGGAGAGACGGTGACGTGACATGCCTGGTTCGCGGAGTGCCCTCGATAGATGTACCCGATGTCCGGCGCAGCCGCACGTTGCGGCCCAAGCCGGCGGGACTATCATCGGCGCGCCGCGAGGTGATCATGCGCTACCTGGAAGACATCGGCGAAGGCCAGTCGTTCGATCTGGGAGAAGAGACGATCCGCGAGCGGGACATCGTCGAGTTCGCGCGGCGCTTCGATGCGCAGCCGTTCCACGTCGATCCCCAGGCGGCGAAGAGCTCCATCTACGGCGGGCTGATCGCCAGCGGCTGGCACACCGCTTCGCTGTTCATGGGGTTGCTGGTCCGGGGGCTCCTCCACGACGTCGCCAGCATGGGCGCCCCCGGCATCGACGAGATGCGCTGGCTCAAGCCGGTGCGGCCGGATGACACGCTCCGCGGCCGCTTGACCGTGCTCGGACAGCGGCCCTCGACGAAGCATCCCGACCGCGGCCTTCTCAACTGCGTGGGCGAGCTGTTCAACCAGAACGGCGACCGCGTGTTGCTGATCCGCTGGTCGGCGATGATCGCCCGCCGGCCGGAGCGCGCGGACGCGGGACGCTGACTCGTTTACACCGCTCGCGCCGGCGCCGCGTCGGGCTTGAGCACGTCCGCGGCGATCTCGTACGAGCGCAGCCGCGCCCGGTGATCGTGGATCTGCGAGGCCAGGATCAGCTCGTCGGCCCCCGTCCGAGCCGTGAACTCCCTCAGCCAGCGCTGCACCGTGCCCGGAGACCCCACCGCCGTGCAGGAGAGGACCTGATCCAGCATCGCCTGCTCCAGCGGGTCCCACTGGACCTTCGCCGGAGGACGGAGCCGGGCCGGACGGCCGCGGCGCAGGCTCACCACCGCCTGCTGGTGGGAGGTGGCGAGCAACGCCGCATCGGCGTCGGTCTCGGCGGCGATCACGTTCACGCCCAGCATCACGTACGGGCGCTGCAGCTGGGTGGAAGGCTTGAACTCGGCGCGATACAGCTCGACAGCCCGGCTCAGCTCCGCGGGCGCGAAGTGCGACGCGAACGCGTACGGCAATCCCAGCAGAGCCGCCACGCGCGCGCCATACAAGCTCGACCCCAGAATCCAGATCGGCACGTTCAGGCCCGCGCCCGGCACCGCGAGCACCCGCTGGCCGGGTTGAGGCGGACGGAAGTACTCCATCAGCTCGACCACGTCCTGGGGGAAGCCGTCGACGTCCGACTCGAGGTTGCGGCGGAGCGCGAGCGAAGTGCGCTGATCGGTTCCCGGCGCGCGGCCGAGACCGAGATCGATGCGACCCGGGTACAAGGACTCCAGCGTTCCGAACTGCTCGGCGATCACCAGCGGCGCGTGGTTGGGCAGCATGATCCCGCCCGCTCCCACGCGGATGCTCGAGGTCCCGCCGGCGACGTATCCGATCACCACCGAGGTCGCGGCGCTGGCGATGCCAGGCATGCCGTGGTGCTCCGCCAGCCAGAAGCGGCGGTAACCCCAACGCTCCGCG
>WNFT01002006.1_pt1 | contig 17335 bp, 15 predicted proteins | sample 5400191 | NCBI WGS metagenome assembly WNFT01 (sample SAMN13153359, study PRJNA577476) | soil metagenome | isolation source: 80 cm saprolite under Madrone tree | place: USA:California | collected 2016-06-14 | reverse complement strand
CGATTCCTCACCAGCACGCTCCCGGACATCGCCGAAGCACGGCGGCACCTGGCCGGCCCCGTCGGCTACGTCGTCCGGGACATGCTGGGCATCTCCGTCGCCAAGGAGCTGGTGGAGATGGAGCTCTTCGTGCTCGCCGTCTGCCTGCTGCTCGGGCTCTACGTCCGGTTCGGCGTCAGCAGCACCTTCCAGCTGGTCGCGCCCTGGCGGGAGCTGCTCGCGCTCGTCCGCTGAGCTCGGCTACTTCCACACCGAGGCCTTCTTGGCCCAGGCGGTGTCCTGGTACCGCTGGGTGAACGCCGCGGCGGTCTGCCCCAGCGCCCCGGCGTCGTTCGTCGCCTTGTACCGCGAGACCCCGGCCCAGTAGAGCGCCTCCGCCGCCGCTTCCGAATTGGGGAAGCACTCGACGATCTCGCGGAATCGCCGGTCCGCTTCCGCGAACTGCTGGCGGGCGAACGCGGACTTCGCCAGACCCAACGCGCCAACGCACCGCGGCCATCCCCTTCCGACGGCTCGCCAGCGATGGATCAGGCGTCCGCTCGAGCGTGCCGGACGACCGCGGTACCGCTCGACAGGTCGATCTCGTAGATGAAGCTCCACCTCCCCAGGCTCATCTCGAATGCTTCGGACAGGAAGGGACCGTTCCAGGGGAGTAGATCGCGGATCCGGGAGCAATCGAGGAATTGCCAGAGCACCGAGAGATGCCGTTCGACCGACGCTCGGATCCAGTCCGGGATCCGGGCCGGGGAGAGCAGGTTCCAATCGACGCGGAGCTTGTCCATCGGGTCGCACCCTCCTCCCGGGCGTTTTGCCTGCGGGCAGGGTAAGGACACCGCCGGGCATCGGGAAGGGAAAACCGGCGGCTCGCGTGTTTCGTTTCGCGACGTCTGGTCCCGCCGACTACGGAGTCCGCGCTCCGGGTTTGTCCCAGGCTTGCCCCAGATCCGCGAACAAGGCGGCGAAGATCTGGATGCCGTCCCACAGGTTCTGCAGGCGCAGGTTCTCGTTGGCCGCGTGCTGGTTGTTGTCGTGATTGACGATGGGGACGATGACGATGGGCGCGCCCAGGGCGTCCTGGATGGTGGCCAGCGGGACGCTTCCGCCCAGGATCGGGAGATGCACGACGGGCGCATCGCCCATCGCCCCGGTGACGACGCTGGCCACGGCTCGGGACAGGGGAGCGTCGAGCGGGAGGCGAACGCCGCGGTAGCCGCCGCCCCACCGCACGCGAACGAGGCGGGGATGAGAAAGGCGCGCCGCCGCATCCGGGTCCTCGCGCACGATCGAGTAGCCCTGCGCGGCGATGTGTCTCTCCACCGCTTGCTGGACCTGCTCGACCTTCTGGTCGGGAACCAGACGCAGGTCGATGGAGGCCTGCGCCTCGGTCGGGATCGCGTTCGCGGCCTCCTTGCCGACGTGTCCGGCGTGCAGCCCGCGCACGTTCAAGGCGGGCAGCAGGAGGCGCTCGGGGAGCGGCGCGTCGTCCGCTTCGGTGCGGGCGAGTCCCAGCGACTTGCGCAGATCGTCGTCGACCTTCGGGATCTTCGCGATGGCGGCGCGCTCGGAGTCTCCGATCGGCCGCACGCCGTCGGAGAAGCCGGCGATGAGCACCTTCCCCTCCGGATCGCGCATGCTGGCGAGCAGCGACGCCAGCCGCGCCGCGGGATTCGGCGCCCAATTTCCGTAGTGGCCGTCGTGGAGGGCTCGGGTGGGCCCGTAGACGGTGAGGTCGAGGCTGATCACGCCGCGCGCTCCGTAGACCACCTGCATGCGCCGGCTCTGGTGGACCGGGCCGTCGCAGAAGATCCAGCCATCGGAGGCGAGCAGCGCGCGGTTGCCCTCGAGGAACGCGGAGAGGTGCTGCGACTCCGCTTCCTCCTCGCCCTCGAAGAAGAATTTCAGGTTCACCGAGGGCTTGACGTCGGATGCCCGCAGCGCGTCGAGCGCGGCGAGCATCGCCACGATGGGCGCCTTGTCGTCGCTGGCGGATCGGCCGAAGAGTCGTGCTTCGGGAGCGATCCCGCCGGCGGCCGGCAGCGGGATGTCCTTGCCCTGCGGGTCGCGGAGCACCGGCGCCCAGGGAGGCGACTTCCACTGCGCCGGATCGACCGGCTGCCCGTCGTAGTGCGCGTAGAACACCAAGGTCCGCCGGGCGCCGGGCGAGCGCAGCTCGCCGTACGCCACCGGTGGCGCTCCCGGCTGCTCGAGCAAGCGCGCGTCGACGCCGCGCTTCCCCAGCATCTCGACCAGGCGCCGCGCATTCCGCCGGATGTTCTCCGCATCGGACGCGAGATTGGGGATGGCGACGAGATCGGCGAGCTCCCGCACGATGCCCGCCTCGTGCGCCTGCCGGTACCGCTGCACGGATTCCCGCAGCGACGCCTGCGCGGCGACCGCACCCAGGGACAACGGGAGCAACAATGTGTGTACGATGGCCGCGCGCATCGATGCCCGCGGACCGGTCTACCATGACGCCCCGGCGGATCCTCGCCACCTACGTAGCGCTGACGCTGCTCTCCACCTTCGCGTCGTCGTTCATCTGGGGAATCAACACCCTCTTCCTGCTCGATGCGGGTCTCACCATCACCCAGGCGTTCGCGGCGAACGCGTTCTTCACCGCCGGCGAGGTGCTCTTCGAAGTGCCGACGGGCGTGGTCGCCGACACGGTGGGCCGGCGGACGTCGTACCTGCTCGGCGCGGCCACGCTCTTCGTCTCCACCATCCTGTACCTCCTGATGTGGTCGACCCACGGCCCCTTCTGGGGCTGGGCGCTGTCCTCGATCCTGCTCGGGCTCGGGTTCACCTTCTTCTCCGGGGCGACCGAGGCGTGGCTGGTCGATGGCCTGAACGCCACCGGATACAAAGGGACGCTCGAGTCGGCCTTCGCCAAGGGACAGATGGCGTTGGGCGCAGGGATGTTGACCGGCACCGTCGCCGGCGGCGTGGTGGCGCAGGCGACGAACCTCGGAGTTCCGTACCTGCTCCGGGCGGTGTGCCTCGCGCTCACGTTCGTGGTGGCGTTCATCTGGATGCGGGACGTCGGCTTCACGCCCCGTCGCGGCGTCAGCGTGCTGGGCGAGATGCGCAAGGTGCTGCAGGACTCGATCGATCAAGGACTGCGCAGGCCCCCGGTGCGCTGGGTGATGCTGGCCGGCCTGTTCAGCAACGGCGTGCCCATCTACGCGTTCTACGCGATGCAGCCGTACTTGCTCGAGCTGTATGGCCGGCGCGACTCGTACGCCGTCGCCGGGCTCGCCGCGGCCGCGGTTGCCGCCGCGCAGATCGCCGGCGGCGTGATCGTGCCGCTGGCCGCGAGGATCTTCCGGCGGCGCACTTCGGTGCTGCTCTTCGGGTCCATCGCCAGCGCATCGGCGCTGCTCTGCATCGGCCTGGCGAGGAATTTCTGGGTCGTCCTCCTTCTCCTCGCGGGCTGGGCGATCATCTTCGCCGCCACCACGCCGATCCGGCAGTCGTTCCTGAACGGCCTCATCCCCTCCGCCCAACGCGCCACGGTCCTGTCCTCCGACAACCTGCTCGCCTCCACGGGTGGGGCGATCTTCCAGCCGGCGCTGGGAAGGGTAGCGGACCTTTTCGGCTACTCGGCCTCATACCTGGTCAGCGCCGGCCTCGAGCTGTTCGCGTTGCCGCTGCTGCTTCTCGCCCGGCGTGAGCGCGCCCCGTCGGACCCGATCTCAACGGGAGGGAGTGCAGAAGCCGCGCCGCTTACGAGAAGTTAGAATGCCGGGAATGATGGCGAAGACCCTGGTCCAGTGCGAATCCATCTCCGTCGTGGACTACCGCTGCACCGCCGGCCGAGGTGACGCCCCCTTCCCCGAGGTGCACCAAGGCTTCAACGCGGCCTATGTGCGCAAGGGCAGCTTCGGCTACCGCGCGAACGGGAGGTCGTTCGAGCTGGTCGCGGGAGCGGTGCTGGTCGGGCATCCGGGCGACGAGTACACCTGCACGCACGATCACGCGGCCGGCGACGAATGTCTCTCGTTCCGGCTCTCGGCCGGGCTGGCCGACTCGCTCGGCGGCTCACCCGGACTGTGGCGGGTGGGGCGCATTCCGCCGATTCCGGAGCTGATGGTGCTCGGCGAGCTGGCGCAGGCTGCCGCCGAAGGAAAGACCGACGTCGCCGTGGACGAGGCGGGCACCGCCTTCGCCGCCCGGGTGGTGGAGGCCGCTTCCCGACGGGCGCGACCGCCGGCCCGTGTCGGGGGACGAGATCGCCGCCGTGCCGTGACGGCCGCGCTCTGGATCGAAGCGAACGCCTGCGAGCCGATAAACCTTTCCACGGCGGCGAAGGAAGCGGGGCTGAGCCCGTTCCATTTCCTGCGGCTGTTTTCCAAGGTGCTCGGCGTGACGCCGCACCAGTACCTGGTGCGCTCGCGGCTGCGGCGCGCTGCGCGCTTGCTGGCGGCCGACGCGGCGCCGATCACCGAGATCGCCTACGAGGTCGGCTTCGGAGATCTCTCGAACTTCGTCCGCTCCTTCCATCGGGCCGCCGGAGTGTCGCCGCGAGGGTTCCGGAGGGCGGCGAAGAAAGAGCGCAAGATTTTCCAAGAACGGCTGTCGGCTCGCGCGGCAGGATGATCTCCATCAGGAGGTTGTCATGTACGATCACATCGGATTGAAGGTGAAGGATCTCGAGGCGAGCGTCCGCTTCTACGAGCAGGCGCTCAAGCCGCTCGGCTACGTCGTCTGCTCGCGGGACGAATCGGGCGCGGGCATCGGGCCCGCGGGAGAGCCGGCGCTGTGGCTGTACCCGGCCGGGAAGGGCGCGAGCGGGCCCGGGGTCCACGTGGCGTTTCGCGCCTCGGAGCGGCCCATGGTGGACCGTTTCCACAGGGCCGGCGTGGAAGCGGGAGGCCGCGACAACGGCCGTCCCGGAATCCGCAAGGACTACAGCCCGACCTACTACGCGGCGTTCCTGCTCGATCCGGACGGCAACAACGTCGAAGCGGTCTGCACGCGGTAGCGTACGGTTTCCCGACAGGTGATCGGCCGTTTTGACGCAGCTCGTAGGGCCTTCGACATGGCCGCACGCTACCGCGCCCTGGTTGGGCCGTAGCCCGCCTTCCATCCGCTTGGCACGGGCCATGAACGCGCCCGCCCGGGGCGGACCGATGAAGGCCCGCCATCTACCAAGAGGCAGTCAATGACGAGTTGGACGAAGCGGAGCTTTTCCCGGGCGTACGTGAATTGTCCGATCCTTCTAGCCCTCGTGGTTGGATCGGCCGCCAGCGCGGCGCCCATCAAGAACGTCGTCCTGGTCCACGGCGCTTTCGTGGACGGGTCGGGATGGAAGCCGGTGTACGAGATCCTCAAGCGCGACGGCTATACCGTCAGCATCGTGCAGGAGCCGCTCACCGGATTGGACGACGACGTCGCCGCGACCCGGCGCATCCTGGAGCGGCAGGACGGTCCCTGCATCCTCGTCGGGCACAGCTATGGGGGCGCCATCATCACGGTGGCGGGGAACGAAGCGAACGTCGCGGGCCTCGTCTACATCGCCGCTCATGCGCTCGACGAGGGGGAGACGGAGAGCGAGAACGGCAAGCGCTATCCCGCCGCCGGCCGCGACGCGATCACCAAGACCGCGGACGGTTTCACGTACATCGATCCGGCTCGCTACGGAAAGGACTTCGGCCCGGACCTGCCGGCGGCCGAGGCGGAGTTCGAGGCGGTCTCGCAGACGTTCACGGCTGCGAAGGTCTTCGGCACGCCGCTGACCAATCCGGCCTGGAAGCAGAAGCCCAGCTGGTACATGGTGGCGAAGTCCGATCGGATCATCAGCCCGGACCTCGAGCGCATGTACGCCGCGCGGGCGCACAGCCACGTGGTTGAGGTCGCGGGCGCGAGCCATTCGGTCTACCGGTCGCATCCCAAGGAGGTCGCTGCCTTGATCGAGGAAGCGGCCCGAGGCGCCCTGGCAAAGGACGCCATGAACCGCCCCTGACGCGAGGGTGGACGCCGGATTTCGGCGCTCGTCGCCGGGTCGAGGACACGCGAAAGAGTTCCGTATGGTGTCCCCAGATCTCCGACGCAAGTCGGGGGCACCTTACGTCAGGTTACGTAGGGTGTCCCCGGAACTCAGGAGGCGGTGATGTGGGCGCCGGGGATCGGTTGGGGAGTGTCGCCGAGGACGCGCAGCTTGCGGACGCCGGGGACTTCCATCGGGCGGTCGCCGGCGTAGATCTTGTGACGGCCCCGGGTCTCGAACCAGTCCTTGGTGCGCGCCACCATGTGCATGTTCTCGACGATCTGCCGCCAGCCCACGCCGGTGTTGTAGGCGCAGAAGGAGATCTCGCCCTCCTGCGTGGCGTAGGGGATCACGCACATCTCGGTGCGGCGGAAGTCGTAGGTCCAGAGGTCCTGGAACCACATGCCGCCCACCCAGAGGACCGTCCAGTCCTGCTCCTTCTCCTTCGTCATCAAGGAGCCGCCCATCTTGCCGTTGAAGAGCTTGAGGAACTCGAACAGCGTCATCCCCGGCGGCGCCTTGCGGCTGTCGAAGTTGCGCAGGAAGGACAGGGCCACCTGCGTCAGCGTCATCTTCTTGCCTCGCGCCGTGTCGCAGATCACCACGATGTCCTTCATGAACCGTTCCATGTCGAAGAACTGGGTGATGGGCGACCAGGACTTCGTCTTCCGGTTGGAGACGATCAGCACGCTGCTGCCGCAATTCGGATGGCAGGAGCAGCAGATGCCGCCGAAGCTGGCCTGATCGGGGCCGTTCAGCGCTCTGAGATGGTCGGCCAGCGCGGTGAAGCCGCCCATCGCTCCCAGCGGGTACCAATCGCGATACGGATCGATCTTCCCGTCGTAGTAGCGCTGCATCTCGTGCGCCATGTGCGAGATGGTGTAGCGCCGCTGGCGCCGGTCCTCGTCGGTGATGTCCTCGTCGCGGCCGGTGAAGGAGACCGGCTGGAAGCTGATGCCGCCCATCTTGTCGGAGTTGGCCAGCAGGAAGTCCAGCAGCGGCCCGACCTGCGAGTCGTTGACGCCGTTCACGATGGTGGTGACCGGCGTGATGTCGATGCCGGCGCTGTGCATCACGTCGATGGCCTTCTGCTTCACGTCGAAGAGGTTGCTGATGTGCCGGTGCTTGTTGGCGTCGTTCGACACGCCGTCGAACTGGAAGTACGCCATGTCGAAGCCCGCTTCCTTGGCGGCGAAGGCGAATTCCGGCTCCAGCGCGAAGCGCAGCCCGTTGGTGGCCGCCTGCACCGAGTAGTAGCCCACCTCCTTGGCGTAGCGGCAGGCCTCGAGGAAATGCGGAGACATGGTGGGCTCGCCGCCGGAGAACTGCACCGACATCTGCCGCCGCGGCTTGAAGGAGATCGAGTCGTCGAGGATCTGCTTGATCTCGTCGAGGGTGAGCTCGTGGACGTAGCCGACCTGGTTGGCGTCCATGAAGCAGGGGTTGCACATCATGTTGCAGCGGTTGGTCAGGTCGATGGTCAGCACCGCGCCCCGGCCGTACTTGATGGTCGAGGTGCCGTGGCGGTGGATCAGCTCGTCGCCGATGGCGCGGAAATCGCGCCCGGGGTAGCGGGACTCGATCACCCGGCTGAATTCCGGATCGATCGAGAGGAGGTCCTCGAAGATGCCGTGCTGCGGGCAGGTCTTGCGGATGACGAGCCGCCCCTCGTCCTCGGAGATGCGCGCCTTGATCTCTCCGACGTGTCCGTCCACCAGGTCCGCCAGGTCGCGCTCGCCCCGGAGGATCGACTGGCGCGTCTCCACCACGCAGCGCGGGCAGAGGGAGTCCGTTTCCCGCGGCCAGCCCAACGGCGGCCGGGTCCGTTCATGGCTCTTGAGCAGGGGGCCTGGCGCCCACTCCGGACTGGGAGAGGCCGTCTCGGGCAGACGCGTGTTCACTGCCTGGAGTCCCCCCCACCCTAGATTCGCCAGCTGCTTCACGACTGCATCGAGCACTTCCAGCATTTCAACCTCCGTGCGTTTACGGTCGCTGCTGCTTGGAAAAAAGGGCGAGGATGCGATGGGGATTGAGCTCGGCGATGTCCGCCGCCTCGCGCGCAGGATCGCCGAGTGCGCACGACGTCCGCCCATCACCGATTCCGGCGAGCAGACCGAGCCGCGCCATGAGCGTCGCCGCACCCGCGAGGTACGCGACTACGTCCTTTCGCGGAGGCGCCGCGGACCATTCCGCACGAACGGCGGCCATCGCCTCGCCCTGGGTGATGAAGTCGAATCGGGCGGCGCGGTCGGAGGCGGCGAGCCACCCGAGCGCCTTGGCTTCCGGGGCCACGGCCCGCGCCGCGGAGCGGAAGGATTGCGCGCGCTCCGGCGTGTCCAGGGTGCCTCCGAGGTCGAGGGCGGCGGTGAAGGCGGTACCGCCCTCGATCGCCCCGTCGAAACAGACGAGGGTGTGCGGGTCTTCGCCGATCCTTCCCCGCAGCGCCGGGTCGGCGACGAACACCGCGCCGGCCTGCGAAGCCGGATAGGGAACCGTCTCGTCCGGGTCGACGACGATCGCGGCCGCGCCTTGGGCGAGCGCCGCGAGCTCGGCAACCACCAACTCCGGCCGCAGGCGCGAGACGATCAGGACGCGTCCGCCCGGAGAGAGCGCTCCACGCTCTTTGAGGAACAGGGCCAGCCGGATCACCTGCCGCTCGAGGCGCCAGTCCGGCGTCTCGCGCCAGCGCGCTCCGTCGCGCTGCAGCAGGGCCGCCTTGCGGTCGTGTCTGCGCATCGCGCCAAGAAAAAGGCTCGCCAGGGTGGCAGGAGCGTCGGTATCGCTACGTAGCTGCCCCCCGTCCGCGTCCAACATCTTCACCTCGGGAGATTACCCGGCCGCCGCCGCGTGCTCGCGGCTCCACAGCCGGTATAGTTGCCGTTCTTCGCTCGCGCCGCGATGACGGCGCACCGTGACCGGCACGCCGCGCAACGAGCGTCCCAGCGCGTCGCCGATCACGGACAGATCGATCGCCGTGGAGTCGGCCTCGACGACGACTTCCACGGATTCAGAAGCCTGACTGCCCGGGAGCTCGCCCTGCAGGCGCAGCCTGCGGGTCGGCGCGTACCAAAAAGCACGGACCTCCGCGTGAGCGGAACCGACTTCCTTCACGGCGCGCAGCATGTCGAGGATGCTTGGCTGCCTCATCGCGGCTCCCAACGGCTCCGATGCACCGGACCCGAGAACGGAGCGCACCGAACACTTCTGTGATTCGATTCGATTCAATGATTCTGGCAAATCACAGCGTCCATGCGGCTCAGGGCCTGGCCGCGAGCCAGAGCCCCGCGGCGATGACCACGAGCGCGATCCCGTCGGCCACGGCGAGCTGCTCGCCGAGAAGGATCGCGGAGAGCAACAGGCCGAAGGCCGGAGTGAGGAAGAAGTAGGCGCTCACGCGGCTCGCCTCGCCGTGCTGCAGGATCCAGAACCAGAGCATGGAGGCGCCGACGCTGAGGACGACGCTGAGGTAGGCCAGGCTCCAGAAGACCGGACCCGTCCAGGTCAGACGGGGTGCGCCCTCCAAGGCGATTGCCGCGGGGACCAGCGCGACGGCCGCGGAGAGCAACTGGGCGCCGTTCAGCACCACTGGATGCGGCCGCGCGGCCATCCTCTTGTACAGGATGTTGGAGAACACGAAGGCCAGCACGCCGGCCCCCGCGAGCAGCACGTCCTGCACCCGCGCCGATTGCGAGCCGGCCCGCGCGTGCATGGCGAGTACCACTCCGGAGAAGCCGAGCAGGAGACCGACGACCTTGCGCGCCGTCAACGGCTCGCGGAGGAGCCAGGGCGCGACCAGCGCGAGGATCAACGGGTTGGTGCTCGCGATGATCGACCCCATCCCCGCCGACAAGTGCCGCAGCGCCTCGTACGTCAGCCCGAGATAGAGCGCGTTCCCTCCCAAGCCCAAAGCGAAGAGCCGGACCCAGGTGGGCGCGTCGCGAGGGATCGGCAGCCGCATCCCGGCGGCGATCAAGAGGAGGATGCCGCCCGCGATGGCGAAGCGGATGGTGAGGATCCAGAGCGGCGGCGCGCCGCGGGCGAGAACGCGGCTGGGCACGAAAGCGGTGGCCCAGAGGAAGACGTACAGGATCGCGGCGGCGGTGCCGATCAATCCCTGGGCGACGATACACCGCCCGCGTTCTTGCGCCGTCGACTCGGACATTCCGCCCTACGATGCCATCGGCGCCGCTCCGTCGCGAAGGGGGACACGCCTACCATGGACCCGCTGGTCGCGCCCTTCCGAAGCCGCCACCAGACGCTCGGGAATGGCCCGGGTTGGCGGGAACGCGCAGTTGATCCATCCTGCGTCGCCCTTTTGCGGAGGACGCATGCGGATCCTGCTGATCGCGTTGTTCGCCGTGTCCGGCGCTGCTCGCGCCATCACCCTGGACGAGATCCTCGCCAAGAACCTCGCCGCCCGCGGCGGCGCCGCCAACGTGCAGAAGGTCAAGACCCTGCGACTGACCGGACGCGTCGTCCTCTCCGGGATGGGCCGGCGCGGATCGGCCATCGAGGCCGCCTGGGCGCAGGTGCAGAAGCGCCCGGGCCTCTTCCGCTCCGAGGTGACCCGGCAGGGCCTCACCGCGGTGCAGGCCTGGAATGGCAAGGAGGGCTGGAAGCTCTCGCCGTTCCGCGGCCGCCGCGAGCCCGAGCGCGCCTCGCAGGACGACGCGCGCGCGCTCGCGCAGGACGCCGACATCGAAGGCCACCTCATCTCCTGGCGCGAAAAGGGAAGCAGGGTGGAGTACCTGGGCGTCGAAGACGTCGACGGCACGCCCGCGCACAAGCTGCGCGTCGCGCTCAAGGACGGCGACGTGCAGTACGTCTTCCTCGATCCGGATGCGTTCCTGGAGATCCGCGTCGTCAACGAGCGCCGGGTGCGCGGCAGCGAGCAGATCACCGAGGCGGACCTCGGCGCCTACGGCCAGGTGGCCGGCGTCTGGATTCCCACTTCCATCAACCAGGGCCGCAAGGGCGCGCCCCGGACGTCGCACTTCATCGTCGAGAAAGCGGAGGTGAACGTACCGGTCGAGGACCGCGTCTTCGAGTACCCGCAGGGTTCCATCACCCGCGAGATCGTGGCCGGCCCGGAGGCGCGCGCGCCTTCGTTCGAGGGACCGCCGGCCACGCCCGCCAAGGTGTCGTTCGACGAAGGGGTGATCTCGGGCCTCGACGCGCGGAACATCGGGTCGGCGACCATGAGCGGCCGCATCTCCGCGGTGGCGGCAGCGAACGTCGAGGGAAAGACGCTCATCTACGTGGGAGCGGCCAGCGGCGGCGTCTGGAAGAGCCAGGACGGCGGCACCCGTTTCGTCCCGGTGTTCGACAAGCAGCCGGTGCAGTCGATCGGCGCCGTCACCATCGACCCGCGCAATCCGCGCACGGTCTGGGTCGGTACCGGCGAGACCTGGACGCGCAACTCGGTTTCCATCGGAGACGGAATCTACAAGTCGACCGACGGCGGCGAGACCTGGGCGCACATGGGGCTCCCCGAGTCGGAGCGGATCGCGCGCATCCTCGTGCATCCGAAGAATTCGGAGGTGGTCTACGCCTGCGTCACCGGCAAGCTGTGGAGCGACAGCAAGGAGCGCGGGGTCTACCGGACCAACGACGGGGGCAAGACCTGGTCGCTGATCCTGAGCTACGCCGGCAACGCCTCGACGGGCTGCTCCAGCCTGACCATGGATCCGCAGAATCCCGAAGTGCTGCTCGCCGGCACCTGGGACTTCCGCCGCAGGGGGTGGACGTTCCGCTCCGGCGGAGACGGACCCAACGCGCCCAGCGGGAGCGCGCTCCTGCGCACCGCCGACGGGGGCAAGACCTGGAAGACGGTGGACGGCGACGGCCTGCCGCCCCATCCCTGGGGCCGCGTCGAGGTGGTGATCGCGCCGTCCTCGCCGAAGCGGGTGTACGCGGTGATCGAGTCCGAGCACTCCGCGCTGTACCGTTCGGACGACGGAGGCGGCAAGTGGACCGCGCTCGATCGCAGCCAGTCGATGGTCTGGCGGCCGTTCTACTTCGCCCGCCTGGTGGTCGATCCCACCAACCCGGACCGCCTCTTCAAGACCAACCTCAACCTCATCGCCAGCGAGGACGGAGGGCGCAGTTTCTCCGACACCGGAGGGGGCGCGCACGGCGATTGGCACGATCTCTGGATCGACCCGCAGAACCCCAAGCACGTGATCGGCGGCGACGACGGAGGGCTCTGGCAGTCGTTCGACGGCGGGAACCGCTGGTGGATGCAGCAGAACCTTCCCGTCTCCCAGTTCTACCACGTGGCCCTCGACGACGCGGACCCGTACCACGTCTACGGCGGGCTGCAGGACAACAGCACCTGGATCGGAGACTCGGCGTACGGCGGCGGCATCAGCAACCGGCGCTGGGAGAACCTCTACGGCGGGGACGGATTCTGGGCGGTGCCGGACTCGTCCGATCCGGAAGCCGTCTACGTCGAGTCGCAGGGCGGCTTCATCGGCCGGGTGGACCGCAGGACCATGTCGTCGCGCGACGTGCAGCCGAAGGCGGGCTACAAGGAGAAGCTGCGCTTCAACTGGAACGCGCCCATCGCGGCCAGCCCCACCCACAAGGGCGTCGTCTACATCGGCGCGCAGTTCCTCTTCCGATCGAAGGATCGGGGCGACACCTGGGACCGCATCTCGCCCGATCTGACCACCAACGATCCGGAGAAGCAGAAGCAGGAGGAATCCGGCGGGATCACCGTGGACAACTCCTCGGCCGAAGCGCACACGACCATCACGGTGATCAGCGAGTCGCCGCGGGAATCGAACGTCATCTGGGTGGGCACCGACGACGGGAACCTGCAGTTCACCCGCGACGGCGGCGCGAGCTGGACCAACGTGGCCGGAAACGTCAGCGGGCTGCCGAAGGCGAGCTGGGTGTCGTGGGTGGAGGCGAGCCGCTTCGATCCGGGCACCGCTTACGCGGCGTTCGACCGGCACACGTTCGGGGACATGACGCCCTGGGTGTACCGGACCCAGGATTTCGGCAAGACCTGGACGCGCATCGCGGGGCCGGCCGGGCCGGTGCGCGGCTATGCGCACGTGATCAAGGAAGACACGGTGAAGAAGGACCTGCTCTTCCTCGGCACCGAGCTCGGCCTGTTCATCTCCATCGACGGCGGCAAGTCGTGGGCGGAGTTCCGTGGCGGCGACTTCCCTCGGGTGGCGGTCCGCGATCTCCAGATCCATCCGCGCGATGGGGATCTGGTGCTGGCGACCCACGGGCGCGGCATCTGGATCGTCGACGACCTGTCTCCGTTGCGCGCGCTGTCGGGCGACGTGCTGGCGAAGGACGTCGCGTTCCTGCCCGGACGCCCGGCGCAGCAGCGCATGGCGGCGGGAGGAGGGTGGTCCGAGGGTGATGCGACCTACATCGGCGAGAACCCGCCCCCCGGCGCGGTCATCACCTATTATCTGCGCGCGCGGCACCTCTACGGACCGATCCAGATCGAGGTGCTGGACGGCCAGGGAAAGGTCGTCGACGTGATCCCCGCGAGCACCCGGCGCGGACTCAACCGGGTGACCTGGACGATGCAGCACAAGCCGCCGCGGGTCCCGCGGGCGGCGACGGTCTCCAACTGGGGCTCGCGCGGGCCTCGGGTGATGCCGGGGACGTACGCGGTGCGGCTGAGCAAGGCTGGCAAGGGCGTGGATTCGCGGCTCGAGATCGCCCTCGATCGGCGAGCGACGTACTCGGCCGACGATCGCCGCAAGAACTACGATGCGGCGCTCAAGGTGGTCGCCCTGTTCGGCGACATGAGCGCGCTGGTCGACCGGATCGACGCCGCGCAGAAGGGCACCGCGGAGCGAACCGGCAAGCTCCCCAAGGGCGACCCGCTGGCGCCCCGCCTCGCTGCCGTGCGCGAGAAGCTGGAAGAGGTGCGGAGGAAGATCGTCACCACCAAGGAGGGCGGCGCCATCACCGGCGAGGAGCGCATCCGCGAGCACACCGATCAACTCTACGGAGCGCTGCTGCGCTACGAGGGCAAGCCCGCCGAGTACCAGGAGGCCCGCATCGGAGCGCTGCGCAGGGAGCTGGACGACGTCCAGCGCGACTTCGACCAACTTGCCTCGACGGAGATCAAGGCCGTGGACGAGGCGCTGCGCGAGCGCAGCCTGCCTCCCATCCCCACTGCGGCCGCAAGCGCGGCGCTGGGGGGCGCGGGTCCGGCGACGGCCGTGCCGCAGCAGTGAAGGAGGAGCGATGGGAGGCGAACCGGAGCTGGTGATCGTCGCGCCGACGCGAGACCTCGGGAACGGATTCCAGGTGCGGCGGGCGCTGCCCTCGCCGCGCCGGCGCATGGTCGGGCCGTTCATCTTCTTCGATCAGATGGGGCCCGTGACGTTCCGCTCGGGCGAAGGAATCGACGTCCGGCCGCATCCGCACATCGGCCTGGCGACCGTCACCTACCTGTTCGAGGGAGAAGTCCTCCACCGCGACAGCCTCGGCAGCGTGCAGCGGATCCTTCCCGGCGCGGTGAACTGGATGACCGCCGGCCGCGGCATCGTGCATTCCGAGCGCACGCCGGCGGAGGCGCGGGCGAAGGGAGGATCGCTCTTCGGCATCCAGCTCTGGGTGGCGCTGCCGAAGCAGCACGAGGAGAGCGAGCCGTCGTTCGCGCACACCGGAGCGGAGGCGCTGCCGGTTGTGGAGGACGGCGGGGTCCACATGCGCGTGGTGCTCGGGTCCGTGCATGGGAAGCGGTCGCCGGTGCAGGTCCTGTCCGGCATGTTCTACGCGGCGGTCTCGCTGAAGCCCGGCGCGCGCTTCCCGCTTCCTTCCGGCGATCAAGAACGGGCCGCGTACGTCGCGGAGGGCGCGGTCACCGCGGGAGGCGAGCAATTCGAGCCCGGCGCGCTGCTCGTCTTCCGGTCCGGCGAAGAAGCAACGGTGGAAGCCGCATCGCCGACCCGCCTCCTCATCCTCGGCGGCGAACCCGCCGACGGTCCCCGCCACATCTTCTGGAACTTCGTCTCCAGCTCCCACGACCGCATCGAAGCGGCCAAAGCCGACTGGCGCGCCGGCCGCTTCCCAAAGGTCCCCGGCGAAACCGAATCCATCCCCCTCCCCGGCGACAAAGAACCTCCTCCCGTCCACTACCCCTGACTCAAGTCGGAGATTGGGGACACAATACGCAACTCTCCGTGCCAACTGAGTTGGCATGCTCGAATTGCGTATTGTGTCCCGGATCTCCGACGAAGGTCTATGGGTATTAGGGCTCGTAGTCGCGGTCGAGGTTGCGGCCGTGGGCCACGATGGCGTCCTTGGTGGTGACGAAGGCGCGGGTGCGGTGGGCGTCGCCCCGGAAGAGGAGATGGATCTCGTCGGCGATGAAGGGCAGCGAAGGATGCAGGCGGCGCAGGCGCCCATCCTGACAGTACCGGGCGACGCGGCGAGGCAGCACTGCGACGCCGAGACCGGCGAGCGCGAAGCTCTTGACCAGCTCGAGATCTCCGCAGAGGAGGAGCCGGGGCGGGAGCGCGTCCATCGCCGCCAGCCGATCGACGATCTGCTGGCTCTGGAGGATGCGCCCGGCGAACACCAGCGGCCCGCGCCGCAGCCGCTCCTTCGCCAAAGCAAGATCGCCGGCCGGCGGCGCGCCCTCCGCGAGGACGAACAGGTCGACGGCGTCGCGAAAGAGCTTCACCTGGACCAGATCGGGATGCGGCTCCGGATTGACCACCAGCCCGAAGTGCACGGTGCGGTCCACCGTGGCCTCGAGCACCGCGCGCGAGGGAGCATTGGAGAGGCTGAGCTGGATCTTCGGGTTGCTCTCGAGAAACCGGGTCATCCACTGGGGCAGGAAGTACGCGCCCAAGGATTCGTGGCATCCGATTACGAAGCTGCCGACTTCTTCGCATTCCAGGCCCTTGATCTTGTGTTCGACCTCGTCGAGCCGGGTGAGCGACTCGTTCGCGAAGCGCAGCAGCTCCTGCCCGGTGCTGGTCAGCGACACTCCGGTTCGCAGGCGGACCAGCAGCTTGGTCCCGAAGGTTTCCTCCAGCTGCTTGATCATCGCGGTCAGGCCCGGCTGGCTGACTTGAAGGACGCGCGCGGCGGCGGAGAGGCTCCCGCACCGGGCCACTGCCTGGAAGTAGCGGAGATGCTCCAGCATGCCGCGCTTCCATCGTAGCACCCGCTCAGAGGATGAGTTGCCTCAGCTCCTGAGGAGGCGCATCGGACACCAGCAGCGTGCCGCTGTCGCCGGCGAGGAACGCGACGATCCCTTGCCCTTGCTCGGATGCGGCGTAGAAGCCGCCCTCCCGCAGCGCGGCGCCGATCTCGCGCTGCTCGCGGATCAGCTCGGTCGGGACGGCGTACTGGACCACGACCATCCCCCGCCAGCGATAGGCCAGCCCCACCGCGGGAGCTCCAGCGAGCGTCGTCTTCCAGGTGCTGAACAGCTCGGCATCGGGCTTGTCGAGCGTGCGGAGGGTGAACGGGAGCCCCTGTCTGACCGCCTCGACGTCCGCCTTCTTGGGAAAGTTGCGCCCCATCACCCGGCGGCAGTCGGCGAGCGCATCGCGGAGGACGGGAATTTCCGCCGCCGGCCTGGCGGCGAAGGGAAGATGGCCACGCAGCAAGGCCGTGCCGCCGGCGCCGATCAACACCAGCGCGGCGGCCGCGGGCGCTGCCCAGCGCCGGTTCCAGAGGAGCGGCGTTCGCCGGGCAGCCGATGCCCCGATCAATCCGATGCGCCGGCGAAGGTCCGGCGAGGCCTCGGGGATCGGCTCCTGGCCGAGGGCCCGCGAGAGGTCCTGCTGCAGCGCGAGCTCGCGCTGGCACCCCGTGCAAGTGCGCAGGTGCTCCCGGACGGAGCGCGCCTCGTCCAGGGGCAGCTCGCCGTCGGCGAACGCGGCAACCCGTTCCCGCAGGCGCGCATGTTGGAGGGCAGCTTCGGTCATGTGGCCACTCCGCGCTTCATCTGATGTTCGCCGCTGGCCGTCAACAGTCCCGCCAGGAGCTGCCGGCCGCGGCTGATGCGGCTCATCACCGTACCCAGGGGCACCGAAGTGACCTCCGCGATCTCCCGGTACTTGAGACCCTGGACGTCGTGAAGCTCCACCGCCTCGGCGAACTCCTCGGGGATCGACCGCAGCGCCTCGCGGAGCTTGCCGAGCTCGATCCGCGACAGCAGGGAGTCGAGGGGCGAGGGGTCGTCGCTGGCGACGAGCTCCTCGTGCGCCGATTCGAGCTGGGCGATGAAGACCAGCTCCTGGCGCCGGGCGCGGGTCCGGTGCCGCTCGATGCCGAGCGTGCGGAGGATCCGGCAAAGCCAGGGGAACGCCGCGTCGGGATCCCGGAGCTGGTCGAAAGCGCCCCAGGCGC
>WNFT01002004.1_pt1 | contig 17335 bp, 14 predicted proteins | sample 5400191 | NCBI WGS metagenome assembly WNFT01 (sample SAMN13153359, study PRJNA577476) | soil metagenome | isolation source: 80 cm saprolite under Madrone tree | place: USA:California | collected 2016-06-14 | reverse complement strand
GCGTGGAAAACATAGCGGGCGGGCAGTCTTCCGGCCGCGGTTGCTACGGCGCTGCCGGTGGGACAGCCTCCGATTTTGCGGCATTCATCCATGATGCTGGGGCCACCGGTGCGGTGAATGGCACCGTCGACGCCACCACCACCCGCCAGTCCCGAGTTTGCGGCGTTGACAATGGCATCGACCTGTGCCTTCACGATATCTCCCTGCATCAGTGCAAGGGTCACACCGTTGATTGTGTAAGTGGACATGAAAACGTCTCCCATTTACAATAGCAAGCCGAATGGCTCCTCCAATAGTCGTTTGACCTCCTGCAGGAAGCGTGCGGCGGTAGCACCGTCAATGGCACGGTGATCGGATGAGAGGGTTACTTTCATGCGATTGCGCACGACAACCTGACCATCCACGACTACAGGGGTCTGGGTGATGGAGCCGACCGCCAGAATAGCCGATTCTGGTGGGTTAATGACGGCGGTGAAGCTGTCTACATCGAACATGCCCAGGTTGCTGACGGTAAAAGTACCTCCGCTCAGGTCTTCCGGGCGCAGTTTGCCGGTGCGAGATGCTTCCGCGAGGCGATGCGATTCGCGGGCGATGTCGAGAATGCCTTGATGGTCAACATTGTGTAGAACGGGGACGATCAAGCCCTGCTCGAGCGCTACTGCCATGCCGATATGCACCGATTTCTTCTGTATGAGGCGGTCTTCCGCGAATGAGACATTCACCTGGGGCATACGCACTAATGCTCGTGCAACTGCCTTGATGATCAGATCATTGAAGCTGACCTTGATAGGCGCGGGATCGTTTGCCGCGTATTCGTTGATCTGCTGGCGCAAGTCAGCCAGTTTGCCGGTATCGATGACACTGGTCACATAGAAGTGCGGCGCGGTCTGCATGCTCTGGCTCAGGCGCCTGGCGATGGTACGGCGCATGGAGGTGAGCGGTATCTCGACTACTTCGCCGGTATCTATAGCTGCCGGGGTTGGTTCCGGCTGGACGGGCACTTCTGGTATGGGTGCTGTTACCGGTGCGGCAGCTGCGGTGGCCGCTACGGGCTGTGGTATAGCTGGCTGTCGCGCTGCTTGAGTCACTGCTGCTTCGATATCCATCTTGATGATGCGCCCATTGGGGCCTGTACCGCGTATGTGACTGTAGTCGATACGATACTCTTCGGCCAGGCGGCGTGCGACAGGGGAAATGAAGATGCGTCCCTGTTCGCCCGTGGGAGGTGCCTGGGTACTCATTGTCGCGGTAGGTATCGGCTGCGGTATCATTGAGTTTTCCACCGTTATGCTCGGTTGGCTTTGAGCAGGTGCTGCCGCGGTTTTGCCATCGTTCTGCCCACTCTGCGTACCTGCCTGCCGATTCGTGGAGGCGACCTTGCCTGCTCCATTGCCTCCAGTATTTTCAGGCAGGGGTTCGTCGGGGGCTCCGACGAGTGCTATGCCTGCACCGATGGGAGCCGATGCGCCCTCTGGAACAAGTATTTTGCGCAGTATACCGTTGGCAAACGACTCTATCTCGATGTTGACCTTGTCTGTTTCGACTTCTGCGAGCGATTCTCCCTTTTTTACCTGGTCACCTTCATGTTTGATCCAGCGGAGAATCTTGCCCTCTTCCATTGTATCGCCCATTTTGGGCATTTCGATTGTTTTCATTGTTTATCTCACTCTACACCTGATTAAGCCTGCACCAGTGCCTGGGGTACAATTTTGTGTGCCGCCTTCACGATGTCGTTTTTGTTGGGCAGCGCGGCGCGTTCCAGCACTTTAGAGTATGGCATGGGTACGTCAGCGCTGTTGACATGTTGGATTGGCGCGTCCATGTAGTCAAAGGCGTGTTCATAAATGAGCGCGGCAAGACCCTGGCCGGTGCCGTAGTATTTCCATCCCTCTTCAGCAATCACCACGCGATTGGTTTTCTTTACTGAGTCGACAATCAGGTCGATGTCGATGGGACGGATACTTCTTAAATCAAGCACTTCCGCGTCGATACCCTCTTTTGCCAGGTCTTCGGCGGCCTGCAAGGTGACGTGCAGCATACGCGAGAAGGTGATGATAGTGACATGCTGGCCCTCACGTTTGATATCTGCGCGATCAAGCGGGACTGTATATTCAACCCCTTCGTCGGGAACCTCGCCCTTGACGTTGTAGAGCAGTTCATGCTCGATAAAGAGGATGGGGTCGGGATCGCGTACAGCGGATTTCAGCATCCCCTTGGCATCATATGGTGTGGCGGGCATGACTACTTTGAGACCTGGGATGTGGGCATACCACGACTCCAGCATCTGCGAGTGCTGGGCACCACGCTGCGCTCCACCCCCGCCGGGAGTACGTATTACCACGGGTACCTGCGGCTAGCCACCGAACATATAACGCATCTTGGCGGCGCTGTTGACGATCTGGTCGCTGGCCAGCAGGCTGAAGTTGATGGTCATGAGTTCGATGATGGGCCGCAGGCCGCCAATGGCTGCGCCTATTCCTGCACCGGCAATTACTTCTTCTGCCAGTGGGGTGTCGCGCACACGCTTTTCACCAAATTCTTCAGAAAGTCCTTTTGTTACGGCATAGGTGCCGCCATATCCTGCTATATCTTCGCCCATTATAAAGACACGCTCATCGCGCTGCATCTCTTCACGAATGGCCTCGCGCAGCGCGTCACGATAGGTGATGGTACGCATATCAAATGATTTCCTCTCGTAATAATTCGCTCATACATATTCATGAGGCAATTCTAAAAGGGAGATTTTCGGGGAACATCCCCGCTCTCCGGCAAGGGGCTTTGCCCCCTGCACCCCCAAATGCTCTAGTGGTCGCCCGGCCTGCGGTAGCTGAGGGCAGTGGAATTATCGATCATGACGTCGGTGTAGAGTTCTTCCGGCGCGGGGTCGGGGCTGTTCTCAGCAAAATCAGCCGCGTCTTCGGCGACCTGGGTAGCTCTGGCATCGTTGGCGTCGAATTCGGCCTGCGTTGCCACGCCGAGTTCGAGTAATTTCTGCTCGAAAATACTGATGGGATCGCGTGTCGTGCGCCAGTGCTGTTCTTCCTCACGAGTTCGATAGTAAGCGGGGTCGGTCATAGAGTGCGCACGGAAGCGATAGGTTTTGACTTCCAGCAGCACGGGACCCTCTCCGCTGCGCGCATGCTCAACAGCCGATGTCATGACATCGTAGACCGCTACGATATCCATACCGTCCACCTGCTGGCCCGGGATGTTGTAGGCTGCCGCACGAGGGATCAGGGAATCGACTGCCCAGGCTTTTTCAACGGCCATGCCCATCGAGTACTGATTATTTTCGCAGATATAGACAACGGGGAGTTTCCAGATAGATGCCAGGTTAAGCGCTTCGTGGAAAGCTCCCTCATCGACAGCCCCATCGCCGAAATAGCACGCTACGATGCTATCCAGGCCCTGGTATTGCATGGCAAGGGCGACGCCTGCGGCTATCGGCATTTGTGCTGCGACGATGGCATTTCCGCCGTAGAGACCCAGTTCATTGCTCCACATATGCATGGAGCCACCTTTTCCTTTGCTGCACCCAGTGGCCTTGCCAAATAGTTCCGCCATTACTACCCGCGGATCCATGCCCTTGGCTATGGCATGACCATGTTCTCGATAGCTGGATAATATCTTATCATCCGGTCGGAGCACGGTGATGCTTCCTACGCCTACAGCCTCCTGACCGATGTAGAGGTGCATGAAGCCACCTATTTTGCCGCGTGTGTATTCCTCCGCGCTCTTCTCCTCAAAGCGACGCAGGAGCGTCATCTTATAATGCATTTCCAATAGTTGGGTTCGGGTAAGCCCCGCAAGCATTGCGTTGCTAATTGCCATGGCCCCTCTCTCTCTTCTGTGTGCTAAATGTATGCTGACCTGCTCAGAGTGCGTCACTGTATATGACGAGGCCCTTGATCTTCACTTCATTGTGATGTGTCTGTGATATTTTACCGCAAGCACGTGGGGATGTATAGGGGGTATTGGCAGTTAGAGTTATTTTAGTTGGGCATCGGCTTGTTGTGGTGAGGGGAGGTGTGTGTTATGATGGAAAGGACAAGAGCTTTTCTCACCGCAGCTGTGGTGAAAGGGAAAGCCACCGATGCACAAAAAATGGTGAGGGACGAGGCGCAATAAGGAAGAAACGGCCTGGACGAGTGCGACATATAGGGAGCAGCCATGTTCGAGCGAAGCAGCGACAAGACGATTTCCTACTACTATGACAGCCATCCCACCGAGGAGGACCTGATGGGGGAGACGGCCCTGCATATCACCGTGATCCGTTATCTTGTGAACGTATTGATGTGGCTGTTTCATGAGCAAGCCTGTTCCGTCCACGAGAATCTGAACTTCTACGTGACCGATGATGAAGATGAATATCCTATCGTACCTGATATTGCGGTTATCAAGGGAGTGCCGTTTGCTTTGCTGACCAGCTGGCGTATCGGGGAAACGGGGCCTGCTCCCCACGTGGTCTTTGAGATTGCCTCTGAGGGTACCTGGGAGCGCGATTTGACGGAGAAACCGGTCATCTATGGGCATGTTGGGGTGCAGGAATACTATGCCTATGATCCCTGTGAGCCACCCTTGCCGTTGAGTCGTCGCAAGGGGAAACGCTTATTTGGCTGGCAGCGTGATACCCGAACTGGTCTCTTGCGGCAGTTGGTACCACAACCCGATGGCAGCCTGTGGAGTCCTCATCTGGACAGTTGGCTGAGATCCGATGGCCGGTATTTGCGCCTTTATGATCGCTCCGGTTGGCAACGACTCACGAAGACCGAGGCCGAAACTGAGCGAGCCGAGCAAGAGGCGCAAGCACGCCAGACCGAAACTGAACGCGCTGAGCGAGAGGCGCAACGCGCCCGGGAAGCAATCCGGCGAGCTGAGGAGCTTGCAGAGAAGCTGCGTGCTCTCGGCGTTGATCCTGACTAGCCACTATTATTAATCTTGTTTCATTCTATCCATCACGGCCTCCATGGTGGGAATGCCTGTTATGCCTTCGTGTTCGATGGAAAGGCAGGCCACACAGTTGGCGAAGTCGACGGCCGCGTGTGGATTACCGTGGCGATGGAGGTGGACGAGGAAGGCGGCGGCGAAGACATCACCTGCCCCCGTGGGGTCTACCTCGCAGGCGGGATACGCGGGAAAGTTGCGCGTGGTACCATGCTGGAAGAGGGTTGCACCGTGCTGTCCATCGGTGGCAACCAGCAGGGGAATCTGGAGGCTCCAGCGGGACAGGATGGCATCGGCTTCGGTGCGGTTGCCGTCCGCGAACGGCAGGAGGTCATCGTGGCTAAGAATGAGGACGTCGAGCAGGGGGAGCATATGTTCGGCGCTGATCCATGAGGCAGGCCAGACGCGGCCATCTTCATCCCAGCGACGCAGCCAGCCCTGGGGTGTGGCGGCAACGATGGTGCCTGGACGACGCGGGAAGAGCGTGAGCAACTCAGGAGTCAGCTCCTGGTCGAGGGGGGCGAGCAGAACAATGGGAGCACTGCGCCAGGCAAAGGGAATATCTTCGGCGTCTAAAAGCTCGGCTCTTGCCCGAATATATTGGGTACGAAAGCCATGATGATAGATATTGGCGAAGGTAGTGGTTGCTGGGGATAGACGCCCGGCAAGGCCGATTCCTGGTAAATGTGTGGGCAGCTCTGCTAGCAGTTGCGCATCGGCGCGGGTGACGATGGCAGACACTAATCCCAAACGATAGGCGGTGAGGGCAGCAAAATTTACGGTGCCGCCCAGTGAGAATGACCCATCGGGATGGATATCGTGGGTAGCGTGCCCGATGGTTAAGAATTCGGGAGCGAGGTCTCCTGAGATGGGTTGGAGCATGCGTTTTCTCCACTATTTCATGATGGCCGGATTGATGGGACCTCAACCCGCGCGGGTTGAGGTCCCATCAATCCGGCCATCATGAAATAGGTGTTATTAATCTACCGGCTTGGACGTTTCAGGGAAATGACGACGCGGCGTGCATCGCCTTCGCCGATGCTCTCGGTGCTGATGTCTTTGCTCTCCGAAAGGGCAATGTGAACGATGCGGCGCTCATGAGGCGGCATGGCTTCGAGCGCGATGGAACGACGATAGTTGCGCACCTGCTGCGCTACGCGCAAGGCAAGTGAACGTAGGTTCGCCTCGCGGCGCTCACGGTAGTTCTCGGCGTCGACGATGATGCGCATGCGATGTTTGGTGCGGTGCCCGACGATGAGACTTACCAGCAGTTGTAGAGCGGCGAGCGTTTCTCCGCGCCGGCCGATCAGCAAGCCTAGATTCTCGTTGATGCCTTGAATATTCAGAGTAAGAGGGTTGCTGGAGCGCACCTGAACATTGGCATGGATGTTCAGATATTGCAGGATGTTTTGTAGCACTTCAACAGTGATATCGATATCTTCACGGCTAGGAGTCTCGACATCTTGCATTTCGCCTTCGGCAACGCTGCCATTTGCCAGTTCGCCGAGCAGTTCTGGAGAGAAATCGGCTGCACCGGGCAAATTGAGAACGGGCGCGAGCTCCTCTTCCTCATATTCATCCACCTCCTCTTCATCCATCTCCTCGTCTTCACTGAACTCGTCATCGTCCTCTTCTGCGAATTCATCCACCTCCTCGTCTTCACCGAACTCGTCATCCTCTTCATCTGAGAATATCTCCTCGCCTGGATAGGTGTCGTCGGGACCGAGAATAGCATCGGCCATTTCGGGAGTGATGACCGCACCGACATTGCCAGGACGGGCGCTGACACGCACACGTGCATCTTTGCTACCCAGACCGAATGCGCCCCGGCTTGGCTCTTGCAATACCGTTATTTCTACTTCGTCACGACGTTTCCCCAGGCGCATCAACGCTTGCTGCACAGCCTCATCAACACTTTTACCACTTGCCTCTATGCTTTCCACTGTTTTTTTGCCTCCCTATATATTTAATCTGTACGGGCGACCACGAGGGTTGCCCGCCTAGCTACGTGACGCGTTCCTCTTGGGGGCATTTCCACGACGGCGAGCTGATGCGCTGTTATTGCGTGGACGGCGGCGCGTAGATGATGAGCCATTTGAGTAAGATTTTGCACGACCGTTACTGTTGTTTTCGGTCCGTTCCTGCTTTGTGGCCACTGTTGCCTCTGGCTCATTAGCCTTCTGTAAGAGCCGCGTCTCTTTGCGTGAGTCGCCTGAGTAGCCCTTACTGTTTGCATTGCTCTTGCCGGTGTCCTTGTTTCTTCCAAGAAAACCCGCGAGGAAGTCGGGCATAACTGCCAACGAACCCCAACCTGTGACGAAGTACTGCTGCACCATACTGAAGACCGAGGTGGTTGTCCAGTAGAGCGCCAGGCCTGCCGGGAAATTCAAGGCAAAGAAGAAAGTGATGAACGGCATAACAAACTGCATGATCTGCATCTGCTGCGACATCGCATCTTTGGTCGCGGATGTCGAGCGCGGCTGGGACATACGCAACTGGATAAAGGTTGCTACACCGGCCAGCACGGGCAAGATGTGCGTTGGATCAGAAGCGCCGAGCGAGATGACCCAATGCGGGTTTATGAACGCAAACCAGTCAAGATTGACATTTGGCAACGTGCTGAAATGCGGTAGAAACGGGTAAATGATCTGGTTGATGTTTTTGAGTGATGGATCTCTCAATACCGTGTTCAGGGCATAGAAGAGACCATACAGAACTGGTAATTGGATAAGCAAGGGCAGGCAGCCCGCGGCGGGGTTGACTCCATATTCTTTATAGAGTGCCTGCATCGCCTCCATCTGGGCGCGCTGGTCCTTGGCGTATTTCTTTTTGATGTCCGCCATCAATGGTTGGATAGCCTGGGTCGCCTTCGTAGATTTCAGTTGTTTCATGTAAAGAGGAAACAACAGCAAGCGAATGATAACCGTCAGCACAATAATGGACAGCGCCATATCACCAAAGAGGTGATACAGCAGCATCAGCGCGTTGAAAATGGGATATGTGAATATAAGATTGAAAAAGTAACCGATTGGTCCGAATATCTGACCCACGAGATCTCTCCTGCCTTCCTCGATCTAGTCAGCCAGACGTTCTGGGACTGGATCATAAAGATTGCCCTGGTAGAATGGCTGACAACGCCCAATGCGTTTGATGGTCATCCATCCTCCACGGAAAAAGCCAAAACGTGAAATTGCCTCATAGCCATAGTGCGAGCATGAGGGGGTGAATCGACACGATGAGGGCAAGATAACCGACAGGGTGTTTTGATAAATTCGAATAAGTATAAGTGCGATATGTTTCACTGTCGATGTCCTTCTCCTTACGTCCTGCCTGAGCGCGTAGCGCTAGCCGCGCTGTAGAGTGCGGATTGATCCAGCACGTCGGCGTTGGCAGGACGGATAGGTGCCGATGCTTTGCCTCAGCAATTAGTATCCTATCTATGCAGCGCTTCGAGCAAGTGTGCCCGGCGCAATAATGTAATGATGTCTTGTTTCAATGCCTGCAAATCGGCGGAACTGGCCTGATTCCTGGCGCTGAGTACGATATCCCAGCCTGTGGGAATCTCAGACAGAACTGGCCGTATAGCTTCACTGAGCAGACGTTTTATATAATTACGTTCTACGGCGTGTTTCGATATACGTTTGCTGACTACGAATCCGATGCGTAGTTGCGCTACTTCATTTGGTATCCATGCAAGGATAAGCAGCCGGGACGCAATACTGCGACCTTGCTGCCTTACTCGCTGAAATTCGCTGCCTTTGCGCAGGCGTAATGCACGGCTGAGTGCCACTCTTAAACGGTAAGTCTCCATCGCCCTTTGGCGCGGCGAGCTTTGAGAACACGACGACCGTTGCGGGTCGACATGCGCTTCATAAATCCATGTTCGCGTTTGCGCGGTATGCGCTTTGGTTGCCAGGTACGTTTCATATAAGTAAACTAAGCCCTTTCTTACTCCTCCACTTGGGATTTCTTGTAGATTATAGCCGTTATCCCTACTAGCTGTCAATCATGGGGGCGAATATCCCATCGTTTTGCGTGTTTGTCCCGGTGCTGTCAACCCCGGGACAAACACGCAAAGCTTTAGGACTCCTTAAAGCGGAGGAGAACGCGGCCAAGTTTGATTTCATCGTTATCGTGCAGGGGCGTGGGCGTTTTTGGCGCCAGCTTCTGTCGATTGAGAAATGTGAAGTTGGTGCTATTCTCGTCTTCAAGCATGTACTGGCCGTTTTCGACAAAGATACGCGCGTGCATGCGGGAGACACCGCCTTCTTCCCCACCATTTGGCGTCAGGTCCACATCAGGGAAAATGTTGCTGACCGCATCTTCGCGACCAATCAAGATGTTGTCTTTGCCGCTCAAGTCGAACTCCTGGTTGTCGGCCTCGACAATCAGGCGCGCATTTAAGGCTGCCGGGGCACTGGCAACTGCCGGCTCCGGGGCGGGCGCGGGTGAAGGCGCGACCGAAACTGCTGGGGCAGGAGTGGAAGTGTCGGCTACGGGTGGGGCGCCGAGCATGCTGCCACAATTGGAGCAGAAAGCTTCTCCTGCTGGATTGGTGGCTCCACAGGATGGGCAAACCTGGGTGCCACCCGGCGCGGCAGCGGGTGCAGGTGCGGCCTGTGGGGGCGCGGCTGTCGCTACCGGAGCCGCACCTGACAGTGGCTCTCCGCACTCGTCGCAGAAGGCGGAGCCGTCAGGGTTTTCATGACCTAAGGAACAACGTACTGTCATGTTCTCTATCCTCCTCAAAAAAGGTTTCTACGATTTTCAATCGTGTCAGGTTCAATATTTTTCCTAGCCGGTAAAGGATGATCATGGGTCTATTTAAAGGTCCATTTTCCCCACCCTCCACCCTAAAAAGAGTTGTGTTGGGGACACCCCAAACCCCGGCAGGGAGGCTGCGCCCCTGCACCCCGCAATTACGGGATGATGTCATCAAGGCGCTGTGTGAGTTTGCGAGTTTTGTTGCCAATTGATTTTACCTGCTCTTGCGAGATTTGCTGGCCCTGGTTGATTTGTTCGAGGGCAGCTTGAGTCTCTTCGTCGAGTACGCGCGTGACATTCGGTGCCAGGCGCGTGGTTGCTTTGCCGGTACGCTTGTATTCGTCCAGGACGCGGGTGACAAGACGATGGGCATTGGCTTTTTCCGCAAAGTTCATGACGGTGGCGTTTACAGCAGCCGCCTGATTCGGGTCGGTGGTGAAAGTGACCTTGATGTCATCGCGTACGCTCTCACTCACGAGTCCGGTGATGGGTACATCGTAGGTGAGTTCGGCCTGCGCGATGCGGAAAAGGCCGGCTGGGCGCGGGTCGATCATCAGTTCGAGCAGGACCGATTGCGGTTTGTCCTTTTCCAGGTCGCCTAACGAGATGATGATCTGGCGGTCGGACAGGACAGATTGTCCAAGGTCGCTGATAATCGGCAGGACTTTGACGGCTTTTTTAGGTGTGACACCAACCGGCAAGCGAACGATCAGATTGGCGTTACGTATAGCCACGTCTACCGCGCTCTGAATCTGCTGCTGGAAGATGCTCAGAGCATCGGCAGGGTCCCGGATGAATTCGGCGGGCATGCCTCCGCTCAGTTGACCGATGTTGTCCAGCAGGTCTTCATCCCAGTCGGCTCCGATGCCTAATGGGTAGATGGAGATGCCTGCAGCAGCCGCATCCCTGGCAAGCTGGCGGCAGCGCTCGGAGTCGCCGTAGGTTACGCCGTCTGTCAACAGAATCATGCGGTTGATGGCATGAGGGATGTTCCAACGGCGCAGTTCGTTGAGTCCCTGGATCATGCCGAGTGACATGGTTGTGCCACCAGCATCGCGGATCTGGTCAATGGCGGCCTTCATGCCGGGCTTATCGTTGGATGGCATGGAGGGGATGATGACCTGGGATGTGTCATCGAAGATCACGACCGAGACATAATCGGTTGGCTCCAAACGGTCAATGACCATCTTGACCGCTTCTTTGACATTCCTGAGTTTAGCACCTTTCATGGAGCCAGAATGGTCGAGCACGAGGGCAAAATTGAGTGGCATGCGTACCTGTGCCATCATTTCGGTTGTTCTGGTTTCTAATAAAACATATGCGACCTGGCTTCCACCGGTGGCGGGCATGAAATCCTTTCCGACCTGGTGCGCCAGTGTTACCTCACCGGGCATATATAAACTCCTTTCGAATTGGTTGGATTTAGTATATCATATATGGTTGTATTAACGAACAAAAACGACCACAGCACTAATATTGTCCTCTCCACCATTGGTGTTGGCTGTCTCAATCAATTGTGCGCAGGCCGTTTGCGGATCAGGTGCGTTATTAAGAATGCTTTCGATCTGCGGGTTACGTACCATTTCCCACAAGCCATCTGAACAGCTTAACAGGATATCGCCGGGATGCAGTTGCTGTTTGAACATGTCGATTTGTACATTCAGTTTGTCTCCCAGGCTGCGGAAAATCTGGCTGCGCTGTGGATGAGTATAGACATCATCCGGCTCGATCAGGCCGCTGGCGACGAGTTGTCCGACCAGGGAATGATCGGTGGTGAGCTGGTAGAGTTGTTGAGCACGCAGCATATAGGTGCGGCTATCGCCCACGTTAATGATATAGGCATGGTCTCCTGAGATCATAAAGCCGGTAATGGTCGAACCCATGTCCGTTTTGTCCGCCTGATTCTTTTGGCAGAGTACGGTATTGGCATCCTCGATGGAGCCGTGAAAGAGCGCTATCAGCGCATCTTCGTCAAAAGGTTTTACGGTTTCGCCGTTCTTTTCCGCGCTGAGAGGCGCTGCGAGCAGTTCGCGAACCAAACGTTCCGCGATGATGTTGATGGTGGTGCGGCTGGCAAGCTGGCCGCTGTCGTGACCACCAAGACCATCGGCGACAATGAAGACGCCCTGGGGCGTGCCTGACGACTCGAATACGCGTTGGAGCAGCAAGACGAGGGTGCTGTCTTCATTGGGATCGCTGCGGCGCACATCGCCGGCATCGGAGTCACACGCTGCAAGCAGGCGGACGCCATTCGGGAAAGCGTTTTGCTCTACCTGCGGCTGCTCAACTACGTAGGTGTGACCCTGTTCAACGAAAGTGTTGACGATGCTTCCTTGTAGTACGTGGGCATCCTGCGTATTTGCTGCGTCTTCACCTTCATTTTTCACGGAGGCTGCCGGATACTCGTGCATGAGATAGGGAACATTGAGCAGGCTGGCACCGCAGTCGATACAGAATTCGTCGCCTTCGGCGTTCTGTTTGGAGCCGCAGTTCCAACAGTGCTGGTAGCCCTGCCGGTCGACCACCTGGTAAATATGCTCCTGCTGGTTGTCGCTTACCACCTGGGTAATCTCGTAGCGCTCCACTACAGTTGTGCCAACGGGCAGAACCGGGAAATTGCCGGTTTGCGCGGCCTGCTCATTATCAGGCTGCTCACCTGTATCGGACGATGTTTGCATTGGTTCTTCACTCTTTCCTGACGAGGGCGCAATGAATTGCGCCCCTACAGTTGTTCCACTTGTTCCACTTGTTCCACTTGTTCCGCCTGTCTCATTGCCCATGGCCGGTACCTCTTCTGGTGCTCCTGTTTCAGTGGGAGCTGACGAGGTTTCGGCCTGAGCAGTTGGGCGGGAAGAAGGCGGTGCTTGCACTCCCTCCGTGTATGGTAGGGGCGACCCTTGTGGTTGCCCTGCCCTCTCCGCGTATGGCAGGGGCGACTCTTGCAGTCGTCCTGGCGATGATGGTGGTGCGGGAATTGGCTCATCTGCTTCAACGGTATTTGAACTGTAGGGATGACCCTCGTGGTCGCCCTTGCCTATGATGACGGTTGGCATTTCTGCAACATCCTGCTGCGACTGCTCATTTTGATCTGCTGAACCAGTCGGTTCGCTCTGTGTACCTACAATGGATGTTTCTGCATGTTCCGCGCTGGAGGGCATACCTGCATTCTGGCGATGTTCTTCTTCTGCTTCCTGTTGCCAACGGCGGCTGTGGAAAGCCATCATTTTTTCAGGAGTCAGAATCAGGGTTGGTGCGTTGGTAATGTCCTCCGCTTCATTGGTCGCCGGTACTTCAGATGCGTGTACAGGCTCTGCCTGTACCGGGCCAGATACTTCAGGATTCGCCTGTGCCGGAGCTGTTTCTGTATTTCCCTGCACCTGTGTGTCTGATGTAGGACTGGCAGGAACCGCATTGACCATAACGACTTCGTCGGCTGAGCGTGCTGGTTCTGCTTGTAAGGGCTGTCCGCAGCCTTTACAGAATTTTGCATCGTCACGATTTTGTGTATGACACAACGGACAGATCATCGCTGCCCTCCTTTTATATATTCCTGACACCCGCGAGGGGTACCACTACGATTTGTTTGGCCTGGTTACCTGTCCAGGGGACAGGGTTCCCGCATGGGGAGCCACTACAATTTATATTTGTTTTTGTAAACGGTTGGCTTCCGGGTTATTGGAGTTGCGTTGAAGCGCGTCGCGAATCATCTGACGGGCTTCCTCCTTTTTGCCGGTTTTGAGATAGCAGCTGGCCATAGCGCTGTAGATCTCAGAGACTTCGGGATTCCATTGCCGGGCTTGTTCGAGAGCGCTGAGTGCTACTTTCCACTCTCTGGCCTTCATGTGGGCACGGCCAAGTTCGTACCAGCCCTCCCACATGCCGGGTTCCTGCTGGGTCGCCTGGCGCAGCACGCTGATGGAAGCCTGTGCCTGGTTCATTTTCAGGTAGAGGCGTCCAAGCGCAATCAAGATAAGTGCGTGGTTGGGATTAATTTTGAGGCCTTCGAGGAAATAAGCCTCGGCTTCAAGATTATAGCCCTGATCCTCCGCTACTTTGCCCAGCTGGAAGTAGACCGCGGAGTCTTTCGAGGCGAGCTGAAGCGCGCCTTTGAATGCCTCGATTGCTTTAGGATAGAGTCCTAAATCATGATAGCACATACCCAGCTGGAAGTAGCTATCGAAGGCACCACGTTTACTCGCGAGGGCCTGTTCAAATTGTTCCGCGGCCAGCTTCAAGTTTTCGTTGAACAGGTTCTTATCTTTGTCTTTCACCGATTGCCCATACTGGCGATAGGCGCGACCGAGATTGTAGGACACATCATAGGACGGTCTGCCGGAAACCTGTGCGAGCTTGAAGTGGTTGACCGCTTCAGTATAGTTTTTGTTGTTCAGATATTGGAGTCCCAGGCGATAGGCGGTCGTGGGATCCGGTGCTTGCACAACGCTGGAGCCGACCGGGCGCGACTGAATGCTGGAGCTGGATGCGCGCGATTGAATGCCAGAGCCTATGGGCCGGGGGCGGATGGGGGCCGGTGGACGCGTACCTGCTTGCGCACGCACCTGCGGTGGTACGATCGTGGCTCCTTGTAAGAGCGGCTGCCCATCACGCTTGCAGAATTTCGCGCCGGGACGGTTGCGATAGCCGCATTTTGGGCAGATGACTTCGTTTCCTGTTGCCGCCGACGGTACTACGATGGTGGAATTGGGTGAGAGCGCTGGAATTTGTACGGTAGTCGGGACAGGCGCTGCACTGTGAACCAGGCAATGTTGTAAGGCGACACGCATGGCATCGGCGCTCTGGAATCGCTGCGCGGGGTCCTGCTGCATAGCCTTGATGATGACCTGTTCCACGGGACAGATGATGCGATTGCCTATCTGCACGGTATGCAGGCGCGGATTTTTCGCGTAGATGCTGCCGGGCGGTGGAGTCTGGATTGGTTCCGGCTCGTGGTTGGTGAGCAAGTGGTACATGGTTGCTCCCAACGAGTAGATATCCGAGCGTGCATCGGTCTGCACCAGTTTTCCAGGATTCTGCGCAGAACGACGTTGACCTGGTGCGGTGATCGATCCAAGATGTTCAGGCGAGGCATAGGAAATGGTGCCCAGATTCTCTGTGTTGGTGCGCTTGTTGGGATCGAACCTGCGTGCGATGCCGAAGTCGATGAGCTGTACGTTGCCGTCAGGCGTCACCATGACATTGCCCGGCTTGAGGTCGCGCAGGATGATGGGCGGGTTCTGTGAGTGAATGTAGCTCAATGCCTCGCATACCTGTATCATCCAGCGCGTCACCTGTTCTTCGTCGAGTGGAGCTTTGGCATCTTCGAGTATCTTCTCCAGGCTGCGCCCAGGAACGAATTCCATGACGAAGTAGTAATTTCCTCGTTCCTGGAAACTCAGTATCAAAGAAGGGATACGGGGATGCTTCAGATTAAACAGCAGATCAATCTCTTTGTCGAAGCGCTCGATGGCAGACTTACGCTCCTCCTCAGTCGTATTGGAGCTGATAAGCAGTTCTTTCACCGCGCGAAAGTAGCCAGGTTTTCCGACCTGTTCAACTTTATAGACGGTTCCCATTCCCCCTTCGCCCAGCACCTGAACGATTTTGAATTTTCCATCAAGTATAGTACCTAACGGCAGTGGCATACCCCAGTCCTCACCTCATTTGCACAATCACGGCGGTGATATTATCTTCACCACCATTGGCGTTCGCCAGGTCAATTAAGATATCACAGGCCTTTTGAGGGTCCTGCTGTTCGCGAAGTACCCTGACCAGGTCCGAGTCATGCACCATTTCCCACAAACCGTCGGAGCAGAGTAGTAAGCTATCGCCGGGCTGCAAGCGCTCATGGAAGACATCCGGGTCCACGGTTTTGTGTCCCGCGCCCAGTGATCGATAGATCAGATTGCGCTGCGGGTGAGTGTAAACATCTTCCGGCTCGATCTGTTTTGCTTCGACCAGTCGTGCTACCAGCGAGTGGTCCCTGGTTAAAGGTGCCAGTTCGCCGTTGCGAAACAGGTAGGTGCGGCTGTCGCCGATATTAGCGACATAGGCGGTTTCACCCTGCACGAACGCGGCGGTTACGGTGCATCCGAGGCCCCTTGCGGAAGATTGCTCTTCACCGTAGCTGAGGATGGCCTTGTTTGCCTGCCGGATAGCAGCTTTGAGGGCATCTTCCACATTTTTCGCAATGGGCGTCTCAGGAAGCTTGCGCGTTTTCTGCGAACTGGCAGCGGCCGTTTGCTCCCCCGGCTGCATGGGCTGCAATTTGACCGTCTCTTGTTCAGATAAAGGTGTCAATCTTACCGTTGGTTGCTCAGATAAAGGCATAAAGAATGTTTTGAGTGTATCGCTGATCTTTTCTACGGCAAGTTTGCTGGCCACCTCACCAGCCTGGTAGCCGCCCATGCCGTCAGCGACGATAAAGAGACCACTCTCACTGTCTTCAGAGATAAGTGCATAAGGTTTGTCTTCGTTTTGTTCCCGTTGCTTCCCCACGTCAGTTTTATATGCGGCAGTTAGTTTTAATGACATACATTTTTCCCCTTGGCGCGATCATGGCAAGGTAACCTCCAAACCTGCCCCTCGCCTGGCATTCGCCTCGCCTGGCACCCATTACGGGTGCCACTACATTTCTAGACATTTCCTCGGTGAAATGTAGGGGTGCCCCTTGCGGGTACCCTGGGGAGAAGTGTGCTGGTCGCGCCCCTTATTTACAGTATTTTCTAGCTCAATATAACATATACCTGAATGCATGACAAATGTTGTCTTTCTTTTAGACAGGCGGGTCAATGTGTATCGCAACTAGTTTTCCAGAATCTAGCGTTTCCTAGCAATTCAGAGCGTTTTATGACAGTTTTTTCACGATTCTTGACGCTATGTTCTACATCCGGTACTCTCTCATCGGAGCACATTTTCAACTGAATAGTGTTTGCCGGTTCCGTGATAAATCGGTCTCACGGGTAAAAGTGCTACCGTAAGATAGGTTGACCCTATCGTGCTCAAGTAGACCCAATGCGCAGGCAAAGGGAGTAGCGGCCTATGTAGTTCAGCCCATACGGCTTTACCGTATCAATCCAACAAGGAATATGGCGTGTGCAATACAATGCTAGATTTCTTGGAACTATAAAGTCCATATCCACGTCTCACCGGTGTGTCATTATGTATACGAAGATGAGCACGAAAGGTTGTAGGGGCCGATCAAGCGGCGCTGGGCGCGATGAACCGGCCCCTACAACCCTGCTCTCCTATTTATTTTGTTTGCTCCGATTTCGGGCGTGCCCGGAAGAAGAGGCGAATGGCTGTGCCCTTGAAGCCGAATGCCTCACGCAGTTGATTTTCCAGGTAGCGTTCGTAGGAGAAATGCAGCGCCTGTGGGTCGTTGACGAAAAAGACGAAAGTCGGTGGGTTCACCTGCGTCTGCGTCGCATAGTAGATCTTCAGTACCTTCCCACGGAACACGGTAGGGTTATGGCGACGAACGGCATCCCGGACGACCTCATTGAGACGAGAGGTGGGGATGCGCAGGTAACGCATATCCGCGATGCTCAGCGCGGTCTCGAGCAGCGATTGTACGTGATAGCCCGTGGCCGCTGACGTGAAAACGATGGGTGCGTAGGGAATGAACTTC
>WNFT01002003.1_pt1 | contig 17336 bp, 16 predicted proteins | sample 5400191 | NCBI WGS metagenome assembly WNFT01 (sample SAMN13153359, study PRJNA577476) | soil metagenome | isolation source: 80 cm saprolite under Madrone tree | place: USA:California | collected 2016-06-14 | reverse complement strand
ACAGGTGAAACACAGATCAGCAGATTTCTTTTTCTGCGTCTGTGAAGATCCCTGTTAATCGGTGGCTGAATTTCCTCGGCGCAATCGGTGCCGGCCTGATCGTCGTCGGATTTTGCCTCATCCTGCTTTGGCACGATCCGCTCGTTTTTTGGAATGACGATTATGAATTGTCCGTCCTGCCCGTATTTGCCGATGTGGCGCGCAGCTGGTGTGAAGGCCATTGGCCGCTCTTGAGTCCCTACTCCTGGGTCTGTGGCAATCTCGCCGGCGAATTTCAGTACGGCACATTTTCGGTTTTTGTGAACTCAGCCGTCATCCTCATTTGGAAATTCCCGCTGACCTTCTCACAGCAAGCGGCCGCCCTTTCCATCACTCATCTTTTTGTCCTGGCAGTCGGCGCATTTTTGCTCGCACGGGACCGTCGATTTTCAATTCCACTCTCAATCTTCGTCGTGTTGGTTGCCTCTTTGAACGGCTGGATCATTTGTTGGGGCGCGACAGATTGGTTCGGGGCGCTCGGCGCGTTCGCCTGGTTGCCGTGGGCATGGTGGGGTGCGGAACGCGCGCTGGACCCAAAACGGACCAAATGGAGATTTTTGTGGTCGGCGCTGTTTGTTTACCTGGTTGTTACCGGCGGCTTTCCCTACACGGTCGTGATGCTGGTGCTCTTGCTCGTTTGGTTATCGCTCAAATCGTTAGCTCAAACCCGAAACCCCTGGTCGATCTTACCATTGTGTTTCGGTACACTGCTCGGACTAGGACTTTCCGCGCCGGCATGGCTCGCGCTTTTTGATTACGTTCAGGGTTCAGCGCGTGAATTACAGGCGGCGTCTGCACATTGGCAATGGCGCGTTCCGCCTGCCGCACTGCCCGGATTTATTCTTCCCTGTTGGACAGTAAAATGGACGGATTTTTTCACGCGTCCGATGCCGCATCCGGCGACTGAGTTGGCTTGCGGCTTGGTTCCAATTTCCGCCCTCGTTGCAGGATTGATTGGTCGCGGTCGCGAACTGGTCAGGGAAATGAAATGGGAGCTGATCCTGCTCGCGGTCGTGCTCTTACTCGCCATGCTGCCGACTACAGGCGTTTTTCGTTGGAGCTTTCGCTGGCTTCCTTTTTTTCACTTGGTTCTCGCAATTTGCGCCGCCGAAGCGCTGCAAATGTTGCGCGGCGTGGGATCGGGTCTTCGTTCGCCAGGGTCAGCGACCCCAGCTACAACGGCGTTCGCACTGATTGTTTTGACAGCCTTTACGATGTCGATCTTACGAACGAGCGGCTTATACGCTTTTCCGCTAACAGGGATCTTTCTCGGGCTCGCTGCGCTTTGGTGTTTTTTGGAATATTTTTTGCGCGATTCCGGATTTCACGGATGGACACCTCCGGCGATCACATTTTTCGCGCTCCTTGCGACGTATCTCTGCATCCCGCCAAACTGCGGGGTTCCCAAATACAATCTCTCGCAAGAGTTGCTCAAACCTTCACCGCTCGATCCGCGCCGCCTTTATCTCAGTATCTATCCCTGGGCGGAGTTCACGTATCGTGTGGAAAAAAAAACCCAACCGGTCGGACAAATCGCGCGGCCTGGGAGCACATCGATGTGGGCTGGATTGCGTTTTATCAACGCCTACAGCCCAATCCGGCCCGCTGGTGTAGCTCGCGAATTCGCGACCACGATTCACGGCGAGGTTAACTCGGCAATGGGAGATTACTTACTCAATTACCAGGCTGGCGAGGTCGGTGAATTGGCACTCCTCGGCGTGGACGGGATCGTTGTCGCGCGCGAGATTAATACTGCTCCTCAGCCCGCATCCGAATGGCAGTTGGTTGTTTCGACAGACGAAGGACGTGTCTTTCATCGGCGCGGAGCGCCGTTCGCACGTGTGCGCTCGGTCACTTCAATTGATTCGCGGCCTAACGAGCAATTTGTTGCGGCGACGATTCTCCGAATTAACGATTCGCGAAATCGAGTGGAACTGGATGTCGATGTGCCAAGCGGGGATCGGCCAGCGTTGGTGACTTTCTCGCGTCCGTACTTTCGCGGGTACGAGGCGCGACTGGGGAATCAAAAACTCGCCGTCACTTCTTACCGTGGATTATTTCCAGTCGTCGAACTCCCAGCCGGTTTACATGGACGGCTCACGCTCAGTTACCGACCATATTGGTTAAAGTGCGGAAGCGCCGCAGCCGTCGCTTGCGCTCTGGTGCTCATGCTTGGATCCCTCGCTGCGATTTTCCAGCGAAAGTAGGAGCGCCGTGGTTTTCGCCTCTTACCCAGTCGCATCAGCAGCAATCGATTCCGGCATGATCTCGAGACAACGGTAAACTAAATCGATATCGTCAATGGTGAAATATGTAAGGCTAGCTTTTCGCGGCGTGAAGTGCGTGCGGTAGATGTGATCCACGTCAATGCCATTGCAGTACGTATTCAAGAGCCAAAGATTCTCGTCGCGAAAACGCTCTTCGATCCTGGCCTCTTCTTCGCCTGAGAGCATTTGAATATTTGTCGATCGAAATTTCTTTGGCATCGCACGTATCAAACGGTCCATCAAGCGATTGTCGTGAATCCCTGAAAAAAGATGCGGATTTTTTGAAAGCACATGAAGGATCGAAAAGTCTAAGCTCGGATTTACCGTCTGTGTTCCAATGTCATACCTTTCCAGAGGCAACCCGATCAGGTGAAAAAATCGCCAGCCGGGTCCCTACCGGTAAGTAGCTCCGGAATGAGAAGTCTGACGTGGAGCGCGGCTGAGGGTAGCGCCGGTCTCCAGGTTTCGATACCCAGTTTGAACCATGGCCTCCCCGTATTGATGCAATGAGCAACAAAGTCATTGAGCGACATACCTCTTTTCAATTCCCATTGCTTCCAGGCCGACGGGATCCATTGAAACTGCGGCCGCAAGTAGAAGATAACGTCGACTTCTAACTCATTATCTAGTCCTGCGAACAGCGGAGCCATTTGGGGATTCGCTAGGTTCTCAGCGCTCAAAATCCCGACGAGATCGGTGCTCGGTCCGGTGGCAGATCCTATTCCGTCACTCAGTCGGTGCGTCAGACTTTCTCTCTTCCTCTTAGCTTGTTCGAGCGGCCATATGGCCACCTCGAAATCTCCAGGTGCCCGGGCGATCCTCAGTTCTTTCCCGAAAAAAAGACACCGTCCTTCTGTAATTTGTCAAAATTGCGAAAGAGCGCCGCCTGAATGCTGGTGCTCCCGCACTTCGCGAATCCTGCATGAATTATAATCCGTCGCGTCACGTTGGGAGTTACACTGGACGCATTTCATGTATCGGGATTTGGGACCGCGTGAGCTGACAATAGGCTTTATCAAAATCCAACGTAAGTGGCAGTAATCGAACTGCAAACGCTGTAGCTGACTCTGCAAGCGTCGCGCTATTCAACGATAGCTGATCATCACTACAGTTTTTTTGGATCTTCCAGCAGCTCGATTACGCGTTTGAGCAAACGTCCGGCGCCGCCGCCATCGATGCTGCGATGATCGAAGCTTAACGTGATCTGCGCTTCGGTCCTTGGAACAAATTCCTTTTTCTCTTCATTCCACGAGGGAACTTTCTTCCCGACGCCGAGGCCGAGCAGTAATGTTTGATCGGGCAGGGGAATCGGGGTGCCCCATTCCATTCCGAACGTTCCGAAATTTGAAACGGCGGCGGTACCGCCAGCTTGCATGTCTGGCGAGATGCGTCGTTGCCGTGCCAGGTTCACCAGCTCCCTGTATTTTGCTGTAAGATCGGCAAGAGAGGTTTTGTCCGCAGATCGAATGATAGGAACCATTATTCCGTCTTCGGCCTCGACTGCGACGCCGATATCGATTGAATTCGATTGCACTACCCGGCCACCGATCAACTTTGCCGCTGCGGATGGATTTTCGGCAAGCGCAAGCGCGAGCGCGCGCACTGTGTAAAGCGCTGGGCCGGGTTTCGGGTCACGCGATTGTCGATCTTGCAACACGCCATCAAGGCAGACGGACGAACCGATCGTTGCAAGCGGCCGGGTCCAGCTTCGACGCATCGCATCAGCAACGCCGGCGCGAATCGCGGAAGCTTCTTCTGTTTGCTGGTTCTCGATCTTGCGCAAAAAACTCTCGAGATCTTTAATCGTGACGCGGTTGCCCGCGCCGGTCGGAGGGATCCCGGCAAGATCAGCGTTAGTCAGTTCCAACTCTGCCATACGCGCACGCACCCGAGGAGATAAAAATCCAGCGCCTTTGGCAGCGGCCGGAACAGGCAACCCTCCGGTCCGTCCTGCACCTTCACCGTCTCTCTGGCGCACGGCCACGGCAGCTTGTTCTTCGCGCCTTGGAATTTCCTTAGCCACCACTTCCTTCGGCGGTTCGGGAACTGTTTTCTTGAACCGGGCGGCGTCTTCTTCACTGGCTTCCACGTAACCGAGCACCGCACCCACCGGATACGTTTCCTTTATCTGCACGCTGATTTTGTCGATCTTGCCTTTGCAGGGTGTGGTCACGCCCATGACGGCTTTGTTCGTTTCGACATCGATGATTTCCTGATCAACCATGACCTCATCGCCGGGTTTTACTTTGATGTCGACAACAGTGGCTTCCGCGATCGATTCGCCAAGCTGCGGCATGATGATGGGAACTTGCGGCATAAATTATTATTCTCGAAGCAAAGCACGGGCCTTTCTCGCGATTTCTTTTGCGTTTGGACGATGCGCTGACCACAGATTGGGATGGTACGGGATCGGCGTGTCCTTGGCGTTGAGACGTTGTGGCGCTGCGTCCAGTAGATGAAAACCTTCCGCAGTCACACGGGCAATGATCTCGGCCGTCGCGCCGCCCCATGGAAATGATTCGCCAACGCAAAGCAAGCGTCCCGTGCGCGCGACCGAGGCGAGAACGGTGTTGGTGTCGAGAGGCTTAACGGAGCGAAGATCGACAACTTCAATTTCAAAACCTTCGGTGGCTAGTTGTTCGGCGACCGCCAGTGCTTCGTGCAGCATCGCGCTGTAAGTGACGATGGTAAGGTCGCGACCTTCACGCGCTATGCGCGCTTTGCCTGTGGGCAAGCTTTCGGTCGGCAGGTTCTCCGCCTTCAGGTGGTAATAGAGATATTTGTGTTCGCAGTAAACGACGGGGTCGTCAATCGCCACGGCTTCGATAAGCATGCTATAAGCGTCTTCCACCGTGGCTGGCGTCATGACGATTAGCCCCGGATAATGCGCGTAGAGCGATTCCATCGACTGACTGTGAAAAGGCCCGCTGCCTTTTGTGCCGCCCGAGGGTAAACGCACAGTGATGGGGACTGGAACATCTGTCCGCCAATAATGCGTGCCGGCGTTGTTTAAAATTTGATTGAGCGCGGTGCTGGAAAAGTCGGCAAATTGCATTTCGACAATCGGTCGCATCCCATGCATCGCGGCCCCGATCGCAGTCCCAATCATCGCGTCTTCACTGATTGGCGTGTTCAACACGCGCCCGGGAAATTCTTTCGCGAGACCTTTGGTTGCTTTGAAGGCGCCGCCGAACGTTCCGCCGACGTCCTGTCCGTAAATAAAAACGCGTTCATCATCGCGGAGCAACTTCGCCTGCGCTTCGCGGATAGCTTCCAGGTACGTAATGCTCATTCGAGAGGATCGACAAGATCGCGCGTCGAAATCGCGCACCAATCTTCTTCATCAGCTTCGGGCGCGGCCTCTTTTTGCGCGGTGGAAATCGCCTGATCCACTTGTGCGGCCGCGTCTTTGCGCCACTCGCGGAGAGTCGCGGCGTCGAGCAAATTAACATCGACAATAGTTTGCTCGGCGAGCTTCAAGCAATCGCGCGCGAACGGTTGACGTTTGATCTCGTCCGTCACGTAACTCGCATCGTCATGTTCGCCGTGACCGGACAGCCGTAGGACGGAGGCGACGACCAACTGCGGTGGACGCCCCGCTCGCGCACGCTTTACTGCGCTGCCGATCATATCGAGGCAATCTGTAAGGTCAGTTCCATCGACCGTATAGCCTTCGAAGCCATAGCCAATCGCGCGGTCAACCAGATCGTGACACGCAAATTCGCGGTCATTCGGCGTTGAATAGGCGTAATGATTGTTCGTTGCAACGACCACGAGCGGCACTTGTTCGATAGCAGCGATGTTCATTCCTTCGTGAAACGATCCGGTCTGCATCCCGCCTTCGCCGATGCAACTCAGGCCGACAAAGTTTTTTTCCCCGTGGAATCGCTTCGCCATCAGTGCACCGACCGTGACCGAGACCATTGCGCCGAGGTGACTAATCATGGCGAGCTGATTGTTCCGTGGTCGGCCGCGATGAATGTTGCCGTCGCGTCCGCGCATTGGACCCTGTCGCGAGCCCAGATAAGTGCGCGTGACATCGAGAAGCGGTTCGCCGAACGCCGATCGCCCTGCTTGATCGCGAATCAATGGCGCGAAGATGTCGCCCTTTTGTAAGAACAATCCGCAGGCCACGCTAACCGCTTCCTGCCCACGGCCGACGTAGACGCCACCCGTGATCAAACCGCCGCGATAGAGACTTACGAGCTTTTCTTCGAGCGTACGCGCGAGCAGCATCCAACGAAACGCTTCGAGAAAGCGCTCATGCGGCGCGGGTTTCGGTGCTGCGGATTTTTTGCTGCGCGTCGCCGTTTCAAGCATTCGGGAATTTTACCCAAGTTCGACAAATGCGCGCAAAATTTTTTTGAAATCGCGTGGGCAACTTCTTTGTGGCAAGCACAGGCTGCCAGCCTGTGCTTGCCTATCGCGCGGCGAAGCTGTGTTTTGTTTGCGCGCCTTCGACCGCGAATTGGCGCTGCGTCGCGGTCTCTCCATGTCCGTTGGACGGCGTCTGTTCGGTGGCAACTTGCCGGGGTGCGGTCAATTTCATCCCAACCAGCCTGCTCACTCCGCGCTCTTCCATCGTCACGCCATAAAGCACATCGGCTTTCGCAATCGTGCGTTTGTTGTGCGTCATGATGATGAACTGGCTCTGCTTAACGAATCGATCCAACATGCGGGTAAAGCAGTTAATGTTGCCTTCATCGAGGGGCGCATCCACTTCATCGAGGATACAAAACGGACTCGGCCGGACCATGTAGATCGCGAACAGCAGCGCCACTGCCGTCATGGCGCGCTCGCCTCCGCTCAGCAGCGAAACGTTTTGTAGCTGTTTGCCGGGTGGCTTGGCGCTGATTTCAACCCCGCAGTTCAGGGGATCGTTCTCATCGACCAGCGACAAGTCCGCGCGGCCGCCGCTGAAGAGTTCGGCAAACATTTCCCGGAAGTTTATGCGCACCTCTGAGAACGTCTCAGCGAACAACTTTCTCGTGGTCGAATTGATCTGCGCAATCACATCGAGCAACTCGCGCCGCGATGTCGTCAGATCGTTATTTTGATTTTCCAGAAAACGATACCGCTCCTCGAGCTCGTCATACTCATGGACGGCATCAAGATTCACCGGGCCCATGTTATCGAGCTGGCGGGTAAGCTCAGTAATCAGCTTTTGCACGTCTACTTTGGCAAGATCGACATCCAAGTGGATCGTGCTCTCCGAGCGCGATGTCTCATTCGACGCGGCTTCGCCGCCATTATTAGCATCGACCCCGGAAGCGTTCGGGGTCGATCCACCTTGACGTCGCTTCAGTTGCACACGCAAAACTTTTTCGAACGTCGTCTGATCGGGTACGAACTCGCGGAGGTTGTGCTGATAACGGCGCGAAACATGTTCGACGAGATTGTCGATCTGCATTTGCAGTTGAGTCTCACGAACTTGCTGCTTCGAACGCAAGTCGTGCAGCTCATTCAACGAGTTTCGGATTGCGCGCAGGTTCGACTCCATGTCGTTCATTGCGGATGAGTGTTCCGCGCGCTGATCGGTCAGTGCGGCAACAGTCGCCTCCAGTTCGCCGCATTTCGCACTCTGCTTCTCAATGGCAGCTTCAGCGCTCTTCGATTCGTCCGATTGTACGTGCAATCGCCGTTCGAAATTAGTGATCTCGGCCTGCCGAGCCGCGATTGTCTCGGCGAGTTCAACTTCGCGGGCGGTCATGGGCTGACGCTGTGCGACGAGGTTTTCGTAACGCTGTCGTTCGGTGGCCAGCGCAAGGCGTAGTTCGTTGACCTGTTCTACCGCTTCGTCTTCGCTCTGTGCAGCTTTTTCCCGCGCAGTTCGGACCTTGAGCTGCTGATTTTGCTGCTCCCCTAAGGCGCCGCGCTCCGAGGCCAGTTTTTCTTCTAATTCTGCGATGCGCTCGTCCGCGGTTTGGATTTGTTGGGTGAGGGTTGTTTGCTCTGAGCGGAGCTCGTCGATCTTCTGTTCGCTTTCCCGCAATTCTCGTTCGAGAAAGAGAATTCGATTGTCCCAAGTGGACTGTTCCCGATCGGCAGACTCATATTGACGCCGCGTTTCTTGGAAATCGTTCGTGGATTTGGCCACTATTGCATTTGCCTCGTCGCGTTTTTGCAGCAACACGTCGCGTCGGCTGCAAACGTCCGCATATTCTGCGCTTAGAACCGACATCCGTGCCCTTCGTTCGAGCAAGGAATCGGCTAACGCGTCGCGACTGCCGCCAAAAACTATTCCGTCGGCCGAAATGAATTCCCCCGCGAGTGTCGCGGCCGCGAAATCGTTTCCATGTTTCTTGAAAGACAATGCTGCCTCCAAATCGCGAAAAATCGCGACATTGTGCAGCAGCCGCACTATGAGCGGTGCAAAGGAATCTGGCGCTTTCACCTTTTCACTCGCCCAAGCAAGTGCATTTTGCGCAAGGGCTGCCTGAGCTTTGGGCGAGGAATTGGATAAGCTCGGAAGAACCAGCGCAGTCTGCCCCAGCTTCTTTCGTTTCAATGCTGTAATGATTTCAGGTGCCAATTCTGCATCTTTCAGAACAATCGCTTGCAGATTTCGACCCAAGGCGGCCTCGATCGCGGCGACATATTCTGGATCGACATCCAGACTTGAGACCAAGGCGCCAGCCAGTGCGGGCTGGATTCGCGATGGATCGTCAAGCCCTTTGAGCACAGCTTGCGAACCTTGCGCGAGACCTTCACCTTCTTCATTAAGCTGACGCAGAATTTCGAGGCGCGATTCTTTTTCCGTCAACGCACGTTCGATTTCGGCCAGACTTTTTTCAGTGCCGGCGAGGAGCTGTTGTTGTTGGCGCAAGGTTTCCTCGCTGGTCTGCGATTTCATCTTTAGAAGATCGAGATTTTTCCGCCCAGTCTCTGTGGCCGCGTGCGCGCTGGTGAGCTCTTTCTGAACTTTGTCCCGCGTTGCACGTGCCTCGGAAATTGCGTCGTCAAGATCGCGTCGATTTTCCTCCGTTGCGTCGCGGCGAATCGCAAGTCCGGAGGTCTCGTCTTCCAGTTCCGCGATTCGTTTCTCGTTTTTCGATCCCGACAAACGCAGCGCCTCAAGTTTCGCTTCGTGCACGCTGCCGTCGGCGCGAAGCTCCGCGATAAGATCAGTAACCTTTGCCAGGTCGGCTTCTTTGGCTTGAAGAAGCTGGCTGATCCTTTCAATCAGCGCGTTCGCTTGGTCTATTTCTTTCCCGTGCTGAGCGCGCTTTACCTCGGCCGCGGCGATATCTTTTCGGGAACGCTCGATTAACTCTGTCAATTCCTCGACGTGTTGCCGGTTGAATTGAATTCGATTTTGGTGCGTACCGATTTCGCTTTGCAAACGTTGTAACTCGGTGCGGCCATCAGCGATCTGTCTGTCGATTTTGTTCAGGACAGCGCGCCGTTCTGCAAGTTCGTTGTCACCCATATCGATCCTAGCGCGGCTCGTCTCTTCAGATTCGCCGAGACGCGCAATCTCAGCGCGGCAGCGGGCAAGCTCAGCTTCGAGCGAGTCGAGCTGCTTGCGCGAGTGCTGAGTGTCGAGAATGCGAAGATCAGTATGTAACGCTTGGTAGCGCCGCGCCTTGCCTGCCTGGCGTTGCAAAGAGCCGATCTGTCGCTTTACTTCTTTGATCACGTCGCCGATACGCAAGAGATTTGCTTCGGTCGCGTCGAGTTTGCGCAACGCCTCGCGTTTCTGCGTTTTGTATTTTGTAATTCCGGCCGCTTCTTCGAAAACCGCGCGGCGATCCTCCGGGCGCGAACTCAAGACCATGTCGATCTTGCCTTGCTCCATCATCGAGTAGGCGGCGCGTGCGACGCCGGTGTCGGCGAAAAGATTTTGAATATCGCGGAGACGGCACGGCGTTTTATTAAGAAGGTACTCGGAATTGCCGTCTCGATAAACCCGGCGCGTCACGCGTACGTCGTGCCAATCGACCGCCAGATCGGCTGCGCAATCAGAGAGAGTGAGAGAGACCTCGGCAAAACCCACAGGCTTGCGTGTGTCGGTGCCATTGAAAATGACGTCGGCCATCTCGTCGCCACGAAGCGATTTGGCGGACTGTTCCCCCAAGACCCAGCGCACAGCGTCAAGCACATTAGATTTTCCGCAACCGTTCGGCCCGACAATAGCGGTAATGCCTTCGTGAAAATCGAAGGTCGTTTTATCGGCGAACGATTTGAAGCCGAAAAGCTCGAGAGAGTGTAGATGCATGCCAAGGCCGAAATCTCGGACCTCGAATGGTCAATATAATAACCTTGCCAGGGTTACAAGCGAAAATCACACAATTTGAAGGGCTGGCGGCTGCGTCAGCTACAGCATATTGTGGCTTTCACGCTTCGCTTCAACACTCCAGATTCTCCGCCACCAGACAAATTCGTCGTGGCGAACAAGCTGCCACTATCCAGAGATTTTCGTGACGCACCGAGTATCCAGACGATTACAATCACCCCAGCGATCGGAACCTTGCCCGCGAAGTCCAACCGGCGGTCTTGCCTCGAACAACTGAATCACGCAGGATGCGCCGATGGCCAACGAAACGACGATGTCCATCGAACAAGCGGAGCGCGTCGATCATCAGTTGGTTCGCGGCATCGGCATTCCCGCGCTGACGGCTAATATCATCAGCTCGACGATCGGTGCCGGTATTTTTGTTTTGCCGGCAGCGATGTCGAGGGCACTCGGGCCGGCGGCGCCTGTCGCGTTTGTCTGTTGCGCAATTGCGATGGTGTTGTTCGTCACCTGTTTTGCAATTGCGGGCAGTCGTGTGTCGCTGACGGGCGGCCTTTATGCGTATGTCGAAGTCGCGTTCGGCCGTTACATCGGATTTCTCGCCGGCGTGCTTTACGGCATCACGGCCCTGGGCGCAGTCGCTGGCGTCGTAAATGTTTTGGTAAATTCAATTGTCATCGTTGCGCCTTTCCTCGGCAGTGGGGTAATGCGGATCATTGTCATGATCGTTGTTTACGGTTCGCTCGTCGTGATCAACGTGCGTGGGGTACGCGGAGGCGCGGGCGCGGTGACCGTCGTAACATTCGCGAAACTGCTCCCACTGCTCTTGTTCGTTTGCGCGGGAGCCTTTTTTATTCATCCGGCGAATCTCAACTGGACAGCGTGGCCGGGCAGCAAGTCGTTAGGCGACGCGGTTATTTTGTTGATTTTCGCCTTCGTCGGAATCGAGGTCGCATTGATTCCGAGCGGCGAAGTGAAAAATCCAGCGCGCACCGTGCCGCGTTCGGCTTATCTGGCGCTCGTCATTACAACGATCATCTACATCATGATCCAACTCGTGGCGCAGGGAACGCTGGGTGTCGATCTTGCCAACTACAAGGACGCGCCGCTCGCGGAAGCGGCTGCCAAATTTCTCGGAAACATCGGCCGCACTATTCTTCTCGTCGGCGCGGCCGTCTCCGCGTTCGGATTCGTGACCAGCGACATTCTTAGTTCGCCGCGGATCATCTTCGCCTTTGGCCGCGATGGCGCATTGCCGGCGTGGTTCGCGCACGTCCATCCGCGCTATCGTTCGCCCGACGTCGCTATCGTGACCTACGCCGTGCTCGCTTTTGCCTTGTCCATTACCGGCACGTTCGAACAATTGGCGGTGCTTTCCAACGTCGCCGTCCTGTTGATGTACCTGCTCTGCTGCGCCGCCTGCTGGTTTTTGGTGCAACGCGACATCCGCGCCGACGGTCAGCCCTTTACTTTTCCAGGCATGAAAATCGTGCCTGCGCTCGCCATTGCCGCCATTATCTGGATTCTCGCGCACGCAACGGTGCGGGAGTTTGCAGTGAACGGAATTGTGCTCGCAATTGCGTCCGTGCTGTATGTGATGCGCAGACAGCTTCGTCCAAAGTCGTAGGCAAATGCGGGAAGTTTGAGTAGCTTTGGCAAATATGCGCGAAAATCATTTGGAAGATTATTTTTCTTTTCTGCGGTTCCCGAGTGTTTCGACGGATAATCAGTTTGCCAGCAATGTGCGCGAGTGCGCGGAATGGGTCTCACAGAAACTTGCGGCCATTGGCCTGGAATCAAAAGTCGTCTCGACGGCGGGTCACCCGATTGTGTGGGCACGCAACGAACATCGGCCCGGACGGCGCACAGTTTTGATCTACGGACACTACGATGTGCAGCCGCCCGATCCTCTGGAGCTGTGGGATTCGCCGCCGTTCGAACCTGTTCTGAAAGAAGGCTACGTTTTCGCGCGCGGCGCGACCGATAACAAAGGCCAGATTCTTTCGCATATTATCGGCATTCAAGAGACGATGGAGCAAGATCACGATTTGCCGGTCAACTTGCATCTCGTGATCGAGGGAGAAGAGGAAATCGGCAGCGCGAATCTCGGCCCTTTTCTCAGTCAGAATCGTGACGCGCTGAGGAGCGATGTGGCGGTGGTTTCCGATACGGGAATGATCGCTCGCGGCGTGCCGACGTTAAGTTACGGGCTCCGCGGCGTGACCGCCCTCGAGGTTAAAGTAACCGGACCGAAAATGGATTTGCACTCCGGCGTTTTTGGAGGGGCCGTTGCGAATCCGATCACTGCGCTCGCGCAATTACTGGCAACACTTCACGATCGCGAAGGCCGGGTGGCGATCGCGGGGTTTTACGATCGCGTCAAGCCTTTGGAAAATTGGGAGCGCGAAGCATGGCGCAAACTTCCAGTCGACGGCGATAAACTGGTGCTGAAAGAGACTGGCGTGCCCGAACTTTTCGGCGAAGCTGGCTACAATTCCCTGGAGCGCATTTGGGCGCGACCGACCGCTGAGATCAATGGGATCGGCGGCGGTTATCAGGGGAAGGGGACAAAGACGGTGATCGCCAGTCATGCGATAGCCAAGCTGACGTTCCGTCTCGTTCCAGAACAGGAAGGCAATGAGATTTTAAAGCTGGCGAAAACGCATTTGCGCAAGAATTTGCCTAAAGGCGTTACCCTCGAAATGACGAATGGTCATAGCGGGCCGTGGTATCTGACTGATCCGCATTCAGCGATTGGCGAAGCAGCCCAGCGCGCTTTGCGGAAAGCTTTCAACGCAAACGTTGCCCTCATTCGCGAAGGCGGCAGCATCCCGATCGTCTCCCAGTTTCGCAGCATCCTGGGCATCGAAACGCTGCTAATGGGACTCGCGCTGGCCGACTGCCGCGCGCATTCGCCTAACGAGAATTTTCCTCTGGAAAATCTCGAAGGCGGCATTCGCCTAAACAAAGCGATTCTTCACGAACTCGCGCGCTGATCTTGTCTCCCGCAACTAAAATACTGCTTCGGGTGTTTTTAATTGTCGCGACATTATTCGCCTCTGTTCGCGGGGCGGATGCGGCCGAAGAGTCGTTGGGGACGAAGATTAAGAAGGTTTTCGAGGCGACACCCACCCCGAGTCCGACGCGAAAACATCGAAAGCGGACGGCGAAGAAATCCACGTCCAGTCCATCTCCGGCCGCTTCTCCAAAAAAGAAGATTTCACCGACTCCCTCGCCAAGCTCGACCCCGAAGGCCAAGCCAAAGCGCAAAAAGGCATCTCCCACTCCCCCGCCGAGGGTGTCACCTCCTGCCGCGGCTGCACCTGAGGAAACCCCAACGCCGAGTCCAACCGAAACTCCGCCACCGACGTTAACACCTTCGCCAACCGTGCATCCTGCCCCCGAAAAAAAAGGTGCTCCCAACGCTACCATTTCGCCTAACGAGATTAAAGGATATGACGACAATCCGCCGAAAGTACGCCAGATCATCGAATACGGTCTCGAGCTAACAAAGCAAAATCTCAATTACACCTATGGCTCGGCAGAGCCGGCAACTGGTGGCATGGATTGCTCCGGCTTCGTTTATCATGTACTTCAACAAAACGGGTTCACCGATGTGCCGCGCGATTCAAGCCAGCAATACGTCTGGATACGGAAGGCGGGAAACTTTCGCGCGGTCTTGAGCCGTCACGAGGATTCATTCGAACTCGATGCGCTCAAGCCGGGCGATCTCCTCTTCTGGAGCGGCACCTACAATATCGATCGGGACCCGCCGGTCACGCACACGATGATTTATCTGGGACGCGAAAAAGGAACGAAAAAGCGCATCATGATCGGAGCAAGCGATGGGCGCACTTACGATGGTAAACAGCGCTTTGGAGTCAGCGTTTTCGATTTCAAATTGCCACCACCGCCGAACAGCAGCGACGCCAAGCTCAGTCCGGTTTTTGTCGGCTACGGACGAATTCCCGGCTTGATCGAAGAATGAATTCTATTGGTCATCCTTGAGCCCCGCAGGAGTCGGTGATGCCTTTGGCTCCGTTGCGGTTGCCGGCTGAATGGGAAACTGATGAGCACGACGTTGATAGCCCACCAGCGCACCGACAATCAACGTAAGTACGATGAGCACGACGGTGCGTTGTTCGCTTTTCGAAAGTACGAAAATCCTGAACAGGCGTTTCATTTTCTTGCGTAACGAATCGGATCTTCTATCCCGGCTTCGCGGAAACCTTTGAGGCGCAAGAGACACGAATCGCATTCTCCGCAAGCGAGACCGGTCGGCGACGGATCATAACAGGTGCGCGTGAGCGAAAGATCGACATCGAGTTCAAGCGCTTTGCGGACGATCTCTGCCTTCGAAAATTTTATTAACGGCGCGTGAATTTGAAAGCGTCTGCCTTCGACACCCGCTTTGGTTCCAAGGTTAGCCAGCGTTTCAAACGCTTCGATGAATTCCGGCCGGCAGTCCGGATAGCCGCCGTAATCGATCGCGTTTACACCAATAAAAATGTCAGCGGCAGGAATTATTTCCGCCCAGCCGAGCGCAAAAGCGAGAAAGACGGTGTTCCGCGCGGGGACATAGGTGACCGGAATTCCATCCGCGATTTCTGTCTCCGATCGATTTTTCGGCACACCGACATTATCCGTGAGCGCCGAGCCGCCGAACATGCGCATGTCGATTTTTGCGAGACGATGCTCTTTTGCGCCTAGCGACTCGGCGATTCGACTAGCCGCATCGATTTCAATCTGGTGACGCTGGCCGTAGTCAAACGACAGTGCGTACGCTTCGTAGCCTTGCGCGATTGCAATCGCCATCGTCGTTGTCGAATCCAGTCCGCCGCTTAAAAGAACGACCGCGCGTTTCATCGGCCATCGCGGTCTATCTTTCTTGCACGAACAGTTTTATCCGGATATTCGGCGCGCACGGTGACCGCGATCCCGCCGCGCGCCGAAAATTGCGCGGTCACGATTGCCTCACGCGGCGCGCAGGCCTTCACGAAATCGTCGAGAATGCGGTTCGTAATCGCTTCATTGAAGGCGCGCTCGCTCCGATACGAGGCAAGATAAAATTTGAGCGACTTGCTTTCAACGCACAGACGATTCGGCACATAATCGATGTCGATTCTGGCGAAGTCTGCCTGCCCGGTCACCGGACAAAGCGAGGTAAAATCATCGGTCTCAAAATGGATGCGGTAGTTTCGCCGTGCCGGATTCGGAAAAGTCTCGAGGCGCGCTTCCGCCGGCGAGGCCGGCAGCTTCGCTTCGCTGCGGCCGAGCAATGTCAATTGACGGCTCTGTTTAATCTTGGCCACGTCGAAACTTAGCGTTCGTCAGCAACGCTTCAATTCAAACATGGAGGGATGACCACTGTGTCGTCGCACTAACGAGGAACGCGCCCGCCTTCCCGCTTGAACATCGAACGCCCAACACCGAACATTCAACGTCGAAGGGCGAATCGCTGAATGAACATCGAAAATCAAAGCATAAAGGCTAAAGATCGAACGGGCATGATCGATGTCGTCGCGCACGACACGAAAACTGGCGAAGTCGTGCTTGTGATGAATGAGCCTGACGGCTGGGACGGTTCGGACGCGCGATTGCTCGAATTGCAAGAACGGTTCAATGCCTACGTCTCATTTTTGCTCGACGGCGAAATGGCGAGCGAGCATCCGGACCTTGCCGGCAAGCCTGCGCGAATCGAGTTACGTTGCGCACACATGCCCGACCCGCGCACAATCGAATTGCTCGGCATGATTCGCGATCAGCTGGCGTTCCAGGAAATGAGAATGGAAGTTGTTGTCGCTGGGGAGTGACGGCCCATCGCTCCAACTTAGTATTTTAAAAACGAGATAACTGGCGTCCGCCCAAGTTTTTCGCGACCGTGAAGGAATTCGAGCTCAATTAAAAACTGGGCTTCGAGGAGTTTGCCACCCGCCTTGGCGATCAACGCAGCAGCAGCGGCGGAAGTCCCGCCGGTCGCGAGCAAATCATCAACTAGCACAATTCGTTCGCTCGGTTTTATCGCGTCGACGTGCATTTCCATTTCCGCTTCCCCGTACTCGAGCGAGTATTTCGCAACCTCCGTTTTATAGGGCAACTTCCCGCGTTTCCGGATCGGAACAAAACCGACGCCGAGTTCATACGCGACCGCCGATCCAAAAAGAAATCCGCGTGCATCAATTCCAACAATCTTATCGATCTTTTTGCCGCGGCAGCGCTCCAAAAAAAGATCAATCGATGCACGAAACAGTGCGTGGTCGCTCAAGATAGGAGTGATGTCTTTGAAAACGATCCCCTTTTTTGGAAAATCAGGGACATCACGGATTCCCGCGCGCAACTTGTCGAGCATATCAGCCATTCCAGCGCGATGCTATCGGCGCGCACCGAAACGTCAACGCGTCCCTGTATATCTGCCTTTAGTCCGAATTAAGTTGCGGAAGCCTTTGGCTCGTAAACGAAAAAGGTAACGAGACCGAGCAAGATTGTTTGCGCAATGCCAGCAAAGAACCATTTCGCAGCTATTGAGCCAGGCATTGGCACGACAACGTACATAATGATCGCCCAGACTCCTGAGAACAGTCCCATTAGTAAACCGTAGCCAACGGCGCAAGCGACGTTTCTCGTGTGGCTGGCAAAGCCTTTTGCCCAAAGGATGACGAAGGTAATGACGAACAAAAACTGAGCGCCAAGCATCCAAGCCATGTGAGACTGCATTTCAGCATCTGTGCGCCAGAGCTGTTGCGTAGCCCGGTAGTCTGGCGTCATCCAAACTCCGTGTATAAGAAAATCAGTCA
>WNFT01002002.1_pt1 | contig 17337 bp, 24 predicted proteins | sample 5400191 | NCBI WGS metagenome assembly WNFT01 (sample SAMN13153359, study PRJNA577476) | soil metagenome | isolation source: 80 cm saprolite under Madrone tree | place: USA:California | collected 2016-06-14 | reverse complement strand
CGCTGACCTCGTGCAGCACGAAGCCTGACTTGTCATCGACCACGATGGCCGCATACGGCGGTCGATAATTGGGTCCGTGAATCACGCGCTGAGGGGGATCCTTGCGCGGGGAACGAGCTTCCGTCTGATCCCACCCGGCGCCGACAATCATCAACGCTATCAGCAGACCGGCAACTCGGACCCAATGCGGGGGCAAGATTTGAGCCAATCCCACTGAAGCGATCCATATTCTCGCCGGCGCGGAGATAGCCCTGATCCTTGCCGCTCTGCGACCGTAGCCGAGTCCACTCACAGACATTCTCCCCAAGAGACAGGTCTGGGAGGTCCTGCCGCGCGCGGGCTGCAAAAGTCGCCGAATGCGAGCACGGCAACGGCCAAACGGCCGTCATCGAGCCAAATCGCAGTCAGAGCCCACTTTGTCTGTGCAAGGCGCCCCCAAATCTTACCATCCCATGGTCATGATCCCATCGCCGCGGGATGGCTCCCGACTATTTGTCGCTCTGGCCGGTCGATTGGTTCAAATGTGATTGGGAGGATCGGAAAGTTGGCCACACCCCAATTCAATTAACCAAGATGGCGTTGGGTCGTGAAAGTCGACCCGGGGCGCGCATCATCAGCATGTTCGGCCCACCGGCACCACGACGTTCCCGTTATATTCGGTGCAGCTCGATCCCCGAAGCGCCGGTCCGCAATGGCGTCGAGTCCCGCCTTCGCACAAGCTTCGTCCCGCTCGCGAGGGCGGAAAACTCCGCACAGTTGCCGCACGCAGGGCGGCGGCCGGCGAATGACCATCGACGGCGTGCTCAGTCTTAGCGCCGCCCGCAAGCGGGCGCGCGTCTTGCTCAGCGAAGTCGCCCCGGCGGAGTCGTCGGGTCCCGGAGGACCTGTAGTAAATAGTCGATCGCGGAGAGATTAGCATTCTCCGCTCGGTCCGCCGACGCGAAGAAGAGATTCACCGCTACGTTTGGCGAATATTATGCGCTGCTGGGCAGCCTCAGTCAGCCAGCCAGCGCTCGGAGGCCAGAGCGCGGCGCATTGCCCTGTTCGCACGGTCGTAAGTACCCTCCCGAATAGGTCCAGTATCAAGTGCAGCCAGGGCCGAAGCAGCCAATTTCCAATGCAATTTGGCCCGCGTTTTAGGCTCAAGTGACTTCACGAACGCAATCGCCGCCTGGACGGTTTTGATCTCAGAGGGAAATGTCTGTGCCGGGCCCGCAGGCATCTTTTTCAGCTTGATCGTCTTGAATGTCACGGCCGGTTATCCCGCAACCAATCCATATCATGGAATGACCCCATTCGGGTTACATCGGGCGCTCACCGGGACTGGCTCTCAAAGCTCCGGCGCGACCGCCCCTTTAAGGCTCCGTTTAGCTCTGGGCGATTATCTCGGCCTAGATCCAGAACGACCCGCCAACCCTGGATGAGCAGAACGATCTCGCTGCATCGGTGTCGATATCGAGCCGTGGGGGCGGTCCAACCCCCGAGTCCTTGCCCGGAGCGGGTCTTCGAGAATAGGTTGAGCGCGGCAGCGAAACGCATCGGGATCGCAGGCAGCACCGCAAGAGAAGCGAAAAGCTCGCTTAGCGCGGGGCTTCGCGGCCTTTTCGTTGGGAGATGGTGAAGGCTCTGACGCCGAACAATCCAACCGACGAGCCTGATCCGGCGCCGTTCAAGGTCCATTTATTGACGAGAGCGGGGCGCCTCATGCGTGCGCGCAGCGAGCCGGTGCGTGCGTTTGCCACTAAGGACGAAGCCGTCAGATTTGCGGGTCGCCAGCTTGGCGAGCACTACGCGGTATACCACAAGGACAGAAAAATTTGGCCGGCGCCCTAACGAGAGCCCCGGCGCACAGGACAGAGCGCTTGTCGTGGGTACCAGCGGCCGCTATCTAGCGCCACCGTGTCTAAGCGTATTCTACCTCACGGCTTCATTCCGCCCTGCTTGCCTACCAAAGCGCACTGCCCGCCTTCGCGCGACATGGTGCGGCTCTATAGCAGGCCAGCAATGGCCAGCATGAGTTGCAGATCGCTCGGCCAGTTCATTTTGACAATGCTTTCTCGTGCGTCCATTCGCAGGGCGAAATCGTGTCGCGCGGATTGATGCAGACGTATGGCCCACGCCTCACGTAGACGCGGATCCGATCTCCTGCGCGCAGCGGGGCGCATTCGCCGGCAAGTAAAAAACGCGGGTTGTCCATGACGCGCTGCAACTGCGAGAGCACCTCACACGCGACAAGATTCTCGCGCACCGTCACGACGGGATCGGTCTCAAAGCGATGCTCCTGCGTGCCTCGACCGGCAACGCCAACAGTGAGGCGCCGGCGAAGATTGATCGAAGTTCATCGCGCCATCCCGTACTGGCCGGTGAAAGGCTCACCTACCACTACACGAACGAGGAAAATGGACTGGCTCTGCGCCGCTACTGGACCAACGCCTGCCAGAGCTGCACCATCAGCCACAGCTGCACCACCAGCAAGGAGCGAGGCGGCGCGACTTCATCACGCTGCGACACCTCGTTCATGTCGCGCGCGCCCGGTTTCTCCGAAACACGGTGGTCAGTAGTACGAAGGAGCCAGGAAAATTTGGTGGTCTGCCGGGACATATCCTGCAACCCGGCCATCGCGCAAGGCACGGCTTGCCGATCTCCGAGAGCATCGGTGCTACCCGCCTCGGCCTTCGGTGGCTGGCGGTGGCTGCTTCTGGTGCGGCAAGCGCCGTTCGGTGGTCTGCGCTGACTGCTTTGGCTGCGACCCGCGCCCCGAAGTTACTTGTTGATCCCGTCCGCGGCCCTGCATTCCCGGGGGCGCTTGTTGAGCCCCTTGCTGTTGACGCTGTTGCTCCTGATTGGAGCCTGCGGGTGTCCGGCCGGTCGCTGGTAAGTACTTGCTCATGATAGCTGCCGAAAGTGATTTGTGGCCGCAATCCGTACCCGAACCGCTCGCGCAATCGCGTGGGGTCGGCTTGCGGGTCCAGACTTGTCGCGGCTCGTCGGCGGAATCAAGATTGCGTTGTTCCTGTTTGTTGACCTCGACGAGTTCGGAAAGCTTTGGTCTGGGTGCCGGCAAGGGCATATGTTTGCCCGCCGTTATCATATCGAGCTCCCGTGGAAGCAGCATCACGAATCGGCCGGGATGGCGAATGCGACCGGCGATCCGGGCGGCGTCATCACCGGCACCCAAGTACAAATCGGCGCGCGCCGGTCCCACGATTGCCGATCCTGTGTCCTGCGCAATCATCAGGCGACGGAAGGCTGAAGTAGCCTTTGCGCTCTCGATCGGCAGATTGGCTTCGATAAAGAACGGCGTCCCATATTCATGCAGCCTGTCGACCGCAATCGACCGACCCGGCGTCAAAGGCACGCCCTGGGCGCCGACCGGTTCGCCCTCGTCCGATAGTCCGGTAATGCGGAAGAATACATAGGAGCGGTTGGCAGCACGCACCTTTGCAGCTTCGTCCGGATGCGCAGCCATCCACTCCCGAATGCGTTGCATCGACATTTCTTCGCGCGGAATGAGATTGCGCTGGATGAGGGCACGGCTGATGGAAGTAAAGGAATAGCCGTTATGCGAGTCGTAGTTGACGCGCAGCGGCGTGCCGTCTTCGAGGATGACGCGGCCCGAGCCTTCAATCTGAATGGCGAGCAGATCGAATGGATCCTTGAGCCAGCAGATTTCAAGTTTTTGGCCATCGAGCGCGCCGGCCTCAATAGCTCCACGGTCGTGGTATGGTACCAGTTGGTCTTGCTCGTTACGGCGGCCGATCCGTAGGCCCTTGTTTGGAAATGCTTTCGAGCCGGGCTTGTAACCGACTGCGAGCAGGTCGGGTGGGCGGCGGTAAAGCGGAACATGGAATTCGGGACTAGGAAAGCGCGAACCTTGAACGACAGGCTCGTAGTACCCGGTCACGAAACCCTGTGTTTCGCCCAGATGCGCGATGCGTACGGGTTGAAAATTCTGTTCGAAAAAGGCGCGAGCGGTATTTGAATGCTGCGGCTGGAGGCCTAAGGCTTTGTGGCAGACGCTCCACAGTGCCCCGGATAAACGTCTGCCGTCGTCGGTTTGCCGTGTTTTGCGCAAGGCTTGGCAGCTGGTCTGATACGCTGCGAATGCGGCGAGATGATCATCCGCCGTCCAACCTGCGACCTCCGTCCATTTGACCGGCTCGAGCTGGCTGTCCGGGAGTTTTAGCGGTTCATCGGCCGATGCAGCATTGGCCGTCAACAATAAGATCACGCCAAAGAGGCTTACGACTATGCCACGTACAGGGAGCCGCTGCACACCCCCACAATTGGTCTTTACGCAGGTAATCGCGCCTGATCGAGAAACCCGTCGCTCAATAGGGTTCAGGCTTTGTCGCCCACGAGCCGCAGTCGCAAGAAGCAGGAGCGTAGCGGAAGCGGCCGCCACTGCGCGTGACCGATGCACGATGCCCCCCTGTCGATGCCTCTCCCGTTCATTGGTCGCCCTAGCAGTGGAATTGGTTCACCGGTGGGACACCCCTTTGGTTAATTTGGCAGTCGCTGAAGTGGGAAGTGTGCCGATTGGGCGTGAGAGTAAAAACGTCTGGAAAATATCAAGTTATCCAGATGGTCGCGCAACACGGGGGTTTTCGAAAGGCCGCCGGTCGCCCGAAAGGCTCGCAAAACCGAGCAACGATCGCTCGCCAGGCGCGGCAACGCGAAGCTCTCGCAGCGGCCCGAGCGGAGAATGCTAATCTCTCGCGATCGACTACCCTAGTCCCGCTTAAATGCGCGAAGCACCCGGAGTTCATGTTTCAGAATTACGACAAGCGAGTTTGCGACATAAAGATCGTTAAATCTGCGGTTTGGTAAATAAGCGGAGCTTCGGAGCGCTGACATTCTTCCCGCGCTCACCGGGGCTTGACCTCTCATTTGCTCATGCTATCCGGAACGGCGGCGAACTCGCCACCCCCACCAGAAGGGACAATGTGCCGACCATCTCCAGGAGGTGACGAACTATGACTGACTTACGCACGGCCAAATCGCTGGGCCATCGACGAAATATCGAACGCTATTGCAGGCTCCTTGCCACTGAACTCACCGATCTTGAGCGGCAGTATTTGCACAAGCGGATCGCGGAAGAGCAGATTCAGTTAGAGCGATTGGAAAAGAGCGAGGCAGAACAGCAAACGGACGTAGTCGTGGCTGCGGAGGCGCTGGGAAAGCGCAGCGACGGGCAATCTCACGTGTAGGGCATTGAGTTCAATGTGTGTGCTGCCGAGTTGCCGTTGTGCTGGATAGGGGAGAGCGATCAAGGCGGGGGCCGACACCGAGACGGGGGAAATAGATGCGATCCAAACGCGAAACCGCATGGGAAGCGGCCGCTAAGTGCGCGACGCTTGCAAATGAAGGAGACGATGCTCAAGAGCGCGAACATTATGAACGCCTGCGAGATGCGTGGATCACGCTGGCGAACAGATGTGAGTTTTACAGTGTTCCAGACGTGACGGATTCGGAGCAATAGCTGCTGGCCTCTGGAGGCTGTTGCTCGGTCAGAAGAGCGTTCCGGAGCTGCGGTCGTCCGAAGCGGAGTTCAGTGCCGGAAGTGGCCTTATGGCCTTTCGGGTCCGCCAACCGAACCCCGATACCCGCGTTGCCGCCGCCTCATTCGATCACCTCGTCGGCGGGCAGCAGATGGAAGTGGGCGTCGCCCGAGGCTCGGGGACTCCGAAAATGCCCGTTCAACTGCAACAAGCAGCCAGACATTACCAGTTCTCGCAAGAAGCAGCTTGAGAAAGCCCTGAAACAAGCAAGGCAAATCCAACGACCGCAGATACTGATACTGAACAAAAATCACGGTATGTGCTAACGGCGGCCTCGGAAAAATTTGAAAAACGGCGGGCGTACCGCGGATGGAAAGGCCGAGGTTTTGCGGCGCGACCGCCATACCGATCAGCGCTTAGCCTTGCGGCGCTTTTTGGATTTTTTGATGAAAGCCTTGCGAGAAGCAATACTCTTGTGAACGGCAAAATCTTCCAGCTTTGCGCCTGCTTTTAGTTTCTCTCGCAGCCAGACGGGCTGTGCACCCCTTCCCGCCCAGCTGTTGCCTGATCGATCGCGGTATTTGATCGCAACTTTCCGGCCTTTTAGCGCGCTACTTCGTCGTCGTACCTGTCTAGCGCCGAGTCCATGACCCACCTCCAGCTCCATCAAAACACCTAACTCGGTGTCTTCGGAACCGGGTACAGGCCAGCCAGCCCATCGCTTAATCGCAACTGAGACCTCGGAGCTACCACGTCGATACGCCGCGCACCACCTCGATCTGCGGCAGCTTGGGTTGGCTGCATCATGCCGGCTCCTGCGCACCTGCGGCAAGCGACTATGTGGCAGCCAGGCTACCGACCACGCGGCGTTCACTCGATTACCTCATCGGCGCGAGCGAGCAGCGTGGGCGGCACGGTGAGGCGAAGCAGCTGGGCAGTCTTGAGATTAATGACCAGTTCAAACTTGGTCGGCTGCTGGACCGGCAAATCGTTGGGCCTTTCACCCTTGAGGATGCGGTCGACATAGGATGCTGCCTGCCGGTAGGTCTCGAGCATTTCAATCCCATAGGACATCAGGCCGCCGCTTGTGACGAAGTAGCGGAATGGATAGACCGCCGGCAGACGGTGGTGGGCGGCGAGCGCGATGATCGATTGACGATTCGTTGCCGTGAAGAGGTCCGGCAGCACGAGGAGCGCGCCATTGGGTACGCGGGCAAATTGCTCGATCTCGCGCTCCATCTCGGCCGCGTTGTGGACCGCTGCGGCAACCGGCTCCACTGACAACAACGGCGCAGCAGTCTCGACCGATTTCGCATAAAAGAGAGGCGCTGTGTTTGGGTTAAAGAGATATACGACTCGCGTGGTAGTTGGAGCGACATGTTTCACCAATTCTAGCCACGTGTTAGCTATCGAGGGCTCGAAATTCGTGAACCCAGTGAGATTGCCACCCGGTCGCTCCAAGTTTTGCACCACACCGACGGTGACCGGGTCGCTTACCTGGACAAACACCGTGGGCGTCGTATGGGTGACATCCCTAACGGCGACGGCGACCGGCGTCGAATTGGCGAGGATCACGTCCGACCGCAAATCGAGCAACTCTTTGGCGAGCGGGCGTGCTTGCGTTACGTCGCCTGCACTCCAGCGATAGATGAACTGGACGTTGCGGCCCTCTATCCAGCCCAGAGCCCGAAGTGCCTGCCGGAATACCGAAATCCGCGTCTGTCCTTCTGGATCATCCGCGATTCCCATCAATACGCCTACACGCCGCACGCGATCAGGCTGCTGCGCGCGCGCCACGGGCGGCCACGCCGCCGCACCGCCCAAAAGGATCATGAACTCACGCCGATTCATGTTGGACATGGGCCTTCCTCCCGTTGCCAAAGTTCGCGCCGGTATTGCCGCCGCGATACTTTTTGCTGAATCGGTAGATCGGTTTCCTCAGTCCTATTGGCACCGTCGACTCGCTCGAGAAAGGGGCCGCCGTCGTCATCGCGGATCACCACCATGGCAAGAGTCTGAAAACAGGCGAGGCCATTTGGAAGTGTTCTCCGCAGTACCAATTGTAGCGCAGCAAGTAGCAGTGATTTGTGATCGGGCTCACGTTCGCGCAAATAACGCTATTCACGTCGTCGTCCAGCAGCTTTTCGCGGGCAACGCCGCAGGCCAAAATGCCGTTTCCGCGCTAGCCGGAGCGCGAGATCCACCCATCCGCGGCAGGCGATCTAGGGTCAATCCCCGGCAGTGTGCATTCTGATGATTCTGCTTCCAACTTGGCCTTTGCAACTGAACGCAACGTCGATGCCAATACCCCCAGGAACGTCTGCGCAGGGCGCAGGCGGCCAGCGAGCGCCCGGGGATTTTAGGCTAGCCGGCACTGTTCCTCGAATGCCGTCACTGCCGCGATCGGCGCCGGTACGCGGAAGGTCGGCGGCGCTGCCCGTCCACGAGCTTCGCTCGGTGCCAAACTTTGGCTCTGACTCAATTTTGATGAAGTTCGGACTCTGCCTGGTGTACGCAAAACGATCGCCTTGCTGCCGGACCGCGAACCGGCCACGGCGGAGGCTTGGCTCTGTGGCCAGCCACAGATTTCCGTGGTCGCCCGCGACCGTGGCGGCGGTTACGCGTTGGCTGCAGCCAAACCGCTCCCGAATGCCATCCAGGTTGCCGACCGCTGGCATCTCATGGAGAACCCCAGTCGCGCCTTTCTTGATGCCGTTCAGAAATCCATGCGGCAGATCCGTGCCGTGATCGGCGCCACAATAATCAATCCTGGCCTGCTCACCGCTGCCGAGCGGATTCAACATGAAGGCTATCTCCGTCGAGAAAAAGCCAACGCTGCCATTCTTGGACTGGCAAAAGACGGAGTCTCAATCAGAGAGATCGTTCGCCGCACCGCACACAGCCGCGGCCTCGTTCGCAACGTGCCGCCCGGTCGGCGCTCGGATGTCTTCCGCGCTCGCGAGAGTTCGCTCGAACCGCATCTTCAATGGCTCGACGCGCAATGGGCCGCAGGCGTAACGGCGCGCAGCTGTGGCGGCACCTCAAGCGGGAAGGGTTCCGCGGGTCGCTGCGGGTTCGTCACCGAATCGCCGCCGACGGGCGAAAAAGGCAGAAGCGCAAAGCCTGCGACAGATTCCTTCCGCCAGGACCATCGCCCGACTGTGCCCGAAAACCTGCGGACGCGGCTGTAGTCGCTGAGTTAATGACCGACTTAGTTCGATCGCGTATAGTTCCACACAGGACGCCTCGTGCACGGCTCCGTACTCACAGTAGTTGGGCAGAACTCGCTGCCCTTCTCGATTGCTGCTCGCAGCCTTCGGCAGAACTCCTCGTCCAGTTCTCGGAGACGATACGTAGCCTCCACAGTGCCTTCTTCAAAGGTAACTCTCTTCCGCTTCAACATAGTGGCCCCCCCAACGGTATGCATTGTGACGCTCTGTAGCTCGCAGCTTAGAGCCCAGCACTCGCGGGGAACGTGATTTTAAATGGTTGAGACTCCCCCTTACTCCAAGTTCATCGAGCAATGTGGGCACTTTTGGGGCGTCCGGGGGTGCTGCCGCATGGCGCGGGGGCCGTGAAGGCAGGCCGCAGTCATTCCTCCAAGTTCGGGGGCGAAATAGGCGCAATGGATGGCGTCCGTAAGGACGGATCAGGCGGCGGAGCGGACGGTGTCAGTGGTTCTTGGTAGCTAGAGCCAGCGCCGTTGCGCGTGAACACCGACGCCGACTTTTCCACAGCACCGGGGCCAATCATCTGCCTGTCCTGCGTCCAGTGACCGCCGCTGCGGGTGAACACCCACGCCGCGCCGACGCCCCCATTGTCGTTAGATCCCCCGACCATGACGATGCTGCCATCGGCGGAGAGTGCGACAGAGGGCGCGGACTTTCCCACGGCGCCGGTGCCAACCAGCTGCTTGTCCTGCGTCCAGTGACCGCCGCGCGTGAATACCGATACTACGCTTCCTTCCTCGCCAAGCCCGCCTACGACAGCGATGTTGCCATCAGCGGAAAGCGCAACCGACGTGCCTTGGCGGGCACTTCCCACAGCGCCGGTACTGACCAGCTTATTGCCTTGCTGCGCCCAGACCCCGCCAGTGCGGGTGAATACCCACGCCGCCCCGACCGCACCAAGGCCGAAGGGCGCCGATCGATCCCGCGGGTTGTCGCCAGGCCCACCCACAATGGCGGTATTGCCGTCGGCGGACAACGCGACGGACGAGCCTTGGCGAGCGCCTCCCACAGCGTCGGTGCCCACGAGCTTCTTGCCTTGCTGCATCCAGACGCCGCCACTGCGAACGAACACCCATACCGCCCCTGTCTTGCTGTTGTCAGACCATCCGCCCATGATGGCGGTGTTGCCGTCGGCGGAAATGGCAACCGACATCCCTTGGCGGGCCTTTCCTACCGCACCGGTGCCGACGAGCTTCTTGCCTTGTTGCGTCCAGATGCCGCCGCTACGGGTGAACACCCACGCCCCCTCGCCCCCCCACCCACCCACGATGGCAGTGTTACCGTCAGCGGACAGGGCGACGGACATTCCTTGGCCCAGCGGCAATGGCGGTTCACCCGCCCCGCTGCCGACCAGCTTGTTGCCTTGCTGGGTCCAAACACCGCCGCTTCGGGTGAACACCCACGCTGCCCCCATCGTCCTATTGTCGCTCGGCCCGCCCACGATGGCGGTGTTGCCGTCGGCGGACATGGCGACGGATGCGCCCTGGGACCACAATCCTCCTCCATATTCGCTGGTGGTGCCGACCAGCTTGCCGCCTTGCTGTCTCCAGCCACCGCTGCTGCGCGTGAACACCCACGCCGCTCCAGCAGGGCCGGCGAAGGGCGACCGATCGCGATCCGCGTTGTTGGGGCCAGGCCCGCCCACCATAGCGGTGTTGCCGTCGGCGGAGAGCGCGACGGACATGCCCTGGTTGGTGCTTCCTACCGCGCCGGTTCCGACCAGCTTCGGCCGCTGCTGGGAGGACTGCGCCGGCGCGTCTTGCTCTCGAGCAACCGCCCGTTGCTGTGCGCGCCCAGGTTCGGCCGTTGCACGGGCCCTTCGGTCGCTGGAAAACCCGTCTTGCGACGCTAAGTAGCGCTCGTAAATCCCGCCGAAACCCAATGCTGCGGTTTCCTGCTGGTAACGATCCCAGAGACCAATCAGCACGAGAAGCACAAAGCCGGTAACCGCAAGGACGGCCAGCGTAAGCAGAATACGGCCAATCATTCGTGCCACTGCGCGACCCATACGCATCCGAATCCCCCAACAGCAGCCATTGTTTTGTGTTGATTGTGCGATGGCGGCTTGTGCTTGTCCAAAACCTACGCTCTGAAACATTGGTGGTGCAGTCCGCCGAGAACTGGCATCGCCCAGCGTACGAGCGACAGTGTGAATACCGCGCGGGATCGCCTCGTCCTTGTGGAGCGATCGGTGCGTACGAGCCTCGATTAATATTTGAGGTAAAAATTGAGCAAATGGCAGAGATGCCGTTCGCCGAACACAACAACGCGGTCAAGACAATCCCGTCGGATCGAACGATTCGGCTGTCGCGTTAGGAAACCATGTTTCTGCATCCAGTGTTGCCCCGATCTCCCGATCCGGCCGAGAAGAAATTGGTGCGACTCCCCGCAGCCAAACAGTCGACGGCGTAGTCCTCGATTAAGATTCGGTTTAGCTCTTGGCCCGATCATTTCAACATGATCCAGGACGAATGGATCAGACGATATCCAATCTCATGACAGAGCCATTGAGGCAGCCTGGGCGACCCGCCGGCGCTTTTGTCACAGCCGCGCTATTAATGGCGCTTGGCTTGGGGTGGATGGGCGGATCGAACGCACATCGGTTCCTCGATTTCCTGTACAAGCCCAGCAACCCACCTGATGACGATATTTCGTGTTTAGCCCATTCGGGATCATCTGCAGAGTTAGCGGAAGCGCGCTCCTATTTGATCCGAACTGCAAGTCCCGGTGACACGATGGCGAAGCAAGGAGCGGGGCTCGCCATCGAACGTCTTCATCCTAAATTTGCAATTCGCCTTGCAAAGGCACTTCGTGAAGCCAGAGATTATGGACTGCTCGCCGGAATATCCTCCGCCTATAGGCCCCCAGCATTCGGCGTAGGAGGCTTCTCTGACAAGTTCAACTCACTGCATGCCTACGGGCTAGCCGTAGATTTGTACGGTATCGGAAGACCTGGCTCTGTCGAAGCGCTGTGGTGGCACGAAATTGCTGCCAAACATGGGTTGATTTGTCCTTACGGCCATCACGACAGGGCTGAATGGAATCACTGCCAGCCCACCGGACTCAAAATTGTTTCGGCCGACAACCTGTTGCGTGAGACCATTACTGCGGATGGGCCGGTGAGCCTTGAGGCGATGTTCGAAGCGGGCAACTCAATCGTCGAAAACCCGTCAAAAGCGGGTGACGCGGTCGGCAGGATGCACCCGTGCGATGAACGGCGTTCTGGGCCGCGCGCAATGACGCATTTAAGTCCATCAAAGACGTGACGGCTGCGCTCGCCTGGACATTTGGCCGAGCGCGAGATCGTGACCGGCATCGGTCCCGGACCGCGCCGCCGATGGCGCGCATCCGCTTCGAGTGCCGCGTGCCGCGTGAATGACAGACCGGGGTTTTCTTAGCTGATCAAGCTGGCGGCCGCGAGGACGATGCCCGTGACGAAGGCCGCTACGCAGCAATACAGCAAGACTTCATTAAGGATTTGGGCCATGACTTCCACTCCAGTACCCCCTTGACCAAAGAAAGTGACCGAAAAGTGTTAGCAAGTGGATAATCGATGATTCACGCCCGCGTGTGGCGGGGCTGCAACAGCAAATTGAGAGTTTGTTTAGTTTTCAAGACTGGACTCGGTGCACCTCGCTCATCTTCAATGGGAAATGATCTTCATGCGCGTGCACAAACACTGGCTCGACTACGATGTGGCCGCAGTAGCGTTTCTGATCGTTGGGATAGCAGCGGTGGGATTACTCGCACTAATTATCTGACCCCAGCCTTTGGGGCTGGCGGCTCCCGCGCAGCTGACAAACGGTGTTAACGGTCGCGGATATGTCGGCCTTTCCAACGAGTCGCAAATGCGCAAGCACTGGGATCGTCCGGCGTCGAGCGCGGGGCCAAATCACGGAGCCGTCACATTCGTAGGGAGCCAGGCGGAGTTCGGAGGATGGGCGCCGGCGCACCGGGACGGACGAAGTGCAGTAGCTAAAAGGAGAAGGAGGGCAGTCGTCATTTCCGGCACTCAGCGCGCCAGCGGAGCAGAAAACGAGATCCCTTGAGAAGTATCTCTTGCGGGCACGGGTTGCGCTGTGCGCAACATTTAAGATGGCAGAGGAGTGGCCCGCGAGGTGATTTGACCTCGCGTCTCGACATGTTCGGTGTGGTTTACTGATTTATCTTCGCCGCCTTGTCGTGATCGTACCACCAGGTCTCCGGAATGCCGCGCGCGTAGCGCGGTTTTGTTGCGGGCCGTCCGAATACGTCCCAATAGGCGAGCCAGTGCGAGGGCTTGTACCAGTGCGGAACCCAATAGCGGCCGCTGCGGATCACCCGGTCGAGCACCTTGCATGCCGTTACCAGGCGGTTACGGCTGTCAGCTGCGATGATCGTCTCGATGAGCGCATCGATGACCGGATCGGAAATGCCGGCAAGATTCTGCGAGCCCCTCATGGTTGCAGCCTGCGAGGAAAAATAGCTCCGCAACGAGTCGCCGGGCGTGCTTGAAAAGGCGAACCGCTGAATCGTGAGGTCGAAGTCGAAACCGTCGATGCGCTTGCGATATTGCGCGGGATCGACGACGCGCAGGGTCGCCTCGATGCCTAGCATCGCAAGATTCTTGATGAACGGCATGTGATGCGGCTGGAACGAGGGCTCGTCGAGCAAGAATTCGATGCTGATCGGCTCGCCCTGCGGCGTCACCCGCTTGCCGTCCTTGATAACGAAGCCAGCCTCCAGCAACAGCGCGCTGGCCTTGCGCAGCAGCGCACGATCGTGACCTGATCCATCGGAAACCGGCGGGACGAAAGGATCTCCGAACACCTCATCGGGCACCTTGCCGCGGAATGATCCGAGCAGAGCGAGCTCGTCAGCCGAGGGCTTACCGATCGCCATCATGTTGGAGTTGTGAAACACCGAATGGGTCCTTTGATAGGACCCGTGCATGATGTTCTTGTTGGTCCATTCGAAATCGAACGCATTGATGAAAGCCTCGCGCAGACGTTTGTCCTGCAGGTTTTCCCGTCGGGTATTGAAGAACCAACCCTGCGCGCCCGAGGGCGTATCATCGGGGATGATGTCGCGCTTGACGTTTCCCTCGCGAATCGCCGGGAAGTCGTAGCGGGTCGCCCAAGTCCGGGATGTGAATTCCTCCCGGAATAGATAGCTTTTGGCGGTGAACCCCTCGAAGGCAACTTCGCGATCGCGGTAGTATTCATAGCGCAGGATATCGAAGTTGTTCTGCCCTCGCGCGACCGGTAGGTCGGCGCCCCACCAGTCTTTTACTCGCTCGTACTCGATATAGCGGCCGGCCTCGAAACGTCCCACCTTGTAAGGACCGCTTCCGAGCGGTGCCTCGAGCATCGTCTCGTTGAACGGACGCTTCGAGTAATAAGAACGCGAAAAAATCGGCAGCGATGCCGCGAACAGCGGCACATCGCGAGCTCGATGGGCCGCGAAACGTGCCACCACGGTCGCCTCGTCGGGCGCTTCCGCGCCGATGAAGTCGCGCAGCAACTGCTGGGCGATCGGGTGGCCCTCCTCCTTGAGGATTCTCAGCGAGAAGGCAACGTCGTGGGAGGTGAGTGGGCTACCGTCGTGGAACTTGATACCGGGCCGCAGCAGAAAATGATAAGCGAGTCCGTCGGACGATATTTGCACCGCGCGCGCAGCGAGGCCGTACACCGCGTCTGGTTCGTCTTCAGCGCGCGCCATCAGGCTCGCGAAGGTGAGCTCCATGCCCTGCGCGCCATCGCCCCTGAGGATGAAGCTGTTGAGCGAATTGAAGGTGAGAAAGTTCTGATTGAAGGCCCGAGTCGCTCCGATATGGGAGAACACGCCGCCTTTCGGAGCGTTTGGATTGACGTAATCAAAGTGCTTGAAATCAGGCGGATATTTGAGATCACCGAAGGCCGATATTCCGTGGCACTCGGAGTCCTCTCCTGCCTCGACATTTTGTGTGAGGGACGATGCGAGCGCACCCGCACCGAGGAGGAGCGTTTCGCGGCGTGTCAGCTCCAGAGGGTTGATCATTGGTGCTTTCCGATCTTGCCCGCTCCAGCCGCGCGTGACTAAGTAAGCGGCGAGCGTAGATGGCAGCCTAATCAGCTCGGCCAGATGCGAGCGATGATCAGATCACGAGAGTGGCTGCGCCCACGCGCCCTATTGAATTTGTCGGGTCCGATCTCTAGTGGAGCGGCCCTCGTTCTCACGCATGAACTCGCCAATCTCCCGTGCGACCGCTCTTAGGGCTTCCTTTCGCTCAACCTCCTTCGTCTGAGCGGAGCGATCCGCCAATTCTTGTTCGATGGCGCTATATGGTGGTTCGAGCTTGCGCAGGCGCAGCTCTGCTGCCAGATCGTCCATCATTCGTTCAGCCGTGCGATCTTTGTGAGCAAGCCAGCTCCTGGCCGCAACGATCCAGTCTTCCTTCAGCTGTCCAACATCAAGCCTGGCGAAGCGGCGGCCGTGGGCCAGGTAGTCCTGCATTCGTTCGATGCTCTTGTGCCGGAGGAATCTATTGACAATCGTCTTGGGACCTTCGCCCGGATCATCCGCCATCACGTCCACCTTGCTCATAGGATCGCATCGATCAGCTTGAATCGCCGGCTTCGCTGTCCTCCTCGAACCGGATTGACCTTGATCATGCAGGCCAGCAGAGCCTCTACCGGAGGCGTCGCTTCTACGCATCTAGCTGCCGGCCGATGGAACGTTGGACGTGCTACTGTGAATTGGGGCGGGTCCCGCCGAGGCCTTGAAGCTGCAGTGGTTCGCGCTGTCGCCCTATGACGGAGGAAGGCGGAGCGCCGCAACGGAACGTCGTACGAGTCGTACGATAGGTTCTAATCCGCCTTACAGGCCCATGCAGCGGCGCTCGAGTTCAATCCGCAGCGTGGGCGGTAGGTCGTGCTGGTGTCGCTCCAGATACTCGGCGATTTCGTCCTCGGCCTTACGCGGTGGTGCTGCGAATACCGTGGCAAAAAACTGGCGCCACACTGAGCAATTGCCCCGCCTCGTCGCCGGTGCCTCCAGAGACGACATGCAAGCAGTCATTGTCATGGCCCTCTCCCGTCAGCCCTAATTTCGATAGATGCAACCCTATCGCAGGTTTTGCCTTGAGGATGTGATGACCATCACAAAAAGGCGCTTTCACCGACCAGGATCGAGGACCTTTGGGTGGGTGCCACTTCTCCGTCAGGAAAAACGCAATTCCTCCAATGACTTCCGGCAGGGGCCTCCATCACAAGCACCGTCACGAGTCGGGCATCGATTGCGCAACCGCCCGTCTTAGGCGGGGTCTTTTAGGTTAGCTGGGGCGGGGTTCTCGGTGGGCGCTTTATCGCAAAGGTCAGGAACCGACTCACGGGTTGCGCATTTCTAAGATGGCGCGGAAACGGGGAGGAGGTGTGGCTCGCCCTTGCCGCCATACGCTTGTTTGAGGCGAAAGGATTTAGTGGCCTCGCGTTAGCAGTTTTAGTTCGAGCGTTAGCGGTTATCGGCTTGTCTCGCGGGCGGCCCTGCAGTTCAAAGGGAGGCGCCCCCATGTCGACAGTTGCCGCCGCGGCTCAGACAGCCGACCGCATCGACTATTGGATCCGTCGGCATGTAATTCCGTACTGTTACGCAACCCATCCCTCTCAAAGCCAAAGCAAGTTCAACCCCGCTCGTGATAGACGCGTTGGGCTCTTAGCCATTGGGCAATGCCTGAAGGAACAGTACGACGCCCTTTGGACTCCTATGCCCCGGCATCTCGCTGCACTCGTCGAGCAGCTCGAAACGCAGAGATAGGAAGACTCACGATTTAAGTCGGACAGATGTGAATCGAAGAACAGGGTGGCGCATCATGTATATACAAAGGCGGCATTGGCTCGATTACGATCCGGTAGCCCTCGCAGTGCTGGTGATAGGAATCGGCATGATTGAACTGCTCGCATTGATCATTTAACGCCGCTGATATCTAGGCGAAGTCGGGGCAGAATACGCGGATCAGTCATCCGCGCGCAGCTCCCATCCCCCCGCGCCTTGCTGCACTCGTCAAGCAACTCGAACGCAGGAAGGAATAGACCGCGCGGTGCGTCACCGAGCGGCCCCTTCCATTTAATCGGGCTGATCCTAACTTGAAGGGGGTTAGAGCATGCAGCAATTCGCGGCCGTTCGGACGAGAGAGATTTACCGCAGTCCCAACGGGGATCGGTGGTTGCTCGCCCGCGATCCTGATATCGGTCGGGTGTTCGTCAGGCATGAGCCCAATCTTCCCTCAGGTGGACAGGTCGCGGACATTGAGATCGGAGCCTTTCTCATCGCGGCTGGCAACGGACCAGAGAAGCAAGAACTGCTGCGCCTGATTGGAGCGCTGGTTTAGGAGCTCCCCCCGAGGTCCCGCGATTGTTCTATGGCGATTTGGCATGATCGCCCGAAGTTCTAGTTAATTCCAAAGATTCGACTACTTTCTGGGGGAGACTCCAAAAGACGTTGTTTCCTAGCAACCTCGATCGTACGGAGGGAACATGCTTGGAATCGGCAGTGGATCTTTTGATCCCAAAACCCTCGTAATCCTGGAATCCGCCTTTGATGAAGCGTGGATAACTCTCAAAACTAACGGCAGCGCTAACATCCGGCCC
>WNFT01002001.1_pt1 | contig 17338 bp, 15 predicted proteins | sample 5400191 | NCBI WGS metagenome assembly WNFT01 (sample SAMN13153359, study PRJNA577476) | soil metagenome | isolation source: 80 cm saprolite under Madrone tree | place: USA:California | collected 2016-06-14 | reverse complement strand
GCGCAAACATGGTAAACGCCCGCTCGAACATTTCCATGTTCCGCCGCACCTGGTCCTCCAGCGGAGCGAACGGACCAGCGCCGAAGGCCTGGCTCATGTGCTGGCGAAACTTCTCCTGCTCGCGGGCGAGCGATTGAATTGAAACTTCGAGATAACGCGGCACCAGCATCTGCATGCTGTCGCCATAGAAACGAATGAGCTGGCGCAGAAACGTGATCGGCAGAAGGTTCTGGCCAGCCTTGTTCTCCTGCTCGACGATGATCAGCGTGAGCACGGAGCGCGTAATATCCTCGCTCGATTTGGCGTCGTAGACGACGAAATCCTCACCGTTCTTGACCATGCCGGCGAGGTCCTCCAGCGTCACGTAAGTGCTGGTTCCGGTGTTGTAGAGCCGCCGGTTGGCGTACTTCTTAATGACGATCGGCTCTTCGGGCTTGGCCATGGCTTTAGTGCTCAACGATGGTGGGGACGGTCTGCGCAAGGACGGAACGCGTGATATCCTCGCCCGACCTGGTGTCATAGACGACGAAATCCTCGCCCTGCCTGACCATGCCGGCGAGGTGTTCCGGCGTCATATAAGTGCTGGTCCCCGTGTAGAGCCGCCGATTGGGGTACTTTCTTATGACAATCGGCTCTTCGGGTTTGGGCATGGCCTTCAACGCTCTACGATGATGGGGTGATACCAAGATGTGACGTCGTCGTGGGTATGGGCATCGATGACAACGAATTTCTCGCCGTTTTTCGCCATCTATGAGATCGCCGCGGGTCAGATAGGTGCTCGTCGCAGGACGATAGAGGCGTTGCCCTGCATATCTCTTAACAAGAGCTGGCTGTCCGGGTTGGTCCATGGCGTTGGGTTTGATCCCGGTGACGGGTCGGTAGCGTTTTTTGCATCCACGTCGAAAATATGACGTTTCATGACAATGGGCTACTACTTTGTGGGCGGCCGCGACATATCTCCCGACGGCAATGTCCCATCTTTCCCGCCTGATGGCGGAGCGCGGGCCTTGGCACGTGATATGCTCCGCCAATTGACAGCGCGAGGAGACGGCGGCATTGACCATGGCGAACTCTGCCGATCGACCTCTGATCCCCGGCGGTTAGGCACCTATTGCGCTCGGAAAACCCACATCGGCCAGCCAACCGCTGCCGCTCAGGAGCGCCGGAAAATCAATCGAACAGGAGATTTGTAATGAAAGATGACATCGTCATCGTTGGGGCGGCCCGCACGGCGGTCGGAGCGTTCAATGGCGCGTTCGCCAACTTGCCGGCCCATGAGCTCGGCAAGGTCGCCATCAAGGCCGCCCTGGAACGTGCCGGTATCGACACGCCCCGGGTATCCGAAGTGATCATGGGCCAGATTCTCACGGCCGGCGAGGGGCAGAACCCGGCCCGTCAGGCGTCGATCGCGGCCGGCATCCCGGTCGAAAGCCCGGCGTGGGCCGTCAACCAGCTGTGCGGCTCGGGTCTGCGCGCCGTCGCCCTTGGCTATCAGGCCCTCCTCAACGGGGATTCGGACATCGTGGTGGCCGGCGGCCAGGAGTCGATGAGCATGGCGCCGCACTGCGCCTATCTGCGTGGCGGCGTCAAAATGGGCAATTTCGAAATGGTCGACACCATGATCAAGGATGGTCTGTGGGACGCCTTCAACGGCTACCACATGGGCAACACCGCCGAAAACGTCGCCCGGCAGTGGCAGATCACCCGTCAGCAGCAGGATGAATTCGCAGTGGGCTCGCAGAACAAGGCCGAAGCGGCCCAGAAGGCCGGGCGGTTCAAGGACGAGATCGCGCCCGTCACCGTCAAGGCGCGCAAGGGCGACATCGTCGTCGACGCCGACGAATTTCCCAAGCATGGCACCACGCTCGACGGCATCAGTAAGTTGCGCCCCGCCTTTGCCAAGGACGGCACCGTCACGGCCGCCAATGCCTCCGGCATCAACGACGGCGCCGCCGCGGTGGTGCTGATGAAGGCGAGCGAGGCCGCCAACGAGAACCGCAAGGTGCTGGCCCGCATCGTGTCCTGGGCCCACGCCGGCGTCGATCCCGCCATCATGGGCACGGGGCCGATCCCGGCGTCTCGCGCGGCCCTCAAGAAAGCAGGCTGGTCGATCGGCGACCTCGATCTCATCGAAGCGAACGAAGCTTTCGCCGCCCAGGCCTGCGCCGTCAACAAGGACCTCGGCTGGGACACCGGCAAGGTCAATGTCAATGGCGGCGCGATCGCGCTCGGGCATCCGATCGGTGCGTCCGGCGCCCGCGTGCTGGTGACGCTGCTCCATGAAATGGAGAAGCGCAACGCCAAGAAAGGCCTCGCCACACTGTGCATCGGCGGCGGCATGGGGATTGCGATGTGCGTGGAGCGCTAAAGAACCGATCTCCATCTCGAATTCCCTGTAGCAGCGAATTTGCAAGGGAAATTGTTCGCAATCCATGCAGATTCCGCCGTTCCGGCTTAACTTGACGCAGTAATTCCAACGGCTTGTAGCGAATTTGCTGTCCTTGCGAGGCAGGGAATTTTCTCGGGCGCCGCAGGGAGTCTTTCCGCCTGCGCAGGGATTCATCGGCCGGAGCAGCGAATTCCTGATTTTGAGGAGTTTGGCCGCCGGCGCCGATCCCGACTGATTCCACGTGTCGACTTTGTACGCAGGAGCGCTGGGCCGGTATTCGTCGTAGCGGGCTCGTAGCCCGGATGGAGCCAACGGGTCCGGCCTTCGGCCGGCCCGATGATAAACTCGCGTAATCCGGGAACGGCGTCGGCTGCTGAGCGGCGGATCCCGGATTACGCTTTGCTCCATCGGGCTACGGACGCGCGATTGATCTCATCTCCTTTTCTTGCGACGCTCCCCACTCGACCCTCCCCCGCGTGCGGGGCCGTTTGCGGGGGAGGGCAGGGTGGGGGTGGAGGAGGCATCATGAACCGCACGCTGCGGATGTCGCGAGCGGCACTGTGCGCGGCTGCGGTGCTGTGGTTCACTGCGGCGCCGGCCCAGGATACGGCCGCCATCTTCAAAGACAAAACGGTCGACATCTATACGGGCTACACGGTCGGAGGCGGCTACGACCTCTATACGCGGCTCTTAGCCCGCCACATCGGCAAATATCTGCCCGGCAGTCCGACCGTGGTGCCGAAGAACATGGAAGGCGCGGCCAGCATCCGTTTCGCCAACTGGCTCTACAACGTCGCCCCCAAGGACGGCACCGCATTCGGCACCATCGGCCGCGGCACCGCGATCGATCCTCTGCTGGGACAGCCGGGCGCCCAGTTTGACGGTACGAAATTCAACTGGATCGGCAGCGCCAATGACGAGGTGAGCGTGTGCGTGGCTTGGCACACCGTCGGCATGACGACCTTCGACGATCTCTTGCGTCGGGAGCTGTTGATCGGCGGCACCGGTCCGGGCGATGACACGATCCAGTTTCCCAAGGTGCTGGCGGGCGTGCTCGGCGCCAAGTTGAAGATCATCGCCGGCTATCCGGGCGGCAACGATGCCGTGCTGGCGATGGAACGCGGCGAATTGCAGGGCCGCTGCGGCTGGTCCTATTCGAGCGTGAAGGCTGCCCACCCGGACTGGCTGGCGCAGAAGAAGATCGCGATCCTGGTGCAATTCGCGCTCGCCAAGCATCCCGAGCTTGCCGACGTGCCGCTGGTGACCGACCTCGCCAAGACCGAGGACGAGCGCAAGCTCTTAAGGTTCGTGTTCGCCCGCCAGGTGATGGGCCGGCCCTATCTGGCGCCGCCCGGCGTGCCGCCCGCCACCGTTGCGGCACTGCGCCGCGCCTTCATGGCGACGATGGCCAACAAGGAATTCCTCGCCGATGCGGAGCGCTCGAAGCTGGAGATCACGCCGGTATCGGGCGAACGCATCCAGGCGCTGGTGGCGGACCTCTACCGGACGCCGCCGGAATTGACGAAGCGGCTGGCGGACATGTTGAAGTGAGGGTGAGCAGACGTTAGCGGATGCGATCGTCCGCGGCTGATCGCCCCGGCCGAGATTGCCGCAGCGCACCAATCAAGCGGCCCGAGGCTCGTTGGCGCGACAGCTTATGACCAGGAGCGGTCATTCTGAGGCATTCAACGGCAGCGCCTGTTTCATGGCGACATTGGGTAATAGCAAACAGCCGAGTTGCGATAGCGCTTCAGCTTGTTGATACTGTTGATTATGCCGCACCCGGCCCCGCACGTCGCGTCCAGGATCGTCCTCGCAGCCGCAGCCTTCGTGACCTTCGCGGCTGCGATCACGAGTCAGCCCCCGAAAGGGCTCAGCGACTTCGACCAGTCGTTCTATCTGACCATCGCCTACGATATCGATCGCTACGGCGTCTTCAGCAATGGCATGTTCGACAATACCGACAGCACCCGCGAGGCGCCGCCACCAGGCATGTTCTTCGTTCCGGGCTACCCGTTGCTCGTGGTGGCGGCGATGAAGATGGATTCCCGCTTTGCTAAGGCGGTGGAGTGCAGCGTCGAGGCCAATCACAACAGAAGAAATGTGGCTGAGTGCGAAGTCTATGCAACGCCGATTAACATCACTCACGCGTTCCTGCTCGCGCTCGGCGTGCTTGCCGTCGCGCTGTCGGGAGAGCTGATCTTCGGCAGCGCCAGCGTGTTCTGGATTGCCGGCGTACTTGCGACCGGGGGTCTTTCCGCTAAGGCGGACCTCTTCTCCTACATTATGACCGAAAGCATGACGGTCTCGTTGTATTCGATCTTCGCGCTGTTCGCAGTGCGAGCCTGGCGATCGTCGCGCATACGGTATTTCGCACTTGCAGGTGTATTCCTAGGCTTGCTGTGCCTGACCCGTGCCTCCTTCATCGTCTTGATACCCATCATGTTTTTACTCGTCTTGTTGAACGGCCGGTGGCTCGCAAACAAGTCCATGCGGTCGGCATGGAGCAACATCCTGGTATTCGCAACCGCATGCCTTATTGTTGTAGGACCGTGGATGGCTCGAAACCATCTTTCAGTGGGGAAGTGGGGGCTGACGGAAGAATATGGCTCCGCGACGCTCATCGAACGGTTCGCCTACAATGACATGACCACCTGGGAATTCGTGCGCGCCTTTCCCTATTGCATGACCGGAATAGGCGACATCGCCTTCGATCAGGTTGATGGCAAAGATTCGATGCATCGTTTCCTCTACCGCACGCACGGCAGTTTCTTTCAAGTCGGGCGCGACCGTCGCGACTCGCTGGTGAACCAGTATGACCGTCTTGATCCGCTGATTGCCGGCATCGTGCTCGACGAAATGCGCACGAACTGGTGGCGACACCTGCTGGTGAGCATTCCCCTCGCCTGGTGCGGGATGTGGGCCTGGGGGCTGTGGAGTCTTGTTCTGGTTCCGCTGTTTGGATGGGCGTGCGTGCGGGCTGTCCGGCAGGCGCGGCCGCTGTTACTGCTGTACGCGGTGCCCCCAATCGCGATGCTAGGTTTGCACGCTCTTATAGCGAACCCCTACTCCCGCTACAACCTGATCCTGATCGGTCCGTTTTCGGCCGGCGCGGCCTGGATCATTTCAACGTCGCCGCGGAACGGGCGTTTGCGATTGCGAGCTCTCGCACCAGGACCGTGATGACTTCCATTTGAGCCTGCAGCTTGAGGTGCAGGTTCAAGAGGACGATCAGGCTGATCACGACCCAAAGGTAGAGAATGAGGTCGACGCCGCGACCGATCCCCACGAATTCCGCGATGCGTGTTGCGTGTGCTGGAATCCACACAAAATAGAGCCCAGCAAGCGCCAACAGCATAGACAGAAGTCCGATAGCAGGGGCGCGGCGGTACTCGATCCGGGCATAGAGAGCGATGCCGAGCAACAGCGCGCTAAGGATGAATTGGGCAATCATCGGTGCAGCCTCCGGGCCAACAGGTCGACAAGGATCGACAACGTGTCGCCGAGCTTCTGTCCCTTGGCGAGCGAATACGCGCTGTACTCGATCGTCACCGGCACCTCTACGTATTTCAGCTCGCTGGCGGCGATCTGATAGAGGATTTCCGAGGCGTGCGCCATCCGGTTCCGCCGGAGCCGGATCGCGCACGCGCCCCGTCGCGTCATCGCCCGCAATCCGTTGTGCGTGTCCGTCAGGGAGAGACCGCTGGTGGCGCGCGTGAACCACGTCGCCGCCTTGAGAAGGCGCCGCCGCATCGGCGGCAGATCGATGGCACCACCGAGAAAACGACTCCCGAGCGCATAGTCTACGCCGTGCCGCGCCAGCGCATCGACCAAGGCGGGGATGTCGGTTGCGCGATGCTGTCCGTCGGCGTCAAAGGTGACGATAACGTCGGCGCCCTCATGCAAAGCAAATTCAATTCCGGTTTGCAGCGCCGCACCCTGTCCGAGATTTACCGGATGCCGGACCACGACGGCGCCCGCGCGTTCAGCGATCTCCGCGGTGGCGTCGGACGAACCGTCATCGACGAGCACAGCTGAAAATCCGCAATGCCGCACATTGGCGATGACACGCTCAATCGCGGGCGCCTCATTATAAGCGGCGATCACGACCCAGACAGACTCGTCCGGCATGGAGCTATCCGGCGACAAACAAGAGGCCGCAGAAGATCAAAGCAATACCCATAAGAAGTCTGCCCGAGATCGGTTCCGCGAAAACGACTGCACCAAGCAATGGCGTCACCGCGAAGGCCAGCGCGACGAACACGTAGGCCCGTGACAACGGCGTGAAATTTAATATCCAGACCCATAGCACGGTCAAAGCGGCATAAAGCAATACGGCCGCCACGAAGAACCCATTGAGCATCGTCGCCGACAGCCATTCGGCCAGGGGGCCACCGACTGGGCCTTTGAGCGCCGCCGTTTTGAACAAGAGTTGGCCACCGGCCATGCCGCCCGCATAAGCGATCAGAAGCGCGATTTGCGCGTACGATAAATGAGCATTCATCGTGGACAATTCCTTTCACTTAATTCAAACGCATCGCTGCGTAGCCTTTTGGGTCGGCAAAAACGTGTCAGCTGTTCTTCCGCAGCACAATGCGCATGGCATCGAACAAGTTGACGGGAAGCCCCACGCCGCTCCCCTTCGATGTGCCGGCGGTAGGTATTCCGAGCATACGCCTCATCTGGAAAGCAATGAGGGAGGTCGGTACGATTTTCCAAGGATGATCGCATGACTCTATGCCGAGGCCGAGCGAACGCGACATCCGCCGAATGCTCTCCCGAGTGAAGTACCAGAGATGCTGCGGCGGGGTCATGAGCCGCCATCGTGCGCCGGATAGCTTTGCATAGCGCGAGGCGAAGTCGCCGGTCGTGATCACGATGAGGCCGCCCGGCGTGAGATGCCGCGCGCAAAGCGCGAGCGTCTCGTGCGGACTTGGCAAATGCTCGACGACATCGAGGAGTGTGATGACATCCATCACTCCGAGTTGCGCCAGATTGCCCTCGTTGGCGACGCCCGTTGACACCGGCAGGTCCCGCTGCCGGCAATAGGCCGCGGCGTCTTCCGCGATTTCGATACCGGTGACGTCGAAGCAGCGCCGCGCCTCCTGCAGGAAAAAACCATAGGCACAGCCGATATCAAGGAGCCGCCCACTGGCGCGGTACTTGCGGATGAAATCGACGGTATTGGCGAATTCTCGCCGCAGCACCCGTTCGGCGCCGCGATAGTCCGCGTAGCCGTCCGGACGCCCGCCGGAGAAATAGTCGCGGGTATAGTAAGCGCTCGGATCGAAACCGCTCGCCTGCGCGCGGCCGAGGCCGCACTCGGCGCACTGCAGGATGTCGTAGCCGTTCTTGGAATAGAGGAAGCGCTGCTCCGTGGCCTGGCTGCACGCGGGGCAAGGAAGTTGCATTGGGCTCGCTTGCGCCAAAACCATCGCGCACATCAGCAGCAGAAATGGAACATCGATCCGCGGTCCTTCCTACCGAAGGCGCAGTTGCGAAGCAAATGCCGATTCCGCTGCGATCTGATCAAATGGCAGCGACGCGCATCTAGCAGAGGCTCAAGCCTGCGCACGGTGGCAACCAGAAAATCGGTTGCGCTCTTGCCGAGCCGGCGTTCCATGCCGGTTTTCCGGAGAATTCCTATTCCAGTCTAGCCCACCGGCTCTGCTGGATCTGATATTTCTATGACCGGTCCTGGCCCATCGCGTCGTTTGTTGTGGTGCAGCATGTGCAGCAAAATTAAGCACTTCGGCCGCCCAGCGATCGAAGCTCGAAATCACGCCGGTGTCGGGCAGCGTATCCAGGAACTCGTGGCGGGAGCTTACCGGACGCCCGCCGGAATTGACGAAGCGGCTGGCGGAGATGTTGAAGTGAGGATGAAGCCGGCCACAAGCCCCTCCTGGGACATGCCGTAGGGCGCAATAAGCGCAGCGCATTGCGCCGCTTTAACTTTGGCAGCGTCACGCGGCTTTCGCGCCGGAATGGCGCAATGTGCTGCACTTGTTGCGCCTACGGTCCTGGACTACAGCCTCCCCTCAATCGCGATCACCATCGTGATCGTGAACATGGTGATAGTGATAGTGAGGCGGCATACGTCCGATGCATGCCGGCACCGGATTTGGTGCCGACGAGGTCTCGTCCGGCAACGGTGCCGGGACGCCGGCGGCCAAGCCCGCCTGTAACAGTCGTGTGACGATGTCCTGGGTATCGTCGCAGATCATGAAGCGGCGCCTCACCAACCGATCGACGGCCTCGACGACCTTGTGGCGATACTGCGTGTACGAATGATAACGCTCTTCGACCGAAGGACGCGGATCGCCCGCAGCTATGCGCCCGGCTTTCGTTGCCTTGAACGGGATGTACTGGCCGGAAGACTCGCATCCATCATTTGCCCAGACGCCCGATCGCAGCCCCCAACCCGTGTAGGTGGCGAGCGGTACCGTCAATTCCGGCAGCCGGATGCCGGCAATGTCGTTGCCGTCGCTGTCGGTCTTCGGCACGTAGCTCGGATAGATCGGGCCGTTCGCCGGATTGTCCTCATAGGGCGGAGTGATAACCGGCGGGTTTATGGTCGGAATGAAGGTTTTGTAGAAATCCGGCCCATAGTTGAACCGGTAACGGGTCGTTTTCAAACCCGTGTAGGTGACGCCGGGAATGCTTGGGAACCCCGCGCGAGACTGCGGCAATGGTGGCACCAGTGTGCCGTCCCTGAGTCTGGGAACCTGCGAATCGGGCGGGCTGATGCCGCGCGTCGACCACTCGTCGAGAGCGAGCCACAGCGCACGTTGGACCGGGGCCGAGTCGAGCGGGTTGAGAAACTGCTGGCACAAACCCTTCGACGTCGGGTCACCGGCGCCGCCATGCTGCTTGCTCGACAAGAGGTACAGTCGCGTGAGCGGATGATCCGGCAGGTCAAATCGTCCGGTCGGATCAGTGCTCATGAGCGAGCCGGCCTTCACCCAGTACTCGTTGGCCGAATAGAACTCCACCGCCAGCGGACAAGTATGGGCGTGTTCGCATCGCTTGTAGCGCCAGTCGCTGGTGTTGGAGATCGGATCGAAGGTCGGCACGTTCGCAAACGGATACAGGCCTTCAAGATAGAGCTGTTCTTGCCGATTGCGTTCGGTGCGCTTGGTCTGTGACCACCGGTAGTTCATGTTGAGGCCGTCGCCGGCCCCAATCCATTGCATCATACCGTCGAAAACCTTCCGGTGGTGCTCGTCCTCATTGAAGCCCAGGTGGGTAAAGTCGTTGAGCGTGCGGGCCGGTTGCGACGACGTTTCCGTGTAGATGCGTTCGACGTCGCCAGCGAGCGGGTTCGGCGTGCCGGAATCGTCTTTAGCCGCGTAACGCAGGAACGAATTGAAGTCGCGGATCGCCGCAAGCCCCAGCCCGTTCACCGTCGGGTTCTTCGCGATGTAGGAGAATTCGTAGATGTCGTTGGCGACGAAATTCCCCGTCGTCAACTTGATCGCGGTGGCGGTTGCATCGGTGTACGCCCAGCCGCTGGTCGGGACGACCTGCGGCGTGTCGTCGAGATGGACGCGATGAGTCAATACGGCGTTCGGCGCGCCCTGACTCCCCGAAGCGGCAGGATAAGCCAGCGTGAACGTGGCCGCGCCGGTCACGATGTATTCATAGCCCGGGCCGGTGAGGGTCGAGTTTCCGGGCCCGAATGCGACCGGCAACGACGCCGTCGCGGTCAAACCCGTTAGCGGGCCGAGATTGTTTTCCCAGCCGCTCCACACCGTCGTGTAGCCGCGTGACCAAAGGAAAGAATCCGCCAGGACTGCGGGATCGGTGAGCGCAGCCGGATCGCTGGTGCCGCTCGGCGTATTGTTCAGCGTTTGGTACGTCTTGTTTCCGCGATTGGGCGGTTCATACATCATCTTGTGATTGCCGTGGTGGAGGTCCAGCGGCTTCAGGATGTAGAAATTGTGCCGATAGACAACATTGCCGTTGGCGTTTCTCGGAGCCAGCTGGATATCGGTGATCACCGCATTTTGCGGGTTTGACGGATTAACCTCGCCCGTCGCGACCCCGGTGATGAACTCATACTGACCGACAATGGGAAACGAGTAGCCGCCGAAAGCTGTGCCTCGGGTCAGAATTGTAATTTGGGTGATGCGCGCCTGCGCGACGGATGCTGCGGCCAGCACGCTGGTTGCCAGAAGGCCGGCGCCGCAGAGTCGCAACAGTTTGTGCTTGGTTCGTTCTGCGGCGCGCACAAGCGGCGTGCCTCGTGCTGTGTCGATCACGATTCAGTTCCTCCCTTGATGTTTGTTGAGACCCGTCGTTTGCCAGCGTTGCGGTGTCGGCACCGACGTGAACGACTAATTCAACGCTTTTTCCAGATAGGCCCCCAGTGCAATTGCAAAGCTTAACAGGCAGGCGGTGCAGCGAGAAGCCCAAGTGGCTCAAAGGGTGGCTCAAAGGAAGCCTTGCTTCCACACGCGGGGCACGACGTTCTGAGGTGACAGGTCTTGGCCCGAAGTCTCCGCGATGATCGCAGGCGGAGTTTCAATCCCCGCGACGGCCGCGCGCCTTTGGTCTTATTCCGCGACCGCCTCGGATGCCGGCCTGTCTTTGTCGAAAATCCTCATCTCGATGTAGCGCGCCGGCTTGTCGGTGAGATTCTGCTGGCGGTGGATGGCGCCGCGCGGCACGTAGTTGCTGTCGCCCGCCTTGAGCACTTGCGGCGGTTGTCCCTTGATGGTGAAGGTGACTTCGCCCTCCTGCACCGCCGTCCATTGTTCGCCGGGATGGCGATGGAACTGATTGCCTGCGCCCGGCGGCATGGTCACGGATTGCAGCCCCACCTCGCGTGTCGGGTCTTTCTCGAGCGGCATCGTGAAATAGCGCTTGTTCTGGAACGCCGGCGGCGCCGTCTGCGACCACGCCGCCGCGGCAACCATCCCGGTTGCTACGAGCAGCGCCGGGATCATCAATTTATTCATGAACTCCTCCCCTTGGGCGTTGCGAGCGCGAATCGTGAAGTCGTGTTTCCTCTTCTCACCTGCCCTCCGCAAGTGAACCGGCTCCGCCCATCAGGCGCACGCCCTCGTCGAGCTTGTCCGCGTAGGCGTCGAGCGCTGCGCCGGTCAACGCCGCATAACGGTCGACGTCGGCCCAGCGCTCCTCCTCGATCGCTTCGCGCACGCCGGGCAGCGTCTTCGGATCGTAGCCCGTATACCGGCCGGGCGCGTAGATCAGATGCTTGTACCAGTCTCGCCCGGGCAGGCCGACATCGACGATCAGGCTCTGCTCGGTTTGTCGTGCGAGCTCGATCAGCTTCGCCTTGGTTGCGCTCGATTGGCCGGCGCCTTTGGCGGCGAGCGCCGTGTCATAGGCCTTGGCGCTGCGCTTGAGATGATCGAGCGCATTCTCAAGCGGCGCCATGTTGAAGTGCGGTACCTTCTTGAGCGCCGTCGGCGGCCCGCTGCTCTTGGTCGGATCATCGCTTAAGCGATACGCGTTCGCGGCCAGCAGTTTCGCCTGGGTCTCGGCCCCCTCGCGCTTGGTGTCAGCGAGTTTCTTTACCTGGTCCACATAGCGCGAGACCGTCTCGGCGAAATCGTCGTAACGCGTGAGCGGAACATCGGCGTCGGCCACACGCAGAACGATGCGCCCCACGGTCTTGGCGAGCACCGGCGCATAAGCAAAGCCGGGATCGCCGAAGCGGCTGTAATACTCATACGTGTCATAGGCGGAATGATAGACGCCGCCGACCTGGCCTTCGCCGCCGAAGCCGACGTTCAGCGCGGCAATGCCGAGATGCTGCAGGAAGGTCGAATAGTCCGAACCCGAGCCCAACGCGCCGATCGGCAGGTCGTGCGCCGGATTGGCGGCGAGCTTGGCGTTGTCCCGTGCTATCTCGCTGGCGCCCGGCGCAGCGCCCGCGACCTGCATCCGTGCACGCGCGCGCGCCGCCACCGAGACGCCGGTTTCCGGATCGGTCACGTCGGCGGCCACGCGATTGACAAGGTGTTGCAAGGAGTGGCTCCCCGCAACATTGATAAAGCCGCGCCCGCTGCCGTCGGTATTGACGTAGACGAGCGCCTTCTCTTTGAGTTCCGCCGCATGGGTCTCCGCCCATTCGGTGGAGCCGAGCAGCATCGGCTCTTCCGCGTCCCAGCTGAGATAGACGAGCGTGCGCTTCGGCCGCCAACCGGTTTTCGCAAGTACGCCGATCGCCTTCGCCTCGCCCATCATGGCGATGTGTCCGCTCATCGGGTCGGCGGCGCCGAACACCCATCCGTCGTGGTGATTGCCGCGCATGATCCATTGGTCCGGATAGGTGCTTCCCTTCATCACCGCGACCACGTTGTAGATGGTTTTGAGCGGCCAATCGGATTTCACCGCCATGTGGACGACAGCGTCGTCGTCGCCGCCGACGTGATAGGTGATGGGGAGAGAACCGCGCCAGTTGGGCGGCGCGACGCGGCCGCCAAGCGCCGCGAGGAAGTGCTCTGCATCGCCGTAGGAAATCGGCAGCACGGGAATTTTCAGAATCACCGGCGACTCTGAAATCGCAAGCCGCTTGGCGTCCGCCGTCGCGCCGATGCCTGGCGTCAGCGGGTCGCCTGGGTATTGCGTCATATCGGCGACGGAGCCGCGCTGCACGCCGTTCGCTGGACGCGCCGGCCCCTTCGGATACACGTCTTCGGTGGCATAGCCGTCGTCGCGCGGGTCAGAAAAGATGATGCAGCCGACGGCGCCGTGCTCCTGTGCGAGCTTCGGCTTCAAGCCGCGCCAGCCCGCGCCGTAGCGGGCGATCACGATCTTGCCCTTGACCGAAACGCCCATGCGCTCGAGCTGGAGGTAATCCTCCTGCATGCCGTAATTGACATAGACGAGCGGCGCGGCGACATCGCCGTCGCCTTGATACGCCACATAGGCGGGCAATGCGCCCTTCGTGCGTGCGGACGACTCATCGCCAGGAACCGGAGGCTCCGTCAACGTCGCCTTGAACGGATTGGCGCCGAGCAGCTCCAACGTCTCGCTGGTCGGCGTGGGGTAAAGCACCTCGAATGTTTCGATATGGGCCTCCCACCCCCAGTCGCGGAACTGGGCGAGCACCATTTCGGCGTTCGCCTTGTTGTGCGGCGAGCCGACATGGTTGGGCTCAGCCGCCATGATCTTCATCCAGCCGGCCATTTCGGCGGCGTTCAACGATGCGTCGAACTGCCGTTCAACCTCCGCCGGCGACGGCTGTGCGGTCTGCGCTTGCATCGGGCCTGCACCGAAGGCGGCAGCGAGCATGACGGAACCGGTAATCGTGTGGCGCATGAGACCTCTCCCCCGACTGCGATCGGATGAGACCTATTTTAGAGCGGATTGCGATTGATCGAAATCACAAATGTAGGGTGAGCAAAGGCGTGTCCATCGAAATCGGCTGTTGCCGATTTCGACACGTTTTTGAGTGCCGAAGTCGGGCAGGCCCGACTTCGGTGCGCCGTGCCCGCCTCCGAACGGCCAAAGGTGCGCTTCGCCTTGCGCCGGGTTTGTTGACGGGCGTCATTTGCTATGATACGTAACCATTCAGGTACATGTTATGCATCGCGCCAAAGCCTCCGACGGTGTCTATCGTGCCATCGCCGACCCAACGCGCCGGGCGATTCTCGACCGCTTGCGCGCCGGTCCGGCGAACGCCGGAGCGCTTGCCGCCGACTTTCGTTCGAGCAGGCCCGCGATCTCGAAACACCTTCGCGTTTTGCGCGATGCGTGTCTTGTTGCCGATCGGCGCGTGGGGCGCGAACGGGTGTACAGCATCAAGCCTCTGCCGCTGCAGAGCGTCGCGGGCTGGCTCGAAGGATACAGGTCGTTCTGGCAATCGAGCCTCACCCAATTGAAGCGTAACCTGGAGGAAAAATGACAGAGATCAAGAGAGGCGCCGCAAAGGCGCTCGCGAACCTCGTCGAAGGCGAGATTCTGGCCACGGTCGAGATCGCCGCACCTCCGGAGCGCGTATTCAGAGCCCTCACTTCGAAGGAGATTGTCGACTGGTGGGTCCGGCCGGGCGTTTTCGACACGCGGGAATGGACAGGAGATGTCCGCAAAGGCGGCCGTTGGCGTGCGTCCGGCGTTGCACGAGGCCAACCATATGTTCTCGAGGGTGAATTCCTGGAGGTGCAGCCGCCGACAAAGCTCGTGCATACGTGGCACCCCGCGGGTGCGCCGAGCGCAGCAACGACCGTGACCTATCATTTACAGCCGATCGACGGCTGAACGCGCCTCACGCTGCGTCACACCGGATTCGTGCCGCCGGACGGCTGCGGCAGCGTGTGCGAGGGATGGGCGTCGAGCTTCGAGCAGCTGGCGAGAAACCTATCCACTGCCGCAACAACATCCGATCGGCCGGCCAACATTGGCGGCGCCGCCGTTACACCGCAAGCGCGGGCGGTGTCCTACTTCGAGGCCCTTCAGAGGACAGATCGCGCCGCTATTCGCGCGATGCTCGTGGACAACGGGCGCTTCATCGGGCCACTGCAATCGTTCACGGACGCCGATGCGTTCATGAACGAAGCGGATGTATTCATGCGGTTGACAAAACAGGTGGACATCAAGAAGGTGCTCGCAGACGGCGACGATGTGTGCATCTTCTGGGATTACACGACCATCGTTCCGTCGATCCCCGCTATTCCGGTGGCCGCGTGGCTCACGATCGAGGCCGACAAGATCAAATACTTCCATCTTCATTTCAACCCGGCCACGATCGTGGCCGCGAAGGAAGGTGGAGAGATTGCCAAGGCGCTGGCGGGCGCAAAGCGCGAATAGACCCGGTCAGCTTGTAGGGTGGGCAAAGGCGCATCGCGTAGAGTGGAGTGTTAGCACGGACCGTTGTGCGCCTTTGCCCACGCTGTCCGACCTCACCGCTTGACCGCGTGGGCAAAGTCGCGCGAGGTCGGTGCGCCAGATCATCAGCTGCAGCAGGGCGACTTTGCCCACCCTACGACGCTGTGCGCTACTCCGCCGCCTCGGTCGCCGGCGTCCCGCCTTGCGGAAAAAATTTCTCCATGCGCGGCGTGACGCCGTTCCTGTGCATCTCGTCAAGCCACAGCGGGTGGATGCGCGGATCCTGGTCCTCGTATTCGATCTGGTCGCCGCCTTCTTTGATGTTGACCGACACCGCGCCCTTGTCGCCGGGCTTGACGCCGAGCAGGGAGCGGCGCTGCCCCATGGTGAGCGGATAGCGCAGCCCGCCGACGCCGGTGGCGAGATAGCGCGCCGGGAATGTGCTGGTGTTGAAGTGCTGATGGAACTGCTTGTCGGCCGGCGGAAACACCACGCCATGCTTCCAGTCGAGCCGGCGGAAATCGTTGTCGTCATCGTACCACAAGAGCGAGTAGCCGTGGCCGGTGACGCACATCACGTGGAAGCCCGGGCCGTGGCGGTGGCCCTTCTTGTAAGTGCCGACCGGCATTTCCGAGATGTGGGCGTGCATGGTGCCGTCGGCGAGCACGAACATGATGTTGGTGCCGCCGGCGCCGCGGTCGCCCCAGGATTTCAGCTCGATGGCGGCGAGATCGGGAACGAAGTTGGTCTCCCACATATGATTACCGGGACGTACCGTGATGAGATCGCCCTCGCCGGCGAAATACTCGTTCTTGCCGGTGCGGGCGGTGAACTCATAGTCGGTCTCGAACACGAAGCGCGCGTCATGGAACGTGTTCATGACCAGCGGCAGATCGGTGGTCGAGACGATGAGGGCGCGGTCGCGGCCGGAACCGTTGAAGTGGCGATGCCGGGCATTGAGCGGGATCGCGAACAGGCTGCGTGGCCCCCATTCGAAGCTCTTCTTGCGGCCGTCGGCAAGCTCGATCTGGGTCGAGCCCGCCCCCTCCAGCACATAGACGACATCCTCATAGAGGTGGCGCTGCGGCGCCGTTGCACCGCCGGGCGGAATATCGAACACGAACATGTTGGCGAAGTCGCCGCGGCCCTTGAGGTGAACCGCCGCCGCTTTCACTCCGTAACGGGGCCACATCGCGGTCTCGACCGCGAACAGATCGACCGCGTAGTCCTCGAACATGCAGAGCCCTTCCGCCTCGACCCAGTCGAGGTAGGCATCGACGCCGTAGCGCGGCTTCTGTTCGCTCATGGCTTCCTCCGGCGGATGACGGATGACAGATGTCGGATCGCTCTGGTTCCTCTGCTATCTGACATCTGTCATCCGTCATCTGTCAAACAACAGCGATTTGATCACCACCGGAACCACCCCGGGCGGCGAAATCAATTCTCCCACGTCGACGAAATCAAGCTCCGCCAGCTCCACGCCGTCGATCGCGATGAGATCGCCCGCAAAGCCGAGCTCTTCGGTCAGGATTCGCCCGATGGTGCTGCCGATATCGCCGTCGATCATCAGCAGCAATGGCTCCCTGCGGCGTCCGTCGGGGGCGACCGCCGCCATGATGGCCGCCCCGGTCGCCGCGATGCGCGGGTAATCGGGATCGCCACGCCAGGAAAATGCAATCGCGACCCGAGCGTCCGGCGGGAGATCGAGGCGCACGAGGCCCGCCCTGATGGCGGCCGCAATGGCTGCGCCGTCGATGGCGCCGGCAAGGTTAAGACCAACCGGCACCACCGGGACGTTGCGGACCGGCAGCACTCCAGGCCGCGGCAGGTGGATGGTCTTGCCGCTGACCTGGACGGTGAACTGCGACGCCCCGATCACGGTGGCACGGATGCGCTGGCCGGGATCGATCAGCGGGAGCGAGGTGCGCCGGCGAAGCTCGGTGCGCAGCTCCTCGGCCAGCAGTCTGGCAATGTCGCCGTAATTGCAGTTCTCATAGGCGAAAATGTATTCCGACACGCCGCCCGAAAAAGTGATCGCTTGAGGCGCTGCGCCGCGCGGCAGCGGGGCAGTGAGGAGCAGCGCCTGGCCGAGGGCGTCGGGCGGCGCACCGACGATGTAGTCGGCCGCGATCATTGCGAGCCGGCGCGCGA
>WNFT01008151.1_pt1 | contig 17342 bp, 14 predicted proteins | sample 5400191 | NCBI WGS metagenome assembly WNFT01 (sample SAMN13153359, study PRJNA577476) | soil metagenome | isolation source: 80 cm saprolite under Madrone tree | place: USA:California | collected 2016-06-14 | reverse complement strand
CGCGGGCTACAGCGCCAAAGGGATGCTGTGCTCCGCCGAGGAGCTCCTTCTTGGTGAGGACCACTCTGGCATCCTCATCCTTGACTCGGGCAAGCCGGGCGACCCGTTGACCTCCGTCATCCCGAGCCAGGACACGATGGACGTCGAGGTCACGTCCAACCGGCCCGACTGCATGGGCCACCTGGGCGTGGCTCGCGAGCTCGCGGCGGGCTTGGACAAGGCAATGAAGGTCGACTTCATGCCCGCGTTCACCGGCAAGGCTGAGCCTGCGGGCCGCGACATGGTCAAGGTCTCGATCGACAACACCGACCTTTGCAGCCGCTATATCGGCGGCGTCATCACCGAGGTTAAGGTGGGCAAGAGCCCGGATTGGGTCCAACGCCGGCTGCGCGCATGTGGCGTGCGGCCGATCAACAACATCGTCGACATCACCAACTACGTCCTCCTCGAGTACGCGCAGCCACTGCACGCGTTCGATCGGGCCAAGCTTTCCGGAGGGGAGGTGCACGTGCGGCGTGCACGTGCGGGCGAGAGGCTGCTGTGCCTCGACGGCGTGGAGCGTGAGCTGACCGCGGAGATGCTCGTCATCGCGGACGCGGACAAACCCGTCGCGATCGCCGGCGTCATCGGCGGTGAGGAAACCGCCGTCACCGACGCCACCACCGACGTGCTCCTCGAGGCGGCGACGTTCAACGGCCCGAACGTCCGCCAGACGGCGCGCGCGTTCGGGCTGCGCACCGAAGCCTCGGCCCGCTTCGAGAAGGGCCTGCCGGCAGAGCTCGCCCTCGCGGGCGCCAGGAGGGCTGCCGCCCTGATCGCCGAGCTCGCAGGCGGCGCCGTGCACCGCGAATGGGCCGACGTCTATCCGCGACCCCAGGAGCCGGTGCGCATCCGCTTGAAGCCCTGGCTGGTGGACGAGGTGCTGGGCATCCACGTGCCGCTGGAGGATTCGGAGGCCATCCTCATCCGCCTCGGCTTCCACGTCCGGATCCTCGGCGATGGGGAGTGGGACGTGCTGCCACCCGTGTTCCGGCTCGACGTCAGCATTCCGGAGGACCTGGTCGAAGAGGTCGGCCGGGTCTGGGGATACGACCGCGTTCCGCCCACGCTGCCGGGGCGCCGGCGCGACCGCTGGACGCCATCGGTCCCGAGCATGGGTCGGCGACTCGACGCGGCACGCCAGGTCCTCGCCGGGGCCGGGTTCACGGAGACGTGGAATCCCGCGCTGGTGTCGGGACGGATGCTCGAACAGCTGCGTGTCGCGGCGCGAGCGCTGCGCGTCTCGAATGCGTTGAGCGATGACATGGACACGCTGCGAACTTCGTTGCTGCCATCGCTCGTCAACGTCGTCGCGCTCAACCGCGATCGAGGCCGTACCGACGTCAAGGTCTACGAGATCGCGGCTGTGTTCCTCGCGCGCGTCGGCGACAAGACCACGCAGCAGCCTGAGGAACCGCAGCGACTGAGCGTCGTGGCCGATGCGGGAAGTACCGCCGAATCCGGTCGCGAGGCGTTTTACGCGATGAAGTCCGTGCTCGACGCTTGCATCAGCGAGCTAGGGGCGCCGGCCAGCACATTCCAGCGCGCGGCGGCGGAGATGTTCCATCCGGGTCGCTGCGCGGCCGTCTTCCTGGATGCACGCCAGCTCGGCTACCTCGGGGAGATCCATCCCACGGTGGTCAGGGGGGCCAACCTCGAGGGCCGGCTGGTCGCCATGGAGATCGATCTCGAGCCGGTGCTCGCCGCCGCGGGCGCCGCACGGGCGCAGCCGTTGCCGCGTTTCCCGGCGATCGAGCGCGATCTCGCGGTCGTGGTCGAGGAGCACGTCGCCGCCGGAGCCTTGCTGGCCGCCATCAACGAGGCAGGCCGAGACATCCTGGAGAAAAGCCGGCCGTTCGACGAGTACCGAGGCGCCCAGGTTCCCGACGGATCCAAGAGCGTCGCCTTCGCCTTGACTTTCCGGAGCCCCGAGCGCACCCTGACGGACGCCGAAGTGGACAACGTGATGGGGGAGATCAAGCTCGCATTGGAGAAGAAGCACAGCGCCAGGTTCAGAGAGTGACAACCGCTAAATGACCTGGGTTGACGCCATCCCGATCGTGCTGATCCTCGTCTACGCCGTCCTCGGTTACCTGACCGGGGTGATGCGGCGCCTGATCGGATTGGTTTCCCTCTACCTTGCCTGCATCGCCGCCACCAACATGGGCCTGCAGGCCGGCTATATCCTGCAACAGTCCTCGAGCTACGGGACCGCCGACGCGCGCATCTACGGTTTCTTCGGGATCCTTTTCGCGGTCATCATCGTGATCGATGGCGCCGCACAGCTTGCGAACAGCCAGATCCAGCTCCAGGCGGTCATGTTCAACCGGGTGTCCGGCGTGATCGTCGGAGTGTTGACAGGCCTGCTCCTCTCCGTCCTGGTCACGTACGAGCTCCAGGCTGCCGGCAATCCGTTCGGGGGCACAGTGCTCGACGCGACGCAGCAGAGCATCCGCGACGGCGTCAACGGCTCGCATATCGCGGTCCCGCTCGTGAGGGCGTTCGGGAGGCCGATCGTCTCGATCTTCCAGCCGGTGCTGCCGGCCGACGCGCAGATCTATTTCGGCCCCGGCCCCGTCAACCCCTAAGGCTATGAGTCGGGAGTTGTTCGAGCGCCTGCGAAAGCGGGCGGTCGAGATCCACGTGGAAGAGCACCTGCGGTCGCGCCTGGAGCGCGGTGAGTCGCTGCGCGTCAAGCTCGGCCTCGACCCGACCGCGCCTGACCTCCACGTCGGCCATCTCGTCCCGCTCGACGTGTTGCGAGAGTTTCAAGACGACGGTCACACGGTCGTTCTCATCGTCGGGGACTTCACGGCGATGATCGGCGATCCGAGCGGGCGATCCGAAACGCGACCGATCCTCACGCGCGAGCAGGTCGACACGGCAGCCCGCACGTACCTCGAGCAGATCCACCTCGTCCTGGATCGCAAGAGGCTCGAGGTGCGCCGCAACTCCGAATGGCTCGGCGAGATGAAGGGCGCCGACGTGCTGCGCCTGCTCGGCAAGGCCACGCTGCACCAGGTGCTGCAGCGCGAGGACTTTGCCGATCGCCTCAAGGCGGCTACGCCGATCGGCGCTCACGAGATCCTCTACCCGTTCAACCAGGCGTATGACTCCGTGGCGATCCACGCCGATGTCGAGATCGGCGGCACCGACCAGCTGTTCAACCTGTTGTTCGGCCGCGAGATCCAGAAGGCATACGGGCAGGAGCCGCAGGACATCGCCGTCTTCCCCCTGCTCGAAGGCACCGACGGCTCGATGAAGATGGGGAAATCGCTCGGCAACTACATCGGCCTCACGGAGCCGCCGGAACAGATCTACGGCAAGACGATGTCGATCCCGGACACGCTGACCGAGAAGTACCTGCGTCTTGTGTCGGGCCTACCGGCGGACGAGATCGAGAGGGTCCTCGCAATGAAACCGCGCGATGCCAAAGCGGCATTGGCGCGCCAGCTGGTCAAGCGACTGCATGGTGAAGAGGCGGCGGCACGAGCCGAAGCACATTTCGTCAGCCAGTTCGTACGCAAGGAGATCCCGAGTCAGAAAGAGGAACACAGGATCGACGGACCGACTGACATCGTCAGCCTGCTCGTCGCTACGGGCATCGCCACGACTCGGGGCGATGCGAGACGACTCGCGGAGCAGGGTGGAGTCCGCAAGAATGGCGAGAAGGTCGAGCCTACCGCTACGGCAGTGGCCGGCGACGTGATCTCGGCTCGCCGGCGGCATGTGCTCCTGAAGTGAACTAAAATCATCGAAAGCATGTTCGGAGGCAGTTCCTAATTGTCCGGCCACAGTAAATGGGCCGGCATCAAGCACAAGAAGGCCATCGTCGACCACAAGCGCGGCCAGGCCTTCACCCGCGCCAGCCGTGAGATCACGATCGCGGCCAAGGAGGGGGGAGGCAACCCCGAAGGCAACTTCCGGCTGCGCCTCGCGATGCAGAAAGCGCGCGAGATCAACATGCCGACCGACCGCATCCAGAACGCGATCAAGCGGGGCACGGGCGAGCTGGCGGGCGAGAAGCTCGAAGAGATCCGCTACGAGGGCTATGGCCCGGCCGGTGTGGCCGTCATGGTCGATGCGTTCACCGACAATCGCAATCGCACCTCAGCGTCGATCAGGCACCGCTTCTCCAAGTTCGGCGGCAACCTCGGCGAGACGAACTCGGTCGGTTGGATGTTCGAACGCAAGGGCGTGATCACCGCGAACGCAGGCAAGAACGATCCAGACGAAATCGGCCTGGCCGCCATCGAGGCCGGCGCCGACGACGTGCAGGTCGACGGCAAGTCGGTCGAGGTGACCACGCCCCCTTCGGCTTTCGAAAGGGTGAAGAAGGCACTGGAGGCTCAGGGCGTGACAGTGGAGAACGCAGAGATCACGATGCAGCCCAAACAGACGGTTCCCGTCGGCGAGGACAAGGCCGTCGGGGTGCTCAGATTGATGGAGTCTTTGGAAGAGGACGACGACGTCCAGCAGGTCTACGCCAACTTCGACATCCCCAACAACGTCCTTGAACGCGTCTCAGCACAGGTGTAGAACCTGATGGATAGATGTCGGGTCAACCGAACAACGGACTGATACTCGGTATCGATCCCGGGCTGGCCGGAACCGGGTTCGCCCTGCTCTCTGGACCGGGCACGATCCTCTCCTCCAGCACCGTCGTCACCAACCCCGGACCCGACGGTGCCCGGCTGTTCAAGATCATTCGCCACCTGCGCGCGCTGCTCGTCGAGAACCCGCCCGGCGAGGCGTCGCTGGAGGAGCTATTCATGGGCCGGAACGCCACCAGCGCCATCGGCGTCGCCCAGGCCCGCGGCGCGATCCTGGCGGTGCTCGAGGAGTGCGGCATACCCGTGTTCGAGTACAAGCCGGCGCAGGTGAAGATCGTCATCACCGGGTACGGCAAGGCTGACAAGACTCAAATCGCTCGCATGCTGGGCGCGCAGGTCAAGCTGCCCGAGGGCAAGCTCGACGACCACGCGCTCGACGCCATCGCCATCGCCGTCTGCCACGCCCGCAGCCGCCAGTTCTCACGAGCCGCGGTGCGTTGATCGCGCATCTGAGTGGAAAGGTTCAACGAGCTGGAGCCGATTTCGTCGTCGTCGACGTCGGGGGCGTTGGCTACATGGTCAGCGTCAGCACAACTACTCGGCAGAAGGTGCCGGCTCCGGGCGGCCAGGTGGACCTCGACATTCACACCCATGTCCGCGAGGACCAGCTCAATCTCTATGGATTCGCTTCGGTCGAAGAGCTCGACCTCTTCGAGATGCTCATCCAGGTCGACGGGGTCGGACCAAAGGTCGGCCTCAACATCCTCAGCGCGGCCAGCCTCGAGGTGCTCAAGCGAGCAATAGTGAGCGAGGATGCAGCACCGATTCGTCGAGCGAGCGGCGTCGGCCCGCGCACGGCCGCCAAGGTGATCATCGAGCTGAAGCCGAAGCTGGACGCGGCCGGGGAGCTCGAGGCCATCCCGCGCGCCGCCGCCCTGGCCGGCGACGGCGCGGTCCCCAAGGCGGTCGAGTCGGCGCTGCGCAACCTGGGCTTCTCGTCTCAGGAAGCTCGGGTCGGACTCGAGGCCGTGGAATGGAAGTCATCCCCTTCGACCCAGGAAGCGCTAGCCACCGCCCTCAGGGCGCTGGGAAGAAAGTGAACGAGAAGGACGCGGTCCTCGATGCGCGCACCGACGATGAGCAGTTCGACCTCACCCTGCGTCCACGAATGCTCGCCGAGTACGTCGGCCAGCAGCAGGTGCGCGAGAACCTCGGCATCCTGCTGGAGGCGGCGCGCAGACGCGGCGAGCCGGTCGAGCACGTGTTGCTCTGCGGGCCTCCCGGGCTGGGCAAGACCACGCTCGCGCACATCATCGCCAACGAGCTGGGGGTCGCCATCAAGGTCTCCTCGGGGCCGGCCATCGACCACCAGGGCGCGCTCGGCTCGATCCTGCTCAACCTCACGACCCGCGACGTCTTCTTCATCGACGAGATCCACCGCCTCAACAGCGTGGTCGAGGAGTCTCTCTATCCCGCGCTGGAGGACTTTCGGTTCGACGCCGTGCTGGGGAAGGGGGTGGGGGCGAGCGCCGCGACCCTGCCTCTACCGCATTTCACCTGCGTCGGTGCCACGACGCGACAGGGGCTGCTCAGCGGCCCGCTGCGTGACCGGTTCGGGGCCGTCTACAGGCTGGACTTCTACAGCAAGGCCGAGCTCGAGACCATCATCCGGCGCTCGGCCCGGATCCTCGACATCGAAATCCACGAGGACGCCGTGGCCGAGATCGCGAGGCGCGCGCGTGGTACACCACGAATTGCGAACCGCCTGCTCCGGCGCGTCCGCGACTACGCGCAGGTGCGGGGCGACGGGCGCGCCACAGCCGACACAACGAAGCTGGCGCTCGCGATGCTGGACATCGACGACATCGGGCTGGAGCCGCTCGACCGCCAGCTGCTCGAAACCCTGATCACCAAGTTCAAGGGCGGTCCGGTCGGCCTCGATACCATCGCCACCTCGCTGTCGGAGGAACCCGAGACCATCGAAGACGTGCACGAGCCGTACCTGATCCAGATCGGCTTTCTGGCTCGAACGGCAAGGGGCCGGGTCGCGACGGAGCTCGCGTACCGGCACCTGGGGATCGCGCTCCCCGACCCCGGCCCGCACCAGCCACGCCTTCTGTAGGCGCCATCCTTCACGCTCTAGACTGTTTCGGCTGTGCAGCTAGTCCTCAGCTGGCCGATTCGCCTGTTCATCGTGATCGTCCTGGCGTTCTCGCTCTTCGTCGACGGGGCGGGATACGTCTACCGGATCGCGAACCACTACCCGCTCACCGGCAACGTGCCCGGCCTGCCGCCGAACTTTGGCGGCTGGCAGATCTACTTCCACAAAGGACTGGACCTGGCGGGCGGGACGCACATCGACTACCAGCTCACGAACTTCCCGGTGGGCCAGTCTCGCGCGGACGTGCTGCAGAAGACCATCACGGTTATCTCCAAGCGAGTCAACTCGCTTGGCGTCAGCGAGCCGGAGATCCGCGGCGCGGGCACGAACAACGACCGCATCACAGTCGACCTTGCGGGCGTCACCGCCGACCAGGCGCAGAAAGTCATCGGGGCCGTCAACCGGCTCGTCTACACGAAGTGGGTCCCGGACGCGAAGGTGACAGGCGGCCCTGAGCCGGGATACAAGCCGGCCTTCACAGGGCTCACAGGCGACGACATCGCGAGCGCGTCTGCCGCGCTCGACCAGAACGCCATCGGCTGGGTCGTCAACCTGAGCTTCACCTCACGCGGGGCCGATCTCTTCGGAAACCTGACGACGGCGAATGTCGCCGCTTGCCCGGGAGATACCAACACCAGCCTCGCCGCCAACTGCGCCGGCCGGCACCTCACGAGCTGGTTGGACATCACCCAGCACGACATCGACAACTGGGAAGACCCGGCCTACGCGAACAAGGTCTCACAGAACTACGACACCGGCTGTCTGGCGACCGCGACGCCGACCACCATCTGCCCCAAGCTGCTCGTCGACGCGGTGACGCAGCAGGCGATTCTCGGCGGCAACGCCGTGATCAGCGGCGGCGGGAACGGGTTCACGCAGGCGGCCGCCACCGACCTCGCGACCGGCATCAACGCCGGCTCGCTGCCTGTCGACTTGCAGGTCCTGAGCGTCCAGCAGGTCGGCTCCACGCTGGGCGCCGAGTCCGTGAAGCTCAGCATCGCGGCCGGCCTCCTCGGGCTCTCGATCGTGATCCTCTTCATGATCATCTTCTACCGGGTGCCGGGCTTCCTGGCGAGCCTTGCCCTGCTCTTCTACGCGGGGGCGGTATTCGCCACTTTCAAGCTCGTGCCGGTCACGTTGACGCTGGCCGGGATCACCGGGTTCATCCTCTCGGTCGGCATGGCCGTCGACGCCAACGTGCTGATCTTCGAACGCTTCAAAGAGGAAGTGCGCGCGGGCAGGACCATACCTGCCGCCGTCGACGCCGGCGTCCGGCGGGCGTGGCCGGCGATCTGGAACTCCAACCTGTCGACGATCATCACCTGCTTGATCCTCGGCTTCATCGGACCGGGACCGGTCAAGGGATTTGCGATCACGCTCGGGATCGGCGTCGGCGTCAGTCTGGTCTCGTCGATCGTCGTGACCCACAACCTGCTGGCGATCGTCATGGCCGGCAGCCGCTTCCGGCGCCCGGCCCTGATGGGGGTGGATCGTGTCCGATCAACCTGAGGACACGCAGCCCGGGATGCTGAAGACCGAATCGCCAGAGGACGAAGACGAAGACATAGAGGAGGAAGAGCTCGAGGCCGCCGAGCCACCGACCACCCAGCTGCAGGCGGTGGTGCCGCCTGCCATCGAGGCAGTTCTCGCCCCTCCACGCATACGGAAGATCGACTTCGTCAGCCGCCGCAACTGGTACTTCCTCTTCTCGCTGCTGATCATCATCCCCGGCATCTACTTCATGGTCCACAGCGGCTTTGCGCTCGGCATCGACTTCGCGGGTGGCACCGAGTTCACCGTCAGGTTCCTGAATCACCCGACCGGGGCGCAGGTCGAGAGCGCTGTCGCCGCCGAGAACATCGGCGGAACGGTCATCCCGGCCGGCCCCGACACCTACATCATTCGGACGCGCCCGATGTCGACGGTGCAGCAGACCCAGGAGATCAAAGACCTCACCGCGAGGGTGGGGCCGATTGACGCCGGCGCCCTGAACGTGCTCGAGGTCGGAGGCACGATCGCCGGCGAGACGATCCGGAGCGCCCTTCTCTCCGTTGTCGTCGCCGCGATTGCCATCCTCGGCCTGCTGACATTCTGGTTCCGCAACGTGCCCGGAGGAATCCGGGCGGGGTTTCAGTTCGGCGGTTCAGCGCTCGCCGCGCTGCTACACGACGTCTTCCTTCTCACCGGGGTGTTCGCCATCCTCGGTACGGGACTCCATCTGCGGATCGGCGAGATCAACAGCCTGTTCGTCACCGCGGTTCTGACGGTGGTGGGCTTCTCAGTCCACGACACCATCGTCGTCTTCGACCGAATCCGCGAGAACCTTCGCGTCAGCCAGCGGCTCTCGTTCGAGCAGGTCGTGAACCTCAGCATCATGCAGACGGCGGTCCGGTCGATCATCACCAGCTTCACCGTCGTCCTCGTCCTGGTCGCGATCCTGGTCGCAGGCGGTGACTCCTTGAAGGGCTTCGCGCTCGCCCTGCTGATCGGCATCGTCTGCTCGTGGTCTGGCGGAGACTGCAGCCTCTCCGGTAATGTGATCCCAGACCCCGAACATGCCAACATGGCCCATAACGTCGATCAGAGAGCTGCTCGAGCCCACGCTCAACCACATGGGCTATGAGCTCTACGCGCTCGAGCAGTCGGGGCACTCAGGACGGACGCTGCGAATCTCCATCGACCATGCCGAGCCGATCACCATCGAAGACTGCGAGCGCGTGAGTCGCGTCGCAGGTCCGCTGCTCGATCACTCGCGCCTGATCGATGGACCCTATGACCTCGAGGTGTCCTCGCCAGGCGCCGAACGGCCACTGCGAGGCCATGGCGACTACGAAAGGTTCAACGGCAACCGGGTCAACATCCGCTATCGCAGCGGACCTTCTGAAACCGTGATCGAGGGGCAGTTGGTCGCCGTCGACTCGGCGGGCATCGCGGTCTCGGGGCAGGGCGCGCGAGGGAGAGCGCCGGTAATAGTTCACATTGCATGGGATGACGTTGTCGCGGGCAGGCTCGCGGTCGCAATCTGAGCCGTCCACCGAAAGCCTCGCAGACGCCCTGACGGCGCTCTGCGCCGAGGTGGGCATCCCCTTCGAGGAGATGCTGCACACCGTCGAGGTGGCGCTTGCGACCGCCTACATTCGCGCATTCAATCCGCCGGGCGACGTACGCGTGACGCTCGATACCAAGACCGGTGCGCTCGAGGTCACGAGTCGCGTCGTACGCAGCGACGGCAGCGAAATGGTGCGCACGCTTCCATCCGAGGACTTCAAGCGGATGGCCGCGCAGACCGCCAAGCACGCGGTGCTGCGTCACATCCACGACCTCGAGCGCGACAAGGTGCTGCGCGATGTCGCCGAGCATCGCGGTGAGCTGGCCACCGGTATCGTGGATCGGTCCGAGGCGGGCACCGTTTACGTGGACCTCGGTCGCGCCGAAGGTGTGATGCCGCCGGAGGAGCAGATCCCAGGCGAGCTGTTGCATCCGGGCCGGCCCGTGCTCGTGATGATCCTCGACCCCCAGCACAACCCGCGCCAGGCGCAGGTCCGCGTTTCGCGCGCGGCGCGCATGTTCGTGCACCGCCTGCTCGAGGCGGAGGTTCCGGAGATCAAAGCCGGCACGGTGCAGGTGCGGGCGATCGCTCGCGAGCCGGGACTGCGCACGAAGGTCGCAGTTTCGGCCACCGAGCCCGGCATCGATCCCGTGGGCGCGTGTGTCGGGCCCAAAGGCGTGCGTCACCGCGCCATCCTCAGCGAGCTGGCGAGCGAGCACGTCGACATCGTCCCGTGGTCCGATGACCCGGAAGCATTTGTCGCCGCCGCGCTCGGGCCCGCCAAGGCCGAGTCGGTCAGCATCGACCGAGGCACGCGCACGGCCACCGTCCTGGTGCCGCGCTCCCAGCTTTCTCTGGCGATCGGGCGGGACGGCCAGAACGCTCGTCTCGCCGCGAAGCTCACGGGCTTTCGCATCGACATCAAAGCCGGCGAGGCCGACGGTCAGAGCGATGCCGACCCAACGGCGTGAGCCTGTCCGCACCTGCGTGGCGTGCAGGCAGGAGGCGGGCAAGGGCAGTCTCGTGCGGGTGGTGCGCCGCGCTGACGGAGCCGCCGCGCTAGACCTCAGCGGGAGGGCTCATGGGCGCGGCGCGTACCTTCATCGCGACCCTTCGTGCATCGAAATCGCCCGCAAAAAGAAGGCCTTGGACAGGGCTTTGAAGGCGACCGTCGGCGCCGAAGTGTGGGCTGAGCTGGGTTCGTAGGCCGGCCGCCCTCAGGTTTCGAATTCGCCCCGAGCGGCATAATCATACGTTCGGGCATGAAGGCACACGAACTCGCACGCGAACTCGGTATCAGCCAAAAGGAGCTGGTGAACTTCCTCCAGCAACGGCGGCTGACGCGTAACGCCTCGGCGCCATTGGCGCCGGGCGCGATCGAGGCTGCCCGCTCGGCCTTCAAGCCGACCTCAGTCGCGGTCAAGATCGAGGCCAACGGCGAGCGCAAGGCGGTGCTGCCGCCATCTCTATCGGTCAAGGACCTCGCCGAGAAGCTCGGAGTGAGCCCGGTCGAGGTCATCAAGAAGCTGATGGCGTCCAAGATCCTGGCCACGATCAACCAGGTCATCGACTTCTCCACCGCCGAGATCGTGGCGGACGAGTTCGGCTTCACCGTCGAACCGGTGTTGAGCGAAGACGTGGTCGCCGTCGAAGCCAAGGAGGGCGAGGGCGACGTCGTCACGACCTCGCGAGAGGAGCTCTTCTCGCTCGCCAACGAAGACCCGACCAAGCTGGTCCCGCGCCCGCCCATCGTCACCGTCCTCGGCCACGTGGACCACGGCAAGACCTCGATCCTCGACGCGATCCGCAAGACGCGCGTCGCCGCGGGTGAGGCCGGCGGCATCACCCAGCGCATCGGCGCGTACAAGATCGAGACGGCGGACGGGCACGATGTCGTGTTCATCGACACCCCAGGCCACGAGGCCTTCACCGCCATGCGCGCGCGGGGCGCGCAGGTCACGGACCTCGTGGTGCTGGTCGTGGCCGCCGACGACGGCGTGATGCCGCAAACCATCGAGGCGATCCATCACGCCCGCGCGGCCAAGGTCCCGATCATCGTCGCGATCAACAAGATCGACAAAGAGAACGCCAACCCGGACCGCGTCCACCAGGAGCTGGCGGCCCAGGGCCTCGTCACACGCCACTATGGTGGCGAGCTCGAGTGTGTCCATCTCAGCGCCAAAACAGGGCAAGGCATCGACGACCTGCTGACGACCATCGTCCTGTCATCGGACATCCTCGAGCTGAAGGCCAACCCCGATCGAAACGCCATCGGCACCGTCGTCGACGCTCACCTCGAGCGCGGCCGCGGCCCGGTCGCGACCGTGCTCGTGCAGGCGGGCACGTTGAAGGTCGGCGACGACTTCGTGTGCGGCCACATCTACGGCCGCGTGCGGGCTCTCACAGACGATCGCGGCCAAGGCGTCACAGAGGCGCCGCCGGCGACCCCCGTCGTCGTGTCCGGCATGAGCGAGGTCCCGCAGGCGGGCGACATCTTCCAGGTCGTCGGCTCCGAAAAGGTCGCCCGCCAGATCGCCCTCACCAAGCTGACCGAGCGCCGCACTAGTGAAGCGGCCCGGGATGTCGCTCCACGGATCACGCTGGAAGAGCTCGCGCGCCGAGCCAAGGAAGGCGAGGTCAAGGAGCTCAGCCTGGTCGTCAAGGCGGACGCACAGGGCACGCTCGAAGCCCTCCTCAGCGCGCTCCAGAAGATCGAAGACCCAGTGGTCGCGATCAAGATCGTCGGCCAGGGCGTCGGCGCCGTCAGCGACTCAGACCTTCTGCTCGCCGGCGTCTCGAACGCGATCATCGTGTGCTTCAACCTCAAGCCGACGCCGGCCGCAACGGCGGCGGCGGAGCGGGCGAAGGTCGAGGTTCGCTACTACGACGTCATCTACAAGCTCACCGAGGACGTTGAGCGCGCCGCTAAGGGCTTGCGCGAACCGACGTATCGACAGATCCGCGAGGGCAAGGTCGAGGTCCTCATCCCCATCAAGATCCCGCGGCTGGGCATCATCGCCGGCAGCCGCGTCTTGGAAGGCAAGGTCAGCCGCGGCGGTTGGGCCAAGCTGTTCCGGGGCAAAGAGCTGCTTCACGAAGGCCGGATCAGCTCGTTGAAACATTTCAAAGAGGATGTGCGGGAGATGCCGGCAGGACAGGAGTGCGGCATTGGGCTCGAGGGCTTCGAGGACTTCCAGACCGGTGACACGATGGAGACGTACCGTCTCGAGCGCGAAGAAATCTGAGTTCCGCCAATAAATTGACTGCGGAGGTCGCCATGCCGAGCTACCGCGCCGATCAGGTCGGAGAGCAGGTGCGTGAGGAGATCATGTCCATAATTCGTCGCGAGCTCAAGGATCCACGGATCGGTTTCGTGAGCATCACGGCGGTGCGCATGTCACCGGACCTGCGTCAGGCCCGCGTTCGAGTAAGTGTGCTGGGCGACCCGGATCAGAAGAAGGCGTCGATGAAAGGCCTTGACTCGGCGAAGGGCCTCATCCGCCACGAGCTGGGGCGCCGGCTGCAGAACCTCAGATACTCGCCCGACCTGCGCTTCGAGCTCGACCCGTCGATCGAGTACAGCGTGCACATCTCGGAGCTGCTCAAAGAAGTTCTCCCGGCACCCGAGGAGGAGACGAAATAGCAACCCCGAAGCCCGAGACACGCCATGAGTACGACGAGATCAAGGACCTCATCGACTCCAACCAGGAGATCCTGATCTTCGGACACAAGGATGCCGACGGGGACACACTCGGCTGTAGTCTCGCTTTCTCCGAGGCCTTGCGATCCGCGGGCAAGCACGCGTGGGTGGTCATACCGCCACCGCTGCCTCAGATGTACGCGTTCCTGCCGGGATTCGAGCAGGTCGACGTGGTGCCGCCTCCAGGCGCCGATCCGGAGCTGGTGTTCTTCTTTGACTCCGGCAACCTCGAACGTTCCGGGAGCAGCGTCAAGCAAATCGCCTCACACGCGACGATCGTCAACATCGACCATCATCCATCGAACTCGCGATTCGGCGACATCAACGTGATCGAGCCTGAAGCTTCCGCGGTCGGCCAGATGGTGATGGAGATGCTCGACCATTTCGAGTACCCGATCACGCCCACCATCGCCATCAACCTCTACGTCGCGCTTCTTACCGACACCGGTGGCTTCCGCCACGAAAACACGACCCCGCGGGCGCTCGAGGACGCGGCGAGGCTGGCGCGCCTCGGCGCCGATCCGGGCCACATCGCGACGCAGGTCTACAAGATGCGGCCTGAGACCACCTTGAAGCTCAGCGCTCTGGCCCTGGCGACGATGCGGATCGAGCTCCAGGGGAGGCTGACATGGGCGAAGGTGACGCGCCGGATGCTGCGTGAAGCGGGCGCTGTGATGGCCGAATCCGAGGGCATCATCGACACCCTCAACAGCATCGCCGGGCTGGAGCTCGCCATCCTCTTCAAAGAGGTCTCGTCCGACTTGACGAAGATCAGCGTGCGCAGCCGGGGCGCGGTCGACGCGGCAGCGTTGTGCGCGACGTTTGGCGGGGGCGGCCACATCCGCGCGGCGGGGGCGGAGATCGAGAAGTCCATGGACGAGGCGGTGCGGATGGTGCTGTCGGCGTCCAAGGAGGCGATCAATGCCGCCTCAGCGAAGCCCTGACCGCACTTTCGTAAGCGGCGTCCTCAACGTCGACAAGGCCGCCGGTGAGACGTCCTTCCAGGTCGTCAGCAGGTTGCGACACCTTACGGGGGCGCACCGTGTAGGCCACGCCGGCACCCTGGACCCGCTGGCCACCGGCGTGCTGCCCATCCTTTTTGAATCCGCGACCCGCCTCGCCGAGTTCGCGCATCAGCTCCCCAAGACGTACGTGGCCGACATCCATCTGGGGTTTGCGACGGCTACCGACGACGCCGAGGCGGAGGCGATTCCACAGGGCGATCCGAGCGGGCTGACGATCGACGCTGTCGCCCGGGCCCTGACGCACTTCACCGGCCGCATCCTCCAGGAGCCGCCCGCCTTCTCGGCGGTCAAGGTCGAGGGCGAGCGGGCGTACCGCCTCGCGCGCCGAGGCGAGGAGCCGAAGCCGGCCGCTCGGGAGGTGGAGGTCTATGAGGCTCGCGTGCTCGACTTTGTGCCGGGACCCCAGGCCGTCGCGCGGGTGGAGATCCGGTGCGGGAGCGGGACCTACCTGCGTTCCATCGCTCGCGACCTCGGCCGCCAGCTGGGGGTCGGGGGCTACCTGGGCCGCCTGGTCCGCACGGCGTACGGCCCGCTGACGGTCGAGACCGCGATGACGGTCGGAGCGCAGACTAGCGCCGAGGACGTTCGGGATCGACTGCTCCCGGCCGAAGTCATACTGCCGGACATGGAGCGCGTGCGCCTCAACGTCGAGCAGGAGGCGATGGTCCGCCAGGGACGCGCGGTCCGCGTCCTCCCGGAGCCCGGACCGGGTCCCATTCGCGCCCATGATTTGACCGGCCGCCTCGTGGCGCTCGGGCACACCGATCCGCTTCGCCGCACATTTGTGCCCGAGAAGGTCCTGACCTGAAGGTTCATCTGGGGCTTCCGTCGAGCCCCATCGGCCGTGTCGCGCTGACCGTCGGCAGTTTTGACGGCGTCCATCTCGGCCACGCCGAGGTGATCCGGAAGACGGTGGAGGCGGCCGCTGACGAGCAGTCGCAGCCGGCCTTGATCACATTCGAACCACATCCGCGCTGCCTGCTCGACCCCGCCAACTGCCCACAGTCGATCACGACGTTGCAGGAGAAGCTCGCTTTGATCGAGTCGCACGGGATCGAGCATGCAATCGTGCTGCGCTTCGATCGTGCCCTGTCCGCGCTGTCTCCTCAGGAGTTCGTCGACCAGCTCTCCGCGGTGATGGACGTGCGCAGGTGGGTGATCGGGTTCGACTTCGCGTTTGGTCGCGAGCGCCAGGGCAGCGCGGACTGGCTCCGCGACCATGGCCACGTGGTCGCCGTCGTGCCTCCGTTCCTCGTCGATGGGAAAGCGCTGCACAGCTCGGACGTGCGGCGTCTGGTCACCTTGGGCGACGTGGAAACCGCGAACCGGCTGTTGGGGCGCGAGTACTCGCTCTCAGGTCCGGTCGAGGCGGGGGACAGGGTCGGCCGAACGCTAGGCTTCCCCACGGCCAACATCGCCATCGAACCGAACAAGCTCGTGCCGGCGCTCGGGGCATACGCCGGCCGGGTCAGAGCCCCTGAAGGCGACTTCATCGCCGCACTTTCGGTGGGGTACCGGCCCACGTTCGGAGGCACGCAGCTGCGGGTCGAGGCGTTCCTGCTCGATTTCGAAGGAGACCTCTACCAGCAGCGGCTCGAGTTTCATTTCGTTCGCTACCTGCATGCGGACATCGCATTCCCGAAGGTCGACGATCTCGTGCAGCAATTGAAGCGCGACGTGGCGGACACGAGACGCATCGTCAAGTCATGAAGCTATGAGCCGAGTGATCGTCATCGGCGGCGGCATCGCCGGCTACAGCGCCGCCTTGGGCGCAAGGCGCGAGGGAGCGGAGGTGACCGTCGTCGCGAGAGCGCCGGGCGCCACCGCCCTGTATGCGGGAGCGATGGAGGTCGTCGACGACCTCGAAGCCATTCTCAAGACGCAGCCGCACCACCCGTTCACGCGGCTAGGGCTCGACTCCGTACGCCTGAGCCTCGAGCTCGACGCTGCGATCCAATCGTTGCTGCTCGCACTCGAGAAGGACGGCCTGAAGGTGGAGGGCGGCTGGCGGACGCGCGGCCGCTATTCCGACATCCACGGGCTCGCGCGGCCGGGGAATCTCGTCCCGGCCACTGTCGCGCCTGGCGAGCTGCAAGCACTGATCGGCCGAAGGGTGGCGGTGGTCGGCGTCGCGGAGGTCGGGGATTACGACGCGGCCGCGACGGCGCAAGCGCTGACCGAGCTGCACGGGATCACGGCGTTCGCCGAACAGGTCTCGATCCCGGACCTGCCGGTATCAGCGGCGCTCACAGACCTGTACGGGCGGCGCGCGCCGATCCTCACGAAGGCTCGGGCGGCCACAGCCGCTTACCCGCCGGGGTTCACAAACCTGCCGCAGGATTCGTTCGAGCTCCTGTCGACGACGCCGTCGCCGCACGGGTGGCGGCTCCAGCAGGCGATCGGTCTGGGCTCGATCAGGGCGACGGTGCAATCCGTCGAGTCGGCTCGTGACCGGATCACGTCGGTGCGCGCTGGCGACCGTTCGCTGCGCGGCGATTCGTTCATCCTGGCGACGGGCCATCACATCGGCGGAGGTCTCGATGGCGGCCGGCTGACGAGCGAGCCGTTGTTGGGCCTGGGAGTATTCCACGACGGCGAGGCCGTGGGTACTACTGGGACGCGCTTGCAGCACCTGCAGTACATCGACGCGGCCGAGGAGCTCCGAAGCGGCCTGCGCACGGACAACCAGCTCCACCCACTAGATGAGAGCGGCCAGGCGCCGTACGCGAACCTGTACGCCGCCGGCGCGGTGTTGGGTGGATACGACTACGCCGGGGCCTGCGGATTCGGGGTGCCCATCCTCACCGGCTGGCTC
>WNFT01003237.1_pt1 | contig 17346 bp, 20 predicted proteins | sample 5400191 | NCBI WGS metagenome assembly WNFT01 (sample SAMN13153359, study PRJNA577476) | soil metagenome | isolation source: 80 cm saprolite under Madrone tree | place: USA:California | collected 2016-06-14 | reverse complement strand
ATTCTCGACGGCATGGCGGCGCTGCTGCGGGATTGGCAATGCGAGACGATTCTCGCCACCGATCTGCCGGAAGCGATTGCCGGCCTGCGCGCGGCCGGCAAGTCTCCGGGCGGCCTCCTGGTCGACTACCATCTCGACCGCGGCAACGGCATCGAAGCGGTCGCGGAGTTGCGGCGGCTATTCGGAGCGGAGATTCCCGCGGTGCTCATCACCGCCGATCGCTCCGCCGGCGTGCGCGAGACCGCCCGCGCCTGCGCGATCCAAGTGCTCAACAAGCCGTTGAAGCCGGCCTCGCTACGCGCGCTCATGTCGCAATGGACGGTGCATCGTGTTGCGGCAGCCGAGTAGTTCGACGCGGCCGCAACAGTGCCCGTTGGAGGGTGACCCTTGTGGTCGCCCCTACAACGGCACGGCGGTCAATGGGGGATCGGTGTGACCTGCGGCCATTGGCCGCCTTCGATCTTGGAGGCGGCGATGACCGCCTGGGTGCGGCTTTCGACGCCGAGCTTCTGCAGAATGGCGGAAACGTGGGCCTTGACGGTCGCCTCCGATACGCTGAGCTCGTAGGCGATCTGCTTATTCAGCAGCCCTTCCGACAGCATCATGAGCACGCGAACCTGTTGGGGCGTCAGCGAGGCAAGCCGCGCCAGCATCGCGGCGCTGTGATCATCGGATTTGACGGAAAGATCGAGATCGGGCGGCGTCCAGACGCCGCCGTCGAGCACCTGCTCGATCGCTCGCCGAATCGCCTTGATGCCAAGGGTCTTGGGGATGAACCCCGACGCGCCGAAGTCCATGCAGCGGCGGATCACGGCCGGATCGTCATTACCCGACACGATCACCACCGGGACGCTCGGGTACTGCGCCCGCATGTACATGAGGCCGGAGAAGCCGCGAACCCCGGGCATCGCGAGGTCGAGTAGAACGAGGTCGACATCGTTGTGGCGGTTGAGAAGCTTGGCAATGTCGCCAAAAGATTCCGCTTCGGCGATGGCATCGGGTTCGAACAGTCCCGTGACGGCCTCGCGCAATGCACCGCGGAACAATGGATGATCGTCGGCGATCACCAGCCGGTATTGCGTTGATGCGCCCACGCCTGCACTCCGCCTCCCTGGCTCGGCTTTCCCAGGACTATAACTATTTTGTAACCTCGTGATTGCCAATGCAAGGGAAGCAGCCTTTCGACGAAGCCACGGATCGGCTCATCCCCTGATCAATCCGCCCGCTGTAGGGGCGACCCATGTTGTCGCCCCGCACTGCGCCGACCCGACCGGGCTGGTAAAACGCATAAAGGGGGCGACCACAAGGGTCGCCCCTACAACGCGTCATGCCGGGTCTTATCACCCCCGGCGCTTTGCGCCGACGTAATTCAAAACCACTTCGCGACGGTGCGGACGCGCCCGGTGTTCAGCAACGTAAACGCCCTGCCAACTCCCAAGCTCAAGCGCACCGTCTCGAACCGGAATGTGAAGCGAAACGCCGGTCACCATCGTCTTCACATGAGCCGGCATGTCGTCTGCTCCTTCCACGTCGTGAACCCAGCCGGCGTCGACTGGCGCAAGACGGTCAAGCGCCGTGCCGAGATCGGTGCGGACATCCGGATCGGCATTCTCCTGGATCACCAGCGACGCCGAGGTGTGGCGGATGAACACAAACACGATACCGTCGCCTGCTCCGCACCTCGCGATGAAATCCGCAACGTCCTTGGTAATGTCGAAAAACCCCTGGCCGCGCGTCTCGACGACGAGCGTTGCGGCGATCATCAATTCGGGAGCAGTGGCCGCGATCGCGGAGAGCCTACTCATGGCGTTGTTCCTGTAGCGGCGCCCGTTCCAGGGATCAGTAGTCAGTAATCAGGGATCAGGAATGATCGCTGCATGCTGGCTACCGGGACCTGGAAACGTGAATGCTTATCAAGGCAGGAAGTTCGGAGATAGGTAATCACATACCTGATTACTGATCCCTGATAACTGATCCCTGAATTGGGCTCATCCTTTCTTCTGCAAGTCGCGCTGGATGTTCATCATCATCTCGACGAGACGCCGCCAGACCTTTTCCATCATCGTCATGATGCGCTCGACCTCGGCGTCGTCGCGCGATGCGTGATCTGGTTCCCCCGGTTTGGCCGACGGGGGTGGCGCCGAGGCGGTGGGCGGCACAGTCTGCGGTGGGCGCGGTATGGTCTCTGCCGGGACGGTGGGGGCATCCGCTTTCATGTCATTGGGCAATGGAACGCCGTGTTCCAGCAACGCGTTCTTCAATGCGGCGTTGTCCCGTTGCAGCCGCACAATCTCGCGGTCGAGGGCGGCGCGCTCGTCGCGGGCGGGAACGCAGGTCCAATCGGCCGCATTCTGGCTGCAGGAGGCGATTGCACCGGTGACGAGATCGAGCCGCACGAACCCGCTACCGCTGCGGTGAAACACAAACCGGGGGTTGCCTCTGTCCGGCGCCCCCTCCCTACCTTCCCCTGCATGCGGGGGAGGGTAGGGAGAGGGCACTGGAGGTTGCGGTCGAGGCGCCTGGGTGGGCGTTTCGGCGGAATTCCCCTGCGCTAGCAGCGGGCTCGGCACCATTGCCAGGATCGCAATCACGTAAAGGAATGAGCGCATGACATCCCCTCGTTGCAAGCCGAGCCGGGGAGCGCGCATGGCGCTGCGGGCGGCACCCGGCGGCGACGCGAACGTTCGCCCGAAGGATTGGCGGCAGCACAAAAACGGCATGATTAACCTTTCGTCTCAACTACTCATTACACGCGGACAGATTCTTGACTAGGCCGCGCCCAATAAGTATGGTCCGCGCGGCCTTGAGGGGGCGGGAAACCGGATCGTCAACGGCGCGCAGGTGGCGTCAAGATGGCCGATAATGCGCGCGACAGCAACGATTTGGAAAAGCGCCGTACCGACGAGGCTGCTCTTTCCGCGAGGCTCCGGCGTCTCGGCGATCGACTAGGCCAGCAACGGCCGGACGAACCGTCCGAAACAGGTCGTGGTCCACCCGCCGCTGACGCATCGGGATATGCGCGCGGGTTTCGGCTTTCCAGCGAGCTCGTGGGCGGGGTGCTGCTCGGTGCCGGCATCGGCTGGGCGCTCGACCGCGTGCTCGGGATCTCGCCGTGGGGCCTGATTGTATTTCTGTTGCTCGGCTTCGTGGCCGGCGTGATGAATGTGATGCGGACGGCAGGGGTCGTGCCTCCCCCTCCCTCCCCTCCCCCGCATGCGGAGGAGGGGAGGGAGGGGGGCGTTCCGCCCGAGAGTAGATCATAACACCCGACGGCATATTGGGCCGGCGGCGTCGTGAGAAGAAGACTGCAATCGGTGGCCGAGCTCGCCTACGAGTTCATTGCCGACACCATACGCAACACGGTCGGCGAGGGCGGGATGCAATTCTTCCCGCTGGTGTTTTCCCTGTTCATGTTCATCCTTGTTTCGAACATGGTCGGGCTCATCCCATACAATTTCACGGTGGCGAGCCATCTCATCGTCACTGTAGCGCTGGCCCTTGTGGTCTTCTTTACCGTTGTTGTTTATGGGCTCTGGACGAACGGCCTGCATTTTTTCAAGGTGTTCGTGCCGAGCGGCGTTCCCGTCTACATTTTGCCGCTCGTCGTCATGCTTGAAGTGTTTTCGTTCCTTATCCGCCCGGTGTCACACAGCGTACGCTTGTTCGCGAATATGCTGGCCGGTCACATCACCCTCAAAGTGTTCGCGGCCTTCGTCACCATGTTGGGCGGGCTGGGAATCGTCGGTTGGGTCGGCGCGACTCTGCCTCTCGCGCTGACAGTAGCGCTGACCGCGCTCGAGTTGCTGGTCGCGTTTCTGCAGGCTTACGTGTTCACCATCCTCACCTGCATCTATCTCAATGATGCCCTTCACCCAGGCGGCCACTGACGGCCTCTTCTCACCACCACGCGAAAAAAGGAGCTTCATCATGGATCCAATGGCCGCCAAGTATATCGGCGCCGGCATTGCGTGCATCGGCATGGGCGGCGCCGGCGTCGGCGTCGGCACCATCTTCGGCAACTATCTCGCCGCCGCGCTGCGCAATCCGTCCGCCGCGCAGGGCCAGTTCGGCAACCTGATTTTCGGCTTTGCCGTCACCGAGGCGCTCGGCATTTTCTCACTGCTGATCGCGCTCTTGCTGCTGTTCGCCCTCTAGCGGGCACGCGCGGAGCGCGGACCGGAGCGCCGCCATGGCGGAAAATCATTCGACCGGGTCGCTTCCGACCGGGACTCCTTTGACCGGGACTCCTTTGACCGGGACAGAGGCAACGCCGCCTTCGGAGCACGGCGGCAAATTCCCGCCGTTCCAGAAGGACACCTTCGCATCCCAGCTGCTGTGGCTCGCGATCTTTTTCGTCGCGCTCTATCTCATCGCGTCGAAGCTGGCGCTGCCGCGGGTCGGATCGATCATTGCGGACCGCCGCCAGCGTATTTCGGGCGATCTTGACGAAGCGGCCCGCCTGAAGGACACGGCGGACGCCGCCATTGCGAGCTACGAAAAGGCCCTGGCCGACGCCCGCGCACGCGCCCAGGCAATCGCCGCCGAGACCCGCGACAAGATCAACGCCGAAGCAGACGCGCGCCGCAAGGCCGTGGAGGCCGGTCTCCGTGCGAAATTGACGGCTGCCGAGCAGACGATCGCGGCAACCCGGACGGCCGCCATGGCGAATGTGCAGGGCATCGCGCGGGAAGCAGCCGTCGCCATCGTGGCGCGGCTGACCGGGAAGGCGCCGTCCGAGGCCGCCGCCACAGCTGCCGTCAAGGTAGCGCTTGACCGCTGAAGGGCCGCAATGATCGATCTCATCTACGAGCCGGAAACCTGGGTCGCGATCGCTTTCTTGATTTTCATCGGCGTCCTGGTCAAGCTTGGCGTCCCGAACCTGGTGTTCAAGGCGCTTGACGATCGCAGCGCCCGCATCAGGGCCGAACTCGATGAAGCCCTCAAGCTCCGCAAGGAAGCCGAAGGCGTATTAGCCGAATATCGGCGCCGGCAGGGCGAGGCCGAAAAGACGGCCGAATCGATCATTCTCAACGCCCGTGTCGAAGCCGACCGCATGGCTGCGGATGCCCAGGCGAAGGTCGAAGAGTTCATCGCCCGCCGCACCAAGATGGCGGAAACCAAGATCGCTCAGGCAGAGACGCAGGCGCTCGCTGATGTCCGCGCTACAGCCGCCGACGTCGCCATCGCGGCGGCCGAGGCGATCTTGGTCAAGACGACCCATGGCGCTGCGGCCGAAGCGCTCGTCACTCAGGGCATCGGCGATCTCAAAGCCAAGCTGAACTAACCTGGGTGTGGCTTGGTCTAAGAATACGGACCCCTCCCACTCTGCTCACTTTGCCGGTCCGAACATCGGGCCGTCTTTCGACATCAATTCCGTAGTAAGTGGACCGCGGCCGACGTCCTGCAACTCGACTTCTTCGTTTTTCGCGCCGTCCCAATGCACGGCGCCGGCCGGATGTTTGACGTAGCTGCCGACCGGCATCGGCACCGCCTTCGATGGATCGAAATCATCGCCTGTCCCCATGTACCATGTGCCCTTCAACACCACGATATGACGATCTTCCCCATGCTTATGCGGCCTTGTGAAGACGTTGGGCGGGAACTTCACGCGCTGAACGTAGATGCCAGGCTTGGATGGATCGCTATCGAGGAACGCCACCGGCGTCGAATCGATGCCGAAGGGAGTTGTCCATTCCACTTTTTCGGGCGTAACGCGTACGAAGCCCTTCTGGTCGGTTTCAGCCGGGGCTGAAACGGACGAAGCGACAAGCGCAACTGCTGCGAAGGGTAAAATCCGGTGATTGTGCCGCATAATTATTTCCTTCCATTATGTCAGCGTCGTTGCGGACGCAATGACCGCGTGAACGTCCTTCTCACTCGATCTTCACCCCGGTCAACTTGACGACCTCCGCCCATTTCCGCGTGTCCGTCGCCACAAGCGCTGCGAAATCCTTCGGCGAACCTGGCTCGGCCTGAAAACCCAGTTTCGCGAGGGACGCCGTCATCTCCGGAGTGATCAAGGCCGAGTTGGTCGCCGCATTGAGCTTGTCGATGATCGCCGCAGGAGTGCCAGCTGGCGCAACGATTCCTGACCAAGTCTGCGGGGGAAACCCATCCAGCCCAATCTCGATCAACGTTGGCACATCCGGAAGTTCCCGGAAACGCGTCGTACTCGCCACCACGATGGGCCTCAGCTTTCCTTGCTGGATGTATGGAAGAAGAACCGCCGCAGAATCGGCGACGATCTGAAACTGTCCTCCCAGCAAGTCCGGGATCGATTGGCTCGAACCCCTATAGGGAACATATTGGATATCGATTCCAGTCCTGGCCCTGAAAAATTCCCCCAACAAATGTGGAGGAGTTCCAAGCGATGCACCGTGGCTCAGTTTGCCGGGATTAGCTTTCGCATAAGCGATGAGTTCGCCGGCCGATTTCGCCGGCACCGCCGATGCGACAGCCAGCATGATCGGGGTACTCGCCACTATGGCCACGGGCACCATGTTTTCGATCGGGGTGTTTCGATAGAGTGCCTGACTGATCGCGAGGGACCCCGAGCTACCGTACAACAATGTGTAGCCGTCAGATTCTGCAGTCGCGACAGCCTTCGATGCGACCGTACCCCCGGCGCCAATGCGATTTTCGACGATCACGCTTTGCCCAAGCTGCGACGACAGCTGCTGAGCCACCAGACGGCCGATGACGTCAATGTTTCCTCCGGGAGGAAACGGCACCACCAACTTGATCGGCCTGTTCGGATAGGATTGAGCGGGTGCTGCACCGGCGATATTCAGGCCGCCGCCGACCGCCGCGATCGAGAACAGAAGAATTCGTCTAGCGATCATGGCGCTCTCCCTTGGCTTGTCTGCCCAGCGTTTCCGAGGTTTGAGTAGGCGGTTCTCTGCTAACCCCAGCCATCTCGCATGGAATAGCTGGGCTAAGAGAACCCGCCCGGTTTCATGGACGGTAATCTGTACCTGAAGGTTTCGGCGTTGAAGGTCTGCCGTCCCGGACATAAAGTGAAGACGCAAATCTATGATATCTACTTGAGAGAAAAGTTATGCCCAGGAGCGTCGAGCATTGGGAAACTCGGATCGGCAAGCGCCTCAGGCTCCGCGACTTGCATGTGCTCCTCACCGTGGTGCAGCACCGCAGCATGGCGAAAGCGGCGCGGCGTCTTGCGGTGTCGCAGCCCGCTGTTTCCAAGGCGATTTCCGACCTGGAATACACGCTGGGAGTCCAGCTGCTCGATCGCGGGCCTCGCGGCGTCGAGCCGACCTTGTACGGAGACGCGCTGGTCAGGCGCGGTTTGGTCGTGTTCGACGAATTGCGCCAGGGGGTCGGCGAAATCGAGTTCATGGCGAATCCCACCGTCGGCGAGGTCCGCGTGGGCTGCTTCGAATGGGTGTTGGCGACCTTGATTCCGCCGGTCATCGAACGGCTTTCTAACCAGTATCCCGGCGTGGTGGTGCACGTAACGCAGACTAATCCGGCAACGCTGGACCTCCGCGAACTGCGCGAGCGCAACATCGATCTACTGATCGGGCGATTGGGACGGGCCGCCGAGCAGGACGATTTGAATGCCGAAATCCTGCTCGAAGACCCAATGATCGTCGTCGCAGGCGTGGAAAGCCGCTGGGCCCGCCTTCGCAAAATCAAAATGGCCGATTTGATGGACCAGAAATGGATTTTATACCCACCGAATTCGGAGCCTGCAGCAATCGTGGAGAGCGCTTTCCATGCGCAAGGCTTGGCGCTGCCGCAGGCCAGCGTCACGACCCACTCGCATTACCTGCGCGACATATTGCTGGCCACCGGGCAGTATCTCGCCATCGTCCCGATTTCGATGCTCGGTGTCTACAATCGCAAGCGCGTAACGGTCAAACGGCTCCAGCTCGACCTCGGCATCAAGTCAAGCCCTATGGCGATCTTCACGCTGCGCAACCGCACTTTAAGCCCAGTAATCGAACTCTTCATCGAATGCGTGCGCGCGACAGCATCGCCATCGTGGCGCCTAACAGGGAAAGCTCCGTCGCGGGCCGCCGCCGCAGCTGCCATTAAGGCTGCGATTAACCACTGAAGGGCTGCTGCGTCAGGCGATTTTGGCCTCCCTGCCGTCGGAATGATCACCCTCTCACCGCGGGGGCGCAACCTTCGGCTTGGCTGCAGGCTTCGGCCTCGCCGCCCCCGCGCCCTCGGGATCGAATCCGATATAGATCACGTAGGTTTCGATTTCGTCGCCGCTCGGGCGCGGTACCGTCATCTCCTCCTCGATGTGGAGCCACGGCAGATTGAGCTGATTTGCCGGGATCGCGACCGGCACCATGAAAAGCTTGGTCCACAAGGTCCTCGGCTCTGCGCCTTCGCGAACCAGCGCGTAGCGGAGCGGGATATTGATCGACCCGGGTCCACCGGCCGGACCGACGACAACTCGCCCCTCGACGCCGACCTTTATGGTGAGATTGTTGCCGCCCAGGATGCATTCACGTGCGGTCTGCGTGAAGCTCGCCTGATAGCGCAGGCTAAGCGCCGTATTCTCGGCTCCGGGACTGTTGACCGCCAAGGTCGCTGCGCCCTGGCGATATTCAACGCCCGGACATTCAATCTCGGCGGTGCCCGCCGCCAATTGCGGCGCCGGCGAATTGAGGTTTCCTGAGCTCCCTGAGAAAAAGGCCTTCACTCTGCTGGCGAACGAAGCGTTGGACGATGCCGGCGCCGGCGTTGCCGCGGACGCCGGAGCGGGCGGCGCGCTGTCGCCGGTCAGGCCGCCAAATGAGGAACACGCCGCCAGTGTCACCGCGACCATAGCCGCAACGGCGGGGAGCCGCCAACAGCAGCGCAGCAACTCCTTGTGCAAAGCACCCGCAGTGGCCGTGGGCAGGTTGCGACTGTTTACGTCGGTCATGCGAAACCCGTGTTCCGAGCCATCCCCCGCTATCTTCCCGCGCAAACGGGCAGGTCGATCAGGGCAAGCGACAAAGCTTGGCAGTCGCCGCGAGGGTAGGCCCACATATCATCCGATGAGATGCGGCGGATCGTCCTTGAGTCGCGCATAAAGTAAATGATCCTGCCACATGCCGTTAATGCAGAGGTATTGCCGTGCGTAGCCTTCGCGCTGGAAACCGGATTTTTCCAGGAGTCGTATCGATGCCATGTTGGTGGTGATGCAAGCCGCCTCGAGTCGGTGCAGGCGCAAGGTTGCAAAGCTGAAAGGGATCAACGCGCGCAGCGCCATCGACATCAGCCCGTGGCGTGCATAAGGTTCGCCCATCCAGTAGCCGATGCTGCCGGCCTGCGCCACGCCGCGGCGCACATTCGACAGCGTTATGCCGCCGACCAGCGCGTCGTCGGTATTGCGGAAAATGAAGAACGAGTAGGCTTGGTCCGAGCGCTGGTCCTCCGCGTAGCGCTTGAGGCGGCGGCGGAACGCGCCGCGGGTGAGATCGTCCGCCGGCCAGATCGGCTCCCACGGCTCAAGAAAAGCGCGGCTCTTCTCGCGCAGCGCCGCCCATTCGGGATGATCCGACATTTGCGGCGGGCGCAGCATTACCCCTTCGCCCTCGATCGCGGGAAGCGTCTCGGCGAACGCGCTGGTGCGAAAGAACGCCATGACACCGCGACCTTAGGGCTTAAGCAGCCTTCTGGGTGAGGCGCTCGGCAATCGCTGCCGCGCTGTCGAGCCCGGATGGTCCGAGCGCCGCCACCGCCGGCCGCGAGCGGGCGATCAAGGCGCTGCCAGCCGCACGCGCACTTTCGACCGTGACGGCGTCCACTCTGGCGACGATTTCGTCCATCGGTATAGGCCTGCCGTAAATGACAATCTGGCGCGCCAGTTGCTCCGCACGGGCGCCCGAGCTTTCGAGAGCCATCAGCAGCCCCGCCTTCATCTGGGCTTTGGCGCGGGCAACTTCGGCCTCCGTGATGGTGTCGGCCGCGGTCGCGATCTCGTTGACGACGACCCGCATCAGCTCCGGCGCGTCGATCGCATCGGTCCCGGCATAAAGTCCGAACATGCCGGTATCCGCATACGGCGCATGGAACGCGTAAATCGCGTAGCACAACCCACGCAATTCGCGGACCTCCTGGAACAGGCGCGACGACATCCCGCCCCCGAGAACGTTCGTAAATACCTGCAGGCTATAGATTGAGGGATCGCGTTGCGAGACTCCCTCAAGAGCAAGCGCGATGTGCACCTGCTCGAGATCGCGCTCTTCGGTGAATGCCCCGCCGCAGAACCGCGCCGGTTCGGGTTGATGCGCGGCCGGCCCGACGAAACCACAGAACCGGCGCTCCGCCTCGGCGACCACCTCGTCATGATGAACCGCACCCGCGGCCGCGACCACCATGCCGGGCGCCCGATAGTTGCGGGCCAAATAGGCGCGTAACCGCTTCGCATCGAATGAACGCACCGTCGTCTTGGTGCCCAGAATGGAACGGCCGACAGACTGGCCGGCAAATGCCGTCGCCTGGAGATGTTCGAACACGAGATCGTCCGGCGTGTCGTCGACGGCGCCGATTTCCTGAACGATGACGTTCTTTTCGCGCGAGATCTCGTCGGGATCGAAGCTCGGATGGGTCAGAATGTCGGAAAGAACGTCGAGTCCCAGGCCGATATCGGCCTTGAGGACCCGTGCATAGTAAGCGGTGGTCTCGACGCCGGTGCCGGCGTTGAGATCGCCGCCGACCGCCTCGATCTCCTCGGCGATCTGGCGGGCGGTGCGGCGCGCCGTCCCCTTGAACGCCATGTGCTCGAGAAAGTGCGAGATGCCGTGCTCGTCCGGATGCTCGTCGCGGCTGCCGCAGGCAACCCAGCAGCCGAGCGAGGCGGTGTGAAGATGTGGCATGGCGTCGGTGACCACGACCAGTCCGGAGGGGAGACGGGTAACTTCGACGCTCATGCAGGGACTCCTTCGCGCGCAACGCGGCTATGGGAAAGAATGTGATTTTCGACGGCAGACTGGTCGGACGGCAGCACCGTGGCGCGCTCGCGTCTGGACGCCAGGTCGGCGAGCCAATCGGGCAGGCTCGGGCGAATCCCGCATGCCTTCTCGACCGCATCAGGAAATTTCGCCGGATGGGCCGTCGACAACACCACCGTCGGGACTGCGGGGTCACGGCTTTCTTTTTCCGCGACCGCCACCGCGACCGCGGTATGGGGATCGATCAGATAGCCGGTCTCGCGCCGCGTGGTGCGGATTGCTGCGGCGGTCTCGTCCTCAAGCGCGCGGTCGGCGGCAAAGAAGGCCCGCATCTGCGTCAAGGCGCGCTCGGCGATCCGAAAGCGGTGCGATTGCGCCAGCGCCGCCATCGCACCACGAACCGGCTGCGGATCGCGCCCAAAGGCGTCGAACATCAGCCGCTCGAAGTTCGACGAAATCTGAATGTCCATCGCGGGCGACGCGGTCGCCGTCACGCCGCGCGGCTCATAGGTGCCGGTCGCCAGCGCGCGCGCCAGGATATCGTTCACGTTGGTCGCGATGGTGAGCCTCTCGACCGGCAGGCCCATGCGGGCGGCCACATAGCCGGCGAAGGCATCGCCGAAGTTTCCGGTCGGCACCGTGAACGCGACTTTGCGATGAGGGGCCCCGAGCGCAACAGCGGCGACAAAGTAGTAAACGACCTGGGCGGCGATGCGGGCAAAATTGATGGAATTCACGCCCGAGAGCCGGACCCGATCGCGGAATTCCTGATGATTGAACATTGCTTTCACAAGCGCCTGGCAATCGTCGAAGGTGCCTTCGATGGCGATGGCGTGAACGTTGTCACGACCGGAGGTAGTTATCATGCGACGCTGCACGTCAGACACCCGACCGTTGGGGAACAACACCACGAGGTCCACCTGCTCCCGGCCACCGAACGCATCGACGGCGGCCCCTCCGGTGTCGCCTGAGGTCGCCACCACGATCGTGGTGCGCTCTTTGCGCGCGGCCAATGCATGATCCATCAGGCGGGCCAAGAGCTGCATCGCCAGATCCTTGAAGGCGAGCGTGGGGCCGTGAAACAGCTCCAACGCGAACGTATTCGAGGCAAGCTGCACCAGCGGCGTAACCGCCGGATGGCGGAACACGTCATAGGCTTCGCGGGTCATCCGGGCCAGTTCCGCGATCCCGTCGGACATAAACCGCGAGACCACATCGCAGGCCACATCCGGATAGGGGCGCCCGGCGAATCCAGCCACCGTGGCGGCATCGATTGCCGGCCACGTCTCGGGCACGTAGAGCCCGCCATCGAGCGCCAGACCCGTCAGGGTGACGTCGATGAAGCCGAGTGCCGGAGCCTCGCCTCGGGTGGAGATGTAGCGCACCTGCCGTCCTTGAATTTCGATCAGCCGAATCAAAGCGATCTCGCCGGACCGCCCGCCGCAGTCCCGGCTTGCCGCGTAAGCCATCAATTTCCCGGGAATCCCAGGCAGCCGGCGGTAGAGCCGCCGCGTCGCCAAGAGTAATCATAAGCGGGCCTGGGCACAAGGAACGGGAGGCCGCAGAAGCAAGCGGGGACGGTATCCAATGCTGGACGTGCTTAAGTAACTATTTTAGCTGAGATTTTGATGATCGGCAAATCTGTCATGTCGGAGCACCTCATGGCCTACGGCAAGCCGCGCGCAGCACGCAGCAACGATTCGCCCGCTGGGCGAGAGGGCAAAAGTAGTGAGGTCACCGCCGGGCTTGTCCCGGCGATCTCGATCAGGACGGCGCAGCCCGCCTCTGTTACGGCTGGGCGAGCTAAACTATTGAAAACATAAGATACGGAAAGATATGGCGGTCCCGACAGGACTCGAACCTGTGACCTTCGGTTTAGGAAACCGCTGCTCTATCCGGCTGAGCTACGGGACCGATGTGGAGAATCTCTATTTCAAGATCTGACGTTTTGAAAGTGCCGGCCTTTCGAAACCGACTCGGACCCAAGTAACCGCTGGTTGCAGTCACCGCAGACTCGATTCCGGCGCGATCGCAGAGCCAGGTGCTCATCTTACGCATCGCGCATTTATGGTCAAATTCGAATCAAAAAAATCGCGATATTACGACAAAAATGCGCCAGCCGGGACTCGTGTCGCGAAGTTGCTTTTATTGCCGACTCAACCGAGCCGGCGGCTCGGCCAGTGGAGCCGGGGGCGAGGAGGCACTAGGCTCTAGCATCGCGCCAAACCCATTCGTGAGTCCCGATACTTGTACCAATTGATCAATTTCGGCCCGAAAATTTCATCGCGTGAGAGAAAATCGTCGATCCTGGTGCAGCATCGCGCGGCGGGCGGCAACATTTGTTGCAACCTTTGATCTACCTTGAGCGGGATTAACGCGTCAGATGACCAAGTTTTGCCATCATCTTATGGCTTGATTCTGTCGGAATGCGGGGGAAATCAGAATCTGCCACGGTTGACCGGGTTCCCCTTTCCGTGAAAGGTTGACCTCACACGAAGCAGGAAGCGCCCCAGTGGGGACGAAACCGGGCGGACGGCGACTACTCTCACGCGAACGAGCGGCATCACCCCCAGCTGCGCTATGCGGCACGATGACGTGAAGCACCTGTTAACGCAAAGATTGGACGTGATGAGTCTCGAAGGACTAATGCTGTCAACAACGCCTCTGGCCTTCGCGGCCGCGCTTACGGCATTTGACGCGCATGGGCAGGCACTGCGGGATTGCGGCGGCAGGAGCGAGGCTCCGGCCGAGGTTGCCCGCGTCATCGATGGCAGATCGTTCCTTCTTGCCGATGGCCGGGAGGTTCGCTTGGCTGCGATCGAAACGCCGCTCGCGGTCCCGGGCGACGAGGACGAGGCTCGCGTGCAGGCTGCGCTAGCCGCCAAGACGGCGCTTGAAACATTGTTGCTGCATCGCGAGGTCCATCTGTTGGCTTTGAGTTCGGGTCCCGATCGGTATGGCCGATTGGTAGCCTACGCGGTTATTCGGACATCGTCGGGTGAGGCCCTGGTGCAGCACGAATTGGTGGCGGCCGGTCATGCGTTGGTCTCGCCCGCCGCGTCAGCGGCGACGTGTCGCATTTACTTGCGGAACGCTGAACGGGACGCAAGGAATGGTGGGCTTGGCCTGTGGGGCGACCCATATTATGCGGTCAAGGCTGCCGATGACCCCGCGGATGTTCTTGCAGAACAAGGACGATTCGCGCTGGTGCAGGGCAAGGTGATGTCGGTGCGCGAAAGCGGCGGCATCGTCTACGTTAATTTTGGGCGGCGTTGGTCGGAGCAGTTCACGGTTACGCTTCTCAAGCGGAATGAACGCATCTTCGCGGGTGCCGGGTTGACGCCGAAGGCGCTTGCGGGCCACAGCGTAGAGGTGCGCGGCTGGGTCGAGGAGCGAGGCGGTCCGGTGATCGAAGTGTCGCACCCTGAGCAGATTGAAGTCGTCCACTAGGAACCGGCAGCGATCGTGGTGTTGACAAGGGCGACCAATCCCAAGCGGTGGAGGCCGGCGACCGGAAGAGCCGCGGCGGCCGCGATGGCGCTCGCGGTCGCGGCGTGTTCCTCCGTCCCGGGGGTGCGGCAAGTTTTGCTGCCCGACCTGCCCAAGAACGCCGAGGTGAATCCTCCGAGCGTTCGCGAGCATCAACGCGTGCTTTCAGCTTACGGCGGTGCCTACGAGGACCCCAGGCTCCATGCCAAGCTCACCAACATCGTTGGCCGCCTGGTTGCAGCCTCCGATAGGCCGGACCTCTCCTACAAGATCACCATCCTCAATTCGCCCGCCGTCAACGCCTTCGCGCTCCCGAATGGGCAACTTTATGTAACCAGGGGACTGCTCAGCCTCGCCAACGACAGCGCCGAGTTCGCCTCGGTGATGTCCCATGAAATGGCCCATGTGATTGCGCGCCACGCCGCGACCCGGGAAGAGCAGGCGCGAAGGACCGAGGTGATCAGCAACGTCAATGATCTGTTGAACGATCCCCAGGTCGGGGCAATGGCGCTTGCACGCTCGAAAATCGCGCTGGCAAGCTTTTCGCGTTCGCAGGAATTCGAGGCCGACGGCATCGGGGTGGGTATCGCGGCGCGCGCTGGCTTCGACCCCTTTGGCGCCTCGCGACTGCTCACCTCCATGGGGCGCAATGCTGAGTTGTATACGGCGAGTCGCGGGGGCGATGCGCGGTCGCTCGATTTCCTGTCCTCTCATCCGGCGACGCCGGAACGGGTCAAGAATGCTGCGGACAGCGCCCGCCAGTTCCCTGCCACCGGTCGAGCGCATCGTGACAAGGCGGCCTATCTGGCAAGTCTCGATGGCATGACGTACGGCGAGGACCCGGCCGATGGCTTCGTGCGCGGCCGGCATTTCCTCCATCCCAAGCTCGGCTTTAGCTTTATGGCGCCCGAGGGTTTCGTGCTGGACAACACCACCCAGGCGGTGCTCGGCTCGAAGGAGGGCGCCGGGCAGGCACTGCGGCTCGATGTCGTGAAAGTCTCGCCCGAACAATCGCTGATCGAATATCTCAACTCGGGCTGGATCGAGAATATCGAGGACGGTTCGGTGGAGGAACTCTCCGTAAACAGCGTTCCGGCGGCGACCGCAACCGCAAACGGGAATCAGTGGGCGTTCCGGCTTTATGTCGTCCGGTTCGGCGGTGAGGTCTACCGCTTCATCTTCGCCGCCAAGAACCGCACGCCCGAGGCTGACCGCTCGTTCCGAGAGTCGGTCCAGACGTTCCGCCGTCTGACGACGCAGGAAAGCCGGTCGATCAAGCCACTGCACCTCAAGATTGTGAAAGTGCAGCCGGGCGACACCGTCGAGTCACTTTCGACCCGGATGGCGCCTTTCGATCATCAAGTCGAACGGTTCCAAGTATTGAACGGCCTTGAGCCCGACGAGCAATTGAAAGCCGGCGACTTCGTCAAGATCATCGTTGAGTGATCCGCGCGGTCCGGCGCAGCGATTGATCAGCCTCGCCATCATGACCCGGCGGAAGCGGCTTGGCCTGTAAGGAATTGGCCTGTAAGGAAAAGGCCCGGTTGATGCCGGGCCTTGACAAACCTTTGTGCGGGATTGTGACCGCCTTCAGGCCGCCTCATCCTCGATCACCTGGTCGTCGCCCTCTGGGGCCTTGCCTCGGCGCGGGCCTTTTGCGAGCGCAGCTTCGATTTCCTTGATCGCCTCGGTCTCCGTCACGCGCTGCACCGCCGAAATCTCGCGCGCTAACCGATCAAGCGCTGCCTCGTAGAGCTGGCGCTCGCTGTAGGATTGCTCGGGCTGAGTATCGGACCGGAACAGGTCACGAACCACCTCGGAAATCGAGACGATATTTCCGGAGTTGATTTTCGCCTCATATTCCTGCGCCCGACGCGACCACATTGTGCGCTTGATCCGCGCACGACCCTTCAAGGTTTCCAGAGCGCGCTTCACGATCGGTGGCTCCGCAAGCTTGCGCATGCCGACTGCCGCGATCTTTGCGGTCGGAACCCGGAGTGTCATCTTGTCCTTCACGAAGTTGATGACAAACAACTCCAGCTTGTATCCCGCAACTTCCTGCTCTTCGATGGCCACGATCTGTCCGACGCCATGCGCTGGATAGACGATGAATTCGTTAGTTTTGAACCCCTGCCGCTGGGTTGCCTTTTTCGAGGTCATTCCCTGGTTAACTCCTTGACCCTTTGGCCTGTCATGACCGGCGGGCTTGGCCGCAGGCACGCCCCGGCGCCCTGCGCCCCGGGAAGCTTGCGTTGCCCCGCGACGGCTCGTCGAGGAGGGCTTGAGGGTCTTTTTCGTCTTGGACCTATGACGCGTCTTGCCTGCCACTGCCGATTGCGTGGATTACACGCCCCTGTTTGACGGTTCCCCGGGGAAACTTCGAAAAAATACGCTCCCGGAGGGAGCGTCGAAGCGATGTTTTTCTTGGTTGGTTTATATATATCACGTCATCAGCAGAAATCAAAGCTTTACAATGCTTAAAAGCGTGGATTGGGCCGCTCTGTTCCAATAAAAACAGAAAAGCGTTAATCATCCGCAGGACGTGATGCAAAATACCGCACCTGCCTAATCCCCGGTACCCGGCTCCGGGTCGAAGTACTTCAGTTTGCCTTCTACCCCATCCCATTCCTTGCCGTCCGCAGGTCCTTCACGCTTTACTGTGATATTGGGCCACGACTTCGAATACTCGGTGTTGAGCCCGAGCCATTTCTCGAGCCCGGGCTCGGTGTCGGGCTTGATGGCCTCTGCCGGGCATTCAGGCTCGCACACGCCGCAATCGATGCATTCGTCGGGATGAATGACGAGCATATTGGCGCCTTCATAGAAACAGTCGACGGGACAAACCTCGACGCAGTCCATGTACTTGCACTTGATGCAGTTCTCGACGACCACATAGGTCATAAACAAGCTCCGGCCCAGAGTGTGGCTTTGGAGTGTGGCT
>WNFT01017795.1_pt1 | contig 17348 bp, 15 predicted proteins | sample 5400191 | NCBI WGS metagenome assembly WNFT01 (sample SAMN13153359, study PRJNA577476) | soil metagenome | isolation source: 80 cm saprolite under Madrone tree | place: USA:California | collected 2016-06-14 | reverse complement strand
CCTGGGGAGCACATCGACGGCCATTGGCCGATAAATCGGCAGTGCGCCAATAAATTGTGCGCCTACGGGTATTATCGATGGTGCTTGTTAAACTTCTTTATCGGCCCCGGTGGATGTTCCGAAATCCAGTTTAAAAAGGTAAGGCATCCATTCCTTGACAAAAGAGATTGAACCGGGTATTATGTATACAATATACGAAATACAGGCTGTGCTGGTTAGCTGTCACCGCCTGGGGCATGCTAAATCGGCCCCCTACGGGCTCTCCGCCGTGCAAACATGAACCTTATCCCTTTGTGAGTTGATCACAGCGGATCAGGATAACGCTCAACTTCATGAAATCCCTGATCGTAGGCCAACGTGCATCTATTGAAGAGGACACCACTGAGTAGCTTTAGCGTACTGAGAGGAAGTGAGCGACAGATGGAAACATGTATGCTTGGATATGAACAGGCTGCAACGGCGACTGAGATCGCGACGTGGGCAAATGACCTCATTGGCAAAGGCGTCCCTGGCTACCCGGACTATCGAATCGTGAAGGTGATTCAGTTTCAACTCGTGCCCAGGCAAAGCGGATATGATGCCATGCTCTTGCTAGACGTTGCGGGATGGCCGTCCGGGAATGATCAGGTGGCTCTGCGTGAAGAAGATGTCGAGGTGATCGAACAAATAACCTCATCCATTACGGAACCGCCTGAGAGCGAAACCACATTCCCAGAGTAGTGATCGTGTTCATAGCTCAGATGCTGCTTCGCGGACAAGTCGCATGATGTATAATGATCTCTGAATACTCCCCATGGCTAAAGCCAAGGGGGTTCCGGCTTAGCACGTGTTCTCTCTATCAGGCGTACAATAGAGCCTTGCACGTGTTCCCCCGGACTTACGGGCTAACCAACTCTAACGGTTCAGGACATGACCGTGCATAGCGCTTGAAAGCCTATGCTTCCGTTGGTTAATACTCGCTCTCACAGCCCACGCCCGCATCCGGACGCTCCTACGAAAGTAGGTGAGAGCAAGAAGAGGGAGGTTCCCCTGCATATTCGAATGTGTCTTAGAGACACCCTACTAACGCCTTACGGGGCCTTGTTAGATCAATTGTACCATGGGGTGCAATCCGTCCATATGGATATATCTATATGGACATATCAGGCAATCGTTTAGATGTCCCTGTACATTTTCATTCATCCTCCGGTGTAAGGACATGGGGCTTTCTGAAAAAGGTTTCGGTAAAGAGAAAAGGGCTTGATAGTTTTACATGCAATTTGGGATCACCTGGTATCCGCTAAACTCCACATATGGGCAGAGTCATCCAGTCTGCCATTGACGATTTCCAGGGGCGTAGGGCGGCAAACTGAGGAGCAAGAGCCTCGTCAGCATCTATTCGCACTTGCCTACGGTCCATTGAAGGAAGCACTGGGTGAGCTGGCAGGGAGCTTACTTGTCGAAAGCGCGGGTTCCGCTATTCTGACGCTGCATATGCCGTCTACACCGAAAGGGCCAATGCATTCTCCAGAACTCATTGTGGAGGAAACTGGTGAGCTGAGAGGAACAGCGTTCAAGCCATGGAACGTTGTGACGTTGGTGCTGGACCCAAATCTTGCCCTGGATTTCCTGCTTGCGCTGCCCGACAATCCGCCACATGGCGTTGCCTTTGGGAGTTCACTGCGTTTTTGGACAACAGCGGCAAAGTTCACCTTTGAACTGATTACCCGGCAGTCCTACATGCCCACAGTACAGGAGACGCAGTCGAATGGAGATATCTCCTTGCGAGCCGCCTGGGAAGCGGTACTTGCGTCAGACGACGCTGAACGGCTACAAATGCTATCAAGCATGATGCCACCCAGTTGCTGGGCCTTTTTGCCACCTGGCGCAAAGAAGATTTCGGTGCCCCAGGAGATCGTGCACCATTTTCTCAATCAAAGCATTGATGCCTTTGTACGGGCAAGCATCTCTCCGAGAGAACTCCTTCCCACTCAGCGAAGTCGTCGTTCCAGGGCAATGCCTCTAGCTGAACAGTGGCTGCAGGCGCTTGCTTCCGATGACCCGGCACTTACGGCACCTGCTCAAGAGCTCAAACATTTTTCCAGTGCAATGCATGCCTGGCTGGGCCAGATTCGACCGGTCGAATCGAACTTGCCTTTCCGCACCTGCTTCCGGCTCGATGCTCCTGCGGAGGATGGCGAAGGTAGTTTAGACTGGCATATCAGTTACCATCTACAGGCGAATGATGATCGCAGCCTGCTGGTTCCGGCTGAGAAGGTCTGGAAAGAGCGTTCAGACACCCTCACCTTTCTCAAGCGTAAGTTTGAGAATCCACAGGAGCGACTGCTGGCCGATCTTGGAAAGGCTGCTCGCCTGTTCCCGGCCATTGAGGAAAGCCTACAAACGGCACGTCCCAAAGGATTGAAGTTGCATACCGACCAGGCATACGCCTTCTTACGCGAGTCCGCACCACTCCTCGAACAGAGCGGATTTGGCGTTCTCGTTCCTCCCTGGTGGCAAAAATCCTCGGGGCGTCTTGGTGTCAGGTTGAAAATAAAGCCGAAAGCGAATGTAGATACAGGCTCGGGATTACTGGGACTGAGAAATATTGTCGCCTACGATTGGACAGCCTCTGTTGGAGATACGATGCTCTCGGACGAAGAGTTCGAGAACCTGGTCAATCTGAAACTTCCTCTCGTAAAGGTACGCGGCCAATGGGTCGAACTACGCCCCGAAGAGATTGAAGCGGCCATCGCTTTCTTCCAGAAAAAGCACAGTAATGGGGACATGATGCTGGGTGAAGCTTTGCGCACCGGGTGGGGACAGGAGGCATCGGAGGTAGGTCTTCCGGTACTCGACATCGAGGGCGATGGATGGGTCAGGGACCTGCTGGCGAAGCTCTCTGATAGTGCGAAGATAGCTCCCATTGAAACGCCCTCTACTTTCCAGGGCAGGCTGCGCCCGTATCAGCTTAAAGGTGTTTCATGGCTGGCATTTCTCAAGCAGTTCGGCTTCGCAGCCTGTTTGGCGGACGACATGGGTTTAGGTAAGACCATCCAATTCATTACCCTTTTACTGCATGATCGTACGGTGCAACAAGACACAGTAAAGCCTGGACCTGCGCTCCTCATATGCCCGATGTCCATCGTGGGCAACTGGCACAGAGAACTCCAGCGTTTCGCCCCGTCTCTCAGGGTCATGATCCACCACGGGCACGAGAGGCTCTCCGGTGATGCATTTGCGGCGGAGGCGAAGCACCACGATATTGTTATTACGACCTATTCCCTGGCATTGCGTGACAAAGAACACCTTGCCCCCATCGACTGGGAATATGTCGTGGTGGATGAGGCCCAGAATATCAAAAATGAGGCCGCCAAGCAGACGCAGGCTATAAAAAGTCTCAATGCCAGGTATAGAATTGCCTTGACAGGCACGCCGGTGGAGAACCGGCTCTCTGAACTCTGGTCGATCATGGAATTCCTGAATCCGGGGTATTTGGGTTCCGCTATGGATTTCCGCAAGAAGTTTGCCATCCCCATCGAAAGGTATCACGACGCAAAGCGGGCAGAAATGCTCAAACGTGTGATACAGCCCTTCGTCCTGCGCCGCCTGAAAACGGATAAAGCTATCATATCAGACCTGCCCGACAAGATGGAGATGAAGGTCTACTGCAACCTCACCCAGGAACAGGCATCGCTCTACGAAGCGGTGGTGCAGGAGATGCTGGAGAAGATCGAACAGGCGGAGGGAATCGAACGCAAAGGACTGGTGCTGTCTACGCTCATGAAGCTCAAGCAGATTTGTAACCACCCGGCGCAGTTCGTTGCAGATGGCAGTAGTTTGCCTGGGCGCTCAGGTAAACTGGCCCGCCTGGAAGAGATGCTCGAAGAGGTCCTGGCAGCAGGCGACAAGGCGCTGATTTTCAGCCAATTCGCTGAGATGGGGGCTATGCTGCGCCATTATCTGCAGGAAGCGCTGGGATGCGAGGTGCTCTTTCTCCATGGCGGAACGCCCAAGAAGCAGCGCGATGCCATGATTCAGCGGTTCCAGGAGGAGCGCCGTGGGGCGCCACTCTTCATCCTCTCATTGAAGGCTGGCGGCGTGGGCCTCAACCTGACGGCGGCCAACCATGTGTTTCACTTTGACCGCTGGTGGAATCCGGCGGTAGAGAATCAAGCCACAGACCGGGCTTTTCGCATCGGTCAAAAGAAGAATGTACAGGTCCGCAAGTTCGTCTGTGTCGGAACGCTGGAGGAACGCATTGATCAGATGATCGAGCAGAAGAAGGGGCTGGCTGAAAGCATCGTTGGCAGTGGAGAGAACTGGCTGACCGAGATGTCAACAGCGCAGCTCAAGGAACTGTTTGCTCTGAGCCGCGAGGCAGTAGGGGAATAATATATGGGACGATGGAGAGATGATGACTACTGGGATTACTACGAGCCAAGCCGACCAATAAAAGTGGAGGGCGGCATTAAGACCAAAAGCGAGCGAGGAGAGATTGGCTCGACCTGGTGGTCCAAACGCTGGATAGAGGTTTTGGAGTCCCTCAGCATGGGTACGCGGCTCACTCGTGGTCGCTCCTACGCCCGCCAGGGCCAGGTAATCTCGATCGATATTGAGCCAGGCGTGGTAAAAGCCAAAGTTCAGGGATCACGGCCCAAGCCATACAATATTAAGATCCAGCTCAGGCCACTTTCAGATCAGGATTGGGAGGAAGCCACGGAAGCAATGGCTGCGCAGGCCATATTTGCGGCTAAACTGCTTGCTGGTGAGATGCCTACAAATATAGAGGAAGCCTTTCATGCCGTGAAGCTCTCACTTTTTCCGACTGCAGCCAAAGACCTGGTTACCGATTGCTCATGTCCTGATTGGGCCAATCCTTGCAAGCATATTGCTGCCGTCTATTATCTATTAGCCGAACGTTTCGATGAGGATCCATTTCTGATTTTCAAGCTGCGTGGTCGAACAAAGGATGAGATTATCCAGGCGCTCAGGGAAAAGCGTACTGAAACACTGCCGGTTGAAAGCGCCGCGCCTTCTGCAAGCGATGATTCTATCCAGGCTGACGACGGTTTCCTGCTCGAAGACAACCTGGACACGTTTTGGCAGGAGGGAGAGGGATTGGACGGCTTTACCGTAAATCCCACTGCCCCTGAGGTGGACAAGGCGATTCTTAAAAGGCTGGGAGATGCGCCTTTCACGATCGAGGGCCATACTATTGCTGCTCTATTAGCAAGGGCATATGACGTGGTAGATGCTGCCATCTCGCAAGAGGTAACCGAGGAATAGGCCTAAGAATCGCACGCCAGACGTGGAACTTTTTCGACGCCGACACGGATCCCAATAGGAAGCGGAACCTCACCTCAAAGGACCACAGCAAACCAGGTGGCTGGCGCGGCTGAAGCGGGAGCAAGAAAACCTGCGGGCAGCGCTGGCACGGCTGATCGAGCAGGAGGAGGCAGAACCGGCATTACGCTTCTGCGGAGCGCTGTGGCGTTTCTGGCGCCTGCGTGGGTACTGGAGTGAAGCCCGGCGCTGGCTGGAAGCAGTGCTGGGGCTGGCCCCTCGTCGGGCTAGCTTCGGTCGCTGCAGCAGAAGGACAGCCGGTGCGAGCGGCACGCCTGTTCGGAGCAGCAGAAATGAGGCTTGACGTTGAAGTGCTGATGAACAACATCGAACGTGCAGAGTATGAACACGTGGTGCAGAGCGTGCGTGCCCAACTGGGCGAGAAGGCCTTTGCAGCAGCCTGGGCCGGGGGACGGGCTATGACTCCAGAACAAATTCTCACCGCTCAGGAACCAGAACCACTCTCCGAACAGCTTCCTAGAGTACCGCAAGTCACTACCACTACGAAAACCTCACCCACCTATCCAGCCGGACTGACGGCACGTGAGGTCGAGATACTGCGCTTAGTGGCGCAAGGACTGACCGACGCCCAGGTAGCTGAAGAACTGGTCATCAGTCCGCGCACCGTCAACTGGCACCTGACCGCAATCTATAGTAAGCTCCAGATCTCCTCGCGCAGTGCTGCCACCCGTTACGCGATTGAGCAGCACCTGGTCTAACGCTCCGCGGCTCTTGTTTCTGCTGAAAATGTGTCATAATGAAAGGGTAAGAATGCCGTCTTCTTCTGCTGAAAATCGTGTCTCGACTAGACGAGGCATTCCCAGAGGAGAACACTATGCCGAAGCAATTTGACGCAAACGAGCTGAATCAGCTTGCCAACGCTAACGAAATAGAAATTGAAACGCGGGCGCCCTCAGGGCGAACGCATCGCACCACCATCTGGGTGGCTGTCGATGACAATGAACAGCATAGTGCGCCAGGAGATCTTGCCGACGACCCTGCAGCTAGAGCCAACGTAACGCATCGCTCTCCACCGGCACAGGGCTGCATTACTGCTCAACCATCCTTGCTCCATGAATAACCTGCGCCAGAATGCGTATCCCAGTGTCAATCTCGTCGGGCGCGGTATAACTGTAAGCAAGGCGCAGGTTGTGTTGGCCATCGGAGGGATTCACGAAGAATCCCTCACCTGCCACCAACGATACCCCTTTTTGAAGCGCCAGGCGCTTTACGTGTTGAGCAAGGACATTCTTCGGCAAACTGAGCCAGATGAAAAAGCCGCCCGCGGGATGTGTCCACCCCACATCGGAAGGCATGTACCGGCCCAGAGCGGATAGCGCTATGTCACGGCGCATTTTGTAGAGTGATCGCAAGCGCAAAATGTGCGTCTCCCAATGTCCGCTCCGGCAGTACTCCGCCACGATTTGTGCCGCGAAAGGGTTCGCGCCACCTCCCATTTGCATCGTCCCACAATTGATGCAGCGTTGGATGGCGTCCTCAGAACCGAGCAGCCATCCAAGCCGCAATCCGGGCGCAAGCGTTTTCGAGAAACTGCCAATACTCAATACCTGCTTGCCATTCGCCAACGCATAGAAGCTGGCAGGCGCTGCGCCCTCAAAAGAGAGGTCGCGGTAGACATCATCCTCCATAATCAGGAAGTCGTATTGGCGAGCCAGCCTGATAATTTCGATACGTCGCACTTCGGATAAAGTGCTGCCGGTCGGGTTATGAAAGTTCGGAACAGTATAGAGCATGCTGGGAAATTTGCCGATCGAGTGTAGCCGCACCACCTGTTTTTCTAATTCGCTCGTGATGAGGCCATGTTCGTCCATGGGGATTGAGCACAACTCGATCTGATGATCCCGAAAAATGTGAATGGCGTCCACGTAGGTCGGTGCCTCAACCAGCATCACTCCTCCTCGTCCAGCGTACAGCCGCGCGAGCATATCTACAGCATGCGTCGAGCCTGCCACCAACATCAGGTTAGCAGGCTGAATAGCAAGACCCTGTTCTCGATTTATTTTTTCTACAAGAAAATTGATAAGGCTTTGCGTTCCCTGCTCTGGACCGTACTGGAGCGCTGTATAGGACTGAGGAGAGCTTATTACGTGTTGCATGGCATTGTGTAGTTCAGGTGTCAGGAGCGTCGCTGGGTCTGGATGGCCAAACAGCAGTGAAATCGTGTTCTCTGCCATTCCTTGAGGTAAATCATTTGATGTCATTGGATGCTCCTTTCACTGCAAACTAGGACATAGTACCCAGGTAGGAGAGCATGGCGGCCCCGGTTTTGATGCCCATAAAGAAGCGCGCGACCTCTAGATTCTCATTGGGGGCGTGGTTGGCCTCGTCAGGGTTGGCATAGGGAACGCCAAAAGCCGGGATGCCCAGGGTCTTGGTGAAGACGTAGTTGGGCAGGCTGGCTCCTTTGGCAGGTACGAGGAGCGGCGCCGCCCCCTGGGCAGCGATAATTGCCTGGCGTAGCGTCCCGGTAAAGGGTGAGTCCAGCGGAGTCTTCGAGGGATCCATGCCTCCATAGCTCGTAACGCTGACTTCCGGGGCATGGCGCTGAACGTGGGCCTTGACTTTTGCCAGGATCTCCTCGGCGGTCTGGGCCTCCACCAGGCGAATATCGCACTTGGCTACGGCTTCATGTGGTAGTACGGTTTTGGAGCCGGGACCACCATAGCCGCCATGGATGCCATTGATGGTCAGGGTAGGCCAGGCTGCCAGCCGTTCAAAATAGCCACGTTCCTGCGGCTCATCGAGACGCTGCAGATCAAGCGATTGTTTGACCTCAGATACATCGATAGGCAGGTTTGCCAGGGCCTGGCGTTCCAGCTCGGTCAGCGGTTGAATGTTATCGTAGAAGCCGTCGATAGTGATCTCACCGCGCTCATTTTTCATCGTGGCTAGCAGGTGAACCAGGGTCCAGAGGGGATTTGGCACGATACCCCCCCAGTGGCCCGAATGGAGATCCCGGTTGGCGCCACGGGCGCGCAGTTCGATATCAAGGACCCCGCGCACACCAAAGCTGATGGCCGACTGCCCATTCTCGTGCACTGGTCCATCGCTGACGATCACCAGGTCGGCCTGTAGTTCATCACGGTGCGCACGCATGAACTCGGGCATATGTGGGCTGCCCACCTCCTCTTCGCCCTCAAGCAGAACTTTTACATTGCAAGGCAACGTGCCGTGGCAGGCCAGGAGGGTCTCCAGAGCCATCAACTGGGCAAAGTGCTGGCCTTTGTTGTCCCCCACACCGCGTGCGTAGAGGCGACCATTGCGGATAGCAGGCTCAAAGGGCGGAGAGATCCATTCCTCCAGCGGATCGGGCGGCTGGACATCGTAGTGCCCGTAGAGCAGAACGGTAGGCGTGCCGTGACGGGCGTGATATGCGCCTAAGACCATGGGCCAGCCGCTGGTGGGCATGACGCGCACCACCAGGCCCATCTGGCGCATTACACCTGCGATATATTCCGCGACCTCACCGATCCCCTCGCCATAGGCGCTGATACTCGGACGACGCAGATAATCGATCAGCCGCGCTAAAAAAGTCTGGGAATGATCATCAACGTAAGCGAAAATATCGTTCAGGTTGGGGGTGAGCGGGGTGTTCATACAGGCGTTCCTTCCTTTATTTTGAGGGTAGTATTTGCTTCCCTCTCTCCATACCCATACATGATACTGTTGATTACTACTTCTCGCAAGGGCCGTTCCGACACGGAAACAGCTCCGGCATCCAGAGCATACTCCCTACCCGTATTGCTCTCCAGCCACCTGCTCTTCACTTTTCAGTTGCTCTGTCGAAAGTGCGGATGGCTGTAACCATTCAGGTTGAGGACTCCAGCTAACTGTGAGCACTCGTGGTCGATGGTCAGTTTCCAGTTCAACGACACTCACGGAAGCATTCTCGATCACCAGTGATCGTGTCCGTTCTGCTGCCAGACCTATGTAGTGAGCAATGAGTAATTTAATGACATCGGCATGAGTGACGAACGCGAGACAGGTACCTGTTGACTCTTTCTTGAGCCAACGCTCCACTGCTGCCACTGCGCGCTGTTCTACCTCGGGAAATGTCTCCACGTCCTCTGGCGCCACCAAAGGATTTCGTAAAAAGGCTTTCCAAACCGCATCTCTTTTGGAGAGTTCATCACGATCTTGCCCTGACCAGTGGCCTAACTCGATGTCCATCAGATCAGGCTCAAGTTGAATGGTGAGGTCCCGTCCCTGTGCAAAGTACTTGGCGGTCTCGACGGCACGTTCCAATGGGCTACTGATAATAGCGCTGAGGGGGAGAACCGTTAATGCTTGTGCCAGGCGTTTTGCTTGTTCTCGCCCCGTATCAGTCAGCTCATTCCCAGGGAGCTGTCCTGGAAGCCGATGCACGATATTCCATGTTGTTTGCCCATGCCGAATAAAAAGAAGCAAGCGTTTCATTTCCGTCTATCCACTTTCTAGCATCGAAGATCGAATGCTCAGATTGAACACGCCCCAACACTCGTCGGTATCTTTTCATATCCCATTCCTTAAAACATAATACTTAGCATAGTCAAATGCCAGCATAGCTGTCTCTTTTCCCCCTTGCGATTCGTATACAACACTGTTAGATGGATTTCGTGAGCAAGCAAGAGAATAGATAAAGGAGAAGGAAATTATGGCGAAAGTCAATCCAGTCCAGGTAGAGAAATTCCTCAAAGGGTTGGATTATCCCGTGAGTAAGAAAGATCTGGTCAAGTTTGCACGGCAGCATGGTGCCGATGAAAACGTCCTTGCCATGCTCTCACGCTTACCTGATCAAACATATGATGGACCGGTCGGCGTCAGCAAAGCCATGGGCGAGATCGACCGAGAAGAAGGTAAGTCAGAACGTTAACACGGCTCACCTGGAAAGACAGGAAACAGGCAAATGTTCTCATTGTAGGCGATCGATGCCCGGCCAGCTCATTCAAACACTGGCCGGGCATCGTAGCCACGTCTAGCCCATGTTCCCCGCGTAATCGTTTGCGCTGGATTGCAGCTGCCCCAGTAGTGGCCATTGATAGGCGCTCAACACGTCGAGCTTGTACTGGTTGACCGTCGTCCAGTTGTCCTGCAAGATGCCACCGGTATCTCCCGAATCGGGATTCCACGCCCAGTAGGAATAGCTGATACCGTTCGCTTTAAGGAAGCCCACCAGGGTGCGCTGCCACACGCCCTCAGCGTCCTGGCCCATCGAGCGCCCTCCGAACTCTCCCAGCAGCACAGGGGCAATGCCGTCCATTTGCAGGTAGGCCCAGTGTTTCTGCCAGATGGCGGGCAGGGTGTGCGTGAGGTCAGAAGGGTTACGGACCTGGAACCACGACTCCTTATAGACCCCCGGCCCATAGTCATGGGCAGAATACACTAGCTTGTCCGGTCGTGAGAGCTGCACGGGGAACTGCCCGGCCCCTTCGAGGTTGCCGCCCCACCAGTAGGGGTCGCCGTGGTACACCTCGATCCCTTCCACGACAATCAGCCAATCTGGATTGACCGCAAGGATAGCGTTGCCTGCCTGCTGGGCAGCCAGCCGCCAGTCCGTGCTGGGATTGCCATCACCCCAGGTTGCTGCACCGTGGATCTCACTGGCCAGGTCGGCTCCGATCACTGTATCATTGCCTCGATAGTGCTGGGCCAGCATGACCCAATCATGGAGCCAGCGTGTCTGGGGTACCTGGTCGGTATACCACAACGCGGGTCGGACGTCGGCAGCGGGATCGTGACGATCGAGAATGACTTTCAGACCATGGCTCCCGGCACCTTGAATGATCCGATCCATCAGTGCCAGACCGCTCAGACCTTTGAGGTCGGGATTCAGTTTGTAGTTGATGCCTTGCGGTTTGCTAGAAGGATCGAAGAGCTGGTTGCTGAAAGGCAGGCGAATGCTGTTGAAGCCTGTCTGTGCGATCTGCTTGAGCATGTCCTGCCAGTTGCGCGCCCACAGCCCATGCGGGACGAAGGTGCCCGTCTCAAACCCAAACCAGTTGATGCCTGTGAGATGTACCTCGCGCCCCGACGCATCCACTAACTCACTATGAAAGCTTCTGAGGAAACTTACTGAATGACTGGCGTGGCGCTGCGCTGAGGCTTGCTTCGAAACAGGAATATGACCAGGTCTACAAGCAGATAGGATCAGTATCCCCAAAATAACTACAGAGAAAGCTGACATGCTCCTCCCCCGAAAACACGCTATGCAGGGATGTCTCATATCACTCTTCCTTTTCTCTATGATCCAGAAATAGGATGGGTTCTCATGTTTATCACAAGAGCAAGTATAGTATTGGGAGTGCAAGCCATCATGCTCCAAAAGAGGTATTTTTTCACGCCCCCGTTGTGGGAAGCGCATTGTGTGTACTGCGGAAGAGGAAGTAATTGCCTCTGCCCTTGAGATGTTCAGGACGTGTAATATATAGGCGATGATACCCCGGAAGGTGGTACAATAGGCTGAGTGGCAAGCGAGCTATCAGTAAGCTCTCTGTTCTGCTAATCAAGAAATGTAACATAAAAAGGAGTGCGTTTGATGATGAGTCAGGAACAACAGAGCGAAAAGGTTACGCGGGCGATGGTGGTGTTTGCTCACCCCGACGATGCCGAGTTCGGGTGTGGAGGAACGATAGCCAGATGGGTGACCGAAGGCATAGAGTTCGTCTATGTGGTGGCAACAGACGGGAGCAAAGGGTCTGCAGACCCGGCGATGAGTCCCGAACGACTGATCGCCATGCGCCGGCAGGAACAACGCAATGCTGCTGACGTCCTGGGAGTCAAAGATATCGTATTTCTCGGTTATCCTGATGGCTATTTGGAGCACACTCTCGACCTGCGCAAGGATATCGCCCGTGCTATTCGCCAGTTCCGACCTGAGCGCCTGATTACCATGACACCATACCGGTCGTTCTCGGTCAATTCATCCGTAAATCACCCAGATCACCTGGCTATAGGCGATGCCGCGCTCGCGGCTGTGTATCCTACCGCCCGTGATCGTTTAACGTTCCCCGAACTGCTTACATCACGCAGACACTCGACAAGAAGATAGAGGCCTTGCTCCAGCATAGCAGCCAGATACGCTCGCCGGAGATGCTCGACCGGGTGCGTACGCGCGCAAGGGAGACCGCTCAGGGTCACGATATGCAGTATGCAGAGTGCTTTAAGAGGTTTATCCTCGGTTGAGAGGTAAAGCATGCAGATAGATCTTTCACACATTCCACTCGCGGACAACCATTGCCACGGTATCTACCACATGCAGGGACCAATGGATGCACCAGCCTGGCGTCGTCTCTTCACCGAATCTAGCGATCCCGGTATGCGCAGCGAGCACGTGGCAACGACGCTCTTTTACCACCGGCTGGTACGGAAAATGGCTACATTCTTCGGCTGCGACCCTACAGAAGATGCGGTATTGGAGGCACGCCGGCAATTCGATGATCGCGGCCTTACCGGTAAGCTGCTACGAGCCGCGCATATCGAAGTTCTTTTCCTCGATAAAGGCTATCCTCAACAAGAATTGGTGCTGTCCGATGCCGAGCTCTCTAGCGTGGCCGGTTGTAGGGTGGCACCCATGTTGCGTGTAGAACTCGTCATGCAGCGCTTGATTGCCGAGCATAACACGCTGCCGGCGGTCATCGAGGCGCTACGAGCGGAATTGAACGACGTTCGTGGGCGAGGCTACGTGGCGTTAAAAAGCATTGTGGCTTACAGGACGGGGCTGGATATTCGCACCTGGAACAATGATGACGTTGAAGCCGCCTTTGTTGAGGCTCGCCGCGAGGTGCAGGCAAGAGGAGCGGTGCGGCTCAGACACAAGCCCTTGCTGGATACATTGTTGCATGTGACGTTTGAAGAAGCTGCGCGGCAGGAACTCCCCGTGCAGTTTCACACCGGCTATGGCGATACCGATGCCGATATGCTCCTTGCGAATCCCCTGCACCTGCGCGCAGTGCTCGAAGAGGACAAGTATCGCACCATGCCGGTGGTTCTGCTCCACGAATGCTATCCCTACACACGCCAGGGAGCATACCTGGCAACAGTCTACGAGAACGCCTATCTCGACCTCTCCTACGGCATTCCGTTCCTGGGTTACAACGAGATGATCGAGTTTACACGAGCAGCCTTCGACGTAGCTCCATTCTCGAAACTACTCTACAGCTCTGACGGGGTCGGCGTGCCTGAACTGCATTGGATGAGCGCGCTTGATGGGCCTCGTATTCTGGGACAGGTGCTAGGCGAGTGCGTGGCAAACGGCGACCTGAGTTCGGCAGCGGCTGAGGCAGCCGGTGTGGCGGTGCTACATGATAACGCTATGAAGCTTTACGGACTTTAGCGACTCAATCGGTGGGTTACTTCATCTGCCTTTGCCATTTCTGTTGCAGTGTGCGGCGTCTTCACACCATCGATGTAAATGTGGCGCAGCCCTTGCAAGATGCGCTCTGGCGAGAAGCCGCGCTCTTGCCGTTGGAAGCGATAGACCATGGGATGAAGCATGGCGAGAATGGCGTCGGCCGTGTAGGGGACATCGAGCGAGGCCAACTCTCCCCGTTCCACTGCTTCAGTGAGCAGCCCCGAGAACAGTTCGTGCAACCAGAGATAAAACGGTGCGCGCTGGAGCGAAAACCGCCGGAAGTTGTCAGATTCGTCGCACTGCCAACCTCGCATATCTGTGACGGCAACGGGCCCTAACAAGGCGCCCTGCTCTTCGAGAAACGCGACAGCGTGTGCCAGGACACCATCCAGCCGTTCGAGTGCAGGAGATGTTCCTGTTGTCGCTAACAGCGCCGCAATCTCTTCCACGAATTGCTCATGGTGCTCGCTTAACAAGTCCATACAGAGTTCGCCTTTATGGGCGTAACGGCGATACAGCGTCCCCTGCCCGATGCCGGCGGCTATGGCGATTTGATGCATGCTGACGGCGTCGACGCCATGCTCGGCAAAGAGATGCTGCGCGACCTCCAGGATGCGCTGGCGATGCTCCATCGCGTCTCGCCGTTCGAGTCGCGCATGTTGCATGAAAGGCGCCGGCAGGCCAGAAGGCCACGAAAAATGATGACTTTCTTTATGATGATTATTTTTCATCACAACTCTTCCTCTTGACAAGTGGACAATTGTCCGCTATAATAGCTCTTGTGGACAGTTGTCCATATAGATTGTAGCACATCGTGGCGTCACGGTCAATACTGCGCCGCCCACGTTACCAAATCGCGGCGAAAGGCCCCCGCATTCATGCGGGATGAACGCAGCGCTGCCCGCAGGCAGAACAGATCTTTCCGCTTTTCGCACGATAATAAAGAAGAGGTAGATAGGTCCTTTTGCGCGTTTTCAACAGCATAGCATTTCGGTGGGGGCCCCAATGGCGCCGGCAAGACCACGGCCGTGCGCATCCTGACCACGCTCTTACGTCCTGACGCGGGGCGAGCAGAGGTTATCGGGCTCGATGTCGTCAAACACGCTGACGCGCTCCGCGCGCGTATCGGCCTGGCCGGCCAATATGCCGCTGTCGATGAAAATCTCACCGGCTACGAAAACCTGGAGATGTTTGGGCGCCTCTATCACTTATCAGGTGGAGTGGCACGACGACGGGCCAATGAGCTCCTCGCACGCTTTGACCTGGTTGACGCCGCCAGGCGCACCGTCAAGACCTACTCGGGTGGTATGCGCAGGCGCCTCGACCTGGCGGCGAGCTTGATCATCTCGCCTCCGGTGCTCTTCCTGGATGAGCCGACCACCGGCCTGGATCTACGCGGTCGCCTTGGGATGTGGGAGGTTATCAGCACCCTTGTGGCCGACGGGACTACGGTGCTCCTCACCACCCAATACCTGGAGGAAGCCGATCAGCTCGCCGACCAGATCGCCGTCGTTGATCATGGGCGTGTGATTGCCAACGGCACCGCCGATGAACTGAAGGCCCAGGTCGGTGGCGAGCGGCTCGAGCTCACAGTGACGCGGGGGGGTGACCTGGATGCCGCTGTGCAGGCGCTGCGCCCCTATAGTTCGGGCGAGCTCCAGGTTGACGCGGATCGCCGCCACCTCGTCGTGCCGGTGACACGCGGTGCCCAACAACTGGCTGAAGTCGTGCGCGATCTCGATGCCGAGCAGATTCCCCTGGACGATTTAGCCTTGCGCCGGCCTACCCTGGATGATGTCTTCCTCGCGCTAACCGGGCGCGCTGCTGAGGAAGCAGAACTGCCCGCAGAGACAGCGGCTACGCAGCCGCTGGTAAGGAGTACCCGATGAACAGCAGCGCTTTCCGCACAGCTGAAATTTTGAAGCCGCAGGCGCGTCCCCCCCTCTATTGGACATTTGCCGATGCACTTGTCCTGGCGAGGCGCCACCTGATCCAGATCCCACGCATTCCCGAGGAACTGATTTTCGCGACGATCCAGCCGATCATGTTCGTCCTGCTCTTCCGCTACGTGTTTGGCGGAGCCATCGCGGTCAGCGGCACCACCTATGTCAATTTCCTGATGGCTGGCATCTTCGTCCAGACCGTCATCTTCGGTTCGACGACAACCGGCATCGGCCTGGCCACCGACCTGCAGCGTGGCTTAGTCGACCGCTTTCGCTCATTGCCGATGGCCAAATCGGCGGTCCTCACAGGTCGCACCCTGGCTGACCTGATACGCAACACGTTCGTCGTGATTGTGATGTGGATCGTCGGCCTGCTGGTCGGCTTCCAACCACAAGGCAATGTCCTGTTCTGGTTGGCTGCGGTGGGGATCCTCCTGCTCACCAGCTTTGCTTTCTCGTGGATCTCTGCGACGATCGGCCTGGCGGTAAGGAGCGTGGAGGCGGCCCAATCGGCCGGTTTCATCTGGCTCTTCCCGCTGACCTTTGCCAGCAGCGCGTTCGTGCCGACACAGAGCATGCCCGTCTGGCTGCGCACCTTCGCAGAGCATCAGCCGGTCACGCTGATCATCAACGCGGTGCGCGGGCTCCTGCTCAACCATCCTGACGCCTCGACAATCTGGCAGGCGATCGCGTGGTGTGTGGGCATTCTTGTCGTCTTCATCCCGCTAGCAGTATGGGCCTATGGGCGCCGGACGGCGCGCTGAGGAAGGAACCTTTGTGGTCGTCCTACATGCCTTCTGAGGACAGGGTTTTCGGCAGGCACGCAGGATGACCACAAGAGCCTCGTTTTATTTATTGCCAACTTCTACCTGCTCCGCAGGAGCCATTACTGTTGCCTGCGTGCCGCGCCGCCCAAACAGGAGGATCGCGAACCAGAGCAACGTACCCAGGTTCAGGACGATCACCGGCATGGTATCCTCGAAGGTGTGTACGCCGACCGAGTTGGGATCGGGGTTGGTCGCACCCAGGATGATAAAGACCACATGCTTCCAAGAAGATCATGCGGCATGTGCCTGGGACTGAACTTGAGATGGATCTGGTGCAAAAAGCCTCAATTCCTCTGTTTGTCAGTGTTTTTCGCCGCGCTTTTAGGGTATAATTGCTTCTGAACCACTGAAACGATGGTGGTCTCAAAGTGCACGAAGCTAAGAGGGAAGGATGTTCTACGGGGACAACCCGTCGAGAATGGATGAGCCTCATGATCGTTACATACGCGCGTCCATTGCGTTGATCGGGGCAACGACCACACCGATACCTGCTAGACGCTGCTCGTGATCTGGTGAATGAAAGGGGTCTTCACATGCCTGAAGTGCACACCCTGTTGACCGCTCTGGCTCGATTACTCTCGTCCATCCGGGTCAGCCGCTCCGCTCACTTCGCTCAGGCGAAGCACACCAGGAAGGCGTCCCGCGTCGACCGCTCTGTCTGCCACGGCACGCTCTGGCAGGAGTGCGCGGCTGCCTCCGGGGGGCTGTAACCATGTCCATTCCCGGGCCCGACCCCAGACACACCGCCAGGGATACGCTGATGGAGCCCCTGGCAGGACTGAGCAGCACGGAAGTCGCCGAGCGCGTGGCCCAGGGCCGCACCAATGCCAGCGGCCAGCACACCAGCCGCAGCTTCGGCGAGATCCTGCGGGCCAACCTCCTGACCCGCTTCAACTTCCTCCT
>WNFT01013922.1_pt1 | contig 17348 bp, 18 predicted proteins | sample 5400191 | NCBI WGS metagenome assembly WNFT01 (sample SAMN13153359, study PRJNA577476) | soil metagenome | isolation source: 80 cm saprolite under Madrone tree | place: USA:California | collected 2016-06-14 | reverse complement strand
CTTTTCGAGAGCATGCGGGCGCCAGCGTGCGAGCACCTTTGATTTCGACGACGCAGATGCGGCACACGTTCACGGGCGTCAGGTTTTCCAGATAGCACAACGTCGGCGTATCCACGCCGATCGAACGACAGGCTTCGAGGATCGTCCACGCCTCGGGAACCTGCATCGGCCGGCCATCAATAATGATGTCGACCTGCTTCGGTTCAGCCTTCTTCGGCGCTTCGGGTGGGCGGCTCGGGCGAGGTGGTGGTGTAAACCAGATTGGATCGCTCATGCCCCGTTCTTCCCTCTCGGAATCGGATTCAAATTTGAGAATGCGGACTCAATGGCGTTCGAAGCCGTCTGGCCAAGGCCGCAGATCGATGCATCGCGCATCGCCTGACCAATCTCTTTGAGCAACGCCAGTTCATCGGCTCGTGATCCGATCGTCCGGCCCGAACGCAGCCTCGAAAGCAGCTCTTCCTGGCGGACGGTTCCCACGCGGCAAGGAACACACTGGCCGCAGGACTCGTCCCGGAAGAACGCGGCAACCCGCGTCAGGATGTCGGCGAGGTCCACAGTCTCGTCAAAGATCATGACGACGCCGGAACCGAGTGTGGCGCCGATCGCCCGAGTCCCTTCGAACGTGAGCGGGACATCGAGCTTGTCGGGACCAATGAACATTCCCGCCGCACCGCCAAGAAGGATCGCCCGTATTCCCTTCCCGCCCGGCACGCCGCCCGCCATGTCGATCAGTTCGCGCAGGGTTCGGCCAAACGGAATTTCATAAAGGCCGGGACGAACGATGTGCCCGGAAAGGCAGAACAGCTTGGGGCCGCTCGATCCTGAGGTTCCCACTCCGGCGTAAGCCGCGCCGCCCTCGGCGATGATCAAAGGAATGTTCGCAAGCGTCTCCACGTTATTGATGACCGTCGGTTTTCCAAAGAGACCGACGTGGACCGGAAACGGCGGTTTGTTGCGAGGTTCTCCGCGTTTGCCCTCAATCGAATTGAAGAGCGCCGTCTCTTCACCGCAAATATAAGCGCCTGCCCCGCGTCGCAGCTCGATGTCGAAGGCGAAGCCGGAGCCGAGGATGTTTTCTCCCAGAAGGCCGGCCGCTCGCGCTTCCTCGATAGCAGCGCCGATGCGTTGCGCGGCCAGAGGATATTCGCCGCGCACATAGAAGTATCCGCGCTCGCTCGCGGTTGCGTAGGCCGCAATGGTGATCCCTTCGATGACTCCGAATGGATCGCCTTCCATCAAAAGCCGATCCTTGAACGTACCGGGTTCGGATTCATCGGCGTTGCAGACAACGTAGTGAGGCCCCGCCGCAGCCTTGGCCACAGCTTCCCACTTTCGTCCGGTGGGAAAAGCTGCGCCGCCCCGTCCTACCAGATTCGAGGCGAGAACTTCTCGGATGACCCCTTCGGGACCAATCTCGAGAGCCTTCTTCAGCGCTGCATATCCACCGTCGGCTTGATACGCATTGAGGCTGTCCGGTTGAACGCGTCCTATACGACGTATAAGACGGAGACCCTCCTGGCCCGCCTGCGGGACGGACCGGCGGAGCGATTCGAGTCCTTCCGGTTTTCCGTTTGTGGAATTGGCTGCCGCCACGATCTCGGACGTGGCAACCACCGGCCCATGCGAGAACAATCTCGGATTTTCGCCGGCCTGGCTCACCATGACCGCCGGAGCACGCTCACAGAGTCCGAGGCAGGGACTGCGCTTCCAGGTGAATTGGGGAACAGAGATCCCTTCCAGCTCGGAGCAGAGACGTTCGGCTCCTTTGATGCGGCAGGCGATGTCGTCGCAGACATGGATCACTCCCGGCGGGGACGGCGTCAGTGAAAAGAGATGGTAGAAGGTCGCCACGCCGAAAACTTCGGCTGGAGGAACCGTGAGCCGGCGGGAGATATAGTTGAGCGCCCCGGGAGGAAGCCAACCAAAGCGGCCCTGGACTGCGTGAAGAACGGGAAGCAGGAGGTCTCGCTGCGACCGGGCGGCATGTCCGCCGAAAGTCGCGGAGTGGCCTTCAGTTTCAATATCCCTGATTCCGCCGGCCCAGGCCGAAACCGGCGGACCGAGCACGGAATCGACGGCATCGCGCTCCGCAGCGTCGGCCTCGAGTTCGTGAAAGCGAATATCCATCTAATACTTCTACATCTTCTCGACGCGAATCGCGGCGGCTTTGAATTCCGCGGTTCCCGATTTCGGGTCCAGGGCTTCGATCGTCAAAAGATTCGTGGCGACATCGTCCGGAAAGTGCAACGTCATGAACGTAAGTCCGGGCCGCAGCGATTGGTCGCGGCGCACCGGAACAGTAACGGCGCCTCGCCGCGACAGTACTTTAACAAGTTCTCCATCCCGGACTCCCAGACGCTCCGCATCCTCCGGCGAGAGATCCAGCGTTTCTCCGCGGCGAAGCGGCGAGCGGTAGCCCGACGTCTGGACGCCGGTGTTGTACTCGTCCAGCCGCCGGCCAGTCGTGAGGCGCAGCGGAAATTCCGCCGAAAGGCGTTCAACGGGTGGATCGTGTTCCACCGGAAAAAACGACACTCGCGGACCATTGAGCGGCCGCTCCCAAAGCCGGCTGTGGAGAAACAATTCGCCCGGATGGTTCTCGTCATAACAGGGCCACTGAATGCCCTTGAGTTCTTCCAGCCGCGCGTAACTCATGCCGGTATGAACCGGACTGAGGGCGCGCACCTCGTTCCATATCTTCTCGGCATTCGGCACTCCCCAGTCGTGCCCCATGAGGCGAGCGATATCAAAGAGAATGGCGACGTCGTCTCGAGCCCCGGGAGCAGCTTCGATAGCCTTGCGCACGCGCTGAACGCGCCGCTCGCTGTTGGTCACCGTGCCGTCGGTTTCGCACCAGGCCGCACTGGCGGGCAGGACGACATCCGCCATCTCGCCCGTCTTCGTCAGAAAGATGTCCTGGCAGACCATGAACTCGAGTCCTTCCAGAAGATGCCGGGCATGATTCTGGTCCGCCTCCGACTGGAGCGGATTCTCACCAATCACGTACAGCGCCTGAAGATCTCCTCGTTCCATCGCCTCGAACATCTGCGAAAGATGCCATCCTTTGACCGGCGGTACCGGGACACCCCAATATTTCTCGAACTTCGCGCGAAGCGGGGCGTTTTCCACATGCTGGAATCCCGGCAGGCGGTCCGGCAGAGCACCCATGTCGCCGCCGCCCTGCACGTTGTTCTGACCGCGCAGCGGGTTCACACCGCAGCCGTAGCGCCCCACGTGTCCTGTGAGCAGGACGAGATTGATCAGCGCCAGGACGTTGTCTACGGCGTTGTGATGCTCGGTGATTCCAAGCGTCCAGCAGATCATTGCCTTGTCGGCCCTGGCGAACGTATGCGCCATTTCCCGAATGACTTCGGCCGGAACGCCCGTCTCGTGCTCTGCGTACTCCAGCGTGTAGGGCTCCACGAGGCGCCGGTAATCGTCAAATCCGTCGGTAGCGTTATCGATGAACTCCCTGCATTCCAGGCCGGCGGCGATGATTTCGCGCGCCATGGCATTGGCGAGGGCGATGTCGGTTCCCACGTCGAGGCCGGCCCACACGTCCGCCCATCGAACAGAGCTGGTTCGCCGCGGGTCGATCCCGTAAAGGCGAGCCCCGTTCCGCACTCCTTTGAGGAGGTGATGGAAGAAGATGGGGTGGGTCTCCCGGGCGTTAGAGCCCCAGAGAAGAATCACGTCGGCTTCTTCGATCTCCTGGTAGGAGTTCGTACCCCCGCCCGCTCCGAATACCATCGCCAGACCGGCGACGCTCGGGGCGTGTCAAGTACGGTTGCAGCTATCGATGTTGTTGCTCCCGATCACCACACGGGCAAACTTTTGCGCGATGTAATTCATTTCGTTGGTGCTCTTGGAGCAGCTGAACATGCCGAAACTCTGAGGGCCGTGCTTCGCGACCACAGACTTCAGGCCGCTCACCGTGCGTTCCAGCGCCTCATCCCAACTGGCGGGTCTCAGGACGCCATGTCGTCCGTTATCCCGAACCAGAGGCTGAGTCAACCGGGCGTACGGCCTGGCTTTGGACATGAATCCTCCTTGCGCTGAGTATACTAATCGATCCGGATAAACGCAGGCAACGGGACGCGGGGTAATTCGGGGACAGACGCATAAATCACCTAAATTCGATCAAGGACCTTTGACTTGAATTTAGGGGATTGTGAGCTAAATTAAGCAATTCAACCGCGTGCTTGTCGCTTAACCCTTTCAGGAGGAATGAGTGATCACCAACGAACCCGAGAAAACAACCGCACCAGAATATCGTGTTGATGTGAAACTCCGTGATGTCTTGACCAGTTCCCATGGACAGCGTGGTCCGTTGCAGACCGCTCTTGCTGTCGAAGAGGGTTTGCCGGAACCGATCTACCCGCAACGTCCGGAAGTGATGTGGGAAACGGACCGGAAGTTCCACAATTTCAAGGCCTGGAGAACGTGGAAGGGCCTCGGCGCGCCCTATTTCAAGTCGCGAATCCTGCCGGGCGAGCTTCAACCTTTGATCTCTTATCTTTTCAGCGAATGGAAGTGCAACCTTGATTGCCACTACTGCTGGTCTTATGACAATAGCGTGAAGGGCATGACGGAACAGACGGCCCGGAAGTCCATTGATTGGCTGCACTCGTTAGACAATCGTTTACTGGCCCTGATGGGCGGTGAGCCGCTGTTGCGGCCGAAGTTCATTCACAAGATCGTCTACTACGCAGCGAAAAAGGACTTTCTTGTGTACCTGCCGACGAATGGCCGGCTCATGAAGCCCGACGTGATCGACCGGCTGGGCGATGCGGGTCTCGGCACGGTAAACCTGGCGGTCGACTGCATTGACGAAAAGCCGGGACTGGCCAAGGCGCTGACACCGATTCGGCCCTACTTCGAGTACCTGCTTAAAAACATGCGGAAGTATTGTTACACGGTGTTTTTCAATGTCTGCATTTGCCGGACGAATATGGACGATGTAAAGGCACTGACAGAGCTTGCTCATGATCTTGACATCGGGATCGACTATCACATTGTGGAATCCCCGCTCATCGATGCGCCGCATTTCAAGCATCACGATCACAACAGTACGTTCCTCACACCAGCGGACTATCCCAAGGTGGATGACCTGATCGATTGGATACTGGACAAGCACGCGCAGGGTTACAAGATCGTCAATCAAAAGAAGCGGATACTTCAGATGAAGGAGTTCTTGCGCGGACACATCGAACCGTGGGGCTGCCGCGCCGGCCGCAACACGCTGATCATCCGGACGGACGGCACGCTCGCGCCTTGCTTCCCCATGTACTCCGCGACTCACGACTGGGGCGTCGTCGGAAAGCCGAAGTTCGATAAACATCAGCTCAGCGAAATGAAGAAGGAGTGCGAACTGCATTGCTTCTCCACGCTGAATCACATCGTCAGCTACGTGTACAACAACGGACGCGTGATCCGGTGGATCTTGAGACACGCGAAAACGGGTTTCACCACCGCGCAAGGAACTGTCGAATAGGGAAGGTCTGAACACTGTAGCGGCGGTCTATGACCGCCGACGATTTATCAAATTGCGACATCGTCGGCGGTCATAGACCGCCGCTACAGTTTTTACGGCAACGCGAAAACAAACAACGCGGAGCCGGCCAGTTAGTAGGTGCTTCTCTTGGCCTTGTTCTTGGATGTACCGGTCTTGGAATTATTGGCCTTCGAGCTGGCCTGGGTTACGTCGATGCTGGTGGCCATCTTCGCGCCGTTTTCATCTTTCCAGTTCACGGTAACCTCGGATCCTTCCTTGCCCATCAGGCTGCGAATCTGGCTGTTCGAGGCCTGTTGTTTTGCCGTCCTGGCGCTGTTGGTCGCCGATTGATCCACTCCCTGGACTGAGGTGGTCTCATCCCACTTGAACGTCTGTTCCAGACCGTTCTCGGTACGAACCACCATCGTCTTTTTGGTCATGTCCACTCGCACGAGTTCGCCCTTTATTTCCTGTTGCTCGCCCGCAGAATAGTTTTTGTTGCTCTCTTCCGCTGGCGTTTTAGGCGCAGAGCGTGGCTGATAAGTGTCGGTCCTTCCCTGCTCATTGCCGGCCTGAACTCCTTGATCGCGCTGGCATGCGATCAGGACAAGACCAGAAAGTATGCAGATTAGTGAAAGGACTAAGAGTTTCTTCATGAATTTGCTACCTCCGTTCAGTTTCTGGCAAACAAGACAACCAGGCTGTCAGAACCTGGTTGCCTAACTCAATCCTGCGTGCTGGTACGAGGCCGCCGCGACGGTGAGTACTTTTCAAGCGCCGCGATGAATGGCCTCATGACATCGTTCGTCGAGACGGCGCCATTCAGCAGAATGTCCTCACCACTCACAGCTTTTCCGTAGACGTCCTTGTTGGCGTCGTCGTCCATGGTGACTACAGAACCATCCAGCGAGACTCCAGCGAAGAGTCCCTTCGAGCGGGAATACGCGAACACGGCGGACTTCAGAAGGACGTCGGTTCCAACCTCCGCAGTGCGTCCAACCGGGCCGGCCGCGACGTTGGCATCAGCGCCAAGCTTTACCTTGCCCTTGAGCAAACCTTTGAAACCCTCGTCGTTGGTGAACACGAGGACGAGGTCCGTGGCTTCCACTCCAAGCTGCAGACCGAAGCTGCCGCCACCGATCTCCATGAAAGCCGGCGGGCTCCATCGGCCGTTGGGGAGGCGGTGCGAAACGAGTCCTTTCCCGTAACGACCGCCGAGACCGAATGCGCCCTTCACGACGTGAGGAATGACGGCGACGGCTTTCGCGTTCTGCATCAGCTCGTCGGGTATTCCTTTGTCGGGCGCCTGCATGATTTCCGTCAGCACCGATGCCGCTTTGTTGGCCCGGTCGCGTTCGGCCTCGTTAGCCTTGGCAAGCGCGAGGGATGCAGTCAGAACAACCAATGAAATAACTGTCACAAATACACGGCTCTGTTTCGACATCTAAGTGATCCCTTTCATTGTTGGATACCTCGCGGACCGCGCCCCGGGGACTCGGCGTTTCCTCCTCCCGAGCCTTCCGCGACGACTCGAGCTCCCAGTAAGGCACGATCCTCAGCGAGGGTTTGCGCAGCCACTGCGAGCCGTACGGTCTCGCGCGCCTGCGCGGTGACTTCGTTTTGATCCGCTCTGTGACGAAACAAGCGCAGCGTTTCATCGAGAGCGTGTTCGGCCTGGCTCAGCTCATCTTTTGCCAGCACATCGGCGCGCGCGCGCTGCGCCAACCGAACTGCCGTGAATGCCTGTTTCACTTCCGTGTGGACTTTGCCTCTGGCTTGCTTGACGTCTTCGAGACTTCCGCGCTCGAAGTTGTAAATTCCTTGAAGGATGGGATGGCGAATGGTGCTGCCGTGTTTACCGGCCTCGTTTTCCAACACGACGAAGGCGCTTGGAATGGTAACGAGATAGTGTGGTTCCGCTGTCACGAAGATTGCAAAGGTCGAGAGGTTCGTCGTGGCCTGCAACTGGCTTCGCGTCCCTTCCAACATGAACTCCCCAAGATTGATGATCCGGCCGTCGGGCGACACCACCCAGAGCACATAAGTGTTGTAGTCGCCGCCGAACAAGGTTGCCGGTTTCAGGCCGTCAAGCTCGGCTGCGACAGTGGTGATGCCGCCCTGGCGTTCCACTTTCGCTACGCCAGTGGCATCGGGTAGCCGATCTGTGGAACGCAACTGGACCCTTGCACTGCGGCCCTGCGAGCACGTGACTGTTGTCGCTTCTCGCAGAACCTCAGCCGGGAAAGCACTTTCACCTTGTAAGTAAAAAAGGAACGATCCCAGTAGAAGGATCCGACCAAATCTCATCCGCTTACCCTCGAAGGATGTCTCGCATACTGTTTGCCAAAGACTCATCGCATCTACCGCCCTCTAAATATTGGCTTTATGGCGGTCCGAGTGTGTCTCGCGATTCCACTTTCGACGAACAGCCGGGAAATTTGCCGTTGGAAGGTTTCGTGCATCTAACAGGGTATGTTGCTGGGATTTGCACTGATTATGCTGCTGCTCTGGATTCTAGGAATGGTCACGTCGACAACGCTGTATGGATTTCTTCATCTGTTCTTGATAGTCGCGGTTGCAGCTTTCCTGATCGGCGTTATCGAAGACTCCTTGTGATCCAGACGGCTCTCAGAGTGTTCTCGGAGAGGAATTTCAGCCGCAGATTACGCGGATGGCGCGCACCTCGATGAAGTCAAGTTAGTCACGACTTAGGAGCGCGCCATCCGCGTAATCCGCGCAATCTGCGGCTGATCAAAACAGCGGTAACTGCGAGGGCCCTGGCCTCCGGAACGCTTCGGCTGAAAGCCTCGGCCGGGCTGAGTTCAATCCGGCCTTCCGGCACGACACTTCGAACAGCTCCGAGATTTGATCGGCATATGCCCCGCTTCCGTGCATTCTGGAGCCGAAGTTCGGATCGTTCAGGTGCCCGCCGCGGATGGAGCGGACGCGGTTGAGGATTTTGTCTTTCTGGAGGGGACGGTGCAGTGTCAGCCATTCTTCGAAGAGCGGCGCCACACCATAGGGCAGACGCAGCGGAACGTAACCCGCAACGACGGCCCCGGCTTTCGCAACGGCGGAGAGGATTGCCGGCATTTCATGGTCGGTCAAACCCGGAATCACCGGCGCAACAAGAGCTCCCGTTGGAACTCCCCCGCGCGATAGCGCTTCGATTGCCGCAAGCCTCCGGCCGGGCTGAGAAGCGCGGGGTTCCAGCTCTCGCGCCAGTTCGCCATCCAGCGAAGTAACGGATACGAAAACCAACGCGGCATTGAACCGCGCCAGTTCGGCAAGCAGATCGATGTCCCGCGCCACGAGCTCGTTTTTCGTAATGATGACGACGGGATTCCGGAACTCCACCAGCACCTCGAGACACCGGCGCGTTAATTTCAAGCGCCGCTCAACGGGCTGATATGCGTCCGTCACACCACTGAGCGCGATCACCTGCGGCTCCCATTTCCGTGAAGACAGCTCGCGGCGCAGCAGCTCGGGTGCGTCTTCCTTCACAAGAATTTTTGTTTCGAAATCGAGTCCCGCAGAAAACCCCAGATATTCGTGATTCGGCCGCGCGAAACAATAGATACAGCCGTGCTCGCAGCCGCGATACGGATTGATGCTGGCCGAGAAACCAACGTCGGGACTGTCGTTGTAATTAATGATGGATCGAGTTTCGTCCTTCAGGAAGATCGTCTGTGGCGACGGGTCCTCCGGTTCGTCCCACTCCGATACGTGGTACGACGTTTTCTCAAAGCGATTCGCAGGATTGCTGGCGGCACCACGGCCACGCTTTTCTGTACTCACACCCGTATTTTCGCACGGTTTTGTTCGATATAATCCGCACCATGACGTACGAGGCGGCCGCGGATCATCTGGCGCAACTGGGACAGGATTTCCATCGGCGCGGTTGGGCGCTGGGAACGAGTGGAAATTTCAGCGCTGTCATCGAACGCGAACCACTACGGATTGCCATTACAGCGAGTTCGGTGGATAAAGGCCGCCTCACAGCCGGTCAGATTCTCGAAGTGGATTCGGCCGGCCGCGGTACGGAAGCGACGCCGGGAAAGCCTTCCGCCGAAACCCTGCTTCACCTGGCGGTCGTGCGCGTGACAGGCGCAGGCGCAGTCCTGCACACGCACTCGGTCTGGAGCACTATCCTTTCCGATTACCACAACGGCCGGGGCGGGTTCTTCATTGAAGGCTACGAAATGCTGAAGGGGCTCGAAGGTATCGGCACACACGAGCATCGCGAGTGGGTGCCGATTCTCGAAAACAGCCAGGATATGCGAGCATTGGCCGCAGAAACCGAGGCCCTGCTGCGTGAGAATTCCCGATTGCACGGGTTTCTGATTCGGCGCCACGGCCTCTACACATGGGGCAAGGACCTCACGGAGGCCGCCCGTCACGTGGAGATCCTGGAGTTCCTGCTCGAATCCGTCGGCCGCCGGCAGATGATGGAGCCCCAGTATTAGCCGCGGAGCGGCGGTCTATGGCGGCCTGGAGATTGGCCATTTGTGCGCGGCTTGGAGAACTCCCCTCCTGGATTAGGAGGGGTGCCGCGAGCGATTAATAGTTAAGGTGGCTTCGCAACATTGATCGACCACCCCGTCTGCGCCGGCTAAGGAGGCTTCGCCGCATTTATTGATGGCGCAGCCACCCCTCCTAATCTAGGAGGGGAATTCAGAGTCACGTTTCGTGTGCATGACCACTCGCACAACGAAGTGCAAAAATTGGAGACGCCAATGCGGACACCATTGCTCACAACCTCCGAAAAAATGGCCAATCTCCAGCCGGCGGTCATAGACCGCCGCTACAGTAAAAGGAGCAAATATGGCAGTAGTTCGAATTCCGGAGAAGAACCGCAGTCTGACTGAAAAAGCTGCGATTACCGATTACCTGCAGGGAATCTCGATCGACTACGAGATTTGGGAGCCGGAGCATCCGGTTGGACCCGAAGCAACGCAGGAAGAAATTCTGCGGGCTTATTTGAGGGAAATCGATGCGTTAAAAGCCCGGGGCGGCTATGTCACGGCGGATGTCATCAGCGTCACTCCGCAAACTCCGGGTCTGGACGCGATGCTCGCCAGGTTCAGCCGCGAACACTGGCACGACGAAGACGAAGTTCGATTCATCATTCAGGGCCGCGGCCTGTTTCATATCCATCCGAAAGGCTCGCCGGTCGTTGCCATCGAAGTCGAGGCCGGAGATCTTATCCGCGTTCCTCGCGGCACGTTGCACTGGTTTGATCTGTGCTCTGATCGGCAGATCCGTGCGATCCGGCTTTTCCAGGATTCGTCCGGATGGACACCGAAGTACACCGAAAGCGGAGTCGATGAAGGATTCGAGCCCGTCTGCTTCGGCCGCTCATTCGCGCCGTGACCCCACGAGGCATCCTGCTCGATATCGAAGGAACCACTACTCCGATCGCGTTTGTCTACGACGTGCTCTTCCCGTTCGCCCGCAGCCGCATTGGCGAATACCTTCACCAGGCGGATCTCGAAAGCCTGAAACGAGAGCATGATGAAGATATCCGGCAGGGCCAGAACCCTCCGTCGTGGTCGGACCAACCCGTCGAGTACCTGCAGTGGCTGATCGACCACGATCGAAAATCAACCCCGCTCAAAAGCCTTCAGGGAAAAATATGGCTCGAAGGATTCGAGCGAGGTGAGCTTCGGGGTGAAGTGTTTCAGGATGTACCGCGGGCGTTCGAGCGCTGGCGGCAGAAAACAATCGATGTCCGGATCTTCTCTTCAGGAAGCATTCTGGCGCAGCGTTTGCTGTTTTCCACCACGGCTTCAGGCGACCTGACCAGGTTCCTGAATGGATACTTCGATACGACCACCGGACCGAAGAAAGACGCCGCAAGCTACCGGCGAATCGCGACCGCGTTCGGAATTCCCGCCTCGGAAATTCTCTACATTTCCGATGTGACCGGCGAGCTGGACGCCGCCCGCCAGGCCGGCATCCAAACGTTATTGTGTGTTCGCCCGGGCAATCACCCGCAGCCGCCTCACGATCATTCAACCATCAAGTCGCTCGATGAGGTTGGGTAATTCGGTAAACACAAAGACACGAAGGCACTAAGGCACAAAGGAAGGCCGCATCAAATGATTTCTTTTGCGGCCTTCCTTTGTGCCTTTGTGCCTTAGTGCCTTCGTGTCTTTGTGTTTACCGAATTACGCCACCTTGTCGATCTTCGCTGCCAGAATGAAATCGCTTTCCGTCAGACCGTTGATCTTGTGGGTCCAGATTTTGATACCGGCTTTGCCCCACGCTAGAAAAATGTCCGGATGATGGCCCTGCTCTTCTGCAATCGCCCCGACTTTGTTCACAAAAGCCAGGGCGCTTTTGAAATCCGGGAACTTGAATTCCTTCTCGACGTGATGGTTGTCCACCACGTTCCACTTGTCCACCTGCGCCGCGAGCGGTTTGATTTCCTGAGCCGTGAGAGGAGGGATACTACCCCGGCAGGGAACGCACGTTTTGTCCGACAGTCCCATGGTTTGAACCTCCAGCAAAATCTTAGCGCAGAATCGTCAGGAGAGATTCAGTTGCTGAAAGGCGGAATCGGTCTCGTCGTAGACAATCCTCACGGTTTGTCCGCGCGACTGCCACCTATAGATCAAAATGAAGCCGAAGACCATGGCGGAGAAGGCGAGGAATCGCTGCATATGCAACGGATCCGCTGAAACCCACTGTTTCAGATTTCCCATGGCGGACACGTACGTCGTAAAGCCCAAAAGATATCCGACCGCAAGCAGTGCGAGGTGAAGTTTGTTCCGGAGATAGGCGCAGGTGAAAGGGACTTTATTGAAGCTGAAGAAAAAGGCCTCCGTTAGAAAGGCCGTCATGACGAGATCGAAGATCAGATGGAAGACGGCGGCGCGCCGGTCGAACCACGCAAACTCGAAAAGCGCCACCAATCCGTACAGGGGAACGACACGGCACAGGAAAACCCATTTCCGGATTGCTTTCAGGTACTCGCCTGCGCCGCCGTCTGCGGTCCGGAAAATCCAGTTGGCCTCGAGCTGGTAAGGCACATTGAATGTGGCGCGCAATCCGGACACTGCAAGAAACGACAGGATCACGGGAGCCTCCAGAACACCCACCGTCGACATTCGGAACGGAAAGGCAAGGCGGCGATCAATGACGAACAGCGAAGACATTGCCAGAGCCAGCCCGGCGCCAGTGTAGAGTGCCGTCAAAATGCGGTGTTTCGCGCTTCGGCTCGAGATCTTCCCCGTGAAATAGAAAGCCGCGCGCTGAGAAGGATTCCTCAGGATGGTGTGATTCAGCGCTTCCTTCGCCACCGCCTGCAGACGTCCCGGCGCGAAATCGTTGGACTCGATACTCTCGAGAATCTTTCTCGAGTGACGCCGATAGCCGACGAAATACGATACTGCGAAGGCCATCGCCACGATGCCGGTCGCCGTCAACCCTGTCCCCATCCACATCGACGACTGCGGTATGACGCTTGCAGAAGGAATCAGGGATTCATAGATCCCAAGAAACCACATAAACGGAAAGTAGTCGAGCATCGGACTCTTGGCTTGCGCCAGCGGCCGGATACTCTCCTTGACCAGCGGCGTGATCAGCAGAACCGTAATGAGCAGAGCGATTGAAATCATTTGAATCGACGGAGAGATTCGCCGGAACGCATTCGGCGGCAGCCGATTGATCAACACGCCCTGAAGCGCTCCAAAGAACAGCGCCGCGAACACGGACGCGCACAAAACTCCGGCGGCATGCCCGGCGAGCATCTGCGGGTGACCCGCAGGAATGAGGACCATCGAGAAGAAATTGATCGCCACCACGAAGAGCAACAGGAAGGCGCACAGAGCCACAAGCTTCGCCGCGAACAATCGCCGTACGGAAATCGGCAGTGACGTCAAAATCAGGTAATCGCGCCGGTCCGGAAACAGCGAGTCCCACTTGAATGTCATGACCAGGCCCATGACGACGAATGCATAGCAGACGAAAACGTAATGGTCGCTGATTCGCATCCATGTTCTGTCGAGCTCGGTGATCGGGGCCCAGGGAGTGCGAGGATGATCCGGCAACAGGAAGAAAGAAAGCATCAGGCCGGGAACGCTGAGCATTGCGAGTAGTTGAATCATACGCTGCAGCGGGTCCGCATCCTCGGACGCCGAATCCCGGTCGAAGAACCGGCTGAAGAAATGAACCGCGAGAGTCCAGAATTGTTTATCCATTGAGGGCCGCCTTTCGGCAAAGTGTTTAGCCGCGGATTGCGCGGATGACGCGGATGGGCCGCGCGTGAGCGTCTATGAAGTGCGACCGATCTTAGCGGCCCATCCGCGTCATCCGCGCAATCCGCGGCTAAACACTTCGAATGACATCCGCAATGTCCCTTGCAACTTCTTCCATATTTTCCTGTTCGACAAGCTGAGTGAAAATCTCCTCGAGCGAGGGAAGGTGCATGAGATCGCGCAGCTCACCAACGCTGTTCTCGGCCATGATCTTTCCCTTGTAAATAATGATCACCTTGGCGCAAATCTTCTCCACCACTTCGAGAACGTGCGAGATGTAGAGGATGATCTTTCCCCGCTCCGCCAGTTCCGCCACGAGATGTTTAAAAAGCAGAACGGAAGAGATATCCAGGCCTGATAACGGTTCGTCGAAAATGAGAACGTCGGGATCGTGCAAGATCGCGCCGGAAATCAGGACCCGTTGCCTCATGCCTTTCGAGTACGACGCCAACGGCGAGTGTCTTCGGATATAGAGCGAAAACAAGTTCAGGAGATCCTTGGCCTTTTCGTTGACAATCCTTTCCGAAAGACCTCGCAGACGGCCCATGAGTTCCAAATATTCCAACCCCGTGAGTGACGGGTAGACATGCGCCTCCTCGGGGACGTAGCCCAGGCGGCGCTTGAAGCCAATGAGATCGCGGCGCACATCTCTGCCGTTGAACAGAATTTCTCCCGATGTCGGCTCGACGAGGCCCGTCAGCATCTTCACGGTCGTCGATTTGCCCGATCCATTGGGACCCAGATAGCCGGTGATTTCGCCGGCCGATATCGTGAAGTTCACGTGGTTGACGACATCCAGTCCTCGATAGCGCTTGGTCAGATTTCGAACTTCGAGCGAAGTCATAGATTTGCATCTGCTGTAGCGGCGGTCTATGACCGCCGGTTTTCGTTGATTCCGCGCAAAACCGGCGCTCATAGAGCGCCGCTACAGTAAGAACCTAGTGTTCTGTGTGGACCTCAGTAACGACATCGCGAACGGCTTCCACGATGGATTCCAGCCCCACACGGTTGTCCGCAATCACGAGCCTGCCCCTCGTCGAGAGGCGCGCCAGCGGCGGCTGTGCTTTCTGCAGCCACCACTGGTTCCACTCTTCAACGGCCTTCGCGTTCTGCAGCCATGCGGTCTGCTGTTGTCTTGAAGCAAGGACAATCAACGGACGATCGCCAAAATTGCCTGCGGCGCGCAGATCCGCCTCGTTTTGTTGCATGTCACAGGCTTCGCCGTAGGCTCTGTCGGAGAGAAAATCGAGCTCTGCCTGCTGCTCCGGCGGGAAGCCGTAGGCCAGCGTCGGGCGATATCTGCCGATTTTCGGAAGCAGCCCGCCGACCCTCCGTACGGCTGGAAGCACAACGCAGCCGGATTCGCGCATGTAAGGAGCCAGAGAACCGAAATGCTTTTCCACGGGTCCCTTGATGAAGTCGGGCGCGTCGATACGATGGGCGTAGACATCGATGTCGTTTCCATCGATCAGGACAATCCCGGCGACTTCGCTCGAATACAGGCCGTTGTAGACGCGGATGTTGGAAGCCGCGTCGTGTGAGCCCACGAGCACATAAGGCGGTGGGAGATGCGCGGCTTTCAAAAGTGCGTGAAGATCCGTTGCGACAGCCTTGAATGTGCGCGGCAACGGTCCCGGATCACTCCAGCCGTAGCCGGCGCGATCGTACCAGCACGCGCGAGCAAACTTCGCGGCCTGCGCCTGTACAGCAATCCAGCTGAGGCCGGCCTGGTGTGAAAAAGTATCGAAGACTATAGTTGGGCGGCCTTCTCCCGAACAGTAGAGGTTGAGCGTGCGTCCACCGATATCGACGGATTGGCCGACTTGAGGATATCGCTGCCTGTCTTGCCGCCGCCTGCTCTGCTCAAACGACAGTCCTGCAACGATCAAAGCTAGCAATAACGTGCCGGCAAGGCCTGTGAAGACGAGCTTCTCCCCTATTCCGACGGGCTGCATACGGACCCCCGTGACTACAGCTTGATCAAACGGTATTGAATCTGACGGAATCGAGCGAGGATCAGGGATCTGAGGACACCCAGCCCGCCCAATCCAACCGCGGAAATACCCCACAGCAGGATGAAGTCGGTCGACGGAGCGCCCGGCCCCAGCCCACGGCTTACGTAGAAAGCCACCGCGCCTCCCCCGAGTAAGAGGTTCGCGCCGATAATAAAGAGGACCACCAGCGAGTCAATCACGCCACGGCCCGGAGCATCAAAGGAACTGAGATTCACAAGGTCCCGTCCGCGTTCTCGCGGAACGGATAAGGCCAGATCCTTCAGGGTTCGAAGCCATAGCGCAAAGAGTTCTTCTTCGCGGCAGCAATCGCGAAACAACTGCACCATCTCCGGACCATAGCGAACCCGGAATTCGACTGGATACAAAAACAACAAAGCGCTGTAAAACCGCTCCGACCACGTCATAGGCGCTCCTTCTTTTGATGGCTGCGCGCTATCGCGCTTGCATTCGCAGCCGCTCATCCATTTGATGGCTGCGCGCTATCGCGCTTGCATTCGTAGCCGCTCATCAAGCAGGCTTCATCTTGCGGACCGCTGTTGTCGATCGTGCGGCCCTTACGAGATCCGCCATCCGCTTCGTCTCGGCCGCGAGCACTCGCCCGCCGAAGTCGGTGAGGCGATAATAGCGCCGCCTCGTGTCATCCATCTCCGGATCAGGACGCTCTTCGGACTCTTCAATGAGACCATCTTTCAGGAGCCGATTAACCGCTCCGTACAGTGTTCCGGGACCCATCCGCACCGCTCCCCCGCTTTTTTCGGCTACTTCCTGCATGATGGCGTATCCATGCGCTTCCCCATCACCAAGAGCAATCAGAATGTGGAACACGGCGGGCGTGAGCGGCAGGAAACTTTCGGGAGGCTTCAGGGCGACCCTGGTTTGTTCGCGTGTAATCATCGAATGTGTCCTCGGCCGATATAACGCCAGACGATATAGTGTGCGGTCGAGCTTGTCAAGCATTTTGGCGGGAACGCCGTTCGTGATGGATAATCGCTCGCCCATGAAAGCTGCCGTCATTTTCTTCTTCAGCGTGTTGTGGCTGATCGTATCGATCGTTCGGGTTCCGGAAAGTGCCGGACGGAATGCCGACATCGGGACGGATACTTCGTGGGTGGTGGGTTTGTCCGAGGCGCTCCATCAGGGAGACGTGAGTGGACGCGACTTCCACGGGACGTACGGACCGGTGGCCCAACTGTTCGCGTTCGCTGGAGCCTGGTTTCATGAATCGTGGTCGCCGCTGGATGCTCTTCCTCTGATCCTGCTCTCGTTTATCACTGCGGCGATTGTGCTCGTCGCCATCGTCCTCTTTCTTCTGAAACCGCTCGGCTGGAAAGCCTGCGTATTCATTTACCTCTGCTGCGCCGGCTTGAATCTGTTTTCCGAACCTGCAAGTTTCCGCGCGCTGGTTCTCCTCGTTTCCTCTGCCGTTGTCTATCGCGCCCTGGACAGCGAATCGGATGCCGGAATGTTCTTTTGGGCGGCACTTGCGGGCGTGATCTCGATCGTTTGCCAATTGACCACAGCAGAACTGGGGATCTATAGCATCGCGGCAGCAGTTTTGGCATTCGGACTACAGGC
>WNFT01009705.1_pt1 | contig 17348 bp, 35 predicted proteins | sample 5400191 | NCBI WGS metagenome assembly WNFT01 (sample SAMN13153359, study PRJNA577476) | soil metagenome | isolation source: 80 cm saprolite under Madrone tree | place: USA:California | collected 2016-06-14 | reverse complement strand
TACGGGTTCTTCTGGACCAATCGGGGCTACGAATACCCGCTGCTGTGGGCCGCTTTCTGCCTCGCCATCTTTTTTCGGGGAGGGGGACGATGGTCGGTCGATCATTACATCGGCAAGGAATTTTAGATCGCGTTTGCTAGCCGGCGGCGGGGTAGCTCATCGCGCGGTCCGCATGACGATTCTCTCTTTAACCTGCACGCGACCAGCGGGCACCGACTCAAGCCTCAGCGCCGGTCGTTCTGATTCAAGCTGCCGTTCCTGCGCAGTTTGGGAATTTTCCCGCTGCGGAGAATCCTTCATTACCAGCCGGCCGGCAAGACCTCCCGAGGTGAGACCTCCCGAGGTGAGACCTCCGGCATCGAGGCCTGCGAGGGATCTCGATAAGCGGCCATTCTGGTGCGGGTGGCCTTTTTGGCGGCTTTAGGTTTCGAGGCCGAGGGCGAAGGAGTTCTCGAGGCCTCTTGCGAGCTGGCATCCGCTTGGGCAAACGCCTCGCGAGGCCGGTCGATAAGTGGAGTGCTTGCGACGACCACCGACGACGGCGGGACAATGGTCGGCAGGCTGGTATCGATCACGACTTGCTCGGGCCATTTGTGCGCCGATTTGATGCGGATGATTGATTTGTCTACCTGCGCTTCCCGAACGAAGCTTTGCGGGGAATCCGGCAAATACCAGCCGGCTCCGAAGAGCATCGCAAGAAGCAGGCTTCCGACAAAAAAGAAGTATCGAGCTATCAGCACTTGGTAGTAACCGCCGCGTTTCTTGCGAGCGACCGAAGTCCCTCGGAATGGTGTTGCACGGAGATAATGGGCTAGTCGAAAGTCCGTTCCCGCCTTCATCACGGAACTTTAGTTGCGGCAGGTGGTTTCCCCACCGTGCGTGCACACTGGAGGAAAACGATGAAGAGGTTTTTGATTGTTGGCGCTGTTAGCGCATTTGCGGTGACGTCTGTCTTTGCGCAAACTGCAAGCGAGTTCTACGTTGTGCGTGATGCCTCGACCAAGAAATGCACCGTTGTTGACAAGAAGCCGACGACCACCACGACCACGGTCGTTGACAACGGAACATTCAAGACCAAGACCGAAGCCGAGACCGGCATGAAGTCCATGAAGGTCTGCACGGAAAAATAAGCTTCGAAAAAACAGGCTTGGAACTGCGGTTGCCCTGTCGCCATCGTGGATGGTGTCAGGGCTTTTCCTTTTAACCTTCTAACCTTCGGATCGGCGATGGCCGATCAATGGTGCCGATCGCGCGACGCCAATCACCCGCGGGCTGGATTTTTTGGTGGTGTTGGAACGGCGGTCCGCCGTCGCAAATCGTCTTCGCCGGTGTGCGTATGCAATCAGAATAGGCCGGCTGCAGTCATGCTCCGCCGAACGTTTCGTCCATCGCACTCGACATTCTTTTCCGCGAACGGTTCAAAGGCACAACCCAAGCAACTTTATTCGACAGGCCTGTTCGGCGCGGCTGGACGCCGGCGGTTTTGCCGATGGTGATCGAGACCGGGAACGCTCATATCCCCCCGCGATCACCATTGCCCAGTAGGTTCGCCCGGTCGTCGCGCTCTTGGCGCTGGCGACGCCGACCTTTGAGGCTCCATGCAACAAGAGGTTTTTCCGGTGTGCCGGCGAATCAATCCATTGATCAAGGGTTTTTGGGAAACTGTCATAGCCAAAGGCGATATTCTCGGCCGCTCGTTCGGCCTTCGATGCGGCGACACGCGACGAAAATGACCCGAGCACGCCATGATCAAGCACGTCCCTTGAGGCCATGGCGGCGGCCTGCTCACGCGCAAGCCGATGCAGAGTGGAGTCCGAGGTTACCCGCCCTTCGCCGTGCTGAAGGCGGTAATTCGAGATCATTTCTGTTGGAGCTGCGGGCGCCGATTGCGCGAATGCCGAACTGCAAAGGACAAGCGTGAAGCACAAGGAAATTGACAGGGCGGATTTCATTGATGATCTCAGCGGCAGGAGCGCTGTTTTCGATACGCTTCCCAAAAGAAGTGGGCAAGATTGATCGTTCGCAGAAATAAGGCGGATAGTGAAGGAACAATTGGGGCGGAACTGGGAACCGGGATTTAGCGCCCGTGACGCTTCGGCACCTTCATCGTGTACTGGGCGTTCGATCGGCGTCAGCCTATTTCGGCTGAGACCGTTTCATTTGCGAAAATAGTTTGTTTGCGAAATAGCCGGCGGCAGATGGGGTCCTTCATCTGAAGCAAGTAGCCGGGCGGCACTCCGGGGAGAGCGCAGCGCCCGGCCACTCGACCGCGCTGGCGTAGTTGCCCCCAGCGCGTTCGACACCACCAAGAGGTTACGGTACATCGTGGTGTCAGTGTGGCAACGGCGCAGTTTTCCACTGTACTCCGCGTTCAGGTGAAAATTTGATCACCGCCAAATCGAAAAGTGTCACTAGGAAGTGAGCATGAAGAAGGAAGGAGCATGAAGATGGCTCCCGGTTAACTTTTATTAAGTTGGTTTCCGCGAGAACTGTTCGCTTTGTGTACACTCGTGCGCCGTTCCGTGCCGATGTGTGCGGCAACACAGAAACGCCGGGCTTAGTCCTGATCTCCGAAAAGGCAGCCCACACTGGCCAAGTTTTACATCAATTTCCGCTATCGCGATCGCGTTTCAACCGATGATGAAGGTATTGATTTGCCGAATCTCGAAGCGGCTGTGGATGTAGCAGCCAGTGAGTTCGTCGACGAGACCATCAAACATGACGGCGGCGCGATACCCGACCCCATGATCGTCACCGACGAGGATGGAAAACGTTAGCGACGATTTCTATTTTGGATGTTCTGCGAAAAAAGCGGGGACGGGTAGCGTCCATTGCTGCGGAAAATGCAACTCAATCCCTGGCGGAATTCCCCCTCACGCAGCGGTGTCGGCGCAATGTCGGGCAACGACCATCAGCCTGGACGATCTTTCTACATCTCTCGGGCGCCTATTGTCCTATGGGACAATTGGAAGTTGGTTGTGGGAGGCATAACGGTGAAGGGAGGAGGAACTAATTGCCTCTTCTGTTGGTTAACTCGCGTCAGTGTTTAGCAGACCTCCAAGTTAGCAGACCTCCAAGATTGTGTCGGCGGACAGGTCAGGGATGTCGATGATGCGAAATCAAAATATCGTTCTTGTCGTCGATGACGACCCTGGCATGCTCAGGGGGGTAAAGCGGCTGCTGCGGGAACACGGTTACGACAGTATCCTGTTTCCGTCGGCCGAGGCTTTTCAAAATCACGACGATTTCGAGGAAGCGGTGTGTATCATCATGGACATCAACCTGAAGGATGAATCCGGGATCGAGTTGAGGCGTCGTCTCAAGGCCGCCGGAATTTTGGTGCCGGTCATCTATATCACCGGGAACGACAACCCCGCCGTTCGCAAGGCGGCGCTGGAATCCGGTTGCCTTGCCTATCTCACAAAGCCGTTCTCGGCGAAGTCGCTGATCGAGCCGGTCGAAAGAGCATCGGCGGGACTTGCATAGGACGCCCCGCTGGCGCCTCTCTTGGCGGCGGCTATGGAGCGTAACCCGAGGCCACGGGGAAAATGGTTATGTGGCGACGTCTTGGGGCCGAATTCTTTGGTACCTTCTGGCTGACGTTCGCTGGTTGCGGCAGCGCGGTGCTCGCTGCGGGCTTCCCATCGCTGGGCATCGGATTCCTGGGGGTCAGTTTGGCTTTCGGACTGACCGTACTGACCATGGCTTATGCGGTCGGCCACGTCTCCGGCGGGCATTTCAATTGTGCCGTTACCATTGGGCTCTGGGCCGGAGGCCGCTTCAAGGCCACCGACGTTCTTCCCTACATCCTCACACAGGTGGCCGGCGCCATCGCGGCGGCTGCGGTACTCTACGTGATCGCCTCGGGCAAGCCCGGATGGGTTCCCGATGGGTTTGCGTCCAACGGCTACGGTGATCTCAGCCCGGGAAAATACGGTCTGGTATCGTGCTTCCTGAGTGAAGTCATCGCGACCTTCTTCTTCTTGTACGTCATCGTCGGCACCACCTCGAAAGGCGCGGCAGTCGGATTTGCAGGGCTACCTATCGGGCTTTGCCTGACGCTCATTCATCTCTTCTTGATCCCGGTTACCAACGCCTCGGTTAATCCGGCGCGAAGCACCGGTCCGGCGCTGTTTGCCGGCGGACCGTATATCGCGCAGCTCTGGTTATTCTGGCTCGCGCCCATCATCGGCGCGGCGGTTGCCGGCATGATCAGCCGCTGGCAGCATGATGAGCCGGACACGTTGTGAGCACTGGTTCTTCTCAGAAGAAACACCCCGCCCTTAAAGCTGTTCCTGTCGGACGGATTCGCGGAATCGTTTAGTCGGCATATCCGTTTGTGGGCTCGGCACCAAACGGACATCGATCCGGTGATGGTCATGAGTTACCGGGGGTAAAGGTTTGTTTACCTCTCCCGCGGTACTCAATCGGTGAGGTGGCTTAACTCACCAGGGGCAGGCCTCGAACCCGTCGACTCAACCCGGCGGGTTTTTCTTTTCCTTTTGCCGGGTGGCGCAGGTTGTGGAAACTGCCTTCCGCTCCGCTCCTGGGAAACATCCGAAAATCTAGCGGCCCACCGCCGCTCAAACCTTCTTTCGAGGTCAAGGGGGATGTCCATAACCAGCGCTCCGGGTTGGTCGTCGCCCCGGTCTCAAGGCCACAACGCACGCGGTCCCTTAAAGGTCCCTGCGCAATCACGCTGGAACAATCCATGGGACGCCAGCTTGGTAGTCGGGTCACGTCGTCCGCGCTGGTCCGTGGCCCGGCACGGTACCCGCCGCAATCGCCCCCTAGACCAAGGCGGGGCCGTGCTCAGGGCAAGGGGGTGCGCCGTGGCTGATACTCCGGCTCAAATCAACTTCGATGCGCCGGCCGTTCTTCGGAAATGGCCTTCGGTTAACAATGAACGTCTCACCAACACCTGGCCGTACCTTGTTGCTGAAGGCACTCTTGACGATTGCACACGGGAATTCATGTCGAAGCCCGTATCTCAGCGGCATTTGTATGAGATCCACACCGCTCCCCAGGGCGAATTGATCACCGCTGTTTTGTCGGCTGAGCAGATTATTGAACTCGCCCGGCTGCGGGATTTTCTTTAGGCGGTCGCCGGACGGTGCAGCGTTACCGCGGCGGATGTAGTTCGCCCTTTAACCAGCCCGTCGCCTTGTCTGTTTTCATCGGATCGGGGCCGTCGCAAACAAAGCACTGGAGGGTGCGCGACCCCTTGCCACGCGAAGGCAACGCCAAAATGAGATGAGCCCCGCACTTGGAGCAAGTCAGTCGCTCGGTCTGTCCCATGGCTCCAGTGTGGCGCCAGATCGACCGACCGTCCATTCCAAAGAAAATTCGACTCTGAGAATACTCTTCCCTCGGCTCGGTCGTTGCTGGCTGGCGGCGGGCGCGTTCCGAGCCCGGTCGGCTGGGCTACGCACCGCATCCAGCGGCACCGCGAGCATGTAAGAGGGCGGCGCCTGGATCAGGATTACGTGCCGACCTGGCGTTACGGCACGCTTGATCGCCGCGTGTGCCGGATGACTAGCTCGCTGAGGCATTCGGAAACTCGCGCCGGGCCGAGCTTGCCGTAGCTTTTCTGGCATTCATCTCTAATCCGGGCTATCGGATTTTCCGATTTCATGTTCCAGCCGGCTACCACCAAAAATAGGGCAAGTACGCAAACGATGCCGCCAGCGGCGTAGGTTGCGACTTTGCCCCAGTTCGCTTTCCCGGTTGATGGCCCTGCATCGGGCCCGACGTTATGATCGGCCATGGGCGTTCACCTTGGTTCGGGGCGGCCCTTTCGCCTGCGCAGTCTTCCCCGATCTGAGCGAGCGCGCAAGGCGCGGCTTGATGGGGGCCAGGAGCCGGCGCCGATCTCCTTTCGCAGATTTTTGGCGTCAAAACCCAAATCATTGGCTTGCATTGACAAGACCTGGATGCGGGCTTTCGGTAAATGGCCTTTGCCCGGATTTGAGGTCCGGCCACGGAAAAACCGACGCCGCCAAGCGATCATACTCCGCTCGCGGCGTCGTTTGTTAATTCTGAGCCAGGTTTGCGCCCATGCTTGCCGAGAAGTTTTTTCTGGTTCTGGAAACGCTCAAGAGCTTCGCCAGCGATGGCAGCCCTGTTGTGGTGAGCACCGCCAGACATATCCCGATCAAGCTGCCGCCACGTCGGACGTAAGACGCGGGCTGTCGATCCCTTGCGAGCTTCCGCCTTCCCCAACGATGCTCCTTCCGCTCCGGATTGAACACGCTCGACGGGAAGCCCCGGCGCCGGTCACACAAAAAGCGCAACACCGGCAGAGACTGGCCGCGCACGCGAGACGGCTGAAATGACAACAGCAAAGGGGTGCGGGCTCAGGTCCGCGCCTTTACCCTGTGAACATCGAGCCGAAAAATGGCGCCGCGTCCGCGTTAGAAGCGTAGCCTTTGAAAGAAGGGAGTCGGTCCACGGTGATAATGCGGAATGTCCTGATCTTCCTGTTGCTCTGCTCTCCAGCGTTGGCGCACGATCCCGGCCATCCCGAACTCAACGACTGGTTCGACAGGCTCACATCCGGCAGGGGGCTATGCTGTTCGTTCGCGGACGGCTTTGCTGTCAGCGATGTTGATTGGGAATCGAAGGACGGCCACTATCGAGTCCGCCTTGAGAATAAGTGGATCGATGTTCCCGACGACGCCTTGATCACCGAACCGAACCGGGCGGGACGCACGATGGTTTGGCCGCTGCGGTTCGACGGCCAAATCCTGATCCGGTGCTTCATGCCCGGCAGCATGGGGTAGGGTGCGAGGCTTCGGTCCCGCAACCATGCACAAGCCCGCCGATTCACGCCGGCGGGTTTTTCACGCAGTCGAATCGGCCAGCCGCAGAATTCTGCGTCGGTTCATCCGATCAAGGGCGTCCACAACCTCGATCTCGTCGAGTACGCTCAGCAGGCGCTCCACCGTCCGCGTCGCGTCGCCCTGCGCCGCGATGCATTGACCGACGATGCGTCGTGCATGCTCCAACGCCTGTAAAACTGTTTCCTGATCGGATCTAGGCATCATCGTGTCCGCGATTTACGAGTAACAGCCCCGTGACGGGCATTGATACCGGCGATTTGTTTCACGACGTTTTCGCAAGAGAAGGGTTTTTGTTTCATCCGCGTTTCGTCAGCTTGGGCAAACGGCACCCGATCAAGCCACACGGGCGCGCCCCGCGCTGGCCGCAATCGGCCGGCACGCAACAGCCCGCAAACCGAACGCACACCAGCCGCCTTCTTGGAGCATGCACGGGGCATCACGCGTCAGGCCCGCCGTGCGCACAATTGCCGATACTTTCGCAGCACGGCGAAATATCTCTTGCAGAACCGCAGGTAAACCAGCCTGAAAATGAGAGCCAACATCGACTCGAACCTCGTTGATTGAGGGCGAGGATTAACAGCACTTGGTTTCCGGACGGCTTCGCGGCGCAGTCAAATCGGGTTACGGCTGTAATCAACCAGGGGATGGGACGCCGGCGTGAATCTCGCGTCGATATCGAGGCCTTGTGCAATGGGCCGGCGGAAATGGTGCAGCGGGAGCGCGCTGCCGGCGTCGACGATGTCGAACCCTAGTTGATGCTGCCTTGCCGGTCTCGATCGTAGGCCTGCAGGATGCGGACAAAGTCCGCCATGCTGGACCGATCCCGGCTATCGGCCGTGATTGGCATTTGAAAATTTGGTGCGGGTTCAAGATCGTTCCGCCTTAAAATTAGTTTTAGTTAATTCCCGCCGCCGGGGTGGGTTAACTGATACTTGCGCATCTCGGCGAGGCGCGCCCGGCAATATTCACGATAGAGCATTGTGAAGAATGCCAACATGATCGAACTCCGTTGTTGATCACGCGGTTATCATGCTCGTTGATCATTTCCGGCCGTTTTCGCCGCTTGCGTAAAATGACTTCATTGGCGCAGAGAGTTGTTTCGCCCGGAACCCGCTGAAGAAGTCACCTCACGCCTCACGCATCCGTGAGTATGTTTGCTCGTGGCCCGTCAGCCGGAAACCAGTTTCGAGCAGGGTGTCCTAATTCCCGATCGCGAGTGCCAAAGAAAACGGCCCCAGCCGAGAGGGTCGAGCTGACGCCCCACTGGGAAGTTCACCTGGTCTTGGGAGTATTGCTATGCTTGGCCCTTCGATCCTTGCCAGATCGCCGATCAACTCCGGATCGGCGCTCGCCAGTTAGTCGCTTTTCTTCTTCCGAGCGCGCATCTGTTCCGGACCGTCTTTCAGTGGTTGTTCGTCTGTCAGACTGCTTCCGCTGGTCATCCATTGCATGTCACCGCTGGTGAGAATCAATTTGAAGATGGTGCACTGTGCGATTTCAAAAAGCTTGTCCGGCAACCGACTCTGGACAAATTTATTATCGCGAAACTGCCACCCCCACATCCGCTCACGTTCGCGGGGCTAGAGCAGACATCATTTGAAAGCGCGGCGACTTCCCAAAATGACTCTTCACCGTAGTGGAATGGTTCGACGTGGTGATGGTATGGGCGCCTTGTCGCCTGCAGGGATGCCAGGAAGCACAGATACTTTTGCGGGTTTGGCCATCATTGACGATCGCGGTTCGGCGTGCCGCGACGAGAGGGGGCAAGGTGGGCAAGTCTTCTAGCAAAGAACCGGAAGCGGCCAGGGCGTTTGTGACTTATTTGATGTCTCAGGCGGCCATCGCAGTGGTCAAGGCCAAAGGCATGAGCCCCGGTTGACGTGGCGTGCCGCCTGTTGGGATAAATTATCGATCGACGTCGCCGGGCCGGTGATCCACCGGCATTCGCCCTATCGACGCCGCGCCGCCAAACGAAAACCCGCCCGTGACCGGGATCAACGAGCGGGTTTTCTGCGAGGCTGCGGCGTGTGCACCGCGACCCGATCATAGCGTTGATTCGTTTTCGCGCGAATACGGCAAACGGCAAAGCTTCAAAATAAATCGTCTCCCCGACATTCCGGTCAACGACGCCGCTTGCCGGGCGTGTGCAGCCTCGCCCTGGCGGCATCAATCGTCAGCACGCTATTGACCGGCTTTTCCGCCCGTCGCCCCCATAGGTCAAAGGGGTCCCGGCTGGTTTTCGGTCGCTTTGACCAATTTACTTAATCCACTTGCAACTTCGGGATGAAAGAAGATCAAAAGTCCGTGCCCGCAGGTTCGAAATCGTCGTCAAGACCATATATAAGCGCATATAGCTTCGCAGGAGGTGCCGCGATGCCTGATGCTCAGGATCTAATCGTTCGTGCTCGCGTGTTTCAAGAACGTGCGGAGCAAGCGCTGGACCCGATTTCACGTCAGCACTACCTCGAAATGGCAGCCCACTATCGAGCGCTGGCGGTTGAACATCAGGAAACGAAGGCGGCCCCGGAGCGCGAGTTTGAACACGGGAAGAGCTAGCGGCGTTCGCGCCGCCGGGCCCGGCTACCTAATCTTGGTCAGGCACTCCTTCAGGCGGTCAAGCTCTTGACGAACTTGCGCCTCCATGGCGTCTTGTAATGCGGCTGTGCCCCTGCCGGACAATTCTGCGGAGGCCTTTCTGTCCAGATTCTGTTTCCAATCCCGGATTGCCTGTTTAGTGGCCGTTTGGGCCTCCGACGCCGCCTTAAGGTAGGTCTTTATGCAGGCGTCGGCCATGGAGCACGTCTTGCACTCTTGAGCGGAGGCAGCACTTGAAACCAGCAAGGTAAGTGTCGCGACCAGGACCCTCATTGCTTTTCCCCGGCATTGCGCGGCGGATGTTCTACTTGGCTGGGCTTGTTTGCAAGGCTGGCCGCAGATTCGCACGAATGAATCCGCCACCCGGCTCATCGCGGGATGCTTCCAGTTCTTCACCTTGATCCAGTCCGCAGGTCGGCCGGCGCAGTAAGGTCGGTCACGCCGTTTCGACACCACGCCTTCGAGGCCAACCTTGCACGATGCCTTGAAACGACCGTGTATATTCTGTCCCTGGCTGTTCCATGCCGTAAAAATCGGGGGTGGCTTTTTGGTTCCAATCTCCGCGGGCGAGAAAGAAATAGGTTGGGCCGGACATCACTGAACTGGTATTCGGGAACGATAAAATAATGCGGATCTATATCATTGCTGCGAGCCTGGCACTTTCGCTCATCGGACAGGCCGGCGGCACGGTTCTCGATACCGGAGCGGATGCGCAGAGATATTGCGAGCTGCTTGTTGAAGGCTCGTTCCACAATAACGAGGAGGCACGTTCCGCCGGCGCATGCGAGGGAATGATCGAGACGGCCATGTATTTTGCCCCAAACCTGCTGCCTGACGCGCGAGCATGCCCTCCGGCCCTGGGTAGCGTTTTGGAAAGTGCCAAGGTTCTGTTGCGGTATCTCGACCAGAATCCGGATCGATTGAACATGCCTGGCATTGCCCTTGCTTTTGAAGCATTTAGAGATGCTTGGCCGTGCCAAGGCGACGATGCCGAGCCGTCAGGCCGCTCTGGACCTAAACCAAAAAAGCGCGCGCCAAAAAAATCAAAATAAGCGACCATCCCCCAACGGATCGCTTGACCGTCCGCACGCTGAAATTCGGTGCTTCAGCCGACGCTTGCTTCTATTGCGACTCGCCGAGCCTCGATCAATAACGCCGTCGTAAACGTGCGATCAAGGAGGCTGCCATGAAGATCGTGCTTCTGGTCGTTGGCCTGCCATTTATTGTCCTGGGGCTGTTCTTGTTCGTACAAGGGGTGGGATTATTCTCAGGGCCGCACAATGCCGTACTGATCGACGCCGGCGCCGGGATTGTGGCCTTGGGTATCGGCCTTGTCTGGTTCGCATTGCGGTAGCCAGCCCTGAGGACTCGTTTTTGCCTATGGGGAGCGCAGTCCAGCTGTGCTAGCACGCGCGGCATGGACGCCAGGGCAGTGAAGTAATTGGCCTTGGCAAGTTGCGCGCGATTGTAGAGGCCCCAAAATGAAGCGCCGGCGCCGATCGCCACTACCGCGCCATCCGATCAAGGCAGCCCGCTACACAAACAAACACCTCAATGGTCGCCTGTTGGGCGGCCACCTGAGAAAATTGATATGCCGTCCGACAACCCCTGATGCAGGCGCGCGCGCCATCGCTCCATACGCCCCTGGTTTGGGCCTTCGAGATACATCGATTGTTGCACGCCTTGTCGCCGTCAGGGCATTTTACCAGGCAGGCCGCAAGTCCATGTCGCTCTCCATCTGAAAGTGCCGCTTCTTGAGCACTCGCGAGCCAGGTCATTGTCGTCGCCGTAATCAAAAGCGCCGACAAAGTCACCGCCATTTTGCGAGAGTCCAACATTACGGCTCTCCCCTGCAGTCGGCAAAATGCATGGCGCCAGGTGGCGCGAACCTGATCATCGGGCTTGTTCCTCGTTCCGTCGTCAACCCTCGCCAAGCTTCCCGCTTCCTGTGCTCTGTCATCGCAGGCCCATCAGCCTAAGCATTCCGTAGTAAATCGAAATTGCAACGAGCGCTGTGACCGCCCACGCGAATGCGATACGCAGCGCGTTTTTTGCCGAGCGTTTCGCTGCAGTGGGTCCGCCACGAGACGGCGGCCGGGACGGACGCTGCTTCGCTGATCTCAATATCCGGGTCTGCGCCAGCAACTGCCTCACGGTTCCCTCCTAATTTTTACCAGGACGATGGAACAAAAATTAAATGTTCACTTTTGGACATAACTGGGAACGAATCTCCGACTGGCGCATGGTATGAGCGCAGGGATGCCACGGGAACGGTGAAGTGATCGGGAGAAACTATTTCACGCGTCAGGCGGCGATTCTTTTCAAGTTCGCCCAGACAACCAAGGACCCGAAGGTTGCCGCCGCGCTAATCGAGAAAGCGGCCGATCTTAAATTGCAAGTTGATGAACCGGGCGCGCGGCCTGACCCAACGCTGTCAGCGCTGAACATCATGACGCCCGTCGCGACCGCGCGGGGTAGGCTTATGCCAGGTTCCCTGAAGCTCAATTCAGACTACAATAACGCGATCCGGAAGGAGATAGGACATCGGCTTCGGATGCTGCTCTCGAAAGAACAGCCTGGGCTATCATCGCACATTCAGCAGCTGCTCGATCGCCTGAGCAGGCGCGACGAGGAGTCCCGAACACGATCGAACTAGATGGGCCGGCTGCGATTCCATCGCCGAAACTATCGAGCACAAGATACACGTCCTGATCATTGCCAGGCGGCACGATCGAGGGGGACTAGTCGGACGTGCGCATAACGCAACCCGCTGTCACGACGGGCCGGGAGTTTGTCGAGCGGACGGCATTAAAAGCGGACCGGGTGCTGACCGGCGCGACCGCCGACCCGCACGCCTAGGGCTGGACCAAAAGTAAATGCGGAAGCACGGTCCCGCCTCTTGGCTAGCGTTGGTGTAAGGCGGGACCGTGCCCGAGCCACGGACCAGCGCGTAGTGGCTAACGTGGCCCGGCTCACATAACCAAAACGGTGGGACGCGGTTCCGGAGTCGATAGCAATAAGATCGTGATCGATGTCGCGAGGCCCCGATAGGTGGGCGAGGGTTGGGAGGCCAGATTACCAAGGGCTGGGAGGCCAGATTACCAAGGGGGTCGTTACCGATCACCGGCCCCGCGCCCAACGGCGCGGTCAGTACAAACGGCGACGATAGTGACGATGGCTCCAGTGGTGACGATGGCCCCAATAACCGTATGTTCCACGCCAACCGTAGCTCGTGTAAGGGTTACCGGGACCGTAATTCTGGCAGTTTGCGTTCGGATAGAATTGGGCACACCAGCCCGGATTGTAGATTACGTGCTGCGCCGAGGCCGGAGTGGCAACCGCGAATAGCAAGGCGGCAGCAAGGATTGTCAGTCTCGTCATTGATGAACCTCCTCAACGTTGGCTTTAATTTCAATCGTTGAGTGCTTGTCAAGTTCCGTTCTTGCGACGCCGTGATCCGCCCAGGCACGAAGGCGCACCATTCAATCCAGCAACTTGGTATTGTCAGGTGCTTGTGGCGGCGTTTTGATCGAGATCGCCTTGAACGCTATCCACAGGGTGTGAGCACGGCCACCCGCTCGACACATGGGCAACGAGGGCGGTCAAGCGGTACCGTGCCGGGTCACGTACCGGCGCGTAAATGGCTCACAGTGGCCCAACCGAACAACAACAGCGTTTGCCGGTTTTGTTCCCTGTTTTTTTGGAACCTCGCAATTTTAATGAACGACGAAACCTCGCCGCCGCGCGTTGTCGGAAGCGATGGCTATTTACAAGCTGATACAAAACACTTCGTTCGAGCCGAAGGACATTGAACGTCTGGTGGCGGCTTACGAACAGACTCTGCGGGCGTTACGTTTGAAGGATCGTAGCGACCCTATCACGCAGCTTGTCGCGGAGAAGATCATTGCGATTGGCCGATTGAGGATTGAAGACCCGGCCGAAATTTCCAAGCTGGTGCTCAAGGAGCTGACAACCTGGTTTACGCGAACGTCTCCTGACCCTCTCGATCGACGGGTGCTTCGGGTTCTTCACCTTGACCCAATCCGGCGAGCGGCCGGCGCTGTAGGGCCGATCACGGCGCTTCGACACCATGCAGTCGCACCAGCTTGGTCTTGCGCAGGACGGGGACGTCGGCTGCATCCTAATAAGCGAAAGCCTCGCGCGTCCTTATGTCTTGCGGTGCCTTCGAGCTGTCCGCGTCGGCGGCCCTGGTGCGATGCACGTTAGCGATGGAGATTTAATGAAAGGGCAGTCCGCTACCAGCGGTTCCGGTTTATGACGGAGTCTCGGTCGCTTCTCTCCACCCTGTTTATCGATCCCATGGCATCTCTCGGGTTCAGCCCGATGCGGGGGTCAGACGGATTCAGGTTGGTGTTTGAACGATCTCTGCTGCTCCTGGTTAAACTTTCGGTAGCTCCCCGATCCAAAGCGCCGCTGGTTGTCACATCCGGATCGAACATTTCGGCCGTGGAAATTGCTGCGCCTAGCGCAGCGTTTGGTTCGACATCTCTTGAATTCGTAATTGGTGTCTCCGAGCGAGAGGCTCGCGCAAATGACGCGGTAGGCAAGGCCAGAACCAGTAACATTAAGGCGATTTTGATCACGTTGTTATACACTGAAAGCTCCACTAATACTCCGCATGCAAATGACTTGGGCACTCAACCCGTGCTTTTCATCTCACCTCACGCTTTGCTGAACATAAGCAATTCTTGATTCATCGATCTCTCGCCAGTTTCCGCGCCCTCAAACCTGTGAACATCGACCGGAAAAGCAGTGCCGCGGCTTGATGCACAAGCGCCGAGCGACGACTTGCGGAACCTGTGTGATGTCCGACACAAAAATGTGCTTCTGGATACGCGTGAACGTTTAATCCGCCAAGCAAAGTACGCCGAGCGCGAACATTCGGGCAGCGCGTCTCCAAGGTGGCCTTGCATCCGTCCAACGAAGCCCAGCGCGCGGCGGAGAGGCGCCAGCTTCACGCCGGTGGGTAATCTTTCTTCACCGCAAGGTGACTTGAACTCATTCCGCCAGGGGCAGGCCTCAGATCAACCCGGTAAGGATTGCGTTTCCGTGGTGGTTGTTGCGCTCCTAAGCTCTAAACCTACGCAGTCGCCGGCCCATAACTTTGTGCCCCTGACCGTTCCAACGAGTTTGCACCCCATCGGCTCTTTCGGCTTTACTTGAAACGAGCGGCTTATTGCCGACCTTGGGCCGCGCATCCTGAGCGAATGCATTTGCTGAAAAGCAGATCGCAAAAAGAATGAGGAAAGTCCGCATCCTGCGCCCACTAAAACTGCTTCGAAATAGAACAAAGTCGCTCGAGCGCGGGATTGTCCAGAACAGCAGTCAGTCTTTCGATTTGGCGCTGACAGGTGCGAAAGAGACGGTCCTTCATTTCGGGCGAAAGGTTCGACTCTTCAAGGGATGATAGCTTTTCGAAAAGCCCTTGTATTTCACGGGTTTTCTTATCGCGGAATTCAGTCGCGGTCATAGCTGCTGCCTCACGGCACGAATCATCAACCGGAAAGGCAATTTGGCGCCGCAATGGCGCAATCACAATTAAAAATTCAGCCAATCAGGGCGGGCTCTGAAGGACCGAGACCAGGGCGGTTCCGTCATTTCTCCTTCGCCTGCGCTTCTAGTGCTTCGGCCTGTTCGATCTTATCGGCAAGCTCTAGCCAAGCCTTGGCGGTCGCTTTCAGTTCATGGTGTTGGCGCGGATCAGCAGCGTTCATCGCCTCAACCATTTTCTGTTCTGCCTTGTCCCGGCACTCGGCTGCAGTGAGAAGGGTCACGGTTCTTTCGCTTTCAGAGGGCGTCGAGCCCTGACCTTGGGTATTAAGCGCCGCGCTGGGGATGGATTTTTAACGCAAATCAGCGCCGACGCCGATCCCACAAGAAACCCAATCGCCAGCGGCTTGCGGCACTGCACGCCGGGCTGAGGCGGTAACAGCTTAAGGGCGCGGGCTGTGAAGGTCCGCGCCCTGGAACCTCTTCCCAACATTGCTGTTAATCAAGCAGGCTTGGTTCTAGATCCGCGATGGAACCGGAGATCGAGCCGGCAGTCGCAGGAAGAAGCCGACGGTGTAACGCCCGCCGGCTCTTTCTTAGGGGGCCCAATGAATTATCAGGCCTTCACAAATGACAGCCTTACCATGATGTACGAAGCCGTCCGCGGCGCGTTGGCTGCTGACGAGGCCCTCAAGAAGCAAGGCGAAGAAACTAAATTTCGCGTTCGGGAGACGCAGGACTGGAAAGAGCACGCCGCCGCACTGGAGGCAGAAATGCTAAGGCGGGGGATGTTCTTCGAGACGATCGATTGGTCGCAGGACCAAGCGACGTTGCCTTTTGAGGAATGAGTGCTTCGACGTTTTCCGATCGCATGGGAACAGTCCGTCCGGGGCGCGGGGCTTCCGGTCCGGCGCCTATGCGCCCGCCGGCTCACGTTGGCCGATAAGGACAGACCTCAAGTTCGCCGGGTCAACGCGGCGGGTTTTTCTTTTGCTGTTGTCGGGCACGGTGAGTTGTTGATGCTGCTGCCTTTCAAGGCGATGTTGCTCATGGAGCGCGCGCGGAGCGCGCGCGCGGCCGAAAAGCTGGCGGCCCACCGCTGCTCGCACCTTCTGGTTTAAAGGTCCACGGATAGCAGGAACAATTTGGCGGACACCCGCTTTGATATAATCGGGCCGCGTGAGCCATTACGCGCTGGTCCGTGGCCCGGGCACGGCACCCGCAGCGAGGGTTGAGTCAATTGGCGGCGTGAGCCACAATGGCAATCCTGCGAAATTTGTTGAAAAATCATGGACAGACAAGCATTTGGTCGGGCCCACGAAGAGGCGGGAAAGGCCGCTCGGAAAATCGCAGAAACTCGAGAAGGCGAAAACTCTGGAGGAGATCGCCGACCTTTGGTCTGGCTTCCTGACGCACATTCAGCGTTCGTATACGAAGCTACGCGTCGCCTGTCGAAGCGGTCCAAGTAAAGGTTGGTGCGACAATGTTTTCCAGACACGAAATGCCGACGAGTTGCTGAACTACGTGCTTCATGCTCGAAATGCCGATGAGCACGGTGTTGCGAAAATCACAGACGAAAAACAAGGCGGGATAGGTATTGGTCCGAAGCAAGGCGATTCCCTCGTTATCGATCACTTGAGCATTGGGCCAGAAGGAATCGTGATGGGTCCAGGAGTGGCCACTAATGCTCGCATCACGTTCATCCCTTCTGAAGTTCTTCTTGTCCCCGTGCGAGACAGAGGCACCATTTATAACGTGCCCAAAAAGCATCTTGCTGGGGACCTGGGTTCGGCGACCTTGCTCGATGTAGCCCAGCGCGCGGAAGGCTTTCTACGCGGTAAGCTGGATGAGGCCGCCTCAAAGTTCTGAGACGTCAATTTTCCGGCGGGCAAGCGCGAATTTCCCCACAAGGTGGGAATTGCCAAATCAGCTGGCAGGATCAGGAACGACGGGCGAGGAATCCCGATCGGCGTGAAGGTGTATACTGCTTCGCCGCGCTGGTTGTAGGTCGTCCATTTGACCTTCGCGATCCCCTGCGGTTTGGTTCGCGACGGAATTAGTTCCACCACTTCGCCCTCTACATGAAGCACATCGCCAGGGCGCACAGGCGTCATCCAGCGTAAGTCGTCGACGCCAAGACCCATGAGCGGCTGTGGTCCAAATGGCCGGATTTTAACGATAAGACTCATCGAAATGGCCGCAGTGTGCCAACCCGATGCCGCGAGCCCTTTGAGTATGGTTTTCTGGGCGGCGATTTCATCCAGATGGAACGGCTGCGGATCGAACTCGGCCGCGAACCGCTTAATCTCTTCCTTGGTGACCGACACCTCGCCGGTTTTGAAGCGCATTCCCAAGGCCAGGTCATCGAACCACTCAATCATTTTGCCTTCGCTTTCGGGC
>WNFT01002000.1_pt1 | contig 17356 bp, 16 predicted proteins | sample 5400191 | NCBI WGS metagenome assembly WNFT01 (sample SAMN13153359, study PRJNA577476) | soil metagenome | isolation source: 80 cm saprolite under Madrone tree | place: USA:California | collected 2016-06-14 | reverse complement strand
TACGAGGACTGAAAGGGTGGACGCGATTCCGCAGAGCAGCGATGCCACCGCAAATAGAATTGCGCCTGCAAGCAGGCAACGGCGACGACCAGAGACATCAGCGACACGGCCGGCCGCGACAATCAGCGCGGCGAACGCCAGCATGTAGCTGTTAAGTCCCCACTGAAGATCGCCCAAATTTGCGCGCAGATCCTTACCCAAAGTAACCAGCGCTACGTTGACCGTCGTGATATCGGCATTCAGGATCGCGAACACCACAGCGATCACGAGCAGAGCTAAGCGCGGGTTGGTTGGGCGCGAGGATGAAGAAAGCGTCACAAGAGGGGAGAGGTTACAAGGTTACAGTCGAGAATCGAGATCGAGAATCGTGAAGCAGAGTCAGACGTCAGAAAACGGGCTAGGAAGCTGAGATACGGGAAAGGCCAACATAGCGAAGACGCGCAATGATCGCCGGCGAGTTGCCGCATCCACCGCTTGATCTTAAGCACTTAGATCCATGGCGTAAGATTATGGTAGAGGTGATTGGGCCAACCAGTTAAGGTCTTGAGCTCATGGGCGAAGGGCGCTCATAATTATAATCGCGTCAAAGGACGGAGGTGAGATCAGAGGTCAGAGCTCGAATGTGCGATCCGATGAGAGCATCCAACAAACTTTGTGGCAGGGCAGGAAAAGCGATCACCATAAGTATTTTCGCCCTGATTTGCATGTGCGCAAAACCTAGCGCTGCGCAAAGCTGGCCCCAAATCTCCTTCGCCCAACCGATCGGCGGCTTTACTCATCCGACGCATTTAGCTTCAGCGCGTGACGGGAGCGGCAGATTGTTCGTCGTCGAACAACCAGGCCGTATCCGCATCATCAAAAATGGCGCATTGTTCCCTACGCCATTTCTCGACATCACCGGCCACCTCGGAACGGTGGTAGGAAGCAAAGGCCTGCTCAGCGTAGCTTTTCCGCTCGATTATGCGAGCAAACAACATTTCTACGTTAATTATGTCGACTCTTTCGGCAATCTGGTCGTCGCTCGCTATCGCGTCACTTCCAACCTTGATGTTGCCGATGCAAACTCAGAAGAAATTGTTCTCAGTTCTGGTCCTTATCAGGACCATTGGGGAGGTGAACTGGCTTTCGGCCCTGTTGATGGTTATCTCTATTTCGGGTTCGGCACCGGCGGCACGCCAACAGGCCCGGATGCTCTGGGACAGGATCTGAGCGTCCTGCGCGGAAAGATTTTGAGAATCGACGTCGAACTCGGCAACCCTGCTACCTACACCATTCCGCCGAGCAATCCTTATGCAACCACTGCGAACGCGCGACAGGAAATCTGGGCCCTTGGCTTGCGCAACCCATGGAGCTCTTCCTTTGATCGTCAGACGGGGGATTATTACATCGCGGACGTGGGTGAGGGCGCTCGCGAAGAAGTAGATTTTCAGCCTGCCGGCAGTGCCGGTGGGGCGAACTATGGCTGGAACATCATGGAAGGCAGCCTCTGTTTCGATCCTCCGACAAACTGCAATAGCACCGGCCTTGCACTTCCAGTAACTGAATACGATCACACGCTCGGTTGTGACATCTCCGGTGGCACCGTTTACCGCGGTGCTCGCTATCCGAGCTTCCAGGGAATTTACTTTTATGGGGACTTTTGCAGCGGTCGGCTGTGGGGTTTGCAAAAAACGAACGGCGTCTGGCAAAGCGCGCTCTTATTTGATACCACGCTATCAATTATTGGCTTCAGCGAAGACGAAAGCGGTCAGTTATGGGTCTCGGATTACAGCGGCGGGGCCGTTTACCCGATCGTGGAGGGACCGCCAGCTCCGATCGATTTATCGTTAACTCAAAACGATTCGGTCGATCCTTCTCTTGCCGGGAAACAGCTGACTTACACAATCCAAGTTAGAAATAATAGCTCGGCAATGGCGACCGGCGTCGTTGTCACTGACACCACGCCTAGCGGCGTTCCCTTCGTTTCTGTCAGTTCGACTAAAGGCAATTGCACGCGTTCCGGGAATACCGTGACATGCCGGATTCCCAGTCTAGCGGCCGCCGCATTGGCAACTATTACGCTCAACGTTAAGCCAGCAGCATCGGGCACTATCAGTAACACAGCGACTGCGGAAGCGAATGAGCCCGACACCAACCCTGCGAATAACTCTTCTACTGAGAGTACCACCATCACTCCATCAAGCGACCTCAAAGTGACGGTAACTGACGGCAAGACTACGATCGCCGCCGGACAGAATGACACTTATACTATCAAAGTCACCAATCTTGGCCCGAGCAATATCACCGGGGCAACTGTGACCGACAATTTCCCCGGAATCTTTACCGGGGGGACGTTTACCGCGACGCAGAGCGGTGGGGCCTCAGGATTTTCCGCCAGTGGCGCCGGCAACATTAATGACACCGTGACAATGCCCGCCGGTAGTGTGATTACCTATAAGGCCAGTGGAAAAGTTAGTTCGAGCGCCACCGGCACTTTATCTAATACCGCGACGGTCACTGCTGCGTCCGGAGTGCCCGATCCGAACACGGCGAATAACACTGCAACGGATTCTGATACCATCAGGTTTAGTGCCGACCTCCGGGTAACCGTAAACGACGCCAAGACCGCAACGGTTGCGGGGGCAAAGAATACATATACTATTGTTGTGACCAACGGTGGGCCAAGTAACGTTTCTGGCGCGGTCATCAACGACAGTTTCCCGAGTACCTTCACCGGGGTCAGCTACACCGCCACCCAGACCGGCGGTGCCTCAGGCTTCAGCGCGAACGGCAGCGGCGATATTCACGACAACGTCGCGATGCCCGCGGGCAGCAAGATCACTTACAAGGCCACCGGCACGATCAGCGCATCAGCCACCGGCTCTATCGCCAATACCGCAACTGTCAGCGCGCCCGGCGGAGTTATCGACAAAAACATCGCGAACAACAGCGCGACGGATACGGATACGCTTTGAAGTCGCGAGCGTGGAGCAGGGGAGCTGGCGAAGCGAGAAGTGAGAAGAGGAAGAGCTGAAGAGTAACAACGTCAAAGTTGAAGCATTGAAGGGTCAAGGGGTTGATTGGGAAATACTGAAAAGCTGGCTAATGAGAGAGTGCGCCTTTTACCTCGGGAATTACTTTGTCGTATAGCTGAAGGATCGCCGGCTCCTGCTGGTTTACATCAATGAGGTAGAGTTCCATGGCGGTGGCCATGCCCTTAACGTTGTCGCTCGAAAGACTGGCCGGGGTAAAGGCGGCGGCGAGGAAACTGTCTTCCAACTTTTGAAAAGCATTTTGCTGAGTGTAAACTTTGGAGATGTCGAAACCCAAATCCGGGTCAAGGTAGGATAAGGCTTGGGTGGCCAAAGCCAGATCCCATGCGGTATGTTCGAAGATCACCGGACGCATGCCTTCGAAGTGGACGCTCTTATTAAGGCGATCTTCACTCGCCGGCTCTTTGCTCGCGAGAAATTCGCGCAGCTCGCGCGCGAACGCTTCGTGATAGGCGCGGTTGCGTTGCACGGCCTGACGGTTGGCTTCCATTTCGCTGGCGAAATTGCGCAGGGCGGCCTTAGCCTGCGCGCGATGTTCGCGGTCCTCGTGCCAGTTATTTGCCCACAAAGCCAGAAAGACGCCGACCGCTATCAGCGTGACTTCGAAGAGCAGGTTGAGAAATGACCGTTGTCCGCTGCGGAAGCTCATTGCGGAAGCTTAAATACTGAAACGCTGATCCGTCTCTAATAAAGTTACGGCGTGACAAGAAAGCTGAGAAGCTGAATCGTCAACGGTCGGACGGTGACCAAGCGACATGGCGGCTGCGTCGCTGCGGAAAAGAGAAACGCTCCACGCCTTGCGAGGCGGAGCGTTGCTCAATCAATAGACTGTTACTCTGGGCTGTGGCCTCGGCCGGGGCCTTCTGCTGGGCTCCGTTTTCGTCTCTGTCATCGGCACAATCATTCTTCTTGCAATACTTCGTGGTTGCGGGCCGCACCGGTAAATTTGTTTCCGAGAGCAAAACGCAAAGGTCGGGCCGACGTGCGAAAGAGGATGCCGACGTTGAACGCGCCGCTGGAAGGCTGCGATAAAGACTAGTTAGTGGCCACGCTCCGGCGGAGGCGGCGTTGGATCAGGTGTTTCTTTCCTTTGTGCCATTTCAAAATCCTGATCGAAATACGCAGCGTAGTCGAGATCGAAATCAGAGGTCGCTAAGACGGCAAACCGTTGCGCGCGATGAGCTCCATCTGTTCGCAAAAACGATCCAGCTCGCCAAGCGTGGTGTAGACGTTGGGTGTGATCCGAAGGCCCTGAAACTCCTCGTGAATGATGGGCGTCACGAAGATGTGATGTTTGTCGAACAGATATTTACCAATGGCCTCAGGGTTGGTTCCTTCGATCTGAACGTTGCCGATGGCGCACGATTGATTCGGGTCAAACGAAGTGTTGAAGTGAATCTTGGGCACATCCTTGAGCCGGTTCATCCAGTAACGTGACAAATAACGAAGCCGCGCTTCTTTGCGTTTGCCGCCAATGCCGTTGTGAAACAGCAGTGCCTCACCAATGGCCAGCTTTATCGCCGCCGAGTGTGTCCCAATCTCTTCGAACTTGCGGATGTCCGACGCTTGCTTGGCCTCCGCGGCCATCAACGGCCAGAGCTTTTCGATCTTATCGCGCTTCACGTAAAGCAGACCCGTGCCTTTGGGAGCGTGCAACCACTTATGCAGGCTGGTGCCGAAGTAATCGCAAGCGAGATCCTTCTGTTTGAAATCAAACTGCGCGAAGGAATGCGCGCCGTCCACAATCGTCTCGATTCCTTTGGCGCGAGCCATCTCGCAGACAGCCTTCACCGGAGTGATCTGTCCCGTGATGTTGATCTGGTGTGCGATCAAGATGAGGCGCGTTTTATCGGTGACTCCTTTTTCAAACGCGGCGGTGATCTCATCGAGGTTCTTTGGCGGAATCGGAATCTGAATCAGCTTTAGCTTCAGGCCTTCTCGCTTCTCACGTTGACGCAGCGTCGTCAGCATGCGCGGATAATCCTGAGTGGTAGTGAGGATTTCATCACCCGGCTTAAAGTCCATCCCCATCAAAAGAATCTCGAGTGACTCAGAAGCATTGCGCGTGATCGCAATCTCTTCGCGATCGCAGCCGAACAGTTCCGCCAGACCGGTGCGAATTGTTTCCGATTGTGGCTCGAGGATTTGCCACATGGTATAGGCGGTGGCGTCTTCCTGTTCCCAGGTGTAACGCACCAGTGCCTCGGTCACGATCCGCGGGCTGGGCGAAACGCCGCCATTATTCAGGTTGATAATGCCACGTGTCACGGTGAAAGCGTTTTGAATAATGGCCCAATAGTCTTCATCCATGGCCGCCTGCTCCGGAGTCAAATGCGCCACGCTCTGGGTCGCTGCTCCAACGTTTTTCAGCAACCCTGCGACCGTGGCAGAAGACAGCGCAGCCAGGCCGAGGCTTTTGCCGGCGAGCGAAAGAAAGTCGCGTCGAGTACGCTGACGAAGGACAGAATTTAAAATCGTCACAAGACGGGAATTAGCGTGATTAGGAGGTGCGCCTAAGTCAAGCAGGGAGCGGGGAGCTTGGAGTTACGAGATGGGAAGGAATAAGGTGAGAGGTGAGAGGTGAGAGGTCGGAAGTCAGAGGAATGGAAATGACGAAGCACGAAGGACGAAGCACGAATGAAGAACCATGCCCATGCTCATGCTCATGCTCGTAATCGTAATCGAGTTGAAGATCTGATTCCGACTCGTAGAACTCTGCAGCCCGGAGAGAGATTGGAGATCAGGGGAGAAAAGCTGAAACACTGAAACTGAAGAGCCATGTTGCTTTGCACGCACGCGGATCCACAATAAGCTTTAGGCAAAACCCATCACGAAAGGAGTGAGTATTATGGCTATGTATGTCAGTCTTCTGCAGTTTACCGAACAAGGCATTCGAAGCGTTAAGGACACCACTAAACGAGCCGCTGCTGCCACCGCCGAGGCCGAGAAAATGGGTCTGAAAGTCAGGGATTCGTTCTGGACATTAGGCCCGTACGACGTGGTCCTCTTGTTGGAGGCGCCAGATGATCAGAGCGTGACTGCTTTTACCCTTAAGGTCAGTTCTCTGGGCAACGTTAAGACCCAGACTATGCGCGCCTTCCGCAGCGAAGAAATGGAAGGTATTCTGGCGAAGATAAAATAGCAGCTGGGAGCAAGGGCTGGCGAGACTAGGGAACAGACCAGAGAACGGAGAACCGAGCGTGATCAGCGATCAGTTAGAAGTCAACGGTCGGATAGCAGCGGGAAGGAACCAATCGCGACGGTCCCACAGGTCAGGCCGGCGCTGTGAGGGGCGCGGTGACCGGCGCTGAGGGTTTTTTCGTGAGGAGGTCCATCGCGAGTTGCAGCTCTCCTACATCGAAGGGTTTCGCGAGCATCATGTCCACCTCCAATTCCTCGTAGGCCTGGATGTTCTCCTTGGTCAGATATGCCGAGAGGACGATAATCTTGCCCGTGAACTGGCGCACCCGCAGCCGACGCACCAAATCGAGTCCGTTCATACGCGGCATGCGATGATCGGTAATAATGACGTCGAAAGGTTCCGCGGCGGCGCCGATTTTCATGAGTGCCATCCAGCCGTCGCGCGCGTTTGTTATTTTCGCGCCGGGACCGCCCAAAATGAGCGCAAGCATGTGCGTGACAGCCGGTTCATCCTCGACAGTTAAAATGCGTAAGCGGTCTTTCATGAACACTTGGCATTGAGAGAGCAAGACACAGACCACGGAGCTCGGAGGTCAGAGGTCAGAGGTCAGATGACAGAGCGTGATCGGGTGAGAAGTGGGGCTTCGCCGCCGTGAATCGTTAAAGCGTTAAATCGTTAGCAGCAGAGGAGCTACGAGACGCGATCAGTTCCCGGTGCTCATCGATGTGGGTTTAACTGCCGCGTTGTATTTTGGTTGCTTTACCTGTTTGCGCACGGCGGCGAAAACCTCCCCAATCGCGCTCTGGCTAAAATGATTGGCGATGAACGCTGGAATAAGTCCGCCGGTGTCGGTGTAGACCGAATAAGTAGCGCGCGTTCTGGCGGCGCCGTTCGGTTCGAGCAACCAAGCCCCCTGGCAGAACTCAACACGCACAACGCCCGGCTTCTTCGCCGGGCCCAGCGCGTTCGCCGATTCCCAGCGGTTCGAATAGACAAGGCCAGCGAGGCCTGGCCAGGAGGTTTTGTAGGTGCGCAGCGTGAAATCCCGATCACAACAAATCTTGGGCGAAATTCGCTGATAGCTCAGGAGCGAATCGCTTTCGCGCCTCAGCAGCCTGCACTCTGCCATATAAGGCATGAAGTTCGGATAAGCATCGACATCCTCGATGACTTCGCATACCGCACGGCTAGGCGCAGCGATTTCACCCACCGCTTTGAATTCTTTTAAGAAAGAGCCGGAATGGGGTCGGCTGTAAATCGTGACGCCGTTGCGCTCGGTTGCTAACTTCCAGCCATCGTTGGCGTCCGCGGATTTGGCAGTCTCTGCCGCGAGGCAAACTATCGAGACGAGAGCGAAAAAGAACATCGGAACAATTCGCTCTTTCATTAGACTCCGGTTTTTTTGCGCGGCGATGATCTTAATTCTTAGCGAAGTATCCGCATCAGTCACTTCAATTTTGCAACGAGCAAACACCAGCAAAGCTCGTGAGTTATCAGTTATTTGTTAACGGTTATCAGGTAAAAGCCGCGCTCGCTCAATGAAATTCGCTCGTTGCCTAAACTTACTCACTGCTTCCCTCGCAGCTAATACCAGTCCGACTCGGACCTATGAGATCATTGGAAACGACAGCAGAGCCGGGATAGGTTGCGGCATTCCTAATTACCGAACATGACAGAATGGGATGCTGCCGAGTATTCTCGCCGTTCGTCGCTGCAGGAAGCGATGGCTCAGGAAGTACTCGCTCTGCTCGATCTCAACGGTTCGGAGCGAATCCTCGATGTCGGATGCGGCGACGGGAAGATCACAGCACAAATCGCTTCTCGCGTTTCGAAGGGATCGGTCGTGGGTGTCGATCCTTCGCGAGACATGATTAGCTTCGCCCAGGGCCACTTCCGTCCGGCAACCCTGCCTAACCTTCGATTTGAGGTGGCGGACGCTCGCCGCCTTCCGTTCAAAAACGAGTTTGATCTCGTGGTTTCGTTCAATGCTCTGCATTGGATTCCGGAGCAACAGACTGCCCTTAGTTCGATACGTTCCACCCTGGTACCGGGGGGCAAGGCGCAGCTTCGCCTGGTATCGAAAGGTGCACGCAAGAGCTTGGAAAATGTAACCGAAGAGACACGTCGAACGTCCAGATGGAACGCTTACTTCCAGGATTTTGACGATCCTTACCTGCATCTGACACCGGAAGAGTATGCGGCCGTGGCAGAGCGCAGCGGCTTCCGCGTCCTACGCGTCTCTACCAAAGATCACGCGTGGGATTTCGGTTCGCGGATGGCATTCTCCGGTTTCTGCGCAGTTGGTTGCGTGACATGGACGAGCCGGTTACCAGCGGTAGAACGGACGGACTTCATCAACGATGTTGTAGATCGCTACCAAGCAGTAGCCAGCCATGACAGCGGAGAAGAGAATACCTTCAAATTTTACCAGATGGATATCAGCTTGCTCGCAATCTGACCAAACTTTTGATATCGCTTCGCGTCTCGCAGTCGCGGAACTATAGCGAGCCAGGAAGGTCAGAGGCGGAGGAACGGTCGGCGGTCAGCCAGGTTTCTGTTGCTACCAAGAATCGCACGTGGTTGTCTCCCCAAAGCATGGCCAGAGAATTCAAACCGGTGCGGTTTTTTGTAATGATGGCAGCAGCGGCGTTGGTCGTGTGCGGCGTGACGGCGTTCTACACTCATCGCGCGGCTCACGGCAGAACGGCGCAGGAGCGGGCCGCTTATGCAATCGGGGAAAAGGCGGGAGAGGAAGCGCCGGCGGTGGCAAAGTTGCCGACGGACGCTGACTTGAACATGATGGCTCAGAAGTATTTCAAGCAACAGGGATCGGGCGAACAGCAAAGTTGGGACCTGGCTTTTGAAAACGGATACACGGACGGATTTAAGAAGACGCATCACCGGGAGTGAACCGCTCAATGAACTTTGTCGACCGGCCGATTGAAGCGTTGTGTCTCTGTTCGACCAGTCTGTAGATAAAGATTTGAGCTGGCTGCAACGAACCCGCCGCCTTTACCTGTCCGGAGACGCTTTCCCTGGATTCTCTATTGGATCGTTCTCGTCCTCATCCTTCTCGTCGCGCTTGCCCCAGTGGGATCGGTGGTGGCGTGTGGTTTAATCGCTAACGCGCACGGTTGCCGCGTGGATGAAGGATCGGTGCACCCCTGCATGATCAATGGAAAAGATTATGGGCAACTGCTTTATACCCTTGGTGTGATGGGCTGGCTGATGCTCGTCACCCTGCCGGCCGGAGCACTCGCATTCGTTCTTTGGCTGATCGTTCTTATTATTCATCGAACAAAATGGCGAAGACGCGCCGCAAGTTGACAGAAGATGGGAGCAGGGAACATGGAGACGAGAAGAGGGTGAGAGGTAAGAGGGGCAAGCAGCTCGTGGTTGATGGCTGCCGGTTACCCCTGACGGGTGAACTTCATGGTCCAGTTGGTCTCCCAGGTCTTGCCGCCGTCGGCCGAGAATGCCTGTTCCCAGCGGCAGGAATCCGAAGAGTCAACGTTCCAGATGAAGCGGTTGAAAATGTGTCTGCCTTCGAACACTTCCTGCGAATAGAATTCCCCGCGCGCGCCGTCGAACTTGCCGACCATTGGCACGTCCATTCTTCCGGGGTTGCTGCTGGCCGACCAATAGATGCTCCATTCGCGCGTCATCGGATTATAGAGACGCACCGTCACTGCTTGAACATGATCTGACGCGCGATCCATTACGAGTTCGTCCATGTTGCCAAGTCCGCCGAGGATGGACCGCACCTTACCGGTGCCTTCGAATTCTTCCCATTCGGTGCACTCTTTTAGCCGCTCTTTTAGTCGCCGGTGCTGGATTTTCCAGTTGCCAATAAGGAAATCGAAATCCTTTCGGCCATCGCAATCACCAGATTCGTTAGTAATGAGTTGTTTCATCTGCTTGCCGCGTTGCTGAATCAGCCGCGTAATTGCGACCGGGCCGTGGGTGACAGCTTTAATACTTCCGGCGTTCTTTCCAAATAGCGCCTTAGTGCGGTCGAGATTTCGCCGCGCCACTGTTGCGATCGCGAGAGAGAGGGCACCCAATTCTCGTAGACCGCCAAATCCGGAAAGGTCGAGAACCAGACAAACACATTCTCACCCGTGCGCACTGGCAAAGCTGGGAACGTGTTTTCGCTATTTTCCGTCACAAAATAGGCAGAAATTGTCGCGCCCAAGCTTGCCGCCACCGGCCGGAGGGTGTGCTCGAAGAAGTTGATAAAGTCCGGCGCGACCGGGTCCGCAAAATAATAAATCGTCGCAACGACCAGGCTCGTCGGCACTTCATCGGATCCGACGGGAGGCCGGTTCATGTTTTCAAGCGAGAATCCGGATGTCGGAAGCGCTGGACGGAGTAATAGGACATTGTCGGAGTCAATCATCGTCGCATTGGCAGCTTCCCGGTGCGTTTTCCAAACCGGCCCGCCGTAAAAATCAGTCAGCGCTTTGGCACGTGAGGTCATATCAGGGAAACCTCTGAGCCAAACGAAGCGATCTGGATGATCAAGGTCTCTAAATTGACCGATGATTTTTACCCCCACTGCCTCCTGGGTTTCGACAAATTCCCGGTCAAAGAGGTCAATCAAGACATCACGTTTCCCAGGCTGCAGGGTGTATTGCCTCAATTCGACGACAGGACAGCAGAGTGGTGAAGATTGCATTTGTCTCTCCCCGATTGGTTCAGTCATGACTGACTTAACCACACCCCGCGTGAAAATAAAAAAAGCGAGGACTAAATGTTTTCATGTAGTTTTCACTGTTTCGATAGCTAATGATTCTCGCTCGTTTTTTTCCTTCGCTGGTTTGGTTACTGTTGGCGAGCGTGGCCGCGGCGCAATCCTGGCACGATGATTCTCGTTATGTCCGGTTAGGGCCGAGAAGCGGATATTACATCGTGCGGCCCGGCTCCAATCTCAGCCGCCAGTTGGGCTTGGAAGGCGCACCGATCAGCGATACGGCCGATCCTTTTCGTCACGGCTACGGCGCGGATGCGCTGGCCTTTCAGTTTGATCGCGCCGGCCGACTGCTGCGAGCCCCTGCGTACGTGGCACAGGCGCAACTAAACAACTTCTACATTTCCCGTTTGGCTATCTTTATCCGCGGAAAAAGCACGGCCGCGGAAGTACAATCCATCTTTGGTCGTTTCCGCAGAGTGGAACAACGACGCGATGGCTTCATTGGTTACCACGAGATCGAAGTTTACAATCCTTTTGAGGATAATTGGGGCCGCGGAAAAAGGTAGTCGCCTTCCGTTCATCGCCCACGTCTCACGAATCACTAATCATCAAGCGGGGCGTTGGAGGCGGGCTTCGGCCAGATCGATATCACGTTGGATACGACGCAAGGCCTGGTCGTTGATGGCCTCTTCGTTGCGCAAGGCGAGGACGGTGTCGCGTTCGGTTTGCAACGCTTCCCGCGCCAGCTCCTCAAAGTCCTCTGAAAACAAGCGCTTGACGCTTTCATGCGGAACTTCACGGCGCAGTTGCCGGATACGGTCGTTGTATTCGGTACGCAGGCGTTCCACCGTCTCGTGCCGGGCCCGATGGGAAGATTCGATTGCTTCGAGGCGAGCCAGCGCTGCTTCGTTGGCTTTCAAACGCGCCAATCTCTCTTCTTTTTCTGTGACATGATCGTCCACAACTCCGAGCCAGCGAACCAGCGGCGTAAGCGTGAGTCCTTGCAGAACGAGGGTTGCGAAGATGACACAGAAAGTGAGCAAGAGGATGAGGTTGCGCCCGGGGAATGGTTCGCCGTTGGGGAGCAAAAACGGGATTGCCAGCGCGCCAGCAAGCGAATCCGCCCCGCGCATTCCGATCCATGCAATCAAAGCTGTGTGTTGCCAGGGAACGCGGTTTTTGCGGCGGAGTTTTCGGCTGAATAGTGGTGGCAAATAGTTAGCACCAAACATCCAGACAAAACGAACCAGGACGATCACCAAAACAACTGCGATCGCCAGCTCGACCACCCGCGTCGCCATTCCAGGAGCGAGAGCGTTCATGACCTGCGGCAGTTGCAGGCCGATGAGCATAAACAGGACGCCGTTCAGAATGAACGTGACCATTTCCCAAACCGGCAGCGCCTGTAGTCGCATGCGCCCGCTCAAAATACGCGGCGCGCGCCAGCCATAATAGATACCCGCGATTACAACCGCGAGGATGCCGGAGACATGCAGCATTTCACCGCTGAAATAGGCAACGTAGGGAGTAAGAAGTGAGAACATGGTTTGAACCGGCGGATCGTCCAAACGCTTTTGCACTTGCGTGGCGAGCCAGCCGACGGCGAGACCGACACAGATTCCGCCCGCGGCCACGAGCAGAAATTGTAAGCTCGCCTGCGTCAGCGAAAAGGCACCGGTCATGACAGCGGCGACCGCGAAACGGAAGGAGATAAAGGAAGTAGCGTCGTTGATCAGGCTTTCGCCTTCGAGAATGACAATAATCCTGCGAGGCACTCGTAAATGTTGAGTGACGGCGAGCGCCGCCACTGCGTCTGGCGGCGAAATAATTGCGCCAAAGACAAAACCGACGGCCAAAGGCAATCCGACCAGATAGTGCAACAGGTAAGCCGTGGCCGTCATCGTTAATAAAACCAAAACGATGGCGAGCGGGAGAATTTGGCGAAGGTTCGCCCGGAAATCTCGCCAGGAGGTAAAGACAGCTGCGGGATAAAGCAGCGGCGGAAGAAATAAATTGAAGACCAGCTGCGGATCGAGCTGAATCGCAGGAAGGCCCGGGACCAGAGCGAGACCGACGCCACCGATGGTCAGGAGGATGGGATAGGGGACTCGGATTTTCCTGGCAACGATCGCCAGGAGCGCCACGGCGACGAGACAAGTGAGGATTAATTCGGTTTTGCCTACCATACCTTGGATGGCGCGGCAGATTCGCTGGAATTAGGTCGGCCGTCCAGATCAGAGTCCGAGCCGGACTGTCGTTGAATAACGAAGAAATGATAAGAGCTAGGAATGCGACACGACAAGAAAGCTGAAATCAGAAGCGCTCGGTGCATGATACGGTTGTTCGCGCATACATGAAGGACACGATTCGCACGAGAGAATTCTCGATCAACGATTACGATGCTGCGGTTGAGCTGTGGAAGCGAGTTGAGGGGGTTGAAATTGCAGAGGGCGACGACAAGGAAAGCGTGGCGCGGTTTCTTACCCGAAATCCAGGACTGAGTCGGGTCGCAATCAATGGATCGGTGATTGTGGGCGCGTCGTTGTGCGGCCATGACGGCCGGCGCGGGCATATTTATCATCTTGCGGTCGATCCGAGGTATCAGGGAACCGGACTGGGCAAGCGTCTAGTGCAGGAATGCTTTTCAGGATTGCGGGACGCGGGAATTCAGCGGGCGATCATTTTAGTGGCTGACGATAATGCTCGCGGGCGCGAGTTTTGGAGACGTTGCAACTGGGAAGAACTTTCCGGTGCGCTAGCGATGGGGAAGGATGTAGGCGGCTTCGCCGCCAATGACGAAGCTCGAATGACGAATGACGAAGCAGCGACGTGATTTCTTGAAACTTTCAAGAAGCTGGCACGGGTCGAGCATTGAGGGCCGGCCAAAGAGCAAGGATTAAAAAAGGACAAGTTGCGTCACCGCGCTTTAATGCTCATTTCGCCGTCATGACTAAGGTCCGGGAACTTCGCCTCGCCAAGCGCATGGCGCGTCTCGGGACCGAGACTGCCTTTGAGGTATTAGTGAAGGCGCGCGCGTTGGAGGCAAACGGACGCGACATTGTTCATCTCGAAATTGGTGAGCCTGATTTCGATACCCCGGGCAACATCATCGAGGCTGCTACCGACGCGTTGCACAAGGGTTTCACTCACTATGGACCTTCGGCCGGATTGCCGGAGCTACGCGAGACAATCGCTCGGTACGTGAGCGAGACGCGCGGCGTAACAGTAACGGCCGAAGAAGTGGTCGTTGTTCCCGGCGGCAAGCCCATCATCTTTTTCAGCATCCTCGCGCTGGCGGAAGAAGGGGATGAAGTCATCTACCCGAATCCGGGATTTCCCATCTACGAATCGATGATCAATTACGTTGGCGCGAAAGCCGTGCCGATCCGGTTGCGCGAGGAGTTGGATTTCCGACTCGACGTCGACGAACTGGGCGCGCTAATCAATAACCGCACGAAGTTGATCATTTTGAATTCGCCGCAGAATCCCACCGGCGGCGTCCTCACCAAGAACGACATTGACGAAATCGCGCGTGCGATCGGCGATCGCGATATCATGGTGTTGAGCGACGAGATTTACAGTCGCCTGATCTTCGAGGGTGAGCATCACTCCATCATGTCGATCGACGGCATGAAGGAGCGCTGCATTTTGCTCGACGGTTTCTCCAAGACCTACGCCATGACGGGTTGGCGAATGGGCTACGGCGTGATGCGGGCCGACCTGGCGACACATGTCGCTCGCCTGATGACCAATTCCAACTCCTGCACCGCCAGCTTCACACAAGTCGCCGGCATCGAAGCGTTGCGCGGGACGCAGGATTCGGTCGACGCGATGTGCGCCGAATTTAAGAAAAGGCGCGACGTTATGGTCGCCGGCCTTAATAATATAAGAGGTATTTCCTGCCGCTTACCCAAAGGCGCGTTCTACGTTTTCCCCAGCATCAAGGGGACAGGCTGGCCATCGAAGAAGCTAGCCGATGCGCTGCTCGATGATGCCGGCGTCGCAGCGTTGTCCGGTACCGCATTCGGCGATTTCGGAGAAGGTTATTTGCGCTTCAGCGTGGCCAACTCAATCGAGAACATCGAGAAGGCGCTCGATCGCGTCGGCGCTTGGGTGAAGAAAAATCTCTAAAAAAAGTAGGAATTACGAATTAACAAGTAAAAACGCATTTCCTATTTTCCAGCGTTCCTGAGAGATTCTCGTTCAACCATGAACCTACAGGTGCTAGTTGCACTCGCTGAAATCGTCAGCGCGTTGGCCGTAACGTTGACACTGATCGTACTGATCGTAAGCATCCGGCAGAACACCAGATCCCAGAAAGCTCTAGTCGTAGATTCGCTCGCGGCAGCCATTACCTCAATCAATGTTCCGGCAATGGAGTCTCACGTTCTTGGATCTGCGCTATCTAAAGCGACTGCGGATTGGCGTTCAGCCAGTCGGGAGGAGCGAATCATCGCGCACTTTTTTCTCTTCTCCTTCTTCAAGTTATTGGAGAATGCCTGGTATCAGCAGAAAACAGGCGTCCTTGACCAGGCACAGTGGCTTGGATGGGAGAAATTGCTTCGAAAATACTATCACAGCAATGGCGTGCGTCGTGTATGGTGGCCAGCTCGTCAGCACGGGTATTCGCCAGAGTTTCAAAAATTCCTTTCGGAAACAAAGCCGCCGGACGAACTCGGCGGCCTAGACGAATTGTTCGATAACGCTGCAGATGACGCCTAACGACAACAAACGCTTTCGCGTTTTCGCCACGTCGCGCATCGGCGATGCTGCGGAAAGCCGATTGCGCGAGCGCGGCTACAATCTCGAAGTCTACCAAGGACCTGAGGCCCCTCCGAAAAAATTGATCATCGAAAACGTGAAGAGCGGGATCGACGGATTAATCACCACGCTGCGGGATCCGATCGACGCGGAGGTTTTCGAAGCGGGAAAGGGTTCGCTTAAAGTCGTGGCGCAAATCGCGGTCGGCTTCGACAACATCAACCGTGTGGATGCCAACAAGTGCAAAGTTCCATTTACCAACACCGCCGATGTTCTGACCGAAGCGACGGCCGAGTTCGCCTTTTTCATGATGGGGATGTTGGCGCGCAAGATGTGGCAAAGCGAGCGGCTGGTGCGGGAACAGAAGTGGCCTTCGTGGCATCCGTTCCTGCCGTTCCTTGGCGATGAAATCACGAGCAAGACCATTGCGATCATTGGCACCGGACGCATCGGATTGGCGATGATTAAGAAGTGCTCAGGTTTCGACATGAACATCCTTTGCTACGACCCGGCATATCATAACGACAAATATATCGCTTCCATCCAGGAATTGATGGATCTCCGACTCGCGCGCGGCATCCAGAAGGAGAAGACTTATATTAAGTACGTGGAATTCGAGGAGGCGCTTCGCGGCGCTGACTATGTGAGCATCCACGTGCCGTTGTTGCGCGAAGGTGAAACAGATAAGCCGACCTACCACCTCATTAACGAGAAAACACTCAAGCTAATGAAACCGAGCGCGTATCTGGTGAATAGCTCACGCGGTCCGGTGGTGGATGAAAAGGCGCTCGCCAAAGCGCTGAAAAACAAAGTCATCGCTGGGGCGGCACTCGATGTCTTCGAGAAGGAGCCTCTGCCGTCGGACTCGTCGCTGCTCGATCCCGCCATCGCCGACCGTTGCCGCGTGTTTCATCACTTCGCTAGCGGCGCGCAGATCACGCGACTAGATGTCGATCCGGACAAAGGCATGGCCGGGCGCACGGTGCAGGGATTGATTGACGTGCTCGAAGGAAATTACGGTGGAGACCCGACAAAGATGCCATACGTGGTGAATAAGGAAGCATGGGCGTAGAGCTGGCAGCAGGTGAGTGTGAGAGGTGAGGCTGGCGTCGCTAATCCAAAGGGCCGCATTTACCGGATTGAAAACCCGTCGGGATTCTCTCATTCTGGGTCGCACGGTGTAAGATGAGCATTTATCGGCATATCCCGGTTCCGCCTCTTAGCCAATATGCGGATTTCTGTTGGTACTATGTCGATTTGTCGCCCGATCACGACCGAGAACATGTCTTACCCGATGGAACGTTTGAACTTATCCTTAATCTTCAGGAAACTCCGCGAAAACTCTTCCATGATGCCGATTCGACTGGTTACGACGCTTTCAAGCGAGGTTGGACTTCCGGCGCCCACTCGAAGTTCCTGGTTATCGACGCCCTGCCGCAGTCATCAATGATCGGTGTTCATTTCAAGCCAGGCGGCGCGGCTGCTTTTCTGGGATTGCAGGCAGACGAGCTGGCCGCTCAGGTCGTTGAGTTGGACACGGTTTGGGGTGGTACCGTTTGGGAATGGCGTGATCAATTGCTCGCGGCCCGCACGCCAAGTGCAAAATTCGCTATTCTGGAACGGCTTCTTATCTTTATTTTACCTTGGCGGTTCACTCGCGGCTGTCGCAGCCGAACAGCTCCCGCTCAATGCTCGTTTGGAGTCTTTGCGTCCGTTGCTGGAAAAAAC
>WNFT01008946.1_pt1 | contig 17358 bp, 31 predicted proteins | sample 5400191 | NCBI WGS metagenome assembly WNFT01 (sample SAMN13153359, study PRJNA577476) | soil metagenome | isolation source: 80 cm saprolite under Madrone tree | place: USA:California | collected 2016-06-14 | reverse complement strand
TCCTTTTCATCGGCGCTGATCCGAACACGGATTGGCTTGCGGGGTCCGGCGTCGCCCTCGATCCGAAGGGCTTCGTGTTGACCGGTAAGGAGGCAGACGGCGCAAGTCGGCCGTTGGAGACGAGCGTGCCTGGCGTGTTCGCGATCGGTGATGTTAGATCCGGTTCGGTGAAGCGCGTTGCTGCGGCAGTCGGTGAAGGCGCCCAGGTCGTGGCAACGCTCCACGCCTTCCTGGCTAATGGTGACCGACCGCCATCTATTTCACGCGGCTCGGAACGGCTCAATGCTTGACGCGCTCCTGCACAAAGCCCATTCAAACGTCAGCGGCTTCACTTTGAAGAGCGCAAGGCGGTCCACGTTTCGATGGAGGTCATCTGTTTCGATCTCGGGCAGCGCCGAAATCGCTGCTCCAAGACAGTGGATTCGGCCAGTCGTAGAGACCTGTTGTGTGAACTTCAGTGTTGTCTGAGCGCAGCTATGGACGTGATCCTGGACATCTACTAATTCCGACAATCGACCGAGGGAACCATGTCCATTGAATGCAGTCACGAAAAAGCGATCCGCGACGTGATGCCAAGTGCTCGCGGCTGCGAGGAGTGCTTGAAAACCGGCTCGAAGTGGGTGCACTTGCGCCTATGCCGGACGTGCGGTCACGTCGGCTGTTGTGATGACTCGCCGAATCGCCACGCTACCAAACATTTCCATGCGACTGGACACCCAATCATCGAAGGCTATGATCCGCCAGAAGGATGGGGATGGTGCTATGTCGACGAAGTTTTTCTGGACCTGTCCGATCGCGCAACGCCTCAGCTCGGTCCAATTCCACACTATTATTGATGCTATGCCAAGCACGCACAGGTGCCGGCCGTGATGCGGTTGGAATTTGGCGCGGCGCAATCTCCGGGTAACCGTTGCGCCCGGCAACCAGCATACTTCCAAGCATTCCTCGCCTCGCCTGTGGGAGTTCCTGGATGGTCTGCCGGCCGAACTGCCGCCGTGGCTGCTGCGTGGCGATGCCGGTTTCGGGGCAGATGGCGTCAACCTCACCGAGGCAGCGCTTCGCTGTGATAGGCGGCCTTGCGGCGGAAAGTACCGCGCAGGTTGCCGGAATCCCAGTCGATATCCGCAATGCGCCAGTCATTCCCGGAGCGCTGCAGTTCGAGGACAATTTTCTCAGGCTTGCCATCGTTGGTGAAGGTGACTGTGCCGGTCGCCTTGAACGCACCGATTCCCTTGACTTCGATCGCAAGGTTGGAAATGTCCCACTCACGGTGCCCCACGAACGGGTCACCCTCGAGTGCCGGCGGTTCGAGCGTTCGATCCTCGATGATCAGCGAGGCGAGGCCTACGGTGAAATACGCGCGCGCGGCCTTTGCGTCGGTAAGTGCGATGCCTTTTGCGTCCCTGGTCGAACTGCCGAGATAGTGCCGATAGATCTCATCGAGGAATGCCTTAGCGGCTGGCTCCTTCCCAAGCGTCGGAATCGGAACCAGAACGATTAGACCCGCAATGATGTTGCGTCGTGACATCGCAGTTCGGCCGAATGCATTCGCTGTCATGTGATCCTCACTAAAGCGCGCGCCTCCCCGCCGCCGTCGCAGGCTATGTCGATCACGAGAGACCGCAAACAGCCGCGACTCCTATTTCCCTTTGAGCTTGTCCCTAAGGCCGCCAATCGCGTTCTGGATTTTGCCCTCAACCTTGTCGGCCTGGCCTTCCGACTCCAGCTTGGCATCGCCGACTGCCCTGCCGACTGACTGTTTGACGGCACCTTTGACTTGCTTTGCCGATCCAACGACCCGATCCTTGTCCACGATTTCGTCCTCCAACTTCGAGCAAAGCCCAGAACGGAAAAAGTGGGCGACGCGGATGAACACTTACAGCTCGTTTTCCGTCGCCCACCGACTTGAGTCCGCCGGGCGGGACATAAAAGCCCCCATCCTCACGGGCATGGATGGCGCAGGCCGTCGAAGCCGAGGTAGGTGCCTGAGGCCGGGTCGTAGGATCTGAAGCGCTGCTGACAATAGGCAATTTCCGTGCCGCCCATGTAGGGGGGGGCCGAGATGTAACCCTGATCATAATAGCTGGGGTCATAGGGCCCGTAGCCGTAATAGCCGTAGGGTCGCGTCGCCCCGATAATCGCCCCGCCGATCAGGGCGCCCGCGCCAAGTCCGAGGCCAATTCCCCCAATTCCGCGGCCACGATAGCCGCCGCGGCGGTACTGCACGGCTTCGACTGACCGTGTCATGGTGTTCTGCAGGCCCGTCAACGACGATATCGGTGCGGCGGCACCAGGCGCGACGAGCCATGGTGCAGTAGCCGCTATCGACGCCGCGACGATAATTCCAAACGATCTATTCATGACAAATCTCCAGATTACGGCTGAGCAGGCGCGATCGCGTCCACCGCGGCAGCGATCCGTGCATAGGCTGCTAACCTAGCAGTCGAGCGGAGCGGCAATCTGTTCCAGATTGCTCACGGCAAAGATTCAGTCGCAAAGAAATCTGCGATATAAGACCGATTCAGCTGGTACCTCCCAGCACAAGGATTTGTCATGGCTCTAGGCGCAGCGGATCGCGACGGTCACGACAATGATGGAATCCGTCATCGTACGACTGGAACAAGCGGGCCATTGTCCCCGTGATCCGTGAGGAACCATCGTTCTGCGAGATGTTAATTGCCTATCTTCTGGATCGGACCATCCGCGTTGAAGCAGACCTCGTCGATCAGCTGTTCAATTCGAGTGAAAAACGTCTTGCCCGGATGCTCTTGCTGCTGGCGAACTTTGGGAAGGAAAACCGGAGCCAATGATCGCGAAAATCAGCCAGCACACACTTGCGGAGATGGTGGGACGACCGGGCGCGCGGGAGTTTCTTCATGAACAAATTTCGAAAGCTAGGCTTCATCGACTACAACGGCGGCATCGAAGTCTACAGTTCCTTGCTGAATGTCGTTCTGCATGACCAGCCGCAAATCAAGGCCTGAGTTTTGGGGATCTTTTTGCAGAGACGCTCGGATCGGTCTGCCATCGGCTTCGAGCTTGGCGACATCCGTGAAGTTGCCGTCGCTTCCGCCATGCAGTTTTAGCTTGCTCCGCCCTTACTTCGATCCGTGTCCAGAACGCTTGAATTCTTCCCTAACATCGCACGGGCGAGAGCGTTTTCAATTTGGAATTACGCGGCGGAAGAAGTTTTTACATCCCTCTGGTGAGAAGGTGTCGAGGGTGGAGCCGATCCAGTCCAGCAAAGCTGCGATCGAGCGCTCGGCCGCTTTCGCAGACGAGCTTTAAGCTTGTCGAAGGCCTGCTCGATGGCCCCGAATCAATCAATGAGGGTCAAAACTCATCCATTCCGCTCGGCGAGGGAATCCACCAACTTTCCGATTCAGCCCAAGATGAAAATGCTCTAATTTGGATATCACTTGGGGATACAGTGAAATTTCCTGAGCGCGACCCAAGCAGGCGGCCTAGCAATCCCAGTCGGCTACGAGGCGCATCGGGGCGTCGTGCCTCGGCATTTGTTTCATTCCTCCAGGTGGTCAATCTTGCACAGACTGCCCTCAGCCATTGCTCCATGCTGCGTATTGACCGAAGTCTCTTCATCACGACGGATCGGATGCAACCGCGGAAGCCGTAGGCGCTGAGACGGACAAAATCTTGTCCGTTACGGATGTCCAGGCAAACGAGACACGGACAGAGCAGGAAAGACCGGCAACATGACCACGAAGAACTTTCCGCACCGCGCGAACTCAACTCCGAACGCCATATTTGAAAGCCCAGGGCGCCGGCGCGTCAGATCAGCAGGCATATGGGCCACGAGCGTAACCGCCCTGGTCACGCTGACGGCGGCGGTATCTTTGGCGTTCATCACCGTTGCGCAGGCCCAACAGCAAAAAAGGCCGGGCGCTTCGGCGGCGCCGGCCGCACGGCCAGCGCCACCCGCTCCGCGCGCGATCGCACGGCCGTCGTTCCCATCGCCCCAGCGCAGCGTGTCGCGGCCTGCAACGCCGCAGCGCACTGTGACGCGGCCCACGCCGCCCCAACGCGGCGTGTCGCGGCCTACAGCGCCCCAGCGTAGCGTGACGCGACCCACGCCGCCTCAGCGCACCGCCATACCGAATCGCCCGGTCAAGCAGCCTCAGACGGCCACGACGCGGGTCCGCCCAATCACGCCGCCCCAGCGCGCCGTGATTCCCAACGGGCCGATCGTGACACCGCGGATCGGCCAGCGTACGATTCCGCCAGGCCCGCATGGCGGGACGCAGGTCGGACACAGCCCGACCGGGCTTAAATTCGGTCCGCATGGGCCGATTGTGACGTCTGCCCATCTGCGCCAAGGACCCAATGCGCTGCGGCCCGTGAGACCGAAATTCCCGGTCGTGACCGTCAACAACAGATACTTTCCGATCTTAAGGGGCCAGAAATTGATGCATATGGGCGGGCGCAACAGATTCTTCGTCCCGCTCGGCGCGCTCGGCGCGGTCTTGATCGGCGGGTCGTATTGGAATCCTGATGGTTACGTCTCGATCGCGGGGCCCTCCTGTACCGGCTTCACGCCGGACGGATGCCGGCTGCAATGGCGTGTCGTCGATTTCGTGGACGGCGGCGGCGAGCCGCAATGCGTGCAGTATTGTCCGATCGCCAGACCGCCCCCGGCGCAGATCGCCACCCTGCCGCCGCCGTCACCACTGTCTCCCCAAGGCGCCTGTGAATTGACGATCTTCGCGGATCGCAATTTCGCCGGAACTTCGGCCCCTACGGGCGATAATCAGCAGAATTTGGCGGACAGCGGCTGGCAAAGCGCCATTTCCTCGATCCGGGTCCAGGCCGGCACGTGGGATTTCTTCATCGACAACAACTACGGCGGCAACACGATGCGCCTCGCTGCCGGCACCTATCCGACGCTGACGCCGGATTGGGACAAGAAGATCGGTTCCTTCATGTGCGTGGCACCGGGACCCGGGGCGTAACGAGTCCAACACCGACGCAGCGTTGCGTCGCGATAACCGTGGCGCGCCGCCCGATCGTGGGCGCCCGAATGCCGCGTAATGAAAAATGTACACGAACTCGGAATTTCGGCCTTCCAGCGTGGGGACATCGAGGTCGGGTTGAAGTTCATGTTGCGGGCCTGCGCTGATCCGGAAGGCGCCGGCAATACGACATCGCAATTATGCTGAGATGCTCGATCGCCAGGGCCACTCGAGGCGGCGGCATCGGCAAAACGCACACGGGGGCGAGCAAACGACTGTGAGGAGGAGACATCACGATGCGAACGATCTTGTTGGCGATGCTGGTAACGGCCGCGATCGGGCTGGCCGGGACATCAGGCAGGTCGGCGGTGCCGGTCAATGGCGCGGTTATCGGCGACCTCGCAAATGCGACCGATTCCGTCGCGCAGGTCCAGTGGGGCCATTGGCGATCGGGCAGCCGTGGGGGTCATTGGCGCTGGGGCAGCCGCGGGGGGCGGCGGTATTGAGATAGCGAGGCTGGCGGCGACAATTGACGGAGAGACGGGCCGGCCCGCGCAAAGCGGCCGGACCTCGTTTTTGTGCCGAGGGAGAAGACGTGCCCAAACCGGACCTCGGAGCGCCGCTTGCCGGCGCGTTCAAATGCGCGCTTTACGAGCGTGAAACTCCGCCAAACCGCTGCCCGCATGTAGGGAACGGGTGAAAACCCGAACGTCCTTTCAGCCCTCTCCATTTCCGGTTCCGCCAAGTCCGGACAAGCCGCCGCAGAAGTTCTGTGCTGCTGTGGGCCAGAACATAGATTCGAAATGTCTCAGTTGGGTCAAAAACGTCGGATCAACGCAGTCCGTGACGAGTCCGCTTACCCCTCGATCGCTTCCCAATAGGCGCACCGCCGCAATCGGCGAGGGGCAGGAATGGACCCGCCAATTGGTCACCGTGACCTGTCCCGGTCTGTTTGGCTACGGTTTGATTCTTCATCGTTTTTATGCGCAAGATTCAGATCGAGAAGAATCCGACTGTTGCAAGCGCCATGACCGATGTGGCCAGCCATCCGATCACGAGCATTGGGCGCGGGAGGGTCAGCCGGCCCATAATGCGCGGGTTCATTGCGATCACCATCATGACGGCCATCAGCGGCGTGGCGAGCACGCCGTTGACGACGGCGCTCCAATAGAGTGCCTTGACAGGGTCGAGAGATGTAAAGTTCAGCGCAACACCGCCCAGCGTTGCGACCGCAATCGTGGTGTAGAATGATTTCGCCTCTCTTGGACGGCGGTCAAGGCCTTCGGTCCAACCAAAGACTTCGCTTATTCCATAGGCAGCAGAACCGGCGAGTACCGGTACGGCCAACATACCGGTTGCAATGATGCCAACCGCGAACAGCGCAAATGTGAACACGCCCGCAATCGGCCGCAGCGCCTCTGCGGCTTGAGAGGATGTCTGGATTTCGGTCACTCCGCTGGCGTTCAGTGTCGCCGCTGTGGCGAAGATAATGAATAGAGCGATGAGGTTCGAGATTCCCATGCCGACGATGGTATCGGTGCGAATGCGCGAAAGTTCCGGCCCGGCGTCACGGGGCGCGATGCAAAGCGCCTTGACGTGGCGTCGATGCAACTCTTCCACTTCCTGCCCGGCTTGCCAGAAGAACAGGTAGGGACTGATCGTTGTGCCGAGGACGGCGACCATGCCCATGGCATGAGGAGCGTCAAAAACGAAATGCGGAACGAAGGTGCCGTAGAGGGCCGATCCCCAGGGCACGTGCGCGGCGAAGACAACGGCGACGTAGGCGAACAGGGACAGCGTTGCCCATTTGAGCACGCCGGCATAGCGCTCGTAGCTCATGAACGTTTCGAGCAGGAGACAGACAACCCCGAACAATACGGTATAGAGGTGTTCCGGGCCGCCGATCAGCAAGCCCAAAGCCGCCCCCATAGCGCCGAGGTCAGCGCCGAGATTGATCACATTGGCGACGAGCAGCAGAAACACGACCGCGCGCAGAAGCCATGGGGAATAATGACGGCGAAGGTTTTGAGCGATGCCATAGCCAGTAACGCAGCCAATCCGTGCGCTGACCGCCTGGATGACGGCCATCAGCGGAAAGCTGAACAGCATGGTCCAGGCGAGGCCGTAGCCGAATTGGGCGCCCACCTGGCTGTAGGTGGCGATGCCGCTTGGATCGTCGTCGGCCGCCCCGGTCACCAGACCCGGTCCCAAACTCTTCAGGAATCCGACCGGCTTCAGCGCAGGCACATTCGGTGGACCCGGAGAAGGCATGTCGGTCAGTTTCGTCTTAGGAGGCCCGACCATCGCTACATCCCTCGATTGCAGGGCCGCACAAGCAGTCGCTTGGCGCACCGCCATGACTGTATCCCCGACCACCACATGCACCGTGTAGTCGCAGCCATGGGCGGTGACGGCGACAACGCAATGCTCAAAGACATTGTCTCATTTTTGCGCCGGAAGGTAGCTAGTGACCAATATTGCACAGACTCGCCGTCAGCGTGCGCCCTAGCCTCAATATGCCAGGCTGTCGCCTTGCCGGATCTCCGCAATCAAAGATCCTTGAATCGCATGTCATGAAAGCAGAGCGGAATGCTTTTCGACACGTGGGAGACGCCCAAGAATTAGAAGCCGCAGCCCGGTTTGCCTTCGCGCAGTCCCAGCGTCCTTTACTTTCGGCCGGTAAGGATCAGGCCACCGGCCGATAGCCTCCGCCGTCGAACGGGTTCGTTTGCTTCGGGGCCGACCTCATCGAAGATCAGGTAAAGCCATGACACAACAGCTCACGATCGACCAAACGAATGCCGCGACCGTTGCGGCGTCACCTCATCCGCTCGCTCTGCAAGAGATCTACGTCTACAGCCACTCGACCCTTCTCTACTGGTGGCCGGCTTGGGCCTTCGGCTTTGTCATCGCACTTCTCAATGCCGGTCAGGAAAAGTTCCTGGCTGCGGCTGAAGGCGGCCAGCCGAGTTCAGCGCTTGGTCTCACTTACCTGTCGATCCTTTTGCTATTGATTGTTTTCACCAACGTCCGACTGCGCGGCATTAATTCGGTTGTGGCATTACTCGTTATCGCATTTATCGCTGTGCTGCTGGCTTGGTTCGGCTGGTGGGACGATATCGCTAGGCTGATCCCTTACCTGTCGGTGCATATGAACACCGGCTTCTATCTCGTGTTTTCGGCGGGTTTGCTGATCATTTGGCTGATGATGTTCTTTGTCTTTGACCGACTGGCCTATTGGCGCATACGGCCAGGGCAGATGACCGTAGAGCACGTTATTGGCGGTGGTGCGGAGAGCTTTGATACCAACGGGCTGCGATTCCAGAAGCTTAGCTCGGATTTCTTCCGGGCGGCTTTGGGTCTCGGTGCCGGTGATCTCAAGGCGACAGCGGCGGGCGAGCACGGGGCAACGATCGAAATGCCTAACGTCATCTTCGTCGACCGCAAAGTGCTCGCCATAGAGAAGCTGATCTCCGTAGAGCGCCGATAACTCCCCACATCCAGCCGAGCACGATGATCGCGATAAATACGGCTACCGGACTGAGTGTCATTCGTCGACCAACCACAAAAGGGACGACGCCCTGCCAGCAGATCGTCATCAGGACGAAATAGACTGCGGGAGCCACGAAAGCCTGGACGAGGTTGTCGAACGTCAGAATGCCGGCTAGAGATAATAGAATGACGATCGCAAACTCGCCAACATAAGGCGCAAAGCTCAGTACCGCCGCAAGCGTACCCCACAAAAATGGATCGGAGATGCCCAGAACTCCGGTCATCGCTATCACTATGAAACCTATCGCTATATTGATCGATGCGACCATCAGGAGATAGAATGAGATATCGGTCTCTATATTTCTGACAATTTCTACGGCGCGTTTCTTGTCCTTGAGGGAAGGAGTTACCAAGACGAGTTTCCTCAAGAAAGTGTCCCCCGAGACCAGAAACAAGTAAAGGAGGCCGATGACGGCGGCGATCGTGGATGCCACATGCCCAATGCCAGTCGAGAGGAGGCCCGACAATCCCGACCCGGTAAGTTCCACCTTCTGGATGGAAGGCGCGTCCCTCGGTGCCGTTGCTTTTTCCAGCTGTTCGGTCGCGTATTGAAGTATTTCGAACGACGCCGTTATGGGACGTAGCTTCTCCTCAAGACGGGAGAACCGCTGCGGTTCGCTCAGCCAGCTCTGAGCTGGGCCTCTGAGGCTAGCCGCAATGCCGAACAGTGCTCCGATGGCCGCCACCACGACGATCAAGGAGCCCAATGTACGCGGTACGCGAACCCGCTCGAGCAGGCCCACAAAGGGCGCCAATAGCATGCTCAGGAGCAACGCCGCGATGATCGGGATGAGAATGGGCGACGCGAAATTGAGAAAGTAAAACGTTAGCAGGGCGAATATGCCGACGATCGCTCCAGACTGAAGGCGCGCACTAGCCCTGACGGGGGGAGGCGCCTCGGCGGGCTTCTCGGGCGTCTCGCCCACGACGACATCCGACGCCGACGCATCGTTCATCGATCGAAGCCAAGTCTTCAAACCCTCCAGCACCTTCGACACGTGAAGCAGATCCGAAAATCGCTCTGAAAGAGAACTCACCAAGCATGTCACTCCCCGGGACCGCCATACCCGAGGTCCCGCCAGGGCCGGATCAGGCTTTGGTCATGCAGTCGTAGAGATACGACCAGCTCTTGCGTCCCGAGAGCTTCTGGTCCTTGGTGTCCTGGTTGCAGGCGTTCCATTTCGCCTTGTCCTGGGACCATTTCTGTTTCGCCGCGTTCCACTGCTTCTTGGTCCAGCTTTCCACCTTGGCTGCTGTCGAAGGTTCTGATGAGGCCTGGGTTTTCAACGTCGGGTTCGGCGTAGGTGCGGTGGATTGCGCAAGCGCCACACCGCAGGTCAGACTCGCCGCCAACGCGGCAACGCTAAGAAAAAGATGAAGTCGAGACATGGGCCGAGCTCCTTGATAAGCCGACATTCCCACTGGCTTGAATGCCGAGCGTGACAATCGAGCTTACGACCGAACTGGCGGGCCGAATGTGCAATTTTGTACACACCGAGATGATAGATGGGGGCGGGCTGATAGGCGAGCCTCTCGGGTCGTAGCATTGATGCGGTCTATCATCCCGATCGGCACCATGGAAGCGTCCGAAGCGGCTTCCGCTGGTTCTGTCATACGGCTCGACTTGAGCCGGACCTCCACGGCTTGCGGTCTGACGATCACACGATCGACGTGGCGTTTGATCAGGCCGCGGTCCGCCGCGGCGCCCGGAAGCTCTGTTGTTTCAATGTGCCTGCGGACGCCGTCCCGAGAGCGTCGACTGCGCCCAAGGCCCACACAGCAACGCTCCGTTGGCAGCGGAAATCCAGTCCTTTCTGAATCATCTTGTTGTTGGTTTTCGGCAAGGCCGAGCATCAAACGACGCACCCGTACGCCCACGCGTATGGTGCGTCGGAGCGTGTGGGTTAAGCAGCCGTGTTCGAATATGCCCAGCTCGGTCGCCCATAATGTTTGCCGCCTTGACGATCGGTCACCACCTCCCGGCCTCAGCCTTCTGAATGCGTCCTTCCGCCAACCATCCTCATTCGACCTGATAGCCCTAATGTTGGGCTTACATCGTTGATTGGAGTGGCGGCGAGCGAAGCACAACCAACGATTTGATCGGCCCGCACCGGTCACAGAGATATCCGTGAATCTCAAAATTGGCGTGCAGAGGGTGGGGCTCAATCTCTGCAAGAGCGGTCTCGGCGCCGCATACTGGGCACGGGTTTCTTGGTTTGAGCATGAGCGACGCATCTTGAAAACGCATGTGCTTTCCCTTCGCCCGACGCTGGTTCGGTGGTTTGAGGACGCTGGATGAGCGCTTTTTGAAAGTTGAATTGAAAGCCCGCGCGCTTTGCTTTGGCGTCAGATAGAACGAGCAGCTCGCAGCTAGCACGCGCAGGTCTTTGTCGAGCACAAGAAGAGGTTCCCGGCCGGTGTCCACGATCGCCTGAGCGAATGCACCGGCATCCTTGTTTTCGACGAACGGCTGATTGTTGAGCATCATGCACCTTCTTGGACTCAATATTTTTCACCCCGATCGAGCGCGGCGATAACCTCCCCGGCGTCAGCTCTGACAGGCCGCCGCCATGGTGACCCCGCCGCGGCAATTGCGGCCGGGGTCGGCCAGGCGTTGGGGTTACGCAGGGGGGATTGGACACGCCTGACGGGATCGAGGCTAGGACCCATGCCAAGACGAGTCTGTGCGATATTGAACAGTCTTGAACTCAAGACAGGCTTAATGTCTTCGCGTGGGAATCGGGACTCCCCTTCGTCTGCTCCAAAAGCTGACTGCCCATATTTGCGGTGTTGCCCTGCCAGGAGGTCCATGTCGTCGGGCTTTCGTTTGCAAGGCGCTTAAGGGGGAGCGTCAAACCGCATTTTGAAACTGGAGATTGGGAAGATGCACATGTCGGGCGAAAGTCTCCCTGTCATACTGGTGGTCGGGCTCGTTGCCGGATGGTTGGCGGGCCAGATCGTGCGAGGCACCGGGTTCGGACTCATCGGTGACCTGCTCGTCGGGATCGTAGGAGCCTTCATTGGCGACTGGCTGCTGCCTCAACTCGGCATCCACCTTGGCGTCGGTATCGTGGCGGCGATCATCAACGCCACCATCGGCGCGCTGATACTTCTTCTCATCATGAGGCTTGTTCGCGGCGGCGGCGCCTTTGGCGGCGGCTGGGGTTGGGGTAGGCGCTGGTAGCCGAGCGTCGGCACGGACGAATGCGTTTTGGGTGAAGGCGCCTGGAAAGCGTTCCGCCGAGGTTGCCCTCCGTCATAGCCGGGCTTATCCAGGCGACCCTGATCAGGAGGACAGCGTGCTTGTCTTCACCAAGCATTGCATCCGGTTTACAATCCCCGGGCTTCGCCATGCCCATTGCCGGCCCAATGGAGGGTCTTCATGTCGAAGAAAAGCAAGGTCACGTTTGATCCCAAGAAGTTTCTCGCCATCGTCGGCGATGGAAAGACGATCGCCAAATATCAGAAGGATCAAATTGTCTTCTCGCAGGGCGACGTCGCGGACGCGGTTTTCTACATCCAGAAAGGCAAGCTCAAGCTCTCGGTGATTTCCGAGCGGGGAAAGGAAGCCGTAATTGCCATCTTAGGGCCTGGTCATTTTTTTGGCGAAGGATGCTTGAACGGCCACGGGTTGCGCGTTGCCACGACGACGGCGGTGGATGAATGCATGATCACCCGCATAACCAAGGCAGCCATGATCGCTACTCTTCATAATGAGACTGACTTTTCCGAGCTGTTCATGTCGTATCTGTTGGCTCGCAACAGTCGAATCGAAGAGGACCTGGTCGAGCAATTATTCAATTCCAGCGAAAGGCGACTCGCCCGACTTCTCCTTCTCCTTGCGAATTTCGGCAAAGAAGGACGGCCTGTGCCCATCGTGGGGAAGATCAGTCAGGAAACACTCGCGGAAATGATCGGCATGACGCGGGCGCGCGTGAGCTTTTTCATGAACAAGTTCCGCAAATTGGGATACATCGACTACAATGGACACCTGAAAGTTCATAACTCGTTGCTAAACGTGGTCTTGTACGACAAGCTCGAGAGCGACCCAAACGAGGCATCTGGCCCGCGCGGCGCTGGGTCGCGTCCAGTTTCCTGAAGCCGGCGCAAGGGGCACTCACGAAGAACCACCGAGATCCAAATCGAAGCCGGGTGGGCTTCGGGCTCCGGGCGAAATCCGAAAACGTAGGATCAGGCCGCTTTTCGGACGCCAGCCTTGATGGACTCTGTCGTCGCGGCTGTCATCTTCTGAGCGATTGCGGCGAGTTCTTGAGCCCATCGGGAGAGGGCTTCGAATTGGGCGAACTTGCTCTGCAGCAAATGGCGCCAAACAGTACCACTACCGACCGGCCTGATGCATGCACGTTCGGCTGCATCGTGCTTCGGTCCTCAGTATGTCTTTGCCCCAGCACACTTGAAGGTCACTGGGCGGAGTTCGGTGATGCCACCTCAGGGGGCGGGGGCGACCGTGCTGGAGGCGACTCCTACGATCCCGATGAGCAGGTCACCGATGAGCCCGATGCCGCCGTCAGTTCACCGGCATGCCTGGACCGCGCCGAATCGTAGGGCTTCGGCGGAAACGGCAGCCGGTTGGGCGGATCAAACGTGGACACCGCCGACAAGCCAAAGCACGATGATAACGATCAATACCAGGCCGAGAACGCCGCCGAGTGCAGGTCCGCCATACCGACTATAACCATGGTAGCCACCGAAGCCGCCGAGCAGCAGGATCACCAGGACGATAATTAGAATCGTGCTCATTACCGATCTACCTTGCGGCGCCCAAGCCCAGTGCCAGGCCGCTCCCGCGGTGACCAACTCAATTTCGAACCCAAAACATTAGGACCGAGATTCCGCTCGGGTGAACCGAGCGGAAGCGATATCGAAGTTACTCATCAGTCGCAGCGGCGAGTCGTGCGGGTCTCTCCTCGTTCCTCCACCGTCACGGTCCGGCAACCACGGTCACTGCCCCGGTCACCTAGACGCGCCCTAACTCGATCATGATCACGATCACGGTCAAATCGATCATGGTCACGAACGCGATCACGGTCGCGTCCGCGTTCACCGATGCTGATGCCGTTGGGACCCACCGTCACTTCGGCCTGGGCCAGCGTGACAGAATTGTTCGGAACGGCGGCGGCGCCTGCGAAGGCGGGGAATGCTGCCAAGCATAACGCAGTCGAAAATACCAAAGTAAGGGCTTTCATGGAAACCTCCTGGTTGACGCTGTTTGATCGACATGCGAACGGTCCGCCCTCAGGGCCTGACCTTCCGCATCACACAACCTTATAGCCTGCACTTGTCGTATTTAAGAATGCATCCGAGTCTCCGCCAGGACTAAATCGAATAATTCCCGGTTATTAGGGTGTTTTCACATCACGATTACGACACAACGATCTCAAAATATGCAATGGAAAATGACAATTGGTCGCCAATTATCCGTATTCAACATGATAGCCCCAATGTTGGAATTACATCATCGATTGAAGTGGCAGCGAGCGAAGCACAACCAAGGATTTGATGGGTCCGCACCGGTCACAGAGGTATCCGTGAATCTCAAGATTTACGTGCAGAGGGTGGGGCTCCATCTCTGCAAGGGCGGTCTCGGCGCCGCATACTGGGCACGGATTTCTTGGCTTGAGGATGAGCGACGCATCTTGAAAAAGGCATGTGCTTTCCCTTCGCCCGACGCTGGTTCGGTGCGGTTTGAGGACGCTGGATGAGGGTCTTTTTGAAAGTTGAATTGAAAGCCGGATCAAGTGAACATTTTTATACAGATTTCTCATTTTGACTTCGAAGACTCAGGACAATCGAGACGCCAAAGCAAAGCGCCCCGGGACTATCCACAGGTTCCTTTATTATGATGGGCTGCCCCGCCTCAGCGACTGCCGCGTTTCGAACCAACTTAATGCTCAGCGTCTAACTGCCACCGTAATCCCACATCTTGACCGCTGGCGAAATTACACGCAAAATTGGAACGCCAAGCTGATGTTTGTATGTCACTCGAAGGGTGGGCTCGTCGCCCGGTGGTTTCTCGAGATGCTAGGCGGACACGATTTCACTCGAACATCAATCACTATCGGCACGCCATATCGGGGTTCGATCAATACCCTAAATGCGATCGTCAATCAATTCGAGCGAAAAACGTCTGGCAAGAGTTCTCCTCTTGATGGCGAACTTCGGGAAGGAGAGTAAGCCGGAGTCGGTCATAGCGAAGATAAGCCAAGAGATGATCTGCAGTAGTAGGTCGCGCGTGAGCTTGTTCATGAACAAGTTTCGCAAGCTAGGGTTCATCAAGTAACAACGGAGCCTTGGAGGTTCACAACTTTTGAACGTGCTGTTGCGTGACAATCCTCACGTTCGGAGGACTGCCAACAAGGATCACTGAATTGCGATGTGGTCAATATTGAGCAGCCTTGTCCTGCAAAAGCGCCCAAGCTTCACGCCAACGGTTGCCAGGAGGCTTTCGATGTCCACGATAACATACCTCTCCGGCTTTATCCTCAGTGTGATCATCGCTACGTTCGTAGCTACCAGTTTCTTCGAGAGCCCAACCGTTTCCAGCACTGGGGGTGAATTTTTGCTTCAGCGTTCGCAAGCAGTAAACCGTGATCGGAAGAGCGATCGTTTACCTGTCTTGAGCGGCACCGATGCCGCTGCTCCCACTTTAACGGGCAACACCACAGTCATTCGAAAGAATGGCGCTTCGCCAGAACTCGTCAAAGGAGCGAACGGTACGCCGACGCGAGGAAAGACCTTAGGGATCGGCGACGCGATACCTACTCCGAAGCCAATACCTGCGCCGCTCGCCGACTGCGAGCGAGTGGCAAGTCCGTTTGTCGATCCTGCTTCGGGCCAGATCACCGGTCGCTGTATCGTGTGAATTGGTCTTGGATAGACCAGCGTGATCACGGCGAAGTGTGGAGGACTAAGGACATCGGCCTCCACGGGCGCTCCTGGCAAGATCGGATGCACATAGGTCACCGCTCTCCGCATCTAAGGCCGGCCGATTTGCGGAAGGGCACATACACGCGATCACTTGGGCACCCCCGCGCTAGTCGTAACCCTTCTCATAACTTTCAAGAACTTCGCGTCGCGACATCCGTAATGGGTCACATGGAACCGAACAGTTCGGAGAAACGATCCATCGTTGATTTGATCAATGTACAACGCGGTAACGTCGTGGAGATTTTAGTGCTACCTAATGTGGCGGCCCCCGCCATGTTAGCGCAACGAGCATCGCTCCGCTTGTCCAATGAAGGACCCTCGCATGGGTCGGGAAAGCCTTATGACGCAGGCCGTCAAACCCGCATGTTCAGTCGTCCTATCGCTGGTCACCGCCGCCGTGCTTGGCGCCCGCGGACCTGCGGTGGCGCATTCGAGCTTCGACGGGACGTGGAACGTTCTGTTTGTCACTGAAGCAGGTCAATGCGGCCCTCCATTTCGCTATGACATCAGCATCGTCAATGGTGTTGTCGTCACTTCAGCAGAGGCTGCCCACGATATGTCTGGACATGTGGACCTTGACGGTAACGTCAGGATCAGCGTTTACCGCGCTGCAGAACGTGCAGTTGGCAGTGGTCGACTGCAAAACAAGTCCGGCGCGGGTATCTGGAAGGGAGTGTTGTCAGCACACCGATGCTCGGGGAGCTGGCAGGCGGAGCGACATTGAGGGACCAAAAGCTCCGCCATCGACATGGCGCCAGCTACCAGTCCACGACACCCGCGATCAAGACATCGTTCTGCGTCGCGGCCGCTGCGGCAACGCCGACGGTCAAGCTCGCGGTCGAGAAAAAATGCCGTCGTCGGCCCCGAGCACCGCTGCTCTCAACAACCGGCGCGGCCAACGAGGTGGCTCTCTGGGTGCAGGCGAAGGCGACTCATCCGACATCCTACCTGTCAGATCAAATCCGACCTGTGAGAAGCAGTACGACGAGGACGATCAGGATGATACCGATGACACCGACGCCACCGTGACCGAATCCGTAACCGTAGCCGCCGAAGCGGCCACTGAAGCCACCAAGCAGGAAAATAATGAGGACGATAACGAGGATCGTTCCGAGCGACATGACCTATCTCCTATCGCAGGTCTCAACTGAACATTGGGCCTCTTCGTAACTCCGAATGCCCAACTACTTCGTCTCGATGGAAATGCCGCGCTCGCCGACATTGATCTCGATGCCGGTTGTCTTCTGCCGTTCCTGGTAGAGCTGATGGCCGAACACCACTGTGGCGACGACGAGCGCGGCGATGACGAGGTAGAGAACGTTACGATTCATGGTCGGGGGGCCCCGTTCAGGTCTCGGAAGCGCGCGTTCTAAGATCCATCTGACCTCAGCTGGTCATACATGTGTAGAGAAACGACCAGCTCTTCCGACCTTCAAGTTTCTGTTTGCTCGACTGCTCCTGGCAATCGGCCCATTTTGCCTTATCCTTGGCCCACTCCTCCTTCGCCGCCTCCCACTGCGTGCTTGTCCAGGTCTCGACCTGCGTCGCTATGGAGGGCTTCTGCGAATCCGGAGCGGACGCCGCGGGTGAAGATTTGGTCGCAGGTGGAGATACGGAGGTTTGTGCGACCACAGCGCTGGAGCTCATGACTGCCGTAAAGACAACCGCTGTTAGGTGGAACGGGATGCGAGACATAGGTGCGTACTCCTTGATGTGATTCAACATCCACTGATAGTGCGGCGGCCCGCCGCTGGGCGACCGGCCGGTGCTTTCCGGCCGGGGTTCTGGACCGGGCGATGGAGACAACGGAGGGATATTGAAGACCCCCGGGATCATGCAGACTAGACAAGCGTCGCGCGTGGCGTCTGAGCAAAAATGACCATTCTGGCCG
>WNFT01004833.1_pt1 | contig 17361 bp, 17 predicted proteins | sample 5400191 | NCBI WGS metagenome assembly WNFT01 (sample SAMN13153359, study PRJNA577476) | soil metagenome | isolation source: 80 cm saprolite under Madrone tree | place: USA:California | collected 2016-06-14 | reverse complement strand
AGGGAAGCGGCAATTTTTTCAAAGGAAATTCCTAGTTCGGTCGCGACCGCAATCACGCCGATGGCGTTATGGACGTTGTGCCGTCCGGGGACATTCAGAACTGCTTCGCCGAGTTGTTGACCGCGATGATAAACGCAAAAGACGGATGTGAAATCGCGCAACTCGATGTCGGCGCCGCGATAATCCGCGTTGTCAGAAAAGCCGTAGGACACTGCGCGCGGACGAGACCGACATAGACGCGTCGTGTTCTCGTCGTCGGCGTTATAAAAAACAGCGCCGCTGGTTTGCTCGATGAGCTGAGCAAAAACTTTTTCGATCGCGGCAAGATCGGCATAAAAATCGAGATGCTCCTCTTCGATATTTAGAATGAGCGCGTGCTCAGGATGAAAATAACGCAGCGTCCCGTCGCTCTCGTCGCCTTCTGCGACAAAATACTCGCCGCGCGGGTCCCAGTGCGCATTGGTGCCGAGGATCGGGATTTCCGCGCCAACGTAATGCGATGGATGGAGCCCGCCTTCACGCAGAACGTGCGCGGTCATGGCCGAGGTTGTCGTTTTTCCATGCATGCCAGCAATGAGGATTCCGCGCTTGCCACGCATGATGGCAGCGAGCGCTTCGGCGCGGCGCAGCACAGGTTTTCCCGCGTCCCGCGCGCCAGCCAGGACCGCATTGTCGGGTTTGATTGCGGAGGAAAAAATAATCAGATCGGCCGCGCGCGCGTCTTCGCTTCGATGCTGTCCGTGAAAATGCAAACCGAGCCGCTGCAAGCGATCGGTTTCCTGCGTGGTGGCTTTATCCGAACCACTGACTTCGTGCCCGAGCTCGAGCAAAAGCGCGGCCAAGCCGCTCATCCCGCTCCCGGCCACGCCGACGAGATAAATTTTGTGCCGCGCGCGCATGAGCGCCTGGGCAAGATCGACATCAAGCGCCGCGGTCATGGTTCGTATATCTTTCCATCGTTGCAACGACGCGGTTCGCCGCATCTTTCGGCGCAAGGCGCGAACAATTTTCAGACATCCGCCGAAGTTTCTGCGTGTCACCGATCAATTCCTCGATTTTGCGGGCCAGCACGTCGCCCGAGATCTCCGATTCCTTCAAGAGAATGGCGCCGCCCGCGCCTACGAAAATTTCCGCGTTGCGTGTTTGATGATCGTCCGCGGCATAGGGAAAGGGAATTAATATGCCGGGCAACGCGAAAACGGCGAGTTCGGCCAAACTGGCTGCGCCGGCGCGTGCAATAGCGAAATCGGCCGCGCTGTACACTTCTTCCATCCGGTGGTGAAAGGCAGCGACAAAGGCAGGAATATTTTCTCGCCGATAATTATCTGCAACCAGACGCTCATCGCGCGAACCGGAGAGATGGATGACCTGAAAAGGGACGCCTTGCAATAAGGGCAGCGATTTAATCAACGCCTGGTTAATCCCGCTCGCGCCCTGACTTCCACCCATCACGAGCAGCGTGGGCAGATCATCACGCAGACCGAGCTCTTGACGAGCAACACGTCGATCTATCCGTCGGAGTTCGTTGCGGGTTGGCGTGCCGGTGACTTCGGTGCGCACTTTCGGAAAGAAAGGCGCGCATTCCTTGAAACCGAGCAGAACAGCACGCACCATTCGCGCGGTAAGCCGGTTCGCTTTTCCGGGAACCGCGTTCGATTCGTGAATAAAAGTCGAAACGCCGCGCATGCGCCCGGCCAGAACCGGAGCGGTCGAAGTGAATCCGCCCATGCCGAGGACAACCTGCGGTTTGAATTTGCGATAGATGGAGCGGCAAAGCGAGAGGCTCTGGCCAAACCGCCGGACGAATCCGAAGACCATGGGCGAAAACGGCGAAGGCAACCCAACGGTGGGCAATTTTTCGAATGGAAAATTCGCGCCCTCGGAGAGTGCGAGCGCGTCGATTTCTTTTTCGGAGACCAGCAGAATGACTTCGTGACCACGATCGCGCAGCACTTCCGCCACGGCGATGCCGGGGAAAAGATGTCCGCCGGTTCCGCCACATGCAATCACTGCGTTCATGAAAGTTGATTGTCGATCTTGCGATTAAATGCGCGGCGTCATCCGAACCCGCATCGAAGCCGCTCTTGTCTGGACCGGCTCAAGCACACCCTGGCGATAAATATTGAGGAGCAAACCAATCCCGAACAAACACGCGACAAGATTGGAACCGCCGTAGCTGATAAACGGCAGCGGCAGACCCTTGTTGGGCAAAAGGGAAGTGGCAACGCCAATGTTCACCGCCGCTTGCAAGGCCAGTAGCGAAACGACGCCGCAGCCAACCAGCAAACCGAAACGGTCTTTTGCGTGCAGCGCGATCATCATTCCGCAAACGATGATGACCACGAATAAAAAGACAACGAGCAAACTGGCGCGCAGGCCGAGCTCCTCCCCGATGATCGGGAAAATGAAATCGGTGTGCGCGTAGGGCAGGTAAAGCATCTTCTGCCGGCCGTTGCCGAGGCCGAGCCCTTCCATTCCACCGCTGCCCCAAGCGATTAATGCCTGCATCTGTTGCAAACCGGCATCTTGTTTGAAGCGTTGCGGATCGAGAAATGCGGCGAGGCGGCTCATTCGTTCCGATATTTGTGTGGCGAGGAAGAGAATGCCGCCCAAGCCGGTGAGCGAAACCAGACCAAGCCATATCGGATTTACCCCAGCCACGAACATCATTACGAATGCCGTTGCGCCGAGCAGCACGGTTGTTCCGAGATCGACCTCGGAAACAATTAGGGCGAGCAACAAACTAGTGACCACGAACGGAAGAACAAACCCGTAAAACAGACTTTTGGTTGCTTTTTCGTAACGCGAGAACCAGGCGCCGAGAAAAAAAACTGTAGCGATCTTCGCGATCTCAGAAGGCTGAAAACTAAACTGGCCAAGACCAACCCAGCGTCGCGAACCGTTAATGCGCATTCCGAGGTGCGGAACGAAGCAAAGTGCAAGCGCGATAAAGGCAAGGCCAAACCAAAGCCACCACGTTCGCTGCCAGAAATGGTAATCAATCAGCGCGGCAATCGTGCAAAGGGCCAGCCCAACGCCGAGCCAGATCGCCTGGCGCCTGATGAAAAAATAGACGTTCCCATGACTGTCGCGCGCGAACGCGCTCGTGCTAAAAAGCATGACGATACCGATGACGAGCATGCCGAGCACGGCGAGAAACAAAATGTAGGCGCTTTTGCGGTGCATGGATTAGGTCGATATCTGGGCAGCAGACTGTTTCGGATTATTCGCCTGTCTTTTTCGACTTTGTTGCTTTACTCGGGATCAAGAGCTTTTGCCCAATCTGTAATTTACGCGGATCATCGATGTGATTGAGCGCGACCAAATCGTCGTAGGAAACTTTGAATTTCTTTGCGATCGTCACTGGATTATCGCCTTTTGCGACGATGTAAACTTTCCCGGAGTCTGCACTCTTCGCGTTTCCGGCCTGCTTTACCCGGCCGGCGTCTTTCGCGATCGGCTTGGCCGGCACGGAATCTTTTTGGGCAAGCGGTGGCCGCGAACTGACGGCATCGGGTTTGATTGTCGATCCAACGGCTGCAACCGGAGTGTTTGTTATCGGTGCAGATGTCGGACCAATCGGTCCCTGCCATGTTTTCATGGCGTTAAAGGCGATGATTCCGGAAACGGCTACTACATGCAGAAGCAGAACGATCAGCAGCGCACGAGATAACTTCATGTTTGGTTCGGACATTTCTTCGTAGTCCGCCTGGCCCGAGGTCCGGAGCGACCGGTGCGCGGCCGTGGCGCGAAGTTTTTTGCGGGGGCTGAATTTGGGGAGTTTCATGATTTTATTTCGGCAGAGCTTGCACGAGGACACGAAATTGATCGCCGCGATCGGCGTAGCTTTTAAACATGTCGAAAGAAGATGTGCCTGGGGAAAAAAGAACCACTTCGCCTGGCCCGGCGATGGCATGCGCGCGCTCAACCGCATCGGCAAGCGAGCTCGCTATTTCGGATTTGACCGCGCCGCTCCAAGCGTGCGCGATGCTTTCCGCCATTTCGCCGATGAGGATTGTCGATCTAACTTTTTCTTTCACGAGTGGCCGCAACGGATCGAAGGTGAAGCCTTTGTCTTTTCCGCCCGCGATCAGAATGACCGGTTTGCTTTGCGCGAGCAGCGCTTTCTCCACCGCATCGAGGTTCGTCGCCTTCGAATCATTGACGTAATCGACGCCGCCGATCCGCCGGACAAATTCACAGCGATGCGGCCGCGGTTCATAGGCGGACAGCGACGGCACCATTTCTTCGAACGACAACCCGCGCGCCATTCCCGCCGCAAGAGAAGCCATCAGGTTCTCGATGTTATGCGAGCCGCGCAATTTTGTTTCGGCCAGCCGGAGGACCGGCTTGTTTTGATAAACGATCGAGCCTTCGGCCAACCGAAAGTCAGCCCGATCGGCATAAGCGCTAAAGGTAATTTGACGCGGCTGAATCTTCGGCAGGCTTTCAGCGGCATTAACAATTGCAGCGTCTTCCGCCGTTTGATTTTCAAAAATCCGAAGTTTGGCCGCGCGATATTCGGCGACAGAGCGATAACGGTCGAGATGATCGGGGGCGAAGTTGAGCCAAAGCGCGATGGACGGACGGAAAGTTTTAATTGTTTCTAATTGAAACGAACTCACTTCGACTGTGAGCACGTCGAAGTGGCTTTTTTCCAGGGCGACTTCTGAGAGCGGCTTGCCGATGTTGCCGCAAGCGATAGTCCGTTGCCCGCACGCGTTCAGCATTTGCGCGAGCAACTCGGTCGTTGTCGTCTTGCCGTTGGTACCGGTCACGGCGATGACCGGGAGCCCGCAGGACCGCCAGCCGAGCTCGAGCTCGCCCATCATATCGACCTTGCGTGAAGAAAATTTGCGCGCGAGCGGCGAAGCCGGATCGATTCCCGGACTCAAAACAACCAGCTCGTAGGTTGACGAATCCTGATCTGCATCCGGGCCGCAGATCACGCGAATGTCTTGCGCTCGCAGATTGTCGATGGTCGACTTGAGCAGATCTTTTTCCTCTGCGTCGTCGAGAACGGTCACTTGTGCGCCTTCCTCTTTCAGGAGAAGCGCAGCGGCCGTCCCGCTCAAACCGGCCCCGAGAACCGCGGCATTTTGATTTTTGTAGCGCAAGTGTTTACCTCAACTTCAGCGTCGCCAGGCCGAGCAAGGCGAACACTCCCGACAAAATCCAAAAGCGGACGATGACGGTGTTTTCCTTCCAACCTACCAGCTCGAAATGATGATGAATGGGCGACATCGCAAAGATGCGGCGTCCCGTTAGTTTGAAACTGAACACCTGCAAAATCACCGAGATCGCTTCGATTACGAACACTCCGCCCACCAGGGCCAAAAGTAGTTCCTGCTTACAACAAATCGCGACCACGCCGATCATTCCACCGATGGCGAGCGATCCGGTGTCGCCCATAAAAACTTTCGCCGGATAACAATTAAACCAGAGAAATCCGAAACCGGCGCCGACAAGGGCCGCGCAGACGACCGTCAGCTCACCGGTGAATGGATAAAACGGGACCTGCAAATATTCCGCAATGCGAAAATTTCCAGCTGCATAAGAAAGCAGCGCATAAGCAAACGCGACCGTCACGGTGCATCCGATCGCGAGATAAACCAGCTCATGTTCGAAATAACAGGCGCTTTAAGAAATGGCAGATAAAGCGAACGCGCCTGCACTTCGAGCAAGGGACTGGTGAGGAAAACTGCCGTGACGATCAGCGCCAGAACAATTTGGAAGAAAAGTTTGTACCGCCCGCTAATACCGGCCGATTTCTTCTTTGTGACCTTGAGGTAATCATCGGCAAAGCCGAGCGCGCCGAGATAAAGCAAGGTAAACAAAGCGAGCCAGACGAAGCGATTGTCCGGACGCGCCCAAAGAACGCTGGAAAGAAAGACGGCGCCGATGATCAGGACGCCGCCCATCGTTGGTGTTCCCTGCTTGCCGCCGTGCAACTCCGCCAACCGATGGACTTCCGCCGCCAGGCGAATCGGCTGGCCCAACTTGAGCGCAGTGAGTTTCCGAATGACGAAATTTCCGAAGATGAGCGAGATGACGAAAGCGGTGACCGCGGCCGCCACTGAGCGAAACGTCACATAAGAGAAAACGTTGAAGCCGATGAACTGGTCACTGAACCAATGAAGGTAATACATCATGAGGAGATACCTTCGGTTGGTTGTCGGTTCGCGAATTCCTCAATCACAAGCTCGGTGCGCACGGCGCGGCTTCCTTTGATGAGCACGAGATCGCCCGGCGCGGCAACATCGGCCAAGATCTCCGCGGCTTCCTTTGTCGATCTAACCGCGGCCGCTTTTTTCAAGCCGGCTTTTTGCGCAGCTTCTGCAATCGCTGAGCCCATTTCGCCAACGGCAATCAATTGATCGACGCCGAGTTCCGCCGCGGTTTCGCCCACTTCGCGATGACCGCGCACTGATTCGTCGCCGAGCTCGCGCATTTCGCCAAGAACGGCGATGCGTTTTCCATCGACATCGAGTTCAACCAGCGTGCGGAGGGCCGCTTTCATCGAATCCGGATTCGCGTTGTAGCTGTCGTCGATGAACTTCACCCCGTGAATTTCTTTGATCTGCAAACGCGCCTTGGTTAGCGGCGCGGCGGCAAGCCCGGCGGCGCTTTCCTCGAGGGAAAGACCGAAGACGCGACCGGCGGCGACAGCCAGCATGGCGTTTTGCACCATGTGCAAACCTGGCACGGGCAATTGCGCGCGGCAGCGATGCGCTCCCTCATGAATAGTAAAATCCGATCCGTCCGAGCTTTGGGTAATTTCATCCGCACAAATCGTCCCGGCGGTGGTCCCGGCAAAAATCACCTTGGCGCGCGTGCGAGCGGCAATCTCTTTAGTAAGCGGATCGTCCGCATTTAAAATAACTGAACCATGCGGCCCGATCGCTTCCGCCAGCGCGCCTTTCTCGACCGCAATTGCCTCACGCGAGCCCATGAATTCGATGTGCGCGATGCCGATATTTGTGATGATGGCTGCGTCGGGCGCAGCCAGTTTTGCCAGCGTCGCGACCTCGCCGGGATGATTCATGCCGATTTCCCAAACGGCGACTTCATCCTGTGACGTCGCCTCGAGCATGGTGCGCGGAAGTCCAACGTGATTGTTAAAGTTGCCTTCCGTTTTGGTCACGTGAAAACGCCGCCCGAGAACGGCCGCGGCAAAATCTTTCGTGCTCGTTTTGCCATTGCTCCCGGTGATTGCCAGAACGCGAAGTGGTAGCGATTTCCGGTAGTTCGCGGCCAGGTTCTGGTAGGCCTGCAAAGTGTCTTCGACGCGAATGATCGCGACGCTCTCCGAAACTTCTCCGCTCCAGCTAAGATCGACAATCATGCCGGCGGCGCCTGCTTTGACGGCGGCGGCGACGAATTTGTGTCCATCGAAATTCTCCCCGCGCAAAGCGACAAACAATTCGCCTCGCTTTAGGGTGCGTGAATCGGTGCTGATCTTATCGATCGAAACATTTCCATCTCCGGCGGAGACGGAAGCACCCGCAAATTCAGCAATTTGAAAGATCGACACTCGATTCATCTAAAACTCCAACGGACGGTCCTCGATCGCGCGGCGCGCTACTTGAATATCATCGAAAGGCACGGTGTGATCGCCGAACTCCTGATAAGTTTCGTGCCCTTTGCCCGCGATCAGCACAATGTCGCGCGATTGGGCCAGCTCAATCGCGCGCGCAATCGCTTTCGTGCGATCGACAATTTTCTCATAATGATTGGAGTGAAAACCTTTCTCGACTTCCGCGATAATGGCAGCCGGATCCTCTTTGCGCGGATTATCGGAAGTAACGATCGCGTAATCAGCATGTCGATCCACGACCTCGCCCATGAGCGGACGCTTCTGCCGGTCACGATCGCCGCCGCAGCCAAAGACAACAACCAACCGACGCGGTCCGAGTTCGCGCAAGGTTTTGAGCACGTTCAGCAGCGCATCCGGCGTGTGCGCGTAATCGACAAAAACCTGGAATTGCCGTTTTGCCGGGACCATTTCAAGCCGGCCCGGAACTTGCGGCGATTTGCCAAGACTGAGAACGGCTTCGCGCAGCTTGAGGCCAAGCGCGTTCGCGGCGGCCAGAGCCGCCATCGAGTTGGCGACATTGAACCGGCCGATGAGCGGCAGGCGCACCAGATAACTTTTGCCCCGCGCGTCGAGCTGATAGGATGTGCCGCTAAAGTCCATCCGGTAATTTGACGCGCGAAAATCTGCGCGCACGCCCATTCCAAAAGTGACGACCGAGGTGCTCTTGTCGATCTTGGTGAGGAGTTGCTCGCCGTAACGATCGTCAATGTTCACGACTGCGACCGGCTTTCGTTTGTGCTGTTGCTGCGCCAATTGGGTAAAGAGCTTCGTCTTTGATTCGAAGTAATTCTCCATCGTGCCGTGAAAATCGAGATGGTCCTGAGTGAGATTGGTGAAGACGGCGACGTCCCACTCGAGCGCGCGGGTGCGCTCCTGCGCGAGCGCATGAGAAGAAACTTCCATGGCCGCGGCCCGACAACCAGCGTTTGCGATTTGCGCGAGCAACTCATACACATCGAGCGATTCCGGAGTCGTGCGTATGGCGGGCAAAATGCGCTCACCGATTTCATACCGCACCGTCCCAATCAAACCGCAGCGCAAGCCCGCCTTTTCGCAGATGTGTTTGATGAGAAAGGTGGTGGTGGTTTTTCCATTGGTGCCGGTGACCGCGGCGAGTTTTAATCGCTGCGCCGGCCGGCCGTAAAAAGTTGCAGCAAGATCGGCAAGCGCGCTGCGTGTATTCTCGACCACGACGCTGGTGACGCGAGGGTGTTTCTCTTCACGCTCCGCGACAATCACGGTCGCGCCTTTTTCGATGGCCTGGCCGATGAATTCGTGTCCGTCATTTTTCTCTCCTCGCAGCGCCACGAAGAGGCTGTTTTTTTGCACTCGCCGCGAGTCATACGCGATACTTTCCACTGTGCGATCAAGCGTCCCGATGAGCTGGCGGATTGGAATCGCGCCGGCAAGAGTTTTGAGCTGCATGATAGTTCAACATCCGGGCGCAAGGCGCTCAATGGGGTGAGGCATTAGTTAAGGCAACTCGCTCCACCGGCAGAGCTTTGCGAATTTCCTCACGCGGCTGAAGATCGAGATAGCGCGCCGCTTTCTCTCCGATCCGGGCGAAAATTGGACCTGCAACGAGCCCGCCGTAATTCAACTCCGGTTTGCTCGTGTGGGCATCCTCCAGCACAACAAGACCTACAAATTCGGGATGATCAGCCGGCACATAACCGCTGAAGGAAACGACATACTTTCCTTGTTCGTAACCGCCTTTTGGATCGACTTTTTGTGCGGTGCCGGTTTTCCCGGCGATAGTAAAGCCGGGAATGGCGGCGGCGGCGGCGGTGCCGCGATCGCTCACGACACCGCGCAGTGCATCACCTATCTGTCTGGCCGTCTGGGGAGAAATAACCTGGCGCAAAACGACCGGCGAAAGTGCGCTGATCGTTTTGCCATCATCGGTGGCGATCGATTTTACGATGCGCGGAGTGATCAATTTGCCGCCATTGGCAATCGCCGCCATGGCCACCGTCATCTGCAGCGGCGTAACTCCAATTTCGTGGCCCATCGGAATCCGGGTAATTGAGATTTTGCTCCAGAAGTGTGGCGGACGAATCCGTCCGCTGATCTCTCCAGGAAGCTCAATCCCAGTCCGCTCGCCAAAGCCAAACCGGCGGATGTATTCGTAGAATTTTTGATCGCCGACGCTCAGTGCGAGTTTGGCCGCCCCGATGTTGCTCGATTTCACCAGAATGTCTTTCACGCTCAAATCCGCGAATGGCCGATGATCGTGCAGCGCCGCTCCGCCAAAATTCCAGACGCCATTTTCACAAAAGATCATCGAATCGGGGCGCACCTTTTTCTCATTGAGCGCGGCCGCGGCCGGCACAATCTTAAAAGTGGAACCCGGCTCCATCATGTCGATGATGGCGCGGTTTTTCATTTGTTCCGGTTCGGCTTGCGAGCGCAGGTTCAAATCAAAGTGCGGCCGGTTCGCCATTGCCAGGATCTCGCCGGTTTGCGGCCGCATCAGAATAATCGTCGCCTTGGTCGGCGTGTATTCACGCATGGCAGCGTCGATTTCGTTTTCGACGATATTCTGCAGGTGAAGATCGACGGTCAGGTGGATCTGATAGCCGTTGCGCGAGGCGCGCTCCTGTCCCCGATAGAGCACGATTTCCTGCCCGGCGCGATTATGCTCGATGTAACGGTAGCCGTCTTGTCCGTGCAGATATTCTTCCATCGACGCTTCCACCCCCTGGATGCCGTGATGTTCGAAATCGGTGAATCCGATCACATGACAGAGCATGGAACCATTTGGATAAATCCGCGTAGCGTCGTGTTCCAAATAGATGCCACGCAAATTTTGGTTGCGCAGTTTTTCGCGCAGCGCCTCGGCCACTACCTCCGGCACCTCGCGTTTGATCACGATGTAACGGCGATCACCGTGTAATTTTTCCGCAAGCTCGTGCGCGGGAAGTTTTAGCTCATCGCTGAGAAGATCGACAATCGCATCAAGATTGTTGAGATGCGTCGCGTCAGCCACGACCGTCTCGACAGGCACGTTGTGCGCAAGGACCTCGTTGTTCGCGTCGAAAATCGCGCCGCGCTCCGCACAGATGATTTGCTTGTAAACGTGTTTTTCAGCAGCAAGCCCGGCATATTCGTCGTGCTTGATCATCTGCAAATAGATCAAGCGAAAAGAAAAACCGCTGAAGAGGGCGATAAATACGAGACAAACGAGCGCGCAACGAATCCGGCTGTTCCACTTCATCTGGCAGCACGCTGATTCGCCACGGGTTGGAGCGCGTCTTCACCGGAAGGCCGCGTGGAAATGGTAAGTCGCACGATGTTTCGCTCAGAAATCGGTATCATGTTCAAATACCCTTCCTTCAAACGACGCTGCAACGCCGAGCGCGAGGTGAATGCGGCGATTTGTGCGCCGGCGACGTCGTTTTGGTTGCGAAGACTCGCCAGGTCGTTCTCCAGCGCTTTCTTGCGGTCGCCAAGATGATAAAGCTGCAGAATCAAATAGACGTAACTGAGCCCGGTGAGCGCGAGAAAGGCGGTTAGCACAATCCAGCGCGCCAGCGATGGCGCGTCGACCGTGTTCCAATTCTTTCGGCGCGACCGGCTCATTCGATTTTCTCGGCGACGCGCAATTTTGCGCTGCGCGAGCGTGGATTGGCACGCTGCTCTTCTTCTCCCGGTTCGACCGGTTTAGCCGTGATCAATTTCAGATCATATTCGGGATTGCGCCGCGGCGCCGGCCACTCCGGGCGGTCCAGCCATTCCCGACTACGATCGCGTAAGAAATTTTTCACGATGCGATCTTCAAGAGAATGAAATGCGATAACGGCGATGCGCGCGCCGGGCTCGAGACGCTTAGTTAGGATGCGCAGGCCACCCGCGAGTGCGCCAAGCTCATCATTTACTTCCATGCGCAGCGCTTGAAAGACTTGCGTAGCCGGATGACGCCGGCCGTGGCGCCCCACGACTTTTTCGATTGTGCGCGAAAGCGAAAGCGTTTCCTCGAACGGCGCGCCTTTGCGCTCTTTGACAATCAAACTGGCGATGCGCCGCGCGGCCGGTTCCTCCCCGAGATCGCGGAATAAGCGAGTGAGTTCTTCCCCGGTGTAGTTGTTAACGATGCTGGCGGCGGTCACAACATTTTGCGGATCCATCCGCATATCAAGCGGCCCGTTTCGCATCATGCTGAAACCGCGCTGCGCATTTTCGAGTTGCCGCGACGACACGCCAAGATCGAAAAGCGCGCCTCCGATTGTCGCGACCCCAAGCTGGTCGAGAACTTTGTCGGCATCGCGAAAATTTGCCCGCCGAAAGGTGATGCGCCCGCCGAACCGGGCCAATCGATCAGTTGCGTATTGGATCGCTTCGGGATCTTGATCCAACGCCAGTACATCGGCGCCAGTTCCCAGAATTGCTTCGCTGTGGCCGCCGCCGCCGCAGGTTGCATCGACAACAAGGGAGCCCGGCCGCGGCGCGAGCAATTCCACTACTTCGGCCGCGAGCACGGGCCGGTGATAGGTGATATCCTCCATTTCTTGCGCCTCCTCTTCGAGAACAAGCGGACCGGTCGCGAACCAGACCGGCCGCTCAAACAACAAAGCATTCATATTGTCCGTGGGTGACGTTGCCTACAAACCGATCACGTTCGCGACATGCTGGTAGGTGGGCGTTTCCTCCTCATGCGCACGCTTCCAGCGCTGCAAATTCCAAATTTCAAAACGGCCGCGCCCACCAACAAGCGCAACCTCCCCTTTCAGCCCAACTTTCTTGCAAAGCTCTTCGGGCAAAACGAGACGCCCTTGCCGGTCCGCCGCCCCGTGTTGTGAGCGAGAATGAAGTTGGCGCAAAAACACGCGGCGATCTCGCGCGGACACATTCGGATCGGATTCAGCCCCCGCGCTCATGCGGGCAAACTCCACCGGCGACATGACGAGGAGAAACTGATGATTCGCTTCCGGCAAAAGAATAAATTCCTGGCTCTTGTCGCGACGCCAGCGTGCGGGAATGGTGATCCGGTTTTTATCATCGATCGAATGACGAAACTCACCCGCGTAGAAAATTTCGGAGGAAGGCAGGGTATCCATTTGCGGGAGGAGAACTGATCCATTCTAACCCACTTTCCTCCACTTTTAACCACCTTCCGGGTCAGGCGTCAATAAAAATAAATGCCCCGGTTGCAGCCACTTCCCTGGCTCGTAAGCTCTCGCCACCATGAGGCTTCATTGGCTCACATTGACAGTCGCCAGTATTACCTTTTCGGCGCAACTCGTCTTCAGCCAGCCCACAGATCAAACCGGGACCGTCCGCGTGACGGTCTCCATGAACGCGGACGGGTCCCGTACCGTTTACAAATTCGACGAGGCCCAACACAAAGCGATTGCGACTACGACAGGGCAGGATGGGAAGGTGCGGGAAAAAATTCGTTATCAACTCGATGACGCCGGGCGTTATTCAAGCGGAATGGTTTTCGGGGCTGATGGACGCCTCCGTTTCAAGAGCAATTACAAATACGACAACGCCGGGCGACTAGAGGAGGAAACTCAAGCCGCAGAAAATGACGCACTTCTGCACAAAATCGTTTACAGTTATGACCAGGAAGGCAAACCAATCGGTTATTCCGTTTTCGATGCCTCCGGCAAACTAATTGGCCGGACGGGCGCGCCGTCAGCAAATTCCTCCCCGAAGCCGCGCGCGAAAAGCAGCCAACGCTAGGACAATGGGTTGCTCGCTTGCCACGGCGGGCAAAAACGTCTAGAAGAAATTAACGTGATTGACTACATCCAGAAGGGCGGTTTGCTGATGTGGCCGATTCTGGCCTGCAGCATCGTTTCCATTGCCGTCTTCGCTGAGCGTCTCTTTTACCTCCATCGCGCGACGATCCACGTCGGCGAATTTTTGAAGGGACTGTCCAATCTCATCCAACGTCGCAACTTTGCCGAGGCGTTGCACGAATCTGCCGGCACACCAGGTCCGGTCGCACGCATCATCCATTCCGCCATCATCCGGCACGATTTACCGCGAGCGGAGCTGCGCGAGATTGTGCAGGAAGCCGGACAACTCGAGGTGCCGAAACTGGAGCGGTTTCTCGGGGTCCTGGCCACACTCGCTTTTCTTGCGCCGCTGCTCGGATTACTTGGCACCGTCGCTGGAATGATCGACGCCTTCGGCACAATTTCTTCGAACGGCGGTTACGCGACCGTGACGGAACTTTCCGGGGGCGTCTACAAGAGTCTGCTGACGACGGCGGCGGGTCTGGTCGTGGCCACGCCCACTTTTGTCGCTTACAGTTATCTCTCCTCCCGCGTGAACACGATGCTGCACGACATGGAACGCGCCGGCATTGAGATTGTGCACATGTTGACGGAGAGCCGGCCGCTCGGCGGTATCATCAGCTTCCAACAACCCGCCGAAACGATCGCGGCGGAGCGGGAATGATGTCCGGATCGTTAGCTCGACAATTCGTTAGATCGACAATTACCGTAGCGCGTGCATGAAGCTCAGCCGGACGAAGGAATATAACTTCGGCTGGCTCGTCCTTTTTCCCCTGCTCGACCTCGCTTTCCTCCTGGTTTTCTTTTTGTTGCTGAGCTCAAATTTTATTTTGCAGCCCGGCATTTCTGTTTCAATGCCGTTTTCCCGGTTCGCGCTCGGCCCGCAGATCAATCAGCAAATCATCAGCATCACCGGAGGAGCAGCGCCGGCAATTTATTTCCGCGACCAAAAAATCACGATCGAGCAGCTCGGGCCTTTGCTCGAGGCGGCCAAGCGAGAGGGCCGATCGATCATTATTAAAGCGGACCGCCTGACTCCTTATGAAACGGTTGTGGAGGTAACGAACGCCGCCCTCGAACACGGCATCTCCGCCGTCGCCCTCGCCGCGACTTCGCCGCGATGAATGCTTCCATCTCCGCCCCCGCGGCCGCACCGCTTCTTTTTAATTGGGAGCCACCACGTCGCCGGAAAATGGCGATCACTGCTTTTGTCGTCGCGTCCTTTTTCGCCCATGCTCTTTGCTTCTACGTTTTCCAAATCGTGTATCCGCCGACGATCGCACTCTTGCCGCCACCGGCCCGGGTCAGTCTGATTTCGCCTGATTCTGAAGAAGGCCGCACTCTGCTGCAGTGGATCGGCGCGGAGGATCCGGCGCTGGCCTTTGCAACACAGCGGCCGGCCGAGGCGCGGCGGCGCGCGCTGCCGACCCTGCGCCATATTCCATCCTATCTCGCGATCGAGCCCGCCCTGAAAGTAGCTCCGCCATTGTTTGTCGATCTTCGCACGCCCAGCTCGCAGCCTCCGGGTGCCGTGCCAATCACCCATGCACAAGTTCCGCCGGCTACCAGCGCAAGAGCGACAACTTTTTCGTTTTCAACGGAGCTTAATAATTTGGGCGCCCCGCATTTGCCAGGGCCGAGTTTTACCGCTTCGAACAACGAGTCACCGGATAACATTCGCTTTCGGGTTGCAGTCGGTGCACGGGGAGACGTCCGCTATTGCTTTCCATTGAACAGGTCCGGCGATCCCGCGCTCGACGAGCAAGCGCGGCAATATCTCATGCTCTGCCGTTTTCCCGGGAAACCGGCGAGCGACGAGAGCGGCCAGTCTCTCATTTGGGGCATCGCCACGATTGAATGGGGCAATGATGTTGCGCGACCGCCGGCAACATCGACAACCACAGGTGCCCAGTGATTCGGGTTAGTTTGGCCGCGCTGGTTACGATTTATCTGCTGCTTTTCCTTGCGGCGGTTTTTCTCTTCTGGATAGTAGGAGAGTGGAACCGCGGGCGGCGCGAACGCCGGGCTTTACAGCATCGGCTCCGTTGCGTGATGTGCGCGTTCGAATTTGAAGATCGGACCGACGCTTTGCTTCCGCGGTGCCCGCGCTGCGGAAGTTTAAACGAACGATTTAAATTGGAGCAAATTTAAAATGGGAATGTGGATTGGCCGCAATCGCAAAGCGCGCGTGACCTACGGTTTCGATGAAATCGCGCTTGTGCCCGGGCGCGTCACGATCAATCCGAATGAAGTCGACACTACCTGGCGATTGCCGCGCAAGAACGCCGGGCCGCTCGAATTGAAAATTCCGATCCTGGCCAGCGCGATGGACGGCGTTGTCGATGTTCGATTCGCCATTGCCATGAGCAAGCTCGGCGGACTCGCCGTGCTGAATCTGGAGGGCGTGCAAACGCGCTACAAAAATCCGCAGGAGGTTTTGCAAAAAATTGTCGAGGCGGACAAATCGGAAATTACGGCGCTGCTGCAAAAAATTTATCAGGAACCGGTCCAGGAAGATTTAATTGCCGCGCGCATTCGCCAGATCAAAGACGGCGGCGCACTGGCCGCGGTCAGTTCCATTCCGCAACGGGCGGCTCAATTCGGCCAGCTCGCGCAAGAAGCAGGCGCGGATGTATTTGTTGTGCAAAGCACGGTCTCGACCGTTCGTCATATTTCATCGGAATATAAATCGCTCGATCTTGAAAAATTTTGTCGCGAGATGCGCGTGCCGGTAATCGTTGGCAACACTGTCGGCTACGATGTGACTTTCGAGATCATGGAATGTGGGCCGGCGGCGGTGTTGATCGGAGTGGGGCCGGGCGCGGCCTGCACCTCCCGCGGCGTGCTCGGGCTCGGTGTGCCGCAAGTTACAGCGACGGTCGATTGCGCAGCGGCGCGCGACGCTTATTTCAAAAAAACTTCGCGCTATGTCCCGATCATTACCGACGGCGGCATGAGCAAAGGCGGCGATGTTTGCAAAGCCATCGCCTGCGGCGCGGATGCAGTGATGGTGGGAAGCGCATTTGCCAGAGCGCAGGAAGCGCCCGGCGCCGGTTCTCACTGGGGAATGGCCACTCCGCACGTTAATCTTCCCCGCGGCACACGGATCAAAGTCGGCACGACCGGATCGCTGAAACAAATTCTCTTCGGCCCGGCGCAGGTTGATGACGGCAGTCAAAATCTCGTTGGCGCAATCACGACCTGCATGGGAAACGTAGGGGCGCGTTCGCTGGCAGAGTTCCAACAAACCGAAATCATCATTGCGCCATCGATCAAGACCGAGGGTAAACTTTTCCAGACCGTGCAAAGCGTCGGGATGGGCACGAGCTAAAATATTTGGCGATTAAGCGATTTAGTGATTAACAGTCGCTAAATCAGTCACTCCTTAACCTCACTCCATGAATTACGATCGCCGAGTTGTCCTTACCGGAATGGGCACCATCACTCCGCTCGGGAACGAGCTGGAGACTTTCTGGTCGAATCTTAAGAACGGCGTCAGCGGCATTCGCAAAATCGCAGCTTTCGACCCCTCCGGTTATGATTGTCAGATCGCCGGTGAAGTGCGCGACTTTGATCCGAAGCTGTTTTTCAGAAATGCCAAGGACATTCGGCGGACAGATCGTTTCGCCCAACTCGCGCTGGCTGCGGCGAAGAGGGCGCTGGAGGACAGCGGAATCGATCTCGAAAAGATGAGACGAGATCGCTTCGGGGTAATTGTCAGCAGCGGTATCGGCGGACTAAAGACATTGGAGGATCAATACACTGTCCTGCTGAACAAAGGGCCGTCGCGAAATTCGCCTTTCACCATTCCAATGTTGATCAGCAACATGGCCAGCGGCCTCATCTCGATGGAGTACGGGTTGCGAGGTCCAAACCTGTGCATTGTCACCGCCTGTGCCACGTCAAACAACGCCATCGGCGAATCGTGGCGGATGATTAAATTCGGCGACGCCGATATTTTTCTGGCCGGAGGCTCCGAAGCGTCGGTTGTCGCGCTTGGTCTGGCCGGTTTTTCAGCCA